>JAABUN010000177.1_pt1 | contig 162295 bp, 152 predicted proteins | sample 5559311 | NCBI WGS metagenome assembly JAABUN01 (sample SAMN10711877, study PRJNA513370) | rock metagenome | isolation source: Antarctica rocks | place: Antarctica: Victoria Land, Siegfried Peak sud
GACCGACCTACGCGACGCCCTGCGAGCGATCGACCGGCACGTGAAGGACTACACCGATCGCGCCCGACTCAACGCTGCCTAAAACTCAAGATCAACGTCAACGTCCTAGCGACCAAGGATCGCTAGGCGGTCTCCGCCCGCAGTTCGTGCTCGGGAACGGGCCCGACCGCTGAGCCGTCCTCGGCCGCGACGAGCTTCGGGCACGGGCAGCCCCACTCGTCGTGCCAGGCCCGCCGGCACCCGGCCGGGTAGACGAGCGAGCGGACGAACCGGGCCGGGTTGCCGGCGACGAGCGAGTCGTCCGGGACGTCGCGAGTGACGACCGCGCCGGCGGCCACGACCACGCGGCTGCCGATCGTCACCCCCGGCAGCACCATGGCCCGGTTGCCCAGCCAGGTGCCGTTCCCGATGCGCACCGGGGCCTGGACGTGCGGCTTGCCCTCCACGCCGTGGCTGTTGCTGTCCACGATGTAGACCTCGTTGGCGAAGGCCACGTCGTCCCCGACGATGATCTCCTCGACCGCGATGATCGTCGTCCCGCAGTTGACGAAGACGCGGTCGCCCATGCGGATCCGGCCCCCGCCGCTGATCAGCGTCTTGCGATGGCCCGACCAGATCTTGAAGCTCTCACCCACCTCGAGGTCGGTGGCGTCGACGTCGGGGTGGCCCAGCACGACAGCCTTGGGGCCCACCACCCTGACCCGGCGCAGCGACCACTTGGCCCACGCCCGCATGCGGTACTCCGCGGCGTACCAGTGCGCGACGATCCGGCGATGTTCCCAGTCCACGGACCGAGACGGTACGTGCCGGTCAGCAGACCAGCGAGAATGGCACCGTGGACGACGAGCCGACCGGAGAAGCGACCTGCTCAGCACGCGGCTGCCGGACCCCGGCCGTTCACGTCCTGGTCTGGAACAACCCGAAGGTCCACACCCCCGACCGCGAGAAGACCTGGGTGGCCTGCGAGCAGCACCGTCCGTCGCTGTCCGAGCACCTGGACGTGCGGGGCTTCCTCAAGCGGGTCGAGCCGCTGACCTGAGCTCGGCTGATCTGCCGTGGGCCCCGCCCTGGACACCTGCCTGCTCACCCCGGCGTACGTCTGCCAGCGCGGAAAGCAGGGCTGTCACGAACCGATTCGGCTCCACTGAGCAAGCGTCGTGGTCTGCGTCGATCCGGACCGGGTCGACGCCCAGCGCATCGGCGAGCGCCTGTTGCTTGCGCGGCGGGACCAGCCGGTCGCGGGTCATCAGGACCACGGCCCGGGGTTGGCCGAGCTCGGCTGTCCACGGGCTGCTGTCGAAGCGGCCAAGCTCACGCCCGGCCTCGGCGAGGTCACGGGCACTGCCCCGGGACAGCTCCGAGGCGACCCAGTTGCTCTCGGGCGACGACGCTCCGGACAGGCGCATGCCGGCGCTCCACACCCCGCGCGGGAACAGCCCGAGCAGCAAGCGGAGTCCGCCCATGGTCCGCCAGACCACCTTCTGGCGCAGGTCGCTCCAGTCGAGCGCCGTCGCACACAACACGATCCCGGCGACGCGGTCGGGATGGCGCTTGGCCAGGAGCTGGGCGACCGGCCCGCCCATCGAGTAGCCGACGACCAGGACCGGGCCGACGCCGACAACCGACAGCAGCCCGGCGGCATCCTCTGCGCAGTCGGTGAGGCGGAACGGCTCCCCGGACCGGAGGCCGCGACCATGACCCCGCAGGTCCATCGCCAGCACGCGGTAGCCGGCGGCGCGCAGGGGCTGGTAGGTGTGGAGCCAGTTCAGGTCGGACGGGAACATCCACCCGTGGACGAGCAGTACCGGGGGACCGTCCCCGCCACTGTCCCTGACGAAGAACTCGCCGCGCCCGGGAACGACGACGGCGCGCCCCGGGGGCAAGGGGATCTGCGGGAGCGGCGCGGAGAGCTGAGGGCGACGAAGGCGCAACCGCAGGGCAGTCGCGTTGCGAGGGCTCATCGGCACATTCTGAGGGCGGGAGGCGAAAGAACGTCGACGGGGTGGCCGAAGCACGCGTGTGACGCTCGTCCCGCCGGTCTGACCGCGCGCCGGACCCCCCACCCCGGGAACCACCCGGTAACGTCCCGATAACGCCCAACCGAGAACGTCCCAAGCTCCATGGAGGACTCGTTCGTGCTGTCCCTGCCTGCTCGCCCTGACCTGACCCGCCGTCCCCTGCCCCGGACCGTGTTGCCAGCTCTGCTCCTCGTCGTGGGTGGTGGAGCCCTGACCGGTCTCGCCACGCAGGCGACAGCGCAGGACGAGCCGTCGGACTCCGGCACCCGCACGCTGCTGGCCTCGTCGACGGTCCCAGCGACCGATCCCAGCGCCCTCGACGCCGGCCCGCGGTCGGAGGAGAACCAGCGGGCCTCTCGTTCCCGGAGCCGCGTCGTCGTCCCGCCGCCTGCCCCCGCCCCGGCCCCGGTCCCGGTCCCGGCACCGGCACCGGCACCGGCCCCCCCGGTGGAGCCGGTCGTGATCGCTCCGGTCCCCGTCGTGGTCGTGCCGACCCCGAAGCCGAGCCCGAGCAAGAAGCCCTCCCCGTCTCCCACAGCCGCTCGCAAGGCCCCGGCCCCGACAGCGGCCCCGCCCCCGCCCCCTGCGCCGGCGGCTCCCGTCCGCGCTGGGGGCGCCTGCCCTGTCCCCAACGCGACGTTCGTGGACAGCTGGGGCGACCCGCGCTCCGGAGGCCGGGCCCACCAGGGGACCGACCTGATGGCCCCCGGCGGCAGCCCCGCCTATGCGGTCGCCAGCGGGGTCGTCCGCACGACCTCGAGCAGCGCCGGGGGGCTCTCGCTCTACCTCACCGCCGACGACGGAATGGTCTACTTCTACGCCCACAACTCGGCGAACGTGGCCAGTTCGGGGCAGCGCGTCCAGGCCGGGCAGCTGATCGCCCGGGTCGGCGCGACCGGCAACGCCTCCGCCGGAGCGACGCACGTGCACTTCGAGATGCAGCCGGGCGGCGGCAGCGCCGTTCCGTCCTACCGCTTCCTCAGCGGGATCTGCTAGCCGCTCAGCGGTATCGGAAGCCGTCCAGGAAGCGGGCGAACACGCCGCCCTGGCTCGGCAGCGGGGTGGCCTTCGGAGGAGCGGTCTCGCGTCGTCGACCGACGGGCTGGTCGTAGTCGGTGTGCCAGATCGCCTCGACCACCTGTGCCTCGGTGAACTCCTCGGAGCCCTCGATGGTGGGGACGAAGCCACGCAGCATGCCGTCGGCCATCACGGTCGCCTCGAGCCCAGCTGTCCCGTCGGTGTCCCACACCGCCTCACGGCCGTCGGGGAGCGACACCACGACACCGAACTGGTAGACCCCCGCCTTCTTCAACGCGGCGTGCACCCCGTGCACCCTCAGGGCCTCGACGACGCGGCGTGCCCGGTTCTCCTCCATGGAGCGGACCAACGCTCGGCAGGACGTCCTTGTGCCCGGGCGGGTCCGCACCGCCCTGCGGGGGTAGCGGCCCTGCGTGCCCTCCACCGCTGCCTGGCTCGCTGACGCCGAGCTGCCCGTGTCGGCCTCCTCCGTCGGGACCCTGCTGCGAGCCGTGGCCGCGACGGGTGGCCTGGTGCTCCCGCTGCCCGCACCCTGGAGCGGTGGCAGGCGCTTGCTGAGCTGTCGGCCGCCGACCTGGTGCTGGGCCGGCTCGCCGAGGCTCACGCCGACGCGCTGGCCATCCGGGCCGAGCTGGGCGCCGTCGACCGGCCGGGGTGCGCGCCGCCGAGCTCCGTCCTCTGGGGCGTCTGGGCCGCCGAGCCCCCCACGGCCCGGGTCAGTGCGACGCGGGGTCCTGACGGCTGGGTGCTCGACGGCCGCAAGGCCTGGTGCTCCGGGGCCCTGCTGCTCGACCGGGCCCTCGTCACCGCACACGCCGGTGACGGGCGGCGGCTGTTCGCGATCGACGTGGTCGACGTGACCGCCGTGGCGGACACCTGGGCCGCGGTCGGCATGAGCGCGAGCGGGTCGATCAGTGTGGAGCTCGTCGGCGTCCCGGCCGAGCCTGTCGGGGGGCCCGGGGCCTACCTGGACCGGCCGGGGTTCTGGCACGGCGGCGCCGGGGTGGCCGCCTGCTGGTTCGGCGGGGCCCTGGGCGCCGCCCGCACGTTGCTGGCGGCGACCCGCGCTGCTCCGAGGGACGCCCACGCGCTTGCCCATCTCGGCGCCGTCGATGCGCTCGTCGCAGGGATGTCCGCGCACCTCGCCGTGGCCGCAGCGGAGGTCGACGCCGACCCGACCGGGCCACTGGCCCGCCTGCGCGCCGCCCGCCTGCGGGCCCGGATCGAGGCCGGCGCGACGGAGGTGCTCGACCGGGTGGGCCGGGCGCTCGGGGCCGGGCCGCTGTGCCTGGACCCGGTACAGGCCCAGCGGGCCGCGGACCTGCCCGTCTACCTGCGCCAGTCGCACGCCGAGCGCGACCTCGCCGACCTCGGTCGACTCGCGGCGGACCAGGCGACGTGGTGAGGTCGACGTCATGAGGGGCGCGTGACGGAGATCGACGGTGCGGGGACGAGCGAGCACCAGTGGCGCCCGTTCCTACCTCGACGCCGGCGGGGTCCCTCCGCTGTCGCTCGCCGAGGACCAGGCGCTGGTCGACGCCCTGCGCTCCCGGGCCCGGCGCCTGGTCTCGACCGGGCGGATCCCCGTGACGACGAGCGGGCGGCGCGAGAGCCGGACGAGCGGGGGCTTCGCCGATCATCTGAAGGAGCTGGGCTAGCCGCCGAGCTAGCCGCCGATGGCGGACATGGGCCGGTCGGGTTGGACGAAGCCGGGGTCGCCGATGCCGTGGCCCGCCTTCTTGCCCGCGACCGCGACCCGCAGCCGGGCCGCCAGCTCGTCGTCGTCGGCTCCGGCCCGCAACGGGGCCCGCAGGTCGGACTCGTCCCGGGCGAACAGGCAGTTGCGGACCTGGCCGTCCGCCGTCAGCCGCAGGCGGTCACAGCTGGCGCAGAACGGGCGGCTGACCGAACCGATGACGCCGACCGTCGCAGGGCCGCCGTCGACGAAGAAGCGCTCAGCGGGAGCGCTGCCCCGCTGACCGACCGGGGTGAGCACGAAGCTGCGGCCGAGGACCTCGAGGATCTCGTCGGCGTCCACCATCGTCCCGCGGTCCCAGCCGTGCTGCGGGTCCAGCGGCATCTGCTCGATGAAGCGCAGGGCGTAGCCGTGCTCGACCGCCCAGCGCAGCAGGTCGGCGGCCTCGTCCTCGTTGACCCCGCGCATGAGCACCGTGTTGATCTTGACCGGTTCGAGGCCTGCCCGGCGGGCGGCCGCGAGCCCGGCGACCACGTCCTCCAGGCGATCGCGACGGGTCAGCTCGAGGAACCGCTCGGGCCGCAGGGTGTCGAGGCTGACATTGACCCGGCGGAGCCCGGCATCCTTGAGCGCCTGCGCTTGGCGCTCGAGCCCCAGGCCGTTGGTCGTCAGCGACAGGGACAGACCGAGCTCGGCGAGCCGGGCGACCAGGCCGGGCAGGCCTCGGCGCAGCAGGGGCTCCCCACCGGTCAGGCGAACCGTCGTGACGCCCATCGAGGCGAACACGCCAGCCAGGCGTACGAGCTCGTCATCGGTGAGCAGCTCGGGCTTGGGCAGCCAGTCCAGGCCCTCGGCCGGCATGCAGTAGGTGCACCGCAGGTTGCACTTGTCGGTCAGGGACAGCCGGAGGTCGGTGTGGACCCGGCCGAAGCCGTCGACCAGCGGTGCCCTCATGGCCTGACCCTACGTCGCAACACTCAGGCAGACATAGCTCGGAGCTGCAGGGCGACTTCGACGAGGCCGTCGACGACCCGCACCGGGTGGACCTCGAGGCCCACGGCCGGGTCGTCGAGGCACCGTCCGGTCTCGAGGTCGAAGACCTGCTTGAAGACTGGGCTGGCCACGGTGTGCCGGTCGCCCCGGCTGCCGACGATCCCGCGCGACATGACCATCGCCCCGCTGAACGGGTCATGGTTCGACAGCGCGTACAACCCACCCTCAGCGGTGCGGAAGACGGCGACTTGCTCGCCGTCGACGAGTGCAGCCACGCCACGCTCGATCGGCAGCCGGGACTCGGGGCAGATGGATCTCCACTGGCTCATGAGCGCACCACTTCCAGGACGGGGCCCGCGAGGAACGTCGGGCCCTTCTCGTCAGGCCGGGCCGGCCTGACCTGTCCCCGCTCCTGGACGAACGTGATGCTCGGGTCCGGGACGTCGGGGGCGTTGACGAACGAGGTGAAGCGGGCGAGCCGCTCAGGATCGGCGAGGGTGTCGGCCCACTCGTCGCTGTAGGTCGCGACGTGGCGCTCCATGGCGGCATCCAGCTCGCCGCACAGGCCCAGGCTGTCGTCCATCACGACGGCGCGCAGGTGCTCGAGGCCCCCCTCCATCGCCTCGATCCAGGGAGCCGTCCGCTGCAACCGGTCGGCCGTGAACACGTAGAGCATCAGGACGCGGTCGATCGTCTTGACCAGCGTCTCGGTGTCGACGTCCTGCAGGAACAGGTCGGCGTGCCGGGGCCGGAACCCGCCGTTCCCGCCGACGTAGAGGTTCCAGCCGTTCTCCGTCGCGATGACGCCGAAGTCCTTGCTGCGGGCCTCGGCGCACTCCCGCGCGCAGCCCGAGACGCCCATCTTCACCTTGTGCGGGCTCCGCAGCCCGCGGTAGCGCAGCTCGAGCTCGATCGCGAGCGTCGTGGAGTCCTGGACGCCGAAGCGGCACCAGGTCTCACCGACGCAGGACTTCACCGTGCGCAGCGACTTGCCGTACGCATGACCGCTCTCCATGCCGGCGTCGACGAGCCGCTTCCAGATCAGGGGCAGTTGCTCGACCCGGGCTCCGAACATGTCGATCCGCTGCCCGCCCGTGATCTTCGTGTAGAGCTTGAAGTCCTGCGCCACCTGGCCGATCACGATCAGGTGCTCCGGGGTGATCTCGCCGCCGGCCACCCGAGGCACGACGGAGTACGTCCCGTCCTTCTGCAGGTTGGCGAGCATGTGGTCGTTGGTGTCCTGCAGGGTGCCGCGCTCGCCGTCGAGGACGTAGGCCCCGTCGAGGCTCGACAGGATCGAGGCAACCGTCGGCTTGCAGATGTCGCAACCGCGACCGCGACCGGAATCGGCGAGCACGGCGCTCCACGTCGTCAGCCCCTTGACCCGGATCACCTCGAACAGCTCGGCCCGGCTGAGATCGAAGTGCTCGCACAGCGCGTTGCTGAGCGACACGCCCAGGGCGTCGAGCTCGGTGGCGACGAGGTCCTTGACGAGGCCGACGCAGGAGCCGCAGACCGTCCCCGCACCGGTGCACGCCTTCACACCCGCGACGTCGCGACAGCCACCGTCGGTGACGGCCGCGCAGATCGTGGCCTTCGAGACGTCGCGGCACGAGCACACCTGGGCCGCCGGGGGGAGCGCCGCCGCCCCGATCCCCATCGGCGCTCCGTCGCGCTCCGGCAGGACCAGGTCAGCCGGGTTGCCCGGGATCGGCACGCCGCTGCCTGCGAGCGGGCGCAGCACCGGGTAGGCGCTGGCATCACCGACGAGGATGCCGCCGAGCAGGTGCTTGGCGTCGTCGGTGACGACCAGCTTCTTGTAGACCCCGGCGATCGGGTCGGCCCAGACCAGCTCGAGCGCCCCGGGGGTCGTGGCGTGCGCGTCGCCGAAGCTCGCGACGTCGATCCCCATCAGCTTGAGCTTGGTCGACAGGTCGGCGCCGTCGAAGCGCCGCTCGCCGCCGAGCAACCGGTCGACGACCACGGCGGCCTGGTCGTAGCCCGGAGCCACGAGCCCCCAGCAGCGTCCAGCTGCGCTGGCGCACTCCCCCACGGCGTAGACGTCAGGGGCGCTCGCCGCACACGTCTCATCGACCAGGACCCCGCCGCGCTCAGCGGTCATGAGCCCGGCAGCGCGGGCGAGTGCGTCGTCGGGGCGGATGCCCGCGGAGAAGACCACGAGGTCGACGTCGAGCGGGTCGCCGTCCGAGAAGACCATGCGCAGGCCGTCTCCCACCTGTTCGATGACCTGCGTCGCCGCCGAGGTGCGGACGTGGACGCCGAGGTCCTCGACGAGGCGCCGAAGCGCCTGACCGCCCGCCTCGTCGACCTGCACCGGCATGAGTCGGGGTGCGAACTCGACCACCGTCGTGTCGAGCCCCAGGGAGCGAAGCGCGTCGGCGGCCTCGAGCCCCAGCAGTCCCCCGCCCACGACCGCTCCGCTGCGCGCGCCCTGGGCGGCGTCGCGGATCTGCTCCAGGTCATCGAGCGTGCGGTAGACGAAGCGCCGCGGCCCGACCGCGCCGGGCACCGGCGGCACGAAGGCCGTCGACCCGGTGGCGATCACGAGAGCGTCGTACGGCGTGACCGTGCCGCAGGCCGACCGGACCGTCCGCCCGTCGACGTCGATGCCGACGACCGGGTCGTCGAGCCGCAGCTCGAGGGCCGGGTGGTCGAAGAAGCCCTCGGACACCAGCGACAGTTCATCGGCGGTCGAGCCGCGGAACCACGACGACAGCCCGACGCGGTCGTACGCCCCGACCGGCTCTCCGGCGTGCACCACGACGTCCCACTCGTCGGTGAGGCCGCGCTCGACCGCGAGCTCGACCAGGCGGTGACCGACCATCCCGTGGCCGATGACGACCAAGGTCTTGCGGTTCATGCGCTTCTCCGCTCTTCGAGGGGCTGGTCGTCGATCTCCTGCGCCTGACCGGAGCCACCGGGGCGGCCGATCAGTGCTTCGACCAGGCTGCGGCAGCTGCCGCAGCCAGTCGTCGCGCGGGTCGCGAGGGCAACCTCGGCGACGCTCCTGCACCCGCTGTGCCGAATCCCGCCAGCCGTCACCTGGTTGCACGTGCAGACGAGCGCGTCGTCCTCGAGGCTGGCCGGGTCGACCGCGGCGACCGTGCCGAGGCCGCTGAACATCAGATGGAGTCGATCGGCGGGCAGGGGGGTGGCCCGGTCGAAGGCCTGGGTCACGACCCCCACGGTCGACAGGTCGCCGAGCAGGATCGCGCCAGTGACCACGCCGTGGCGGACAACGAGCTTCTTGTAGACGTGCCGGGCGGGGTCGGCGAAGCTCAGCACCTCGAGCCCGTCCCCCGTGTCCGGAGGCTCGGCGGTGGTGTCGCCCATGGCCGCGACCTCGAGATCCATCGCCTTGAGCCGGGTGACCGTGCGCGAACCCGCGTAGCTGCGGGACCTCCCGGTCAGGACGTCGGCCAGGACCGCCGCCTGCTCCCAGGCCGGTGCGACCAGGCCGTAGACCTGGTCGCGGTGCTGGGCGCACTCCCCGATCGCGTAGACGTGCGGGTCCTCGGTGCGCAGCTCGTCGTCGACGAGGACCGCCCGGCCGATCGGCAGTCCGGCGGCGCGCGCGAGGTCCACCTGCGGGCGGATGCCGCAGGCGAGCACGACCAGGTCCGCCTCGACGCTGCGGCCGTCGGCGAGCCGCACACCGGTGACCGAGCGGCCCCCGGTGACACCGGCGGCGAACGACCCGAGGTGCACACCGACCCCGAGGGCCTCGACAGCCCGGCGGAGCACCGCACCGCCGGTCGGGTCCAGCTGCGTCTCCATCAGGTGCCCCGCGCCGTGGACGACGTCGACCTTCAAGCCGTGCCGCATCAGGCCCCGCGCCGCCTCCAGACCGAGCAGGCCGCCGCCGACGACGACCGCCCGGCGCGCCTTCCCGGCGGCCCGGGAGATGGCCTCGCAGTCGTCGAGGGTGCGGAACACGTGGACCCCCTCGAGCAGCCGTCCGTCGTGGCCGGCGATGCCCTGCACCGGGGGCACGAGGGCCGTCGATCCGGTGGCGAGCACGAGCACGTCGTACGGGGTGGTGCTGCCGTCCCCGGCGAGCACGGTCCGGGCGGCGCGGTCGATGCTGCGCACGCTCGTGCCGAGCCGCTGGACGACGTGTCCGGGAGCTGCCGTCAGGTCGATCTCGTCGTAGCCGCGCTTGCCGGCCAGAACGTCCGACAGCAGCACCCGGTTGTAGGCGGGTCGGTCCTCGGCGCCGAACACGGTGATCAGAGCCGTGGCGTCGCGCCGGCTCACTTCCTCCACCAGCCGAGCGCCGGCCATCCCGTTGCCGATCACCACGACGCGGGTCATCGGGCTAGCTCGGACAGCCGGTCGATCCGGGCGGCGCACACCTTGAAGGCGGGCATGCGGGACACCGGGTCGAGGGCGTCGCTGGTCAGCAGGTTGGCCCGCTGGCGGCCGGCCCAGTGGAAGGGCACGAACACCGTGTCGGGGCGGATCGAGTCGGTCACCCTGGCGCGGACGAAGGCCTCGCCCCGACGGGTGCTGACCCGTACCCGCTCGCCGTCGGTGATTTCGAGCCGCTCGGCGAGGAACGGGTGGAGCTCGACGAAGGCAGCGGGCGAGGCGCAGGTGAGGGCGTCGATGCGCCGGGTCTGAGCCCCGGACTGGTACTGCGCGGTGACTCGACCGGTCGTGAGCAGCAGCGGGTAGGTCTCGTCGACCGGCTCAGCAGACGGCGGCTGGGAGACGGGCACGAACCGGGCGCGGCCGTCGGTGGTGGCGAACCGGTCCAGGAACAGCCTGGGTGTGCCGGGGTGGTCCTCGGTGGGGCACGGCCAGTGCAGCTCCTCCCCCGCGGCGAGCCGGGCGTAGCTGATCCCGGCGTAGTCCGCCGCGCCGCCGGCACTGGCCCGGCGAAGCTCGTCGAACGCCTCCTGCGGGACGACCGGGAACGCCGTGGTCGCGCCGAGGCGCTCGGCCAGCCCGGCAAGGACGTGCAGGTCGGTGCGCACCCCGGCCGGCGGGTCGAGTGCTCTGCGGCGCAGGAGGATCCGCCCCTGCAGGTCGGTCGTCGTGCCGTCCTCCTCGGCCCACTGGGCGACCGGCAGGACGACGTCGGCCATCTCAGCCGTCTCGGACAGGACCACGTCGGCGACCACGAGGCAGTCGAGTGAGGCGAGCCGTGACTGCACGTGGCCGGCCCGGGGGGCGCTGACCACGGGATTGCTCCCCATGAGCAGCAGGGCCGACGGACCGTCCTCGGTGCCGAGGGCGTCGAGGAGCTCGTAGGCCGATCGTCCCGGGGCAGGCAGGTCGTCGGGGTCGATCCCCCAGACTGCCGCGACGTGGGCCCGAGCGGCCGGGTCGTCGAGCTTGCGGTAGCCGGGCAGCTGGTCGGCCTTCTGCCCGTGCTCGCGGCCACCCTGACCGTTGCCCTGACCGGTCAGGCAGCCCCACCCGGAGCCGGGTCGACCGGCCAGGCCCAGGGCGAGTGCCAGGTTGATGAAGGAGGAGACGGTGTCGACCCCGTGCGCGTGCTGCTCGGCTCCGCGCGCCGTGAGGATCAGCGCCCGATCGGCCTCGGCCAGCAGGCGCACGGCCTCGCGCAGCGCAGGTTCGGCGACGCCAGTGGCCCGCTCGACCTGGGCCGGCCAGCAGTCGGCCACCGCCCGCCGCACCTCGGACCAGCCCTGTGTGCGGGAGGCGACGTAGTCCTCGTCGACGTGGCCGAGCTCGATCGCGATGAACAGCAGCCCGTTGGCCAGCATCAGGTCGGTGCCCGGCTGCGCCTGCAGGTGGAGCGTCGCCGCGGCCGCCGTCGGAGTCCTGCGCGGGTCGACGACGATCAGGCTGCCACCGGCATCGCGCTGCCGGGTGATCCGCTGCATGACCGGCGGCATCGTCTCGGCCAGGTTGCTGCCGACGAGCAGGAGGCAGTCAGCCGTGTCGACGTCGTCCAGCGGGAAGGGCATTCCGCGGTCGAGCCCGAAGGCCCGCATGCCGCCCGCAGCAGCCGAGCTCATGCAGAAGCGGCCGTTGTAGTCGATCTGGCTCGTCCGCAGCACGGCCCGAGCGAACTTGCCCAGCAGGTAGGCCTTCTCGTTGGTCAACCCGCCGCCGCCGAAGACGCCGACGGCGTCGGCGCCTCCCAGCTGCTGAGCGCGCAGGAAGCCCGCCGCGGCCCGGTCCAGGGCCTCGTCCCAGCTCGCCTCGCGGAGGCGACCGTGCCGTCCGTCGCGCACGAGCGGCGTCGCCAGGCGGCGTGGCGAGGCAAGCAGGTCTGCTGACGTCCAGCCCTTCCGGCACAGGCCTCCCGCGCCGGCTTCGACCTCGGCGCCCGCACCCGACGGGGTGAGCGTCATCGAGCACTGCAACGCGCAGTACGGGCAGTGGGTCTTCGCCGAGCGAGGCGGCCCGGCCGGCAAGGACGCAGGCGGGAGCGCGGTCGGTGAGAGGACGGGAGGAGGCACCCGCACACCGTGCCGCCTCCAGGTGCCAGGTCAGTGTCCCGCGTGTTCCGGGCGTGTGACGAGGTGCTCATGCCCTGGGTCTCACAGGGTGAGGCTGCGTGGGACATCCTTGCGAAACAGGATCGCAACCTGGGACGTCCACAGTGTTGCGACCACCCGACGAAGGAGCCCCCCGTGACCGCCCTGGAACCCCTGGCCGGGTTCACCGTCGCCGTCACCGCTGCCCGGCGCAGTGAGGAGCTGACGGCGCTGCTCACCCGGCGCGGCGCCCGCGTCATCGAGGCTCCCGCGATCCGGATCGTCCCGACCCACGACGACGAGCAGTTGCTGGCCGCCACGCGTGGCTGCGTCGCCAACCCGCCCGACGTGGTGATCGCGACGACCGGCATCGGCTTCCGCGGGTGGATGGAGGCCGCAGACGGCTGGGGGCTCGGAGAGCAGCTGCGCAGCTGCTTCGCGAGGTCCGAGCTGCTCACCCGCGGCCCGAAGGCCAAGGGCGCCGTACGCGCCGCGGGTCTCGCAGAGACGTGGTCACCGGACAGCGAAGCCAGTGACGAGGTCCTCGCCCGGTTGCTGGCCGAGGGCGTCGACGGGCGGCGGGTGGCGGTCCAGCTGCACGGGGAGCCGCTGCCGGAGCTGACCGGAGCGCTTCGGGACGCGGGCGCCGATGTCGTCGAGATCCCCGTCTACCGCTGGGTCCCCGCTGCTGACCTGCGACCCCTGCGCAGGCTGGTCGAGCAGGTCGTGTCGGGGCAGGTGGACTGCATCACCTTCACCAGCGCCCCAGCAGTCGCGAGCACGCTGAACGTGGCGCGCGAGGACGGCCGGGAGAAGGCCTTCCTCAGCGCCTTGGCCGGCGACGTGATGCCCGCCTGCGTGGGACCGGTGACCGCGGCCCCCCTGGAGCGACGAGGCATTCCCACGGTGCAGCCTGCTCGGGCTCGCCTTGGCGCCCTGGTGCGCACGGTGGTCGAACAGCTGCCAGCGCGCCGGACGCGCACAGTGGACGCCGCCGGCCACCGGCTCGAGCTGCGCGGGCACAGCGTGCTCGTGGACGGACGGACGGTCCCGCTGACCGTGCGCCAGACCGGAGTGCTGACAGCGCTCATCGACAGCGGAGGGCGGGTGCTGTCCCGACCGGACCTGCTCAAGGTGGCCTGGCGCGACGAAGCCGCTGACGAGCACGCGGTCGAGATGACGGTGGCCCGCCTTCGCACAGCGCTAGGTCCGGCCAGCGGCGTCGTCCAGACGGTCGTCAAGCGCGGCTACCGGCTCGCCTCCGCGGAGACGTGAGGCCGTCTGCGCCGACGCCGCACACGCCCCGCGAGGTCCTGTGAGCGAAAGGTGACCTCCTGTCCTCGCCGCGGCGACGGGCCCGGAACACCTGCTCCATAGCGTCTCTCGCAGCGCAGCTACTCAGCTGCCTCGACTCCCAGGAGCCCCCGTGAGCGTGCCGACCCGGCCCGAGACCGCATCGCCGCCCGTCCTCGTCCCGTCATCCGGCCTCGCCCCGGCGCCGTCCGACGACGAGCTCTTGGAGCGCCGCGACCACCGCTGGATCGACCGCTGGGAGCCTGAGGACCCGCAGTTCTGGGACGCAGTCGGCAAGAAGACAGCCAAGCGCAACCTGATCTTCTCGATCCTGTCGGAGCACGTGGGCTTCTCGGTCTGGGTCATCTGGTCGGTGATGGTGCTGTTCATGCCCGAGCCGGTGTGGGGCTTCTCCGTCACCGACAAGTTCCTGCTCACCACGACCCCCGCGCTGCTCGGCTCGCTCGTGCGTCTCCCGTACACCTTCGCCATCGCGAAGTTCGGTGGACGAAACTGGACGGTCGTCTCAGCGGCCTTGCTGCTCGTCCCCGCCTTCGTGGCGATCTTCCTGCTCGAGCCCGGAGTGTCGTTCGGGACGCTGCTCGTCGTGACCGCGATCGCCGGCGTGGGTGGCGGCAACTTCGCCTCGTCCATGGCGAACATCAACAACTTCTACCCGCAGCACCTCAAGGGCCGCGCCCTCGGACTGAACGCCGGAGGCGGCAACCTGGGCGTCGCCGTGGTCCAGATCATCGGCGCACTCGTGCTCTTCAGCAACGGGCCGAAGACGGACCCGCGCGTCATGCTCTACATCTACATCCCGCTGTTGCTCCTCTGCACGACCCTGGCCTGGACGCAGATGGACAACCTGACGATGGCCAAGAAGGACAAGGGCGCCCTGCGCGCGGTGGCCAAGCACAAGCACACCGCGATCATCTCCTTCCTCTACATCGGCACCTTCGGCTCCTTCATCGGCTTCGGCTTCGCCTTCGGCCAGGTGCTCGCCGCGGCCGGCGCTGAGCGGCCCATCTACTACGTCTGGCTGGGCGCCCTCGCCGGCTCGCTGATCCGCCCGATCGGGGGCATGCTCGCCGACCGCTACAAGGGGTCCACCGTCAGCTTCTGGAACTTCATCGCGATGATCGTCGCCGCGGTCGTCGTCGCGTTCGCCGCCGACTCCGGTTCGATCCCGCTGCTGGCCACCTCGTTCACGGTGCTGTTCATGCTCACCGGACTCGGCAACGGGTCCGTCTACAAGATGATCCCGGCCATCTTCTACGCCGAGTCGCTCCAGGGCGGATCCGACTCGGGCGCGCGGACCGCGCAGCAGGACCGGCGGCTGGCCTCCGCTCTGGTCGGGCTTGCCGGCGCCGTCGGAGCTTTCGGTGGAGTCCTGGTGCAGGTGGCCTTCCGCCAGTCGTTCCTGTCCTACGGCAACGGCAGCGCGGCCTACCTCGGGTTCATCGTCTTCTACATCGCCTGCGCGATCGTCACCTGGGCCGTCTACATGCGCCCCTCGGCGGGCCGGCTCGAAGGCGTCTGACCCCTCCAGCCCAACCGATCAACGACGTACGCCGCGGGCCTCCGTCTGACCTACAGCTTCGAGGCCCACTCGTCGTACGACGGGGCCTCGGCCCCGACCGTCGTCTCGTCACCGTGCCCGGTCAGGACCCGGGTCTCGGGCGGCAGGGCGAACAACCGGGTGCGGATCGACGACAGGATCGTCGGGTAGTCGCTGAAGCTGCGGCCGGTCGCCCCGGGACCGCCGGCAAACAGGGTGTCGCCGCTGAAGACGACCCCGAGGTCCGGGACCGAGAAGCAGACGGCTCCGGGCGCGTGACCCGGCGTGTGCAGGACGTGCAGCCGCGTGCCGGCCACCTCGAGCACCTGACCCTCGCGCAGCGCCCCGTCCGGCTCGTGCCGCGCATGGGTCAGGTCCCACAGCACCCGGTCCTCCGGGTGCAGCAGGACCTGAGCGGACAACCGCTCCCCGAGCTCCGGAGCGAAGCGGATGTGGTCGTCGTGGGCATGGGTGCAGGCGATCGCGACGACGGTCCGGTCACCGACCGCGGCGGCGATGGCGTCGGCGTCGTGCGGCGCGTCGATGACCAGGACCTCGTCATCGTCTCCGAGCAGCCACACGTTGTTGTCGACGTCGAACACCTCGCCGTCGAGGCTGAAGGTGCCGCTCGTGACGAGGTGCTCGATCCTGGCGCTCATGCCCCGACCCCCTGGTCCAGGACGACGACTGAGCGCAGCACGCCGCCCTCGTGCATCTTGGCGAAGGCGGCCTCGACGTCCTCGAGCCCGATCCGCTCCGACACGAAGCGGTCGAGGGCGAACCGCCCCTGCTGCCACAGGTCGATCAGCAGGGGGAAGTCCCGCTCGGGGAGGCAGTCGCCGTACCACGAGCTCTTGATCTGCCCGCCGTGGCCAAACACCTCGATCAGCGGGACTTCGAAGCTCATGGTGGGGTTCGGCACCCCGACCAGCACCGCGGTACCTGCCAGGTCACGGGCGTCGAACGCCTGCCGGAAGGTCTCGGGCCGACCGACCGCGTCGATGACGACGTCCGGGCCGAATCCGCCGGTCAACTCGCGCAACCGGGCGACCACGTCCTCGGACGACGCGTCGACCGCGTCCGTCGCTCCGAACTCCCCTGCCCATACGAGCTTCTGAGAGTCGGTGTCCACCGCGATGACCTGTCGTGCGCCTGCGAAGACCGCGCCCGCGATCGCGGCGTCGCCCACGCCACCACAGCCGAGGACGGCGACCGTGTCGCCTTGGCGGACCGGGGCGGTGTTGACCGCGGCTCCCCAGCCGGCCATGACGCCGCAGCCGAGCAGACCTGCCGCGGCGGGATCAGCAGCCGCATCCACCTTGGCGCACTGCCCCTCGTGGACGAGGGTCTTCTCGGCGAAGGCCCCGATGCCGAGGGCGGCGGACAGGGGTGTTCCGTCCGCGAGCGTCATCGGCTGAGCGGCGTTGTGGGTGTCGAAGCAGTGCCAGGGACGCCCGCGCTTGCACGCCCGGCACTCGCCGCACACGGCCCGCCAGTTGAGGACGACGAAGTCCCCGACAGCCACGTGCGTGACCCCGGCGCCGATCGTCTCGACGACGCCGGCGGCCTCGTGGCCGAGCAGGAACGGGAACTCGTCGTTGATCCCGCCCTCGCGGTAGTGCAGGTCGGTGTGGCACACGCCGCAGGCCTGCACCACCACGACGACCTCCCCCGGGCCGGGGTCGGGAAGAACGATCGTCTGCAACGTCACTGGCTCGCCCTTGGCGAGCGCGACGACTCCTCGAACTTCCTGCGGCACGGCGGGACCTCTTCTCGACGGGGCACGGTCTGGGAGGACGGGTCCGTCCGGACGCTATCCCGCGGGGCGTCGCACCTCACGCAGCTGACCGTCCAGCCGCCGGGTCCAGCCGCGTCCGTCGAGGTGCTCGAGCAGCGGTACGGCGACCCGCCGCGTCGTCCCGAGCGCGACCCGCGCCTGGCTCAAGGTAAACGGCTGAGGCAAGGCCGCCAGCACCCGCATCGCCCGGGCCGGGCCGTCCGGGAGCAGCACCACGTCGCCGCCCAGCCTGAGCAACCGGCCGACCCGGTGCGCCGCTGCGAGCGCGCGCCCGTCGAGTCCGAGGGCCGCCAGCTCGCCCGCCTCCGGGGCTGCCCAGGGGGCGGCGGCGAGCCGGCGCTCCACGGCGGCGACCGCTTCCTCGGCGCCTCCCAACGTGGCCACGATGTCAGGCCGGCGGAGCCGCCCGCCTGCACTCTCGAGCCCCGCCAGCGACGCCAGCGGTCCCAGCAGGCGAACGTCGGGCACGCCCACCGCGTGGCGGGCCGCCTCGGGCGTGATCCCGCCCTCGAGCGGAGCGGCGGCGGCATGCCGGTCGACGGCCGCCCGCAGGGAGGTCACCCAGGAGCCCCACTGCTGAGGGTCGATCAGCCAGTCCCCCGCGACGATGACGTCGCCCACCGGGTCGAGCGGCACGCCGAGCGCCTCGAGCTCGCCGCGTCGGACGGCCCCCCGCCGGCGCACCTCTTGCGCCAGGTCCGGCACCGGTCCGGCGCCGGCGAGCACCGCGGCCCGTCCGGCGGCGGCGCCACGGCGGCGCAGTACCGGCGGGTCGGCGTCGAGGACGAGCACACCGGCCGCAACGGCCTGCAGCCCCGGGTCGCGGAGCAGGGCCCGGTCACCCGCCCGCAGCGGGAGGGGCCGGTGCAGCGAGAGGCGGACGGTGTCAAGGCCGAGGGGCCGCAGGCGCACCGCGACGGCGGTGGACCCCGCGTGGAGCACGAGCTCGGTCGGCAGCGTCCGCGGGTCGACGGACAGCCGTACGTCAAGCGCGGTCGCGAGGTGCCATGCGCCTGGCGTCAGCAGGGCGTCCCCGCGCTCGACCTCGCTGCGCTCGACACCGCGCAGGTTGACCGCCACCCGGGCGACGGCAGCGACCTCGTCGTAGGGCTCACCCAGGCTCTGCAGACCGCGCACCCGGACCTCACGGCCGCGGAGCAGGAGCGTCGCCCCCGTCCGCAGCGTGCCGGCGCCGAGCGTGCCCGTGACGACGGTCCCGCTCCCTCGGACGGTGAACGCCCGGTCCACCCACAGGCGCACCGGCACGGCGGTCTGGGGTGCAGGCAGGCGCGCCACGAGCCGGTCGAGCGCCGCGCGAAGGTCCTCGAGTCCCGAGCCGGTCTGCCCCGAGACCGCCACCGCCTCGAGGTCCCCGAGGGTCGAGGCGCGCAGGTGGCCGAGCGCCTCTGCGGTCGCGGCAACCGGGTCGGCCAGGTCGCTGCGCGTGACGGCCAGCAGGCCGTGGCGCACGCCTAGCCCCTGCACGGCCGCGAGGTGCTCCCCCGACTGCCTGCGCCACCCCTCGTCCGCCGCGACCACCACGAGCACGGCGGGCGCCGGACCGAGTCCGGCCAGCATGTTGCCCAGGAACCGCTGGTGGCCCGGGACGTCGACGAACCCGAGGACCTCCCCGGAGGGGAGCGGGGCCCAGGCGTAGCCGAGGTCGATCGTCATGCCCCGGCGCTTCTCCTCGGCCCAGCGGTCCGGCTCCATGCCGGTCAGCGCGCGCACGAGCGTGCTCTTGCCGTGGTCGACGTGACCTGCCGTGGCGATGACGTGCACTAGCCGCTGACCGCGAGGACCGCGCTGCGGAGGGCCTCGTCAGCCGACTCCGGGACGCACCGCAGGTCGAGCAGGCACCGGTCACGCTCGACCCGCCCCACCACGCAGGGGTCCCCCGCACGCAGACGGGTGGCGTACGACGCGGGGACCGCGACGGCCCAGCCGGGGAGCGCGAACCCGGGTGCGCCTCCCCCGCCGACCACTCCGTCGCTCGGGACCACTTCGCCGCCGACGGCCGCAGCCAGGCTCTCGCAGCGAGCCCGAAGGGCGGCCGGGTCAGCCAGCAGCGCAGCCCACGTCGGGGGCACCGGGCCACGCAAGGTGGCCTCCAGGGCGGCCAGGGTGAGCTTGTCGACGCGCAGCGCCCGAGCGAGCGGGTGGCGGCGGAGCTGCTCGACCACCTCGACGGTCCCGAGCAGCAGGCCACACTGCGGCCCGCCCAGCAGCTTGTCGCCGCTCGCGGTCACGACGGCCGCACCTGCGTGCAGCGCCGTACGCACGTCTGGTTCGTCCGGCAGGAGCGGGTGCGGGGCCAGCAGCCCGCTGCCCACGTCCACGACGACGGGCACTCCCAGCCCGGCGAGCTCAGCGGTCCCGACCTCGCTGGAGAAGCCCTCGACCCTGAAGTTGCTGGGGTGCACCTTGAGCACGCACCCGGTCTCGGCACCGATCGCGTCGGCGTAGTCGCGCAGGTGGGTGCGATTGGTCGTCCCGACCTCCCGCAACCGGGCGCCGGTGCTCGCGATCAGGTCCGGCAGGCGGAACCCGTCGCCGATCTCGACCATCTCGCCGCGGCTGACGACGACCTCCCGGCCGGCGGCCAGCGCCGTCGTGGCAAGCACGAGTGCGGCGGCCCCGTTGTTGACGGCCAGAGCGCCGCCCGCAGCGGGCACCCGCTCCCGCAGTGCGGCGAGGGCTCCGCGCCCGCGGCCGGCGCGGGCACCGGAGTCGACGTCGAACTCCACGTCGACGTAGCCGGCCGCGGACGCGACCGCGTCGACGGCTGCGGTGGACAGCGGCGCACGCCCGAGGTTGGTGTGGAGCACCACCCCGGTGGCGTTGATGACCGGGCGCAGGGTCGTCGCCCGAGCCGGCAGCGAGGCGAGCGCGTCTGCCGCGACCTGCTCCGGGTCGATCGCGCCGGACCGGGCCCGGGCCTGGGACGCGACGACCGCCTGCTTGACCTGCTCGTGCCCCAGCCGGGTTGCGGCGGCTCGGAGCTCCGGCTCGGCCAGGGTCACGTCGGTGCGCGGCACTCGCCGGCGCGGGTCGTCGGAGGACGTCACGCTAGGCAGCCTGCCCTCGCCGGGTCGCGAACACCAACCGCAGGGCCAGCAGCGCGGTGAGCGCGGCCAAGGCGGCCAACGGGACCTCCACCGAGGTGGCCTCGGCACTGACGGCCGTGACGAACGGCATAGCGAACCCCACGTACGCGCATCCGAGGAAGACCGCCGACAGCGCGCCGCGTCGCGCCGGCCGGGCGAGGCGGGCCGTGAGGGCCAGTCCGGACGAGAGCGTCAGCCCGTGCCCTGAGCCGAGCAGGAGCGCGGCGGCCAGCAGCAGAGGCGGCGAGCCGGCACCAGCGCCGGACGCGGCCAGGGCGAAGCCGATCGCCCCGGCGGCCACCCCGACCACACCTGTCCAGCGACCGAGGCGGCGCTGGAGCGGAGCTGCCAGCGCGCCAGCGCCCAGCGTCAGTCCCGCCAGCACCCCGGTGAGCAGGACGGGCGGCGCATCGGTCTCGACGAGGAGCGGCACCGCGGAGATGACCACCGCGGGGAACGCGTAGACGCAGACCGCGAGCGGTGCGAGGACGGTCACGAGGATCCGCCGGTCCTCCGGGAGCACCAGAGGCCCGCCACCACCGCTCGTGCCGACCACCGGCAGCGACACCGTCTCAGGCAGCCGCAACGCGGCGGCGAGTCCGCCGACGACCAGGGCGACGTGGATGAGATATGGCAGCGTCGTGGGCCAGCGGACGTACTGCGCGAGGACACCCGCGACGAGCGGGCCGAGCGAGAACCCGGCGGTCATCGCGACGGCAGCCCGACGACCCGCGGCGCCCACGCCGGCAGCCGCGGAGAGCTCAGCGACCCAGGCGCTCCCGACGCTGAACACACCACCGCTGACCGCACCCTGCAGGAACCGGCCGACGAACAGCAGCGGGAGCGAAGAGGCGGCAGCGATCAGGAGCAAGGACGTCAGGGCGGACAGCACGATCAGCGGCAGCACGACCCGTCGACGGCCGAGCCGGTCCGAGAGCGGCCCCGCGAGGAAGAGGGCCGGAACGAGTCCTGCTGCGTAGATGCCGAACACGGCGGTCAGCACGTCCGGCCCGAGGTCGAGGGTGTCCCGGTAGACCAGGAGCAGCGGCGTGGGCACGTTGGTGCCCGCGGCGACCGCGAACAACGCGAAGGCCGCGCGGCGCCAGGTGCGCGCGTCGACGGCCGTCGCGTCCAGTGCAGCTCCTCCCGGATCGTGGGGCCCGCCCTCGATGGCGGAGACGGACGGGAATCGAACCCGCCAGCGACGGTTGCCGCCGCTCACCGGTGTTGAAGACCGGGGTGCCCACCAGGAACACGTACGCCTCCCTCGCCCGCCTGCGCGCCGAGATGTCCAGTGTGTCACCCGGCGGTCGGTGAGTGACGTCACGGCCCGTACCGGACAGCATCACGGCCGTCCGGGTGTTGAAAGGAGCAGGTGCCGCCACCAGGACGACGCCGGAGAACCGGAGGAATCACCATGTGGAACCGCTACCGCCACCCGCTCGGCCGCCTGCCCCTGCTCGACGGCGCCTCCGACGCGGTCGTCCAGCAACTGGCCTCGCTCATGACCTCCACGCAGGTCCGGGCCGGTGAGGTCCTCGTGCGCCAGGGCGGGCACAACCGCCAGTTCCTGCTGGTCGAGGAGGGCAACCTCAACGTCGAGCGCGACGGCGTGCACATCGCCCGCCTCGGCCGCGGTGACTTCGTCGGCGAGATCTCGTTGCTCGGCGACGGCATCGCGACGGCGACCGTGACGGCCAAGACCGATGTCGTGCTCTACGTCAGCAGTACGACGGAGTTCTACGAGCTGCTGCACTCCGTCGTCGGCGACACGATCACGCACACCGCCGCCGAGCGCGCCGCGGTCTGACCGGGCCCCTGCACGGGGAGGCACCGGTGGGGTCACGAGCCCGGCTGGAAGGATGCTCCGGTGACCGTCCTCAGCCCGGAGCCCGCCCTCGCCTGGTTGGAGCAGGCTGCGGGGGCCCGCCAGGCCAGCGGCCTGCGCCGGACCCTGGTGGCCCGGCGCCCCGGGGAGTTCCTCGACTTCGCCGGGAACGACTACCTCGGCCTCTCCCGCGCGCCCGCGGTCGTCGAGGCCGCCGTGGCAGCCGCCCGGTCCCACGGCGCCGGTGCAACGGCCTCGCGCGCGGTCACCGGTACCTCTGAGCTGCACCTGCGTCTCGAGCAGGCGCTCGCTGCGCACGTGGGCGCACAGGCCGGGTTGGTGCTCTCCAGCGGGTACCTCGCGAACCTCGCTGCCGTGACTGCCCTGTCGGGCCCGGACGCTCTGGTCGTGAGTGACGCCGGCAACCACGCGTCCATCGTCGACGCGTGTCGCCTGTCCCGCTCCCGCGTGGTCGTGGTGGCCTCCGGCGACGTCGCGCCCGTGGACGAAGCACTGCAGCAGCGCACTGAGCAGCGAGCAGTCGTCGTGACCGACGCCGTCTTCAGCACCACCGGGCGCCTCGCACCGTTGGCGGCGCTGCACGTCGTGAGCCGGCGGGCCGGGGCGCTGCTGGTGGTCGACGAGGCTCACGCCCTGGGGGTGGTCGGACCGGAGGGTCGGGGGGTCGCCTCGACCTGCGGCCTGGCCGGCCAGCCCGACGTCGTGCTCACCGCCACCCTGTCGAAGGCCCTCGGTAGTCAGGGCGGCGTCGTCCTGGGGCCGACAGCTGTCCGTGACCACCTCGTCGACACCGCGCGCCCACTGCTGTTCGACACCGCGCTGGCCCCGCCGGCGACCGGCGCTGCGCTGGCCGCGCTCGCGCTGGTCGATGCGTCGCGCGTCGCCGCCCTGCACGCGGCGGTAGAGGTGCTCGCCGGGTCCCTGGGGGTCGAACCGACGGGCAGCGCGGTCCTCCCGCTCGTCCTGGGCGATCCCTCCCGGGCCGCAGCGGCTCGCGACGCCTGCCTCGAGCAAGGCGTCCTGGTCGGCTGCTTCCGCCCCCCGTCCGTGCCGGTGGGGCAAGCCAGCCTCCGGCTGACCGTGCGGGCGGACCACAGCCGGGCCGACCTCGACCGGGCGGCCGAGGTCGTCCTGGCCGCGATGGGGCGGGCGGCGTGAGCGCCCTGCTCGTCACGGGCACCGGCACGGGCGTCGGCAAGACCGTGGTGACGGCGGCGATCGCCGCGCTCGCCCGCGATCGCGGTCAACGGTGCACCGTGGTCAAGCCGGCCCAGACCGGTGTCCCCGACGACGCGCCCGGCGACCTGGCCGAGGTCGAGCGCCTCGCCGGTGCCGGGGTCATCACCCAGGAGCTCGCCCGCTACCCCGACCCGCTGTCCCCCGCTGCCGCCGCCCGCCGGTCCCGCCTGCCCCCCGTCGACCCGGCCGCCTGCGCGCAGGCCGTGCTGGCCGCCGACCGCGACGGCGCGCTCGTGCTGGTCGAGGGCGCCGGTGGGCTGCTGGTCCGCTACGACGAGGACGGCTTCACCATGGCCGAACTGGCCCGAACGCTCCGGCTGCCCGTCCTCGTGGTCGCCGAGGCCAGGCTCGGCACGCTCAACGCGACCGCCCTGACGCTCGAGGTCCTGGCCGGCAGGGGGCTCGAGCTGGCTGGCCTGGTCATCGGGTCGTGGCCGTCGGAGCCGGGGGTCGCCGAGCGCAGCAACGTCCCCGACCTGGAGATGCTGTCTGCCCGCCCCCTGAGCGGCGCCCTGGCCGCCGGCGCCGCACGGAGCCACGACCCGGCCCGCTTCCTCGACCTGGCACGAGCGGGCCTCGGCCCGGCCCTGGGAGGCTGCTTCGACGCTGCCGACTTTCGCCGGGCGGGCGCGCGGTGAGCCGCCTCGTCGCTCGCGACCGCGCGCACGTCTGGCACCCGTACGCCTCTGTCGTCGAGCCGTCGCCGCTCTGGCCGGTGGTCGACGCTTCCGGGACCCGGCTGGTGCTCGAAGACGGGCGTGAGCTCGTCGACGGCATGGCGTCGTGGTGGGCCGCTGTCCATGGCTACCGTCACCCGGTCCTCGACCGGGCAGTGCACGACCAGGTCGACCGGTTCAGCCACGTGATGTTCGGCGGGCTGACCCATGAGCCGGCCGTGGCGCTCGCCGAGCTGCTCGTCGACCTGACACCGCCGGAGCTGACCCGCGTCTTCTTCGCCGACTCCGGCAGCGTCTCGGTCGAGGTCGCCGTCAAGATGGCGCTGCAGTACTGGCAGGGTCGCAGCGAGCCGCAGCGCCACCTGCTCCTCACTGTCCGCGGCGGCTACCACGGCGACACCGCCGGGGCGATGTCGGTCTGCGACCCGGTGACCGGCATGCACGGGCTGTTCCGCGACTACGTCCCGAAGCAGCTGTTCGTCGCCCGGCCGCGGCCGACCTTCGACGACCCGTTGCTGCCGGGTGACCTCGACGAGGTGAGAGCTGCCCTGGCAGAGCACGGTCAGCACGTCGCCGCCCTGATCCTCGAGCCGGTCGTGCAGGGAGCCGGCGGGATGCGCTTCTACTCCCCCGCCTACCTGCGAGCCCTCGTGGAGCTCTGCCGGTCCTACGGCGTGCTCATCGTCTTCGACGAGATCGCGACTGGCTTCGGGCGGACCGGCCGGCTGTTCGCGCTGGAGCACGCCGGGGTCGTGCCCGACGTGCTGTGCCTCGGAAAGGCCCTCACCGGCGGCTACCTCACCCTCGGTGCGACGCTGTGCACCGACGAGGTCGCGGCGGGGGTCTGCGCCGCCGGCGGGGCCTTCATGCACGGGCCCACGTTCATGGCCAACCCCCTGGCGTGCGCCGTCGCCCGAGCGAGCGTGCAGCTGCTGCTCGACCGCCCGTGGCAGGTGGACGTCGCCCGCCTTGGCCGCGGCCTCGAACGCGGACTGAAGGCCGCCCGGGCCCTTCCCGGTGTCGCCGACGTGCGCGTCCTGGGCGGCATCGGGGTGGTGCAACTCGACGAGCCGGCCGACCTGACCGGCCTGCAGCCGATGCTCGTGGACCGGGGCGCCTGGGTGCGACCCTTCGGGCGGCTCGTCTACGCGATGCCCCCCTACATCAGCACCGACGAAGATCTCGACGTCGTCACGGGCGCTGTCGTCGGCGCCCTCGGCGACTACCTGGGAGACCCCTAGCCCTTCTTCCCCCACACGCCGTTGGTCAGGCGCAGCACGTAGAGGCCGGAGTTGCCGTCGGTGTACCAGACCTCCTTGCGCTCCGGCACGAAGGCCGGCGCGGACATGGCGTAGGCACCGCTGTCGCGCGCCAGCGGGTTCGGCATCGTGGGCTTGTTGAAGTAGGCGACCTCCCTCGGGCGGTACGGGTCGCTGATGTCGAAGAAGCGCAGGCCCGACAGGATGAACGAACAGGCGACGATCTCGGGATCCTCCCGGCGCGGCACCGAGCAGTAGTGACCGGCGTAGCCCTGCAGGCCGTTCTGCGCTTGCGGGTCATCCTTCTGCTGGCCCGCGCGCGCCTCGGGCTCGTTCACCGCGAGGCGGAGGTCGGACACCACCCGCGGAGCCTTCTCATCGCTGATGTCGATCATGCGGCCGGCGCCGACCGGGGAGGCGGGATCGTAGGAGCCGCTGACCTTGCGGGCGAACTCATCGATCTCCACCAAGAACGGCTTGCCGCCGATGGTCACCGGCAGGAGGTTCTGCGGGATGCTGACCTCGGGCCAGGTCAGGTGGCTCACCTCGGTGACCTGCGGGTTCAGGGCCCGCTGCTGCACCTGGGTCACGTCGAGGATGGTCAGTCCGGGACGCTTGTTGTCGGCGGCGTACAGCCGGTTGCCGTCGTTGCTGAGGTTCATGCCGTGGACCTTGTATTCGGTCGAGGTCCACACGATCCGCGGGAGCACCGGCTTGCTCACGTCCAGGGCGACGATCGTGCCGCCTTGCAGCGAGCTCACGTAGAAGGTGTTGCCGTCGGGGGTCAGTCCGCTCTCGTGGCCGAGGATGCCGAGCGGCGTGCTAGAGCGCAGCACCGGCTGCCGGCAGTCCTGTGACACGTCGTAGATGTCGACGATCCCGGGCTCGGTGACCGGGTTGCCGGAGACGGCCATGAGCAGGCCGCGGGTCTCGCTCAGGACCAGCGACTCGTGAGGCGTCTGCATGGCCGGCGTCGACAGGACGGCCGTCCGAACCGGCTTGGCCGGGTCCGTCATGTCCATGACGTACGTGCCGGTGAGATCGTCGGCGGCGTCCTTGGGGAACAGCAGGGTGCTGTCGTAGAAGGCGCAGGAGCGCCCGCCGGCGTCGGTGTAGCGGTGCACCTTGTAGCCACCGGCCTTGCCGTACTGCGCGACCTGCTCGACGTTGCAGGTGTAGCCCTCGGCAGCGCGACCGCTGGCGTAGTCAGCCTGTGGGACGCGGCCCTGGATGTCGGTCTCAGGGCGGGATCCCGTCCCGCAGGCGCCCTGCGGCGTCGGCCCCGCCTGCGCGGGCCGGCCGGCGTCGGTCGCCGGCTCGAGAGACCCCTGCTTGCCATGGGCCGCCGCGTAGCCCTCCTGCGTGCGCAGGTCCAGGTCGCTCGCAGCCTCGGCGACCTCGGCGACGCCGGGGCCGCCTACCCAAGGGACCCCGCCGACGCCTACGGCGAGGACAGACAGCACCACCGCGCCGGCTCCGACCCGGTTGCGGACACGGTGCTTCGTGGCGGCCTGATGACGAGGCACGTGAAGTTCTCCTGTCTGAGGGAGTCCCCAAAAGGGATGTTCGCCCCTTACCCGCCGGTGCCCCCGATCATGCGGACCGCCCCCATCACGGTGAGGCCGGCGGCGGCCAGGGCCCAGCCCCCGACCCCCAAGACAGCGGTGGATCCGGGCTCAGCCGGCGGATGAGGTGAGGCCGAACGCCCCCCGGAAGAACACCAAGGGCTCGTCGTCGCGGTGCGACACCAGCTGCTCGACCCTGCCCACCACGATGTGGTGGTCCCCACCTGGGTGCACCGCCTCGACGGCGCAGCGCACGGTCGCCAAGGAACCGGGCAGGGACGGCCCCCAGGGTGTCTCCTCCCACTCCAGGTCGGCGAACTTGTCGGTCCGGCGGGTCGAGAAGCGGTCACTCAGAGCACGCTGGTCGCTCGCGAGAACGTTGACGACGAACCGTCCCGAGGCTTCGATGCGCGGCCACGAGCTCGACGTCCGGGCCGGGCAGAACAGCACGAGCGGCGGGTCGAGCGACACCGAGGCGAAGGACTGGCAGGTGATCCCGACCGGGACGCCGTCGTCGTCGCCTGTGACGACCACCACACCGCTGGCGAATGAGCCCAGCACACGGCGCATCTCCGTCGCGGACGCGATCGAGTCCATCGGGGTCCTTCCGGGGGCTGGCGGGGCGGGTCGGCTGCCGTGTGCACGAAGATAGACAGCATGACCACCCTCACCCACCTGCAGCGCCTGGAAGCGGAGAGCATCCGCATCCTGCGCGAGGCGGTCGCCGAGAGCGAGCGCCCGGTGATGCTCTACTCGGTCGGCAAGGACAGCGCCGTCATGCTCCACCTCGCGCGCAAGGCGTTCTACCCCTCGCTGCCCCCGTTCCCGCTGCTGCACGTGGACACCACCTGGAAGTTCCGGGAGATGTACGACTTCCGCGACAAGCACGTCGCCGACCTCGGGCTCGAGCTGATCGTGCACCAGAACCCCGAGGCCAAGCGGCTGGGCATCAACCCCTTCGACCACGGCTCGTCGACGCACACCGATCTGTGGAAGACCGAGGGGCTCAAGCAGGCGCTCGACGCGCACGGCTTCGATGCGGCTTTCGGCGGTGCCCGACGGGACGAGGAGAAGTCCCGGGCCAAGGAGCGGGTCTTCTCGTTGCGCTCGCCGCAGCACCGCTGGGACCCGAAGCTCCAGCGGCCTGAGCTGTGGGGCGTCTACAACGTGCGCCGCAACCCGGGCGAGAGCGTGCGGGTCTTCCCGCTGTCCAACTGGACCGAGCTCGACGTGTGGCAGTACATCCACCTCGAGTCGATCCCGATCGTGCCGCTCTACTACGCCGCCGTACGCCCCGTCGTCGTTCGCGACGGCACGTTGATCATGGTGGACGACTCCCGCATGCCGCTGCTGCCTGGCGAGGAGCCGGAGCTGCGAAGCGTCCGATTCCGGACCCTCGGCGACTACCCGCTCACCGGGGCCGTCGAGAGCACCGCTGACACCCTGCCCGCGATCATCCAGGAGATGCTCCTGGCCACGACCTCCGAGCGACAGGGGCGCACCATCGACCACGACTCGTCGGGCTCGATGGAGAAGAAGAAGCAGGCGGGCTACTTCTAGTGGCGCACATCTCCGACCTCATCGCGGAAGACATCGACGCCTACCTGCTCGCCCACCAGCACAAAAGCCTGCTGCGCTTCATCACCTGCGGCAGCGTCGACGACGGCAAGAGCACCCTGATCGGTCGGCTGCTCTTCGAGTCCAAGATGGTCTTCGAGGACCACCTGGCGGCGCTGGCCGTCGACTCCCGCAAGGTCGGCACACAGGGCGACTCGCTCGACTTCGCCCTGCTCGTCGATGGACTCGGTGCCGAGCGCGAGCAAGGCATCACGATCGACGTCGCCTACCGCTTCTTCTCGACCGAGGCCCGCAAGTACATCGTCGCCGACACACCCGGACACGAGCAGTACACCCGCAACATGGTGACGGGTGCCTCGACGGCCGACGTCGCCGTGATCCTCGTCGACGCCCGCTACGGGGTGCTGACCCAGACGAGGCGGCACTCGTTCCTCGTGAGCCTGCTCGGCATCCGCAAGGTGGCCGTGGCGATCAACAAGCTCGACCTCGTCGACTACTCCGAGGAGGTCTTCGACCAGATCGAGACCGACTATCGCGTGCTCGCCGAGAGCATCGGCCTGGCTGACGTCACCTGCATCCCGATGTCGGCGTTGCGCGGTGACAACATCACCGAGCGCAGCGCGCACACCCCGTGGTACTCCGGCCCCACCCTGATGGACTACCTCGAGACGGTGGAGGTCGAGGACGACCGCCAGGCAGGCCCGTTCCGAATGCCGGTCCAGTGGGTGAACCGGCCCGACCTCGACTTCCGCGGCTTCTCCGGTCAGATCGTCGGGGGCGCGGTCGCGGTCGGCGACCGGGTCCGGATCGTCCCGACCGGGACCACGAGCACGGTCAGCCGGATCGTGACGATGGACGGGGACCTCGAGCACGCCGTCACCGGCCAGTCCGTGACGCTGACCCTCGCCGACGAGGTGGACTGCAGCCGGGGTGACGTCCTGTGCGGCGCAGACGACGCGGCCGCCACGGCTGACCAGTTCCGGGCCCACGTCGTGTGGATGTCCGAGACGGCCCTGGCGCCGGGGCGGGCCTACCTCGCCAAGATCGGTGCCCGGACAGTCGGTGCGTCGCTGTCGGGCCCCGAGTTCGTCATCGACGTGAACACCTTCGAGAAAGCTCCCGCATCCACGCTGCAGCTCAACGAGATCGGCGTCTGCGACCTGCAACTCGACCGGCCGATCGCGTTCGACCCCTACGTCGACAACCGCGACATGGGCGGCTTCATCCTCATCGACCGCTTGTCCAACGACACCGTCGCCGCGGGCTTGCTCCGGACACCGCTGCGCCAGTCGCACAACGTGCACTGGCAGGCGCTCGAGGTGGACAAGTCGGCGCAGTCGCAGCTCAAGGGCCACCGCCCCTGCGTCGTCTGGTTCACCGGCCTGTCGGGGGCTGGCAAGTCCACCATCGCCGACCTCGTGGAGCAGCGTCTGCACGCGCTCGGCGTCCACACCTGCTTGCTGGACGGCGACAACGTCCGGCACGGGCTGAACAGCGACCTCGGGTTCACCGAGCAGGACCGGCGCGAGAACGTACGCCGCATCGCCGAGGTCAGCCGCCTCATGGTCGACTCCGGCCTGGTCGTCCTCACGTCCTTCATCTCCCCCTTCCGCGCCGAGCGGGCGCTGGCGCGGGCGGTCGTCGAGGAGGGCGAGTTCGTCGAGGTGCACGTCCACGCACCGCTCGAGGTCGCCGAGGCGCGCGACACCAAGGGCCTCTACGCCAAGGCCCGGCGCGGGGAGCTGCCCGACTTCACCGGGATCGACTCGCCCTACGAGGCCCCCGAGCACGCCGAGGTCACCGTCGACACCATGACGACCACCGCCGAGCAGGCCGCCGCCGCGGTCGTCGAGCACCTGCGTCGAGCAGGGGTGCTCGACCGTCCCCTCCCCCCTGCATGACCGATCTGCGCGACGACGCGCGACTGGCGAGGGACCTCGCCACGCAGGCGGGTCGACTCCTGCTCAACGTCGGAGCTGAGCTCGCGTTCGCCTCCCCTGCCACTCGTGGCGAACAGGGAGATCGCCGGGCGCACGACCTCATCGTCGCCACGCTGGCGGAGCAGCGGCCCCACGACGCCCTGCTCTCCGAGGAGGGTGTCGACGACCTCGCACGCCTGTCCGCGGAGCGCGTGTGGATCGTCGATCCGCTCGACGGGACCCGCGAGTTCGGGGAGGCCGGGCGGGTGGACTGGGCGGTTCACATCGCGCTGTGGCAGGCAGGGGAGCTGGTGGCCGGCGCCGTGGCCCTGCCTGCGCAGACCCGCACCTTCTCGACCGCCGAGCCGGTCGTGCCGCCCCCCACTGGCGGGGCGCTCCGCCTCGTCGTGAGCCGATCGCGGCCGGCTCCCCTCGTGGCCCGCGTCGCCCAGCGGCTCAGCGCCGACCTGGTGCCCCTCGGATCGGCCGGGGCCAAGGCGATGTCCGTGCTCCAGGGCCAGAGCGACGCCTACGTCCACAGCGGCGGGATGTACGAGTGGGACTCGGCGGCTCCGGTCGCCGTCGCGAGAGCTGCCGGCCTGCACACGTCGCGGATCGACGGCTCCCCGCTGGTCTACAACCAGAGCAACCCCTATCTGCCCGACCTGGTCATCTGCCGACCGGAGCTGGCCACCGTGCTGCTCACCGCGATCTCTGACGTCTCCGGCTGAACGGGCAGGTCGTGACCGGCCGGCTCCGCACGGCCCGGCCGGCGCGCGGGTCACCTGGAGCAAGACCTGACCGGTCGCAGGGCGCCGCGTCCCTGATCGTGTGGCGATTCCAGACCCGTCTTGTGCCGGTACGGACGCCACACGATCAGGGAAGGGGGCCGTTCCTCGCCTGCGGCGCTACTTCGGCTGGAGCCGAGCCCCGCCGTCGACCCGTACGACCTCGGCGTTGGCGTAGGTGTTGGTCAGCAGTTCGACCACCATCGAGGCGAGCTCGTCGGCAGCGCCGAGGCGCTTGGGGAACAGCACGTCGCGCTTGAGCTTGTCCTTGAACGCCTCGGCCGCCTCCCCCTCGCCGTAGATCGGCGTGTCGAACAGGCCCGGGGCGACGCAGTTGAGCCGCACCCCGACGGCCGCGAGGTCACGCGCCACCGGCACCGTCATGCCGACGATGCCGCCCTTGCTGGCCGAGTAGGCCGCCTGGCCGATCTGACCGTCGAAGGCCGCCACGGAAGCGAGCGTGACGATGGCGCCCTTCGAGCCGTCGGCGTCGACCGGCTCTGTCCGGCCCATGGCGGTGGCGGCCAGGCGGATGCAGTTGAAGGTCCCGATCAGGTTGATCGAGATGACCTTGGAGAAGGCCGCGAGGTCGTGCGCGGACTCGTAGGTCCCGTCCCGCCCCACCGTGCGCGTCGCCCAGCCGATGCCCGCGGCGCAGACGAGCGTGCGGAGCGGTCCGTGCTCCTCAGCGGCGACGATGGCGGCCTGCACCTGCTCGGCGTCGGTCACGTCGGCGCGCACGTAGCCCCCGCCGACCGAGGAGGCGACTGCCTGCCCCTTCTCGTCCTGCAGGTCGAGCACGACCACGGATGCACCCCGGGCAGCGAGGGCGCGAACTGTCGCCTCGCCGAGCCCTGAGGCCCCGCCGGTGACGATGGACGACGTTCCGGTCAGGTCGAGCACAGGTCCTCCTCGAGATCGGCGCGCGGATCGCGCCTGCCGACGAGGCTAGCCAGCCTCGCTCTGCTGCCCCTGCTCGGCACGACCCGCTTCGCGATCGTGCTCCTCGACGTAGGCCTTCGGGTCGAGGTCGTCCCCGGACAGGCCCTTGGCCTGGGCGTGCTCGTCGTGGAAGGCCATCCAGCGCATGCCGAGGTCGGTGCGCTTCTCCGAGGAGACCTGCTCCTTGAAGGGTGGGAGCACGTCGCGCTCCTCCTCCCCCAGGTGGTCGACCGTTGCCTCGCGGGCCTCGCGGAAGGCCTCCCACCACGCGTCGGTGCCCAGCTCGTGCTCGGCCACCGACCGGACCGCGTCACGGATCTCGTTGTGGTCCTTGACGGCGTGCTTGGTGTCGCCCTCCGACTCGTCCACCTCCTGCAGCAGCTCGGGGTAGAAGACCTCCTCCTCGCCGGCCGCGTGCACCTCGAGCTGGTCGGCCAGCTCGTCCCACCGGCGGCGCAGCTCGTCGGTGTCGTCGCTCAGCGCCTCGATCTCGGTGAAGGCGCGCCGGAAGGCCTCGTGCTCGGACAGGATGAGGACGGTGATGTGTCGAAGTCGGACATGCGGCGTCCCTGCCCGTCCGCCCCCGCGTCCAACCCGGCTGACGCGTCAGCCCAGCGTCTCGGTCACGGTGACGTTGCCGTACTGGTTCAGCAGGTTCTCGGTCGCGTCGAGGCGGTGCGCGGCACAGGCCGCCGTCTCGACGTCGCCCGGCGGGTCAGGGCACTCCCGCTGGCTCGACAGCGTCCACTCGGCATGCGCCCCGCAGTCCTCGCACAGTCTGCTCACGGGGGCAGCCTCTCACCGCTGTCGGCGTGCCCCGGTCGGGGCCGCGCCGTAGCGTGGGGCTCGTGCTCACGATGGCAGGAGTGGTGCTCGCGGGCGGCCGCTCGTCGCGCATGGGCCGCCCGAAAGCCGCTCTCGACTGGCACGGGTCGACGTTGCTGCGCCGAGTGACCGGCCTGCTGCAGCGCGGCGTAGACGGTCCGGTGCTCGTCGTCCGGGCTCCGGGCCAGTCGCTGCCCGGGCTCCCTCCGGGGATCGAGGTCATCGATGACCCGGCCGAGGGGCTGGGTCCGCTCCAAGGACTCGCCGTAGGGCTCTCGGCCCTCCAGGGACGGGCGGCCTCGGCGTTCGTCTGCGCCACCGACCTGCCCCTGCTGCACCCGGCCTTCGTGCGTCGGGTGACCCGGGACGCCGGTGCCGCCGAGGTGGTCCTGCCGATCGTGGGCGGTCACCGCCAGCCCCTCGCCGCCTGCTACGCGACGTCCCTGGCGGGTGCCGCCGCCCGGCTCGTCAGCGAGGACCGCCTCAAGGTCGGTCTCCTGTTCGACGAGGTCACCGTCCTGCGGCTCGAGGAGTCGCAGCTGCGCGCCGACCCGGTGCTGTGCGTTGGCGATCCGCAGCTGTCGTCGGTCGCCGGCGTCAACACGATCGAGGAGTACGAGGCTGCCCGCGCGCTCCCCGAGCCCGAGGTCACGGTCGAGCTCTCGGGCGTCCTGGCCGCGAGGGGCAGCGACCGCGGGCCGCGCACGCTGCGTGCTTCGACCCTCGGTGGTGCAGCAGCCGCCGTCGATGTGCTCCTGGACCGCCACGTGCTGGCGGCCGTCAACGGCGACCAGGCGTCTCGGGACGGTGAGTTCCCCCTCGTACGAGGTGATCTCGTGACGTTCATGTCGGCAGGTGCCGGTGGCTGACCAGGTTCCAGGAGGCTACTTCGGGCGAGCCCTCGTGATCGACGTCCGCGACGGGTCGACCCGCGTCCTCCCCCTGCCCGAGCGGGTGCTGCGTGAGCACCTCGGTGGGGTGGGCCTCGGGACGTGGTTGCTCACCGAGCTGGGCCCTCCCGGTGTCGACGCCCTGGCCCCCGAGGCTCCGCTGGCTTTCGTGTTCTCACCGTTGGTCGGTACCCCGCTGACGACCAGCGCGAAGTTCGCGGTCGTCGCCAAGTCACCGCTGACCGGCCTGCTCACCGACGCCCTCGCGTCCAGCCACTTCGCGATCAGCGGCAAGCTCACCGGCCACGACGCGCTCGTCCTGGTAGGCCGGGCACAGGTGCCTACGACAGTCGCCGTCCGTGGCGGTGAGGTCGAGCTGTCGGACGCCTCTGTCGAGTGGGGCGGCAGCTCCGCGCAGGCCGAGGCCTCCGTACGCGCCCGGCTCGGTGCCGGCTGGCAGGTCGCGTCGATCGGGCCTGCAGGCGAGCGAGGGGTCCGCTACGCCACGCTCTCCCACGACGGCCGCCACGCCGGACGGGGTGGTCTCGGGGCCGTCCTGGGTTCGAAGAACGTCAAGGCGCTCGCCGTGCACGCCACGACCAAGGTCGCCCCCGCCGACCCGCCGGGGGTCCTCGCGGCCGCCCGGGACCTGCGCACTCGCTCGCTCGGACGGGCGACGAGCAAGGTGCGTGAGCTCGGCACGATGGCCAACGTGCTGGCCTACAACGCCCTGAGCACCCTGCCCACCCGCAACTTCTCCGAGGCGGTCTTCAAGGGTGCGGCCACCCTGGCGGCCGAGGAGCTCGCCTCGGCCCACGCCGTGACCCGTACGTCCTGCGCCTCCTGCTCGATCGGCTGCTCGCACCTCTACCGCGACAAGGGCGGCCGGTCCGTGCGCATGGAGTACCAGAACGTCTCCTCGCTCGGCTCGATGTGCGGGGTGGCCGACCCGGACGCCGTCCTTGCTGGCAGCTCCCGCTGTGACGACCTCGGCATCGACACCATCTCGGCCGGCGGCACGATCGCCTGGGCGATGGAGTGCGCCGAGCGGGGGCTGATCGACGCGCCGTGGCTGCGGTTCGGGAGCGGGCCCGCCCTGCTGAGGGCTCTCGACGAGATCGGCTCCGGGGCGGGCCTCGGACCCCTGCTGAGCCTGGGCTCCCGGGCTGCTGCAGGAGTCATCGGCGGCGACTCGCTCGACTTCGCCGCTCAGGTCAAGGGCCTGGAGCTGCCGGGCTTCGAGCCGCGAACGATGCACGCGATGGCGCTGGGCATGGCCGTCAACGCCCGCGGGGCCGACCACAACCGCTCTGGCGCCTACGACGCCGACCTGTCCGGGGACCTCGACCGGCTTCGAGGCGGCGAAGCGCACGTGCGAGGAGCGATCGAGTCCGAGGACCGCGCGGCCGTCATGGACTCGATGGTGCTGTGCTCGTTCCTGCGCGGCGTCTTCGACGAGCCCTTCGCCGAGTGGGCCGTGCTGCTCTCGCTGGTGACCGGGTGGGACGTCGACGCCGACGAGCTCCGGACGACGGCGCGGCGCATCGTGCTGGCCAAGCGCGCTTACAACCTGCGCGAGGGCTGGCGGCCCGAGGACGACTGGCTGCCCGAGCGCTTCCTCGCGACCGAGCTCACCCTCGCCTCGGGGCGCACTGCCTCCCTGACCCCGGAGCGGCTCCGGGCCATGATCCTCGGCTACTACGCGGCCCGGGGGCTGGACGAGTCCGGACGCCCGCCTAGCGTGAGCTCATGACGACCTACCGGCTCACGCAGTACGCCTCAGGGGGCGGCTGCGCCTGCAAGATCCCCCCCGGTGAGCTGGAGGAGGTCGTACGCGGGCTGACCGGCCACGCGTCCCCGGATCTGCTGGTGGGCCTCGACGACGGCGACGATGCGGCGGTCGTCCGGATCGATGAACGCACGACAGTCGTCGCCACCGCCGACTTCTTCACCCCGGTGGTGGACGACGCCTACGACTGGGGCCGGATCGCGGCGGCCAACGCCCTGTCCGACGTCTACGCGATGGGCGGGCGACCGGTCGTTGCGGTGAACCTCGTCGGCTGGCCGATGGGCACGCTGCCCAAGGAGCTCCTCGGCGAGGTCCTGCGCGGCGGACACGACGTGGCGCAGGAGGCCGCGTGCTTCGTCGCCGGCGGGCACAGCATCGACGACCCCGAGCCGAAGTACGGCATGGCCGTGACCGGACTCGTCGACCCGGATCGGCTGCTGCGCAACGACTCCGCCGCCGCCGGGCTCCCCCTGACCCTGACCAAGCCGCTCGGGGTCGGGGTCCTGAACAACCGGCACAAGAGCACCGGCGAGGTCTTCCCGCACGCGGTCGCGTCGATGGCCTCGCTGAACCGCGACGCAGCCGCCGCCGCCGTGGCCACGGGAGCCAGGGCCGCTACCGACGTCACCGGCTTCGGGCTGCTCGGCCACCTCTACAAGATGATGCGGGCCAGTGGGGTCACGGCCGTGCTGGACGCAGGTGCCGTCCCCTACCTCGACGGGGCCCGCGAGGCCCTGCGCGGCGGCTTCGTCAGCGGAGGAACGCGCCGCAACCTCGACTGGGTGCGTCCCCACCTGCTCGCAGACTGCGCCGAGGAGGAGCTGCTGCTGCTCGCCGACGCCCAGACGAGCGGCGGTCTCCTGGTCGTGGGCGAGGTCCCGGGTTACCCCGTGGTGGGCGAGGTCGTCCCGGCGAGGGACGTGGCGATCGCGATCCGCTAGGTGTCTGGTCGCTCCACGGCGTGGGACGGAGTGTGACAAAACGGACATCTTCTGCCAGGTTGGTCCCTCCGGACCCCTGACGACGAAGGAGCTCCTCCCGATGCGCTTGGCCCGCCACCCCCTCATCCGCCGCCCCCTCCCCCTCGCAGCCGTCGCCCTCGCCAGCGTGGTCGCGCTCCCCGGCACGGCCTCGGCGGCGACCAACGACAGCTTCCGCGCGGCGCAGTTCGGCCTCGACCAGGTCCGCGCCGAGCAGGCTTGGCCGAAGACGCGCGGCGCAGGTGCGGTCATCGCCGTCGTCGACACCGGCGTGGACCTCGCACACCCCGACCTCCAGGGACAGCTGCTGCCCGGAGCCACCTTCACCTGCGACGGCGCCCCTGGCCCGTGCGGCAACGGGGACTTCCGCGGCACCAACGGGGTCAACGACGGCGACGAGCACGGCACCCACGTGGCGGGCATCTCGGCTGCCGCGACCGGCAACGGCATCGGCATCGCCGGGGTCGCACCCGACGCGAAGATCCTGCCGGTCAAGGTCCTCGAGGCGGGCTCGGGCTCCTTCGAGGACATCGCGGCCGGCATCCGCTGGTCGGCCGACCAGGGCGCTGACGTCATCAACCTCTCGCTCGGCGGACTGCCCGGCACCCAGCTGCTCACCTACACCGGACTGATTGCTGACACCACCGAGGCGGTGGCGTACGCCCGGAGCAAGGGGTCGGTCGTCGTCGCGGCGGCAGGCAACGACTTCCAGTTCCCCCTGTGCGGCACTCCTGCCTTCGAGGACGGCGCTCTCTGCGTCGCGTCGACGGACAAGCGCGAGCTCCCCTCGGCGTTCTCCAACAACGGCATCAAGCCTGACCTCATGGCCGTCGCCGGTCCGGGCGGCTCGCTCGTCCCGTCCTGCGGCGAGGACGTCGTGTCCACGGTCCCGACCGGAACCGGCCGATCCGCGTCGTGCGGTTACGGCACGGCCTACGACGAGTACGCCGGGACCTCGATGGCCACCCCGCACGTCGCAGGTGTCGCCGCGCTGCTCGCCGCCCAGGGCCGCAGCGCCGAGAACATCCTCGAGGTGCTCCTCACCACGTCCCGCCAGGGCGTGACCGGGCTGCGCGGTGTCTTCACCCCGCAGTACGGGTTCGGCATCGTCGACGCAGCCGCTGCTGCCTCGGCCCCGGGCGCGGCCGTGGTCGCGGCTCCGGCGCCGACACCGGCCAAGAAGGGCAAGAACGGCCGCTAGCCACAGCTCTTGCACGACGTGGGTGGTTGACCGCACCCGCCCGACGGCCCCCCGCCCCTCTCGGCGGGGGGCCGTTGGGCGTTCGGTTGCAGAAGGCAGCGGCTAGAACGAGTTCACGCTGTCCCGAAGTGGCCGGAGGAGCCAGCGCTGAACTCGCGTTGCCTCGCGCCGCCAACGCAGCTCCTCGTCGAGACTCGCACGCGTCACGCCCATCTCGCGGGACGCAGTCTCGGCCGGGTCGAGGTGGTCATGGGCGATCAGGTAGCCGATGCGAAGGATGTTGATGCCCAGCACCCCAGCGGCGTCGTACTGGGAGACCCACAGGGGCGGTTCAAGCACGACGGCCATGCCCTCGGGGTAGCGGCGGGTCATGAGCTCCTCCAGGTCCAGTGCGGCGTTCACGGCAAGGGTGCCAGGCCAAGCCCCGATCCCGGGGCTCGTCGGTGGCGGGCGTGGCGCTCTGCTTGGTTGTCCCTGGCAGCACCGGGTGCTAGTGAGCCTCGTCATCCGGAACGCTGCATTCGTCACGAACTGGTCGCTAGCACAGGGCTTCTCGTGACCCAGAACTGTCGGTGGCCGGGTCTAGGTTCGTGTCATGGATGACGCGTTGGGCTTCGACACCTCAAGCGATGAGGAGCACGTGTTCACGTTGCTGGCCGAGTGCGATCAGCAGCTCGGGCGTGAGTGGTTGTCCCGGTGCGAGTTGATGGTATGGGCCTACTGCCTGGGCGCTGCGGCGGGGCGGGCGGAGTTCGTGGGGTGTGAGATCGCGGCGACGCTGCTGGTCCCGGACACGACCGCCGGCGACCTGCTGGCTGAGGCCCGGCTGCTGCTGTCCTTGCCGGCGCTGGCCGGGGCGGTCGAGTCCGGCCGGTTGCGGCTGCCGCACGCCCGCCGGGTCCTGACCGAGCTGGCGGCCGTCGACCAGGCGCTGCACGAGGCGATCATCGGCGACGTGCTCGACCGGATCGCCGACCAGCCGCCGGCGGCGGTCGGCCGGATCGTGCGACGGGCGGTCCACCGGGCTGACCCGGGCGCCGCCGAGCAGCGCCGCAAGAGCGCCAAGAAGCACCGCGGGCTCGCGTTGTACCCGGCCCGGGACGGCATGGCCGATCTGGTCCTGAACATCGACGCTGAGGTCGGCGTCCGGATCTTCGGCCTGGCGTGCGCCACGACCGAGGCTGATGACGGATCCGGCCGCAGCGCTGATGCCCGCCGGTCGGACTGGATCGTCGAGCAGATCCTGCGCGGGCCTTCCGCGGCATCGGCAGCCGAGATCGAGCCGGTCCCGGACGGCCGGCGCCGCCGGTCCTGCCAGGCCCTGGTGACCATCTCGGTCACGACCGCCCTCGGGTTGGACGACGAGCCGTGCGAACTCGCCGGCTACGGCCCGATCAGCGCCGCCCACGGCCGGGAGCTGATCGCGACCGCCGAGCTGCGCAAGGTCAGCCTCGACGCCCGCTCCGGACAGGTCCTGCACGTCGACGACCAGCTCCTGCGCCCCACCCCCGGCCGCAACCGGCCCACCTCAGCCGGACGTCACGAGCAGCCGCTCCCCGAGCACGTCCGACAGGCCCTGCTCAGCATGATCGACACCCCGAGCGTCCAACCGACCGACCCCGAGCCGCAGTACCAGCCGAGCACCTCACTCACCCGCACCGTCCAGACCCGCAGCCCCCGCTGCGACTTCCCCTGCTGCAGCACCCCAGCCTCGCGCTGCGACCTCGACCACACCAGAGCGTGGCCACGCGGCAGCACCAGCGCCGACAACCTCGCCCCACGAAGCCGACGCCACCACCGCGCCAAACAAGCCGGCTGGACCCCGAGCCCACTGCCCGACGGCAGCACCCAGTGGACCGCCCCCAGCGGCCGGACCTACCGCACACCACCTGGTCAGTAGACACTTTCGCGCTGGCGGCCCGCTCATGCGGGCCTGGCCGCCGGGCCGGCGGGTAACTCACGGGGAGTCAGGCCCCAGGACCTGACCCCCTCGGGGTGGCTGTGGTTCAACCGGTGAACAGCGCGGAGGCCTTCTTGGCCGTCTCGAAGATGCCGTAGGCGAGCGGGATCCCGACGAATGCCCACGCCAACGCCAGGCGCGCCTTCATGCCTCCCCCGGGGCGGTCCTGCGCGTTCGAGGTGTCGTTCGAGCTGAGGGTCTCGCTCATCGTCGGGCCTCCGTCGTCGTGGTGAGCCGAGCTCCTTGGGCGCTGCTCCGGCTGTTCTCAGCCTCGGGGTAGGCGTCGGCTGCGGGGGCCTCGTGGTACTTGTCTGCCACCGGGCGGACCAGGAGGTTGGCGACGAAGCCGACCGCGAGCAGACCCACCATGACCAGCAGGGACGGGCGGTAGGCCGCGGCGCCGGTCGCGCCGCCATCTCGCTGGTTCTCGGTGATGACGTTGACGATCAACGGACCGGCCACACCTGCGGCGGACCATGCGGTGAGCAGCCGGCCGTGGATGGCACCGACCTGGAAGGTGCCGAACATGTCCTTCAGGTAGGCCGGGATGGTGGCGAACCCGCCGCCGTAGAAGGAGATGATCACGGCCGCGAGCAGGACGAAGACGGGGACGGCGGTGTTGCCGGCCGTCGCCAGGAAGAAGAACAGCACCGCGCCGACCCCGAGGTAGATCATGTAGGTCGGCTTGCGCCCGATGACGTCGGAGGTCGAGGACCACACGAAGCGACCACCCATGTTGAACAACGACAGCAGGCCGACGAAACCGGCAGCAGCCCCGACGGTGACACCGTCGGGGAAGAAGTCGCGGATCATCGGGGACGCCTGTTCCAGGATGCCGATGCCCGCGGTGACGTTGCAGAAGAGCACGACCCACAGGCACCAGAACGCACGGGTCCTGATGGCGTTGTCGGCCGAGACGTTGGCCGTGGTCATCATCTTGTTGCCGGCGTCCTCCTTCGGCGACCACCCCTCGGGCTTCCAGCCGTCGGGTGGCACCCGCACGGTGAAGACACCGAACATCATGAAGACCAGGTAGCCGAGGCCGAGCGTGATGAAGGCGGGCACGATCGCGTCCGTCGGCACCTCGCCCGCCGGCAGGCTGGTGTAGCCGGCGAGCAGGCGGGCCGACAGCGCGGAGGCGATGAAGGCGCCACCGCCGAAGCCCATGATGGCCATGCCGGTGGCCAGGCCGGGCCGGTCCGGGAACCACTTGATGAGCGTCGAGACCGGCGAGATGTAGCCGATGCCCAGGCCGATGCCGCCGACGAAGCCGTAGCCGAAGTACAGCAGCCAGAGCTGCTCGGTGGCGACGCCCAGCGAGCCGATGAGCAGGCCCGACGAGAAGCAGACGGCCGACAGGAACATCGCCTTGCGGGGGCCGTTGCGCTCCATCCACTTGCCGCCGAAGGCGGCGGCGAGTCCGAGCATGACGATCGCGATGCTGAACACGATGGCGATGGCGGTCTCGCTCGTGTCGAACTTCTTCACCAGAGGCGTCTTGAACACGCTGAGGGCGTAGACCTGACCGATGCACAGGTGGATCGCAAGAGCCGCCGGTGGGACCAGCCACCGGCTGTAGCCCGGGCCGGCGACAGAGCGCTCCCGGTCGAGGAACGACAGCGAGGACATGGCTACCTTCTCTCCTGAGCCTGGCCTGCGGGCGGCTGCCCGTGGGTCGTCGAGCTGGACGTACGACGGGCGAGGCGCTCGCGCTGCGGGACGACGGTGTACTTCGGGTCGCGGGCCGAGGCCTGGCCCGCTTCGAACACGCCGAAGCGCAGGCAGGCCGATCCGGCGAGCAGGGCTGCGCCCGAGACGGCGGCCCCCGCCCGGCTCCGGCCCCCGACCAGCACGGTGCCTGCGACCCCGGCGATCGTCAGCGCCTTGCTCGCGCGCATGAGCGAGCCCGCGTGGCCCGAGTGCAGCGGCTCGGCGGTCAGCCCCATGACCTGCTCCATGCGGTGCTCGACCGCGAGCTCGAGCAGAGCACCGCCGACCGCGAGGCGCCGGGCGGGTCCGGCCTCCCCCACGGGTGACCCCAGCATCGCCAGCCCTGCCGAGGCGGCCGACGCCGAACCCACGAAGACGAACGGGAGATGCCGATGGGAGTCGTGCCAGGTCGGCGTGGCCGTGTCGGAGAGCAGCACGGCTGTGTACGAGGCGATCGTCGGGGCGACCACCGCGGCGACGAGGCCCGCCGGACGACCGGAGCCACCCAGCAGCCGCCCGACCGGTCCCTCCCGCAGGCGGCGGGGCAGCAGACCACGCAGCTCGGCGGCGGCGGCGAGGCCGGCGAACGGCCCGTACGCCGTGAGGAGCCAGGTCCCGACCGACATCGGCGAGGTCACCTTGACGACGCGCAGCATGTTGAGGAACCGCGCCGGGCGTCCGAGGTCGTGCACGAGGGCGACCATGGACGCACTGAGTGCCACCAGCGCCCCAACGCGCCCGGTGCGCCGCATCGCTGGCCGACCGGTGAGGTCGGCCCCCGCAGACAGCAGCGATGACCCGGCGGCGACCCCACCCAGGAACAGGTAGGCCGGGATGTCCAGCTCCCACGGCGAAGCCTTGACCACGGGACGTCCGTAGTAGGAGGTGAACTCGGCGTCCGGGACCATGACGGCCTCGTCACGGCGGCCAGCACCCCGCCGGCGCCCCCCCTTGCCGCGACCCCCGGCGCCCCGTCCGCCCGGGCGCGGGACCTCGGCGACCCGGAGCTCGGCGTGCCCAGGAGCGGCAGCGGCGCTCATGAGCGCCCGAAGACCGCGACGGCACCGGCGAGCATCAGGCCGGCGGCCATCGCTGCCTTCCGCCACATCTCCGGCAGGTCCTTCGTCGTCACGACCGGGTCGGGCGGCAGCCCGTAGACCTCCGGCTCGTCGAGCAGCAAGAAGAACGCCCCGAGCCCGCCCACGCCGTCGTGGGTGCTCTCGCCGTAGAGCCGCGCATCGTGCACCCCCTGCTCGTGGAGGGCATCGACCCGGGCCTGCGCACGCTCGCGCAGCTCGTCGACGTCGCCGTACTGGATGGACTGGGTCGGGCAGGCCTGCGCGCAGGCCGGGGTCAGGCCGTCCCCGAGCCGGTCGTAGCAGAGCGTGCACTTCTGCGCGACGCCCTCGTTCTTGGTGACGCCCTTCTCGCCGACCCGGCGGTCGATCACCCCGAAAGGGCAGGCTGGCACGCAGTATCCGCACCCGTTGCAGATGTCGTCCTGCACCACCACCGTGCCGAACTCGGTCCGGAACAGCGACCCGGTCGGGCACACGTCGAGGCAGGCAGCGTGCGTGCAGTGCTTGCAGACGTCGGACTCCATCAGCCAGCGGAACTCGGTCCGCTGGCCCCCGTCCGCCAGGCCGGGCAGCTGGGACGTCGGCATGCCGAGGTCGACCGGCGCACGGACCTCGACCGCACCGAGATCGCTGCCGAGCGCGTTGCGGTCGCCGAGCAGCGCGCTGTCGGCGGTGCGGTTCAGGACGTCGACCACGGACGGACCGACGGGCAGGCCCCCCAGCCCCGGGTCCTGGTTCGCGAGGGACTTCGGCTGCTCGATGAACTTGACGTGCCGCCAGGTGCTCGCCCCGAGCGAGCCGCTGTTGTCGTAGGAGCTGCCCAGCATGAGCAGACCGTCCTCGGGGACGGCGTTCCACTCCTTGCAGGCCACTTCGCACGCCTTGCACCCGATGCAGATCGAGGTGTCGGTGAAGAAGCCCTTGCGCGGCTGCTCGTCACGCCACCCGGCGTCGGGAGCCGGGTCGAGCGGCCCGTACAGGCTGTTGCTCATCTGCTCCTCGCGCTCATGTCGCCCTCCGGGGCCCGGTCTGCTGGGTGTTGCCGGTCTCGACCGTGATGCCTGCTCGCGAGCGGTACTGCTCGACGTAGCGCAGCAGGGCTGGGCCGGTTGGGCGGCGGCCCGGTTGGATGTCGCAGCTGCCGACCTTGCTCTCCTGGATGTGCACGTTGGGGTCGAGCGCGAGCCCCAGCAGGTCGTTGGCGGAGTCACCACTCACGAAGGCCTCCTTGCCGACGCCCCAGTGGTAGGGGAGACCGACCTGATGGACGACCTTGCCGCCGACAGCGAGCGGAACCATCCGCTCGGTGACCAGCACCCGGGCCTCGATCGCCGTGCGGGCGGTGACGATCGTGGCGTAGGCGAGGTTCTCGAGCCCGCGCTCCTGTGCCAGCTCGGGTGACACCTCGCAGAACATCTCCGGTTGGAGCTCGGCGAGGTAGGGCACCCAGCGACTCATCCCTCCCGCGGTGTGATGTTCGGTCAGCCGGTAGGTCGTGAAGACGTACGGGAAGACCTCGACTCCGGGCTCCCCCGCGGACGGGTTCGACAGGTTGTCCTTGCGCCGGATCACCTGCCGGGTCGGGTTGGCCTGCTGGGTGTAGAGGGGGTTGCGCACCGGCGACTCGTGCGGCTCGTAGTGAGCCGGCATCGGCCCGTCGAGCAGACCCGACGGCGCGTAGAGCCATCCCTTGCCGTCGGCTTGCATGATGAACGGGTCGTCCCCGGCGATGCCCTCCGGTCCACTCGCCCCCTCTGGAGGCCGGTAGGACGGCGGCTTGGTCAGCTCGAAGTCCGGCACGTCGTGACCGGTCCACTGCCCGGCGCCGTCGTTCATCGTCTGGTCCCACCAGACGTAGGCCTTGCGCTCGCTCCACGGCTGTCCCTCGGGGTCGGCCGAGGCGCGGTTGTAGAGCGTCCGGCGGTTCATCGGCCACGCCCAGCCCCACTCGGCCGCCACGTAGTCCTGCTCCTGCCCGGGCTTGCGCCGGGCCGCCTGGTTCACGCCGTCCTTGTAGATGCCGCTGTAGATCCAGCAGCCGCCCGCGGTCGAGCCGTCGGCCTTCATCGAGGTGAAGCCGGGCAGCGGCTCGCCAGCCCGCTCACCGGTGAGGAACGAGCCGTTGACCTCGGCGAGGACGGCTTCGGGGTCCGGCTCGCCGTGCTCGTCGGCCGCGTAGTCCCAGGTCAGGTCGAGCAGCATGCGGTCCTTGGGGTCGGTTGAACCAGCCAGCCGCTCCCGCAGCCGCCTTCCGAGGTGGTAGTAGAAGTCGAGCTCGGGCTCGGCATCGCCGGGCGGGCTCACCGCCTTGTGCCGCCACTGGACCATGCGCTGCGTCTGGGTGAAGGACCCCGACTTCTCGGTGTGAGTCGCCGCCGGCAGGAAGAAGACCTCGGTGCCGATGTCCTCGGTGCGCAGCTCACCGCTGGCCACCTCCGGCCCGTCCTGCCAGAACGTGGCCGACTCGATGAGGTTGACGTCGCGCACGACGAGCCACTTCAGGTTGGCCAGGCCCATCCGCTGCATCTTGGCCTGGGCCGAGCCGACCGCGGGGTTCTGGCCTACGAGGAAGTAGCCCTCCACCTTGCCGTCGATCTGGTCCAACACCGTCTGGTAGGTGCCGTGGTCCCCCGTCAGCTTGGGCAGGTGGTCGAAGCAGAAGTCGTTCTCCGGCTGGGCGGCGTCGCCGTACCAGGCCTTGAGCAGGCTGACGGCGTAGGCGTCGGCACCGGTCCAGAAGCCTTTCATGCCAGGACTGCTCATCGTCGCGATCCAGTCCGCGAGGGTGTCGTGCTTTCCGGCGACCGGCATCGGCAGGTAACCCGGGAGCAGGTTGAACAGCGTCGGAATGTCGGTCGAGCCCTGGATGCTGGCGTGCCCGCGCAGCGCCATGATGCCGCCGCCCGGCCGTCCCATGTTGCCGAGAAGGAGCTGGATGATCGCCGAACCGCGGATGTACTGCACCCCGGTCGAGTGGTGGGTCCAGCCGACCGAGTAGACCCAGGCGGTCGTGCGCTCCCGCCCGCTGTTGGCGGTGACCGCCTCACAGACCGCGCGGAACTGCTCGGGCGGGACGCCGCACACGTCCTGCACGACGTCGGGCGTGTAGCGGGCGTAGTGCCGCTTGAGCACCTGGAACACGCAGCGGGGGTGCTGGAGCGTCTCGTCGCGCTGCACCTTCGAGTGCTCGAGGGTCGCGCCCCGGCCGCCGAGCTCGTGCCCGCTGTTGCTGTCGCCGGCGGAGTCCTCGTCCTCACCGCTCGGACCAGCCTGCTGGTCGTGGCCCTCGTAACCCCAGGACTCGGCGTCGTAGGACGCCGTGTCCGGGTCGTAGCCGGAGAACAGCCCGTCGAGGTCCTCGGTGTCGACGAAGTCCTCGCGCACGATCGTCGCCGCGTTCGTGTAGGCGACGACGTACTCCCGGAAGTCCAGGTCGTTGCTGAGGATGTGGTTGACGATCCCGCCGAGGAAGGCGATGTCGGAGCCGACCCGGATCGGGACGTGCTGGTCAGCGACCGCCGAGGTCCGGGTGAAGCGCGGGTCGATGTGGATGACCTTCGCCCCGCGCTTCTTGGCTTCCATGACCCACTGGAAGCCGACCGGGTGGCACTCGGCCATGTTGGAGCCCTGGATGACGATGCAGTCGCTGTTGGCCAGGTCCTGCAGGAAGGACGTAGCTCCGCCGCGTCCGAACGAGGCCCCCAGACTGGGGACGGTGGCGCTGTGTCATATGCGCGCCTGGTTCTCGACCTGGATCGCGCCCAGGGCCGTGAACAGCTTCTTGATGAGGTAGTTCTCCTCGTTGTCGAGGGTCGCACCGCCGAGCGAGGCGAAGCCGAGGGTGCGGCTCACCCGACGACCCTTCTCGTCGTGCTCCTGCCAGGTGCGCTCCCGGGTGTCGACGATCCGGTCGACGATCATGTCCATGGCGCGCTCGAGGGGCAGGTCCTCCCACTCGGTGCCGTGCGCGCGCCGGTAGCGGACCGTCGTGACGCGGCGCGGGCCGTTGACGAACTGCTCGCTCGCACTGCCCTTCGGGCACAGCCGGCCACGGCTGACCGGGGAGTCGGGGTCACCCTCGATCTGGATGACCTTGTCGTCCTTGACGAAGACCCGCTGCCCACATCCGACGGCGCAGTAGGGGCAGATGCTCTGCACGACGCGGTCTGCCGTCGCCGTGCGGGGCTGCAGACCCGCGCTGCGGTCGGACTGCGCGGCCAGCCCACGACCCAGGGGGTCGTCGCCGGTGAGCTGCTTGAGGACGGGCCAGCCGAGGAGGACGTCCCGCAATCCCACTGCTGCTCCCACCGTCGTCCCGGCAGAGGTCCGGACCAGACCACTGTGACTTGCAGCACTACCCAACATGTCGAGACCGATGCCTGCCACTCGGGGGGCGAAGTCGTCGGCGCCGAGGGTCCGGACGGGGAGGAGACGGGTCCTAGTTGCCGTCGTTCTCGGTGATCGTCCCGAGGGTGCCCGGTTGGCGCTCGATGCAGCCGCTCAGGGCCGCGAGCTGCGCCGGCGTGATGTCCGCGACCGCGAAGCGGACGGGGAACCGCCCCTGGATGCGCGGGTCGGGATTCCCCTTGTCCGGGACCACCCGCACACCGGGGAGGTCGCCGCAGGCGCGCTTCAGCCCGTCGCGGGCTTCCTGACCGGCGTCCTGCTGCATGGTCACCCGGACGACGCGTTGGTCGCCGGCGAACAGGTAGTTGCTGAAAGCCGGGAACAGGATGCCGCCGAGAGCGAGCACCGCGAAGGTGACCAGGAGGACGCGGTTGCGCTGGCGGGCGTCCCGCCACCACTGCTGCGGCTGCTGCTGCTGCATCGACGGCATCGACGGCTCCATCGGCCCATTGTCCCCGCTCCCGTTCAGAACGCCTGCTGGTCCCCCTCCCCCTACTGTGGACCGGTGATCACGGGTGCGTACTCCGAGTGGGGGGACTCCGAGTGGCGCCGTCCCGACCGGGCCCTGCTCACGCTGCGGCGCCGACTCGTGCTCGCCCTGGTGGCGCTCCCTGGCACGCTCGGTGCGGTTGTCCTCGGCGTACTCGCAGGGCCGGCGGCAGGCGTCGCCGCCCTCGGCGTCGTAGGCCTCACCTCGGCACTGCTCCTGCTCGCGGTCCAGCGCCGGTGGTCAGCGTGGGGCTACCTCGAGCGTGAGGACGACCTCGTCGTGCGTCGCGGCGTCCTGTTCCGGCGGACCACGCTCGTGCCGTACGGCCGGATGCAGTTCGTCGACGTGACCGCAGGACCGCTGGCCCGACGGCTCGGGCTCGCCTCGGTGGCGATGCACACGGCCGCCGCCGCCACGGACGCCTCGATCCCCGGGCTGCTGACCGCTGAGGCGACCCGGCTGCGGGACCGGCTCGCCTCGCTCGGCGAGGCTCGCCAGGCCGGCGTGTGAGCCTCGAGCTCCCGACCCCGACCCCGACCCCAGAGCCGGAGCCGGAGGGCTGGGTGCGCCTGCACCCGCTGACCCCGCTCCTGCGCGGTGGCCGCTACGCGCTCGCCGCTCTCGCCGTGCTCGGGCAGCAGGGGCTGCGGGACAGCTCGATGTTCGGGGGGTGGGCCGTCGCGGTCTTCGCGGCGAGCGTCCTGGTCGCCGTGCTGCTGGGTTACGTGTCCTGGCGGGCGATGCGCTACCGCCTCACGGCCACCGAGCTGCAGGTCGAGAGCGGAGTCCTCACCAAGCGGAGCCGGCGGGTGCCCCTCGCGCAGGTCGAGGCCGTCGACGTCGTCCGGCCCTTCTACGCGCGCGTGCTCGGTCTTGCCGAGCTGCGCCTCGAGGTCGTCGGTGGAGGCGACTCCGAGGCGCCGCTGTCCTTCCTGAGCGACAACGACGCCAACCGGTTGCGCTCCCGGCTCCTCGACCTCGCCTCCGGTCGGACGGCCCTCACAGACCCGCTCGAGCGCGTGCTGGGGGCGGTCCCCACGGGAGCCCTCGTCGGCTCGATCCTGCTGGGTCCCCCACTGGTCGTGGGCGTGCTCCTGGTCGCCCTCGCCGCGGCGGCTGCGTTCGTCGACCTCCGTGCCGCCGGAGCGGTGCTGCTGCTCGCCGGCCCGGGCCTGCTCGCGGTCGGGTCGGTGTCGGTGCGCCGGTTCCTGGTCGACTACGGCTCGACCGTCGCCGAGTCACCTGACGGGCTCCGGCTGCGCTCGGGGCTGCTGGACACCCGCAGCCAGACCATCCCATCCGGCAGGATCCAGACCGTACGCGTAGCGGAGCCCCTGCTCTGGCGCCCGTTCGGCTGGGTGCGGGTCGAGGTCGATGTCGCCGGCTACTCCGCCGGGGACCAGGCGAGGAGCGTGCTCCTGCCCGTCGCGCCCGAGCAGTTCGCCCGGCAGCTAGTAGCGAGGGTGCTGGACCGCCCCATCCCCGTACCCGACCGGCCAGCCCCTGCCCGGGCCCGGTGGCTCGCCCCGCTGTCGTTCCGCCGGCTGGCCGTGACCGTGGATGACTGGCACCTGGTCACGACCGGCGGCATCCTCACGACCACGACCTCGGTCGTCCCCCTGGCCAAGGTGCAGAGCTTGCGCACGACGCAGGGGCCGTGGCAGCGGCGCCTCGGACTGGCGACGCTGCACGTCGACTCCGCGGGGCGGAGCTTGCCGGGTGCGATCGCGCCGCACCGGGCCGCAGAAGAGGCGCAGGCCCTGCTTGAGGAGCTGGCCGCTCGGGCTCGACTCGCCGTCAGAGGGCTGGCTCACCGATGAGCGACGAGAACAGGCGCTCCCACGGCAGCGTGTCGCTCAGGCGGAAGGGCACGTCCTGTGGCTCGAGCGGCCTCGCCAGCAGAAAACCCTGCGCGTAGGGGCATCCGGCGGCACGCAGGTAGTCCAGCTGCGCTGACGTCTCGACTCCCTCTGCGACGAGGTCGAGCCACAGTCCGCGCCCCATCGTCAGGGTCGCATCGACGATGGGGACGTGGGCGGCGTCGTGGTTGATCTCCCCGACGAAGACCTTGTCGATCTTGAGCCGGCAGATGGGCGCCGAGCGCAGGCGGTCCAGTGACGAGTAGCCGATGCCGAAGTCGTCGACGGCCACCTGGACCCCGCGCCGACGCAGCTCGATCAGGGTGGTGAGCGCGGTCGCTGCGTCCCCGGTCAGCGCCGTCTCGGTGATCTCCAGGATCAGCCTCCCGGGGTCGAGCCCCGTGGCGAGGCACCTGTCGACGACCTCCAGGAACCCCGGTCGCTCGAGCTGGCGCGTCGACACGTTGACCGACATGGTCAGCAGCGGGTTGCCGCCGGCCGCGTCCCACAGATGGAGCTGCTCGCACGCCTGCTCGAGGACCCATGCGCCCAGCGGGACGACGAGCCCCGACTGCTCCGCGACCGGGATGAACGCCGAAGGCGGGACCGGGCCCCGCTTCGCGTCGGTCCACCGCGCAAGGGCCTCGACCCCGCTGAGGCCGCCGGTCGTCAGGTCCAGGATCGGCTGGTAGACCACGGCGAGAAGCTGCTGCCGCACGGCGTCCCGCAGGTCGCTCTCGAGGGCCCGTCGCCCCAGCGCCGCCCGCTGCATCTCGGGCTTGAAGACTGCGTAGCGACCCTTGCCCAGGCTCTTGGCGAGGTACATGGCGAGGTCGGCGGCGCGAAGCAGCTGCTCCGGGGCATCGGCAGCTGATGACGACAGCGCGATGCCGATGCTGGCGCTCGCCTCGATGACCGTCCCGTCCAGCACGACGACCTCGGCGATCGCGTCGAGCAGGCGCTCGGCGGTCTGCTGGGCCGCGTTGCGGTCCGAGCTCGGTAGCACGATGGCGAACTCGTCGCCGCCGAGCCGGCACACCGTGTCGCCTGTGCGCAGGGTGGTGCTGATCCGGGTGGCGACCTCACGCAGGAGCCGGTCCCCCGCGTGGTGCCCGAGGCTGTCGTTGATGTGCTTGAAGTCGTCGAGGTCGAGCAGCAGCACGGCGACCGCGGCTCCCGGCTTGCGCAGCCTCGCCAGCGATGTCGAGACCGCCCCGGGGTAGCAGGACCTGTTCGCGAGACCCGTCAGCTCGTCGAGGTCGGCGCGACGGGACACCTCGCCGAGCGCCGAGAGGAGCCCGAGCAGGGCGCCGCCCTGGGCGGCCAGCAGCTCGAGGGAGTCGACGACCGCCGGTGCGTGAGCCGTGGGCATCTCGCTGACCAGGACGAGAACGCCCGAGGTGGTCCCGCCGGCCACCATCGGGTGCACGGACACGGACCTGACCCCGGCCTCGTCGAGGAAGGCGTGCTCCGACCGGCTCCCGCCACCGCCGGGGAAGTGGCTCGACGTGCCGCCGACGACCCAGCTCGCCAGCTGGTCCAGGTCCGGCGTGGTCCAGGCCCGCAGGGCTGCCGCGAGCGGCCCGACCGCGGCGGTCAGCCTCGTGCCCAGCGCCCCCAGGCGGATCACGGCGGCGGTCGACATGCCGGCGATCCCTGTGGCCGCGCGCACGACCCGGTCCTCGAGGTCGTCCACCGTCCCGGCGGCTGCGAGGTCGACCGAGACCTGCGCGACGCGCTGACTCAGGGTCTGCCGCGGGAGGCCACCCAGCTCCTCGATCCGAGTGCCGAGGGCTCGAGCGCCGGCCTCCACCACCTGGAGGGTGGCGTTCGGGAGCTCTCTGCGCGACTCGACGCTCACCGCACCGACGACCTCCCCCGCGGTCAGCACCGGTGCGCACGCCTCGGCGCGCACACCCTTCACGGCACTGAGGAAATCGGGCCGTACCCGAACGTCGGGCACGAGGGCGCTGATCCCGGAGGCCACCACCCCGCCGACGACCCCCACGCCCGGGCGGAAGCCGTCGACGACCTGGAAGTAGCCACGGGCTGCGTGGCAGCGCAGTCGCTCCCCGGCCAGGAGGTAGATGCTGGGGAGCGAGAAGCCCAGCGCCACGAGGTCATCGGCCAGGCCGTTGCACGCCTCGTCGACGGTCAGCCCAGCAGTACAGCCGGGGAAGGTGAGCGCAATCACCTGGGGATGATCCCGCACTCCGCTGACCCGCGAGGGTGAACTGCCTCCCCCGGTCGGGTGAGCCCGACTACCGGTCCAGGAGCCCCTTGAGCTCGGCGCAGAGCTCCGAGGTCGCCGCCGCGCAGGCCGGGGAGACGAAGCCGAGACCGAAGAAGCCGTGGATGAGTCCGTCGTAGCGACGAGCGACGACCGGTACGCCGGCCTTCTCGAGCGCTGCAGCGTAGGCCTCACCCTCGTCGCGCAGGGGGTCGTACTCCCCGGTCCCGATCACCGCCGGTGCCACTCCGGCCAGGTCGGCCGCCCGCAGCACCGAGACCCGCGGGTCGTCCCTCGGGGTCGCCTGCAGGTAGTGGCCCCCGAACCACTGCATGTCCGCTGTACTGAGGAAGTAGCCCTCGGCGTTCTCCACCCGCGACGGGTGGTCGTCCCCCTCGACGAAGTCGACACCGGGGTAGATGAGCAGCTGCGCGGCAAGCGGTGACCCGGCATCTCGGGCGGCCAGGGCGACCGCCGCGGACAGGTTGCCACCGGCGCTGTCCCCGGCCACCGCGATCCGGGTGACATCGCCCCCGAGGTCCGCGGCGTTGTCCACGACCCACTGGTAAGCCGCCAGGCAGTCCTCGTAGCCCGCCGGGAACGGCGCTTCCGGGGCGAGGCGGTAGTCGACGCTCACCACGACGGCGTCCACGTCCCGGCACAGCAGCCGGGCGTGGTCGTCGTGGGTGTCCAGGTCGCCGATGACGAAGCCCCCGCCGTGGAAGAACACGACCGTCGGGTGGGGTGCGTCTGCGGCCGGGTAGTAGATGCGCACCGGGACCGCCCCCGCGGGCCCCGCGATCGTCCGGTCAGCGGTCCGTCCGACCTGGGCCAGCTGCGTCACGTCGCGGTTGCCGACGGTCATGGCCCGGAAGCCATCCCGCGCCTGCTCGGGCGTCCCGGACACCATCGACGCGGTCCCTCTGGCGTTCATGAGGTCAAGGACGAAGGCGACAGTCGGGTCGAGCGGCACGGCAACTCCTGGGGCAGGGGGAGTGTCTGCCGAAGGGTACGACCGGTCTTGCGCCCGTAGGCTGAGCGGGTGCCCCGACCCCGCATCGCTGTCCCGGCCCACGCCTCAGCCCGAGGGAGTGCTCTCGTGGTCGGGCTGGCCCTGGTCGCGGCATGCGGTACGGCCTCACCGGCAGGTCTCAGCGGGCCGGCGCCGGCCTCAGCGCCCAGCCCCTCACCCGTCCCGTCATGCACCCCCGCCCCGTTGGAGCGCCGCGCTGCCGCGGTCCTGGTCGTCGGCATCCCCCAGGTCACCAAGGCCGACGAGGAGCTCGGCCGGTCGGTGGTCGACCTCGGCGTGGGCGGGCTGTTCATCTCCGAACCGAACGTCGTCTCCGAGTCCCAGCTCACCGCCCTCGTGTCTGGACTGCGTGCGAGGGCGGGCCGACCCCTGCTGGTCTCGACCGACGAGGAGTCCGGTCGGGTCGCCGTGACCAGGGAGATCGTCGGGGCCGGGCCCTCGCCCCGTCGGCTGGCGGCCCAGCAGTCCCCCACCGAGGTCCGCGCGTTCGCCGAGCAGATCGGTGAGCGGCTCAAGGGCGTCGGGGTCGACCTCGACCTCGCCCCCCTGCTCGACCTGGACGCAGGTCCGTCGCGGGGCATCGTGGGCGACCGCTCCTTCAGCGCGGACCCGAGCCTCGCCGCGGACTACGGCCTGGCCTTCGCCGCCGGCCTCGACGACGCCGGCGTGACCCCCACGGTCAAGCACTTCCCGGGGCAGGGCCGTTCGACGACCGACACGCACCTGACAGGGGGTGTGGTGGGTGCGAGCGTCGAGGAGCTCACGCGAACCGATCTCCTGCCGTTCCAGCGGGCGATCGACGCCGGCGCGCCGGTGATCATGCTCAACCACCTCAGCTACGAGGCGCTCGACCGCGACCTGCCGGCCACCGTCAGCCCCAAGGCCTACGCCCTGCTGCGCAGCATGGGCTTCGACGGCGTCGCGATGACCGACAGCATCGGCATGGGCGCGGTCAACCTGCGATGGGGGTTCGAGGGCACCGCTGTGATGGCCATCGAGGCCGGCGCCGACGCAGTGCTCGCCACCGACGGCAACCAGGCCCTCGTCATGCGCGACGCCATCGTGGCGGCGGTCCGGTCAGGCCGCCTGCCCGAAGCGCGACTCGACGAGGCGGCCGGCCGGGTGACTGCCCTGGCGGGCGGGGACCCCATGGCGATGTCGTGCCGGCCCTCGAAGACGCCCGTGCTGGACGTGCCTCTCAGTCCTGGGTGAGCCGACCGGGGTCGTCGGGGACGTCGACGGCATGCGCACGCAGCCAGGCGATCGGCACGATGTCGACCGCCCGCTCGTGCGTCGCGGCGAGCACGACCGGCGCCGCCGCGCCGTCCTCGTAGGCCTGAGCCCAGCGGATCGCCACGACGCACCAGCGGTCGCCGGGCACCAGGCCGGGGAAGCGGTACTCCGGCCGCGGACTGCTCAGGTCGTTGCCGACGCCCTGCTGGTGGGCGAGGAACTCGGCAGTCATGACGGCGCAGACCGTGTGACTGCCCACGTCGTCGGTCCCGGTCGTGCACGAGCCCTCGCGGGTGAAGCCGGTCATCGGGTCGGTGCCGCACGGCTGGAGCTCGCCACCGAGGACGTTGCGCTCGGTCATCAGCCGAAGGCCAGGCCGACGCCGAGCAGCACCCCGTAGACGAGCTGCAGCACGCCCGTCTGTGCCAGCACCGGCACGAGGTCGCGACCGATGACACCGTCTCGCACCGCATTCACGGGGGCGACCGCGAGCGGGGCCGCCAGGAGGGCGACCAGTGCGGTCGGCACTGCCGGCGCGACCAGCAGGGGGACGAGCAGGGCCGCGAGGACCAGCGACGGGTAGAGGACGCGGCTCCGCCGGTCGCCGAGCAAGACGGCCAGGGTCCGCTTCCCGCTCGCGGTGTCCGTGGGGATGTCCCGCAGGTTGTTGGTCACGAGGATCGCGCAGGCGAGTGCGCCGCACGCCACCCCGCCGGCGAACGACACCAAGGTCAGGCGCTCGGCCTGGACGTAGGTGGTGCCGAGGACCGCGACCAGCCCGAAGAAGACGAAGACCGACACCTCGCCGAAACCGCGGTAGCCGTAGGGCTTGGCCCCGCCGGTGTAGCCCCAGGCCGCGGCGATGGCGACGGCGCCGACCAGCAGCGCCCACCACGACGTCAGGGCTGACAGGACGAAGCCGCTCGCCGCAGCGATCCCGAAGCACAGCAGCGCTGCCCGCAGGACTCGGCCCGGGGCGGCATGGCCCCCGCCGACGAGTCGGAGCGGACCGACCCGGTCGTCGTCCGTGCCTCGGACGCCGTCGCTGTAGTCGTTGGCGTAGTTGACGCCCACCTGCAGGGCGAGGGCCACGACCAGGGCGAGCAACGCCCGTCCTGGACGGAATGCGCCAGCGGCAGCAGCGGCCCCTGTGCCGACGAGCACCGGGGCGAGGGTGGCCGGCAGCGTGCGGGGCCGGGCGCCCTGCAGCCACTGGCTGGCGGTCGTCATGACTCCTCGTCGGCTGGGCCCGCTGGGTCGGTCGGGTTCACCAGCGTAGGCCCGCCCGGTCGACCTTGCCGCTGTTCAGCACCGGCAGCTGCGTCACCTCGCGGAGGGCCCGTGGCGCCCAGGAACGAGGCAGCAGCCCGCCGACGTGGTCGCGCGCCGCCGCCAGGCCGAGCGGGGCGCGCAGCACGACGAAGGCCACGACGCGATGACCCCACTCGTCGTCCGGCACGCCGACCACGGCCGCGTCGACGACCGCCGGGTGTCGTAGGAGGGCCTCCTCCACCGCGGCGGGAGGGACTTTCTCCCCACCGGAGACGATCACGTCGTCGGCCCGGCCGAGGACCTTCAGCGCTCCGCCGGGCAGCATGAGCCCGAGGTCGCTGGTGAGGAACGCCCCGGCCGAGAACGCCTGCGCTGTGAGGTCCGGTCGCAGCCGGTAGCCGGCGGCGACCACCGGACCGCCCAGGCGGACGAGCCCGGCCGACAGCGACACCTCCACCCCGTCGAGCGGCCGGCCGTCGTAGACGCAGCCGCCCGCCGTCTCGGACATGCCGTACGTCGTGACAACACGCGCACCCACTCCGGCGGCGGCGTCGAGGAGCGGGGTGGGGGCGGCCGCTCCACCGAGGAGCACGGCGTCGAAGGAGCGGAGGGCGTCTTCGGCGGCCGGTACACCGACCAGCCGCCTCAGCTGGGTCGGGACGAGCGAGACGTAGCGGCGCGGGCCCGTGAGCTGCGCACTCGCCGCGGCGAAGGACTCGGCCGTGAACGGGCCCTCGGCGACGACGACCGGCTGGGTGTCGGACAACAGGGAGCGGACGAGCACCTGCACGCCGCCGATGTGGGTCGGGGGGATGGCCAGGAGCCACTGCCCCGGTCCGCCCAGACGAGCCGAGGTGGCCACCGCGGACGCCGTCAGTGCCGAGGCGGTCAGCAGTACGCCCTTCGGCGCACCGGTCGAGCCGGACGTCGGTACGACCAGGGCGATCTCAGACGACTCCAGGGGCTCGTCGGGCCGAAGGGCAGCCAGGACGCGGGACGGATCGGGTGGGAGCGGCAGGACGGCCGGACCCGTGCCGTCGAGCGCGGCGGCGAGCGCCGGGAGCAGCTCGACCGGGTCGGCCGGGAGCGCCCGCAGGGATCGCGACGGCCGCACTAGAAGTAGTAGGGGTAGCCGGACCAGTCGGGCTGCCGCTTCTCGAGGAAGGCATCGCGGCCCTCGACGGCCTCATCGGTCATGTAGGCCAACCGGGTCGCCTCACCAGCGAAGACCTGCTGCCCCACCATGCCGTCGTCGATGGCGTTGAAGGCGTACTTCAGCATGCGCTGCGCCGTCGGGCTCTTGCCGACGATGGTGGTCGCCCACTCGATCGCGGTGCGCTCGAGGTCGGCGTGCGGGACGACCTCGTTGACTGCGCCCATGCGGTGCATGTCCGCGGCGGTGTACTCCCTGCCCAGGAAGAAGATCTCGCGCGCGTTCTTCTGGCCCACCTGCCGGGCGAGGTAGGCCGAGCCGTAACCGCCGTCGAAGCTGCCCACGTCGGCGTCGGTCTGCTTGAACCGCGCGTGCTCAGCGCTCGCGATCGTCAGGTCGCAGACGACGTGCAGGCTGTGGCCACCACCGGCCGCCCAACCCGGCACCACGCAGATGACCACCTTGGGCATCATGCGGATCAGGCGCTGCACCTCGAGGATGTGCAGCCGCCCGGCTCGAGCTGGGTCGATCGTGTCAGCTCCCTCCGACGAGGCGTAGCGGTAGCCGTCCCTGCCTCGGATGCGTTGGTCGCCGCCGGAGCAGAACGCCCAGCCGCCGTCCTTCTGCGACGGGCCGTTCCCCGTGAGCAGGACGCACCCGACGTCCGGTGACATGCGCGCGTGGTCGAGCACCCGGTAGAGCTCGTCCACGGTCTGCGGGCGGAAGGCGTTGCGCACCTCGGGCCGGTCGAAGGCGATGCGTACGACGCCGCTGTCGCGACCCGTAGCCGTCGACCGGTGGTAGGTGACGTCCGACAGGTCGAACCCGGGCACCTCCCGCCACGAGGCGGCGTCGAAGAGCTCGGAGACCTTGGGTCGTGACATGGTTCGACCCTATGGTCTGGGACGAGAGGGTCTGGGACGAGAGGGTCTGGGACGAGAGCGATCTGCACGTCGTCCGGATCCCCATGCGGGTGCCGTTCCGGGGCGTGCTCCACCGCGAGGCGCTCCTGCTGCGCGGCCCGGCCGGTTGGGGGGAGTTCTCCCCGTTCCTCGAGTACGACGACGTCGAGGCCACCCGGTGGCTGGCCTCCGCCGTCGAGGCTGCCTGGCACAGCTGGCCCGCTCCGCTGCGGGAGTCGATCCCCGTCAACGCGACCGTCCCCGCGGTGCCGGCGGCGGACGTGGCAGGTGTCCTCGCTCGGTTCCCGGGATGCACGACCGCGAAGGTGAAGGTCGCCGAGGCGGGCCAGACCCTGTCGCACGACCTCGACCGGGTCGCTGCGGTGCGCGAGGCGCTCGGGACCGCCGGCCGCATCCGGGTCGACGCGAACGGCGGCTGGACCGTGGGGGCGGCGGTCGAAGCCCTGGCCGCGCTGGCGCCGTACGGCCTGGAGTACGCAGAGCAGCCGTGCGCGACGGTCGAGGAGCTGGTCGACATGCGCCTCGCGCTCGCCCGATCCGGCGTCGAGGTCCTCGTGGCTGCAGACGAGAGCGTGCGCAAGGCCGAGGACCCGCTCCTCGTCGCACGGGCGGGGGCGGCCGATGTCCTCGTCCTCAAGGTCGCGCCGCTGTCGGGCGTTCGTGCAGCGCTGGCTGTCGCCGAGCAGTGCGGCCTGCCGGTCGTGGTGTCGAGCGCCCTCGACACCGCTGTCGGGATCCGCGCGGGCCTGGCGCTCACCGCCGCGCTGCCCTCCCTGCCGTACGCCTGCGGGCTCGCCACGGGCTCGCTGATGACGACCGACGTGGCCGAGCTGCGCCCGGTCGGCGGCGCCTTGCCGGTGGCCTCCGTCGTGCCCGACCCGGAGCGGCTGGCCGCCCTCGCGGCGCCGGCCGACCGGCGCGCCTGGTGGCTCGACCGGCTGCGCCGCTGCCGGGCGCTGCTCGGCGAGCAGTTCGAGGGTCCGCGAGGATGACCGGATGAACCCCTCGACCGCCTTCGCCCAGGTACTGGTCGACGAGCTCGTCCGCGGCGGCGTCCGCGAGGCGGTCCTGTCCCCCGGCTCGCGGTCGGCTCCGCTCGCCTTCGCGCTGCACGCTGCTGACGTCGCCGGGCGCCTGCGCCTGCACGTGCGCATCGACGAGCGCTCCGCCGGCTTCCTGGCGCTGGGCCTCGCCAAGGCGTCCGGACGACCGGTGCCGGTCGTGACGACGTCCGGAACGGCGACGGCCAACCTGCATCCGGCGGTCCTCGAGGCCTTCCACGCGGGGGTGCCCCTGGTCGTGCTCACCTGTGACCGGCCACCCGAGCTGCGGGGCGCCGGTGCGAACCAGACGGTCGACCAGGTCGGCCTCTACGGCGGCGGGGTCCGGCTGTTCGCTGAGGTGGGGACTCCCGGGGAGCGCAGAGGCGACAACGGCTACTGGCGGGCGCTGACCTGCCGGGCCCTGTCTACCGCAGCAGGCGACCTCAGCACGGGACCGGGCCCGGTCCACCTCAACCTCGGGTTGCGGGACCCCCTCGTCCCGGACGAGACCGGCGACTGGGTCGAGGAACTCGCTGGCCGCGCCGGGAACGTGGCGTGGACCGAGCGGGTTGTCCCGCAGCCGGTCGTGGGTGCGCCGGACGACCTGCCGGCCCGTACCGTCGTCGTCCTCGGGGACGGTCCGACTGCGACGGCCGAGAGGGCCATCGGCCTTGCCAAGGAGCGCGGCTGGCCGGTCGTCGCCGAGCCCTCGTCGGGCGCCGTCCCGTGCGCTGAGCTGCTGCTCGTGCCGGAGCTCGTCCTGGGGGCGCCGGGCTGGCTGGACGAGCACAGGCCGGAACGGGTGCTCGTGATCGGCCGCCCGACGCTGTCACGAGAGGTCGGGAGGCTGACCGCCTCGAGCCCCTCCGACGTGGTGGCCGAGTACGGGTGGTGGCCTGACGCCTCCCGCTCGGCCGCTCGCGTGCTGCCCGCGGTCCCGGTCGCGTCCGGTGGCGCCGTCGACGCCTCCTGGCTGAAGGCCTGGCAGGACGCAGGCGCAGCGGCCTCGACCGCCGTGCAGGAGGTCCTGGCCCGCTCCTCCGGTCTCGTCGAGCCGGTCGTCGCGGCCACGGTCGCCGGGAGCGTCCCGCCAGGCGGACTGCTCGTGGTCGGGAGCTCGAAGCCGGTACGCGACCTGTTCCTCACCGCCCCGCAGGGCGGCTCGCGCGTGCTGGCCAACCGCGGCGCCGCCGGGATCGACGGTGTGGTGTCGACAGCGCTCGGCGCGGCGCTTTCGCACCAGGCGGCCGGCGGAGGCCCGGCGTACGCCCTGCTCGGCGACCTGACCTTCCTGCACGACGCCAACGGCCTCGTGCTCGGTCCCGACGAGCCGCGCCCCGATCTCGCGATCGTCGTCGTGAACAACGACGGCGGTGCGATCTTCGGGACACTGGAGCAGGGCGCGGCTGCGCACAGTGCGGCCTTCGAGCGGGTCTTCGGCACGCCACACGCGGTGGACCTGGCCGCCCGGTGCGCGGCAACGGCCACCCCTCACGTGCGCGCGGACGACCTCGCCGCCTTGCGTCACGCGCTGGCCCCCAGCAGGGGGACCCGAGTGGTCGAGGTGCGCACCGACCGGTCGGCCGCCGTGGCGCTGGCGCGGACGCTGGGGGACGCGGTGGCGGCTGCTGTCGGTGCGGGAGGTAGACAGGCGCGGTGACCTCTCAGACCAGTCCGGGTAGCGGCTACGCCAGCTCGGGCTCGGGCGCCTGGACCGAGCCTGGCGCGTACGAGGTGGCCCCGGGTGTCCACCGCGTGCCGCTACCCCTGCCCAACGACGGGTTGCGCGCGGTGAACGTCTACGTGCTGGCCACCGACGACGGGCTCGTCCTGGTCGACGCCGGCTGGGCGATCCCGGAGTCAAAGGCCCTGCTCGTGCAAGCATTGGAGCAGATCGGCGCCTCGCTGTCCGACGTGCGCCGCTTCCTGGTCACGCACGTCCACCGCGACCACTACACGCAGGCGGTCGACGTACGCCGGGAGTTCGGCGCCTCGGTCGGCCTCGGCATCGGCGAACGCCCCACCATGGAGCTGGTCCAGCGGCACGACCGCGGCCCGATGGAGGTGCAGATCGCCCAGCTGCGCGCCTTGGGCGCCGGCCCGGTCGCGGACGAGCTGTCGGCGCTCGTCGCTGACCACGAGATCGACCGGACCAACTGGGAGTTCCCTGACGAGTGGCTGACCGAGGGACCGCTGCACCTGCCGGGCGGTCGGACGCTCGAGGCCGTCGCCACCCCCGGGCATACGGCGGGGCACCTGGTCTTCCACGACCTGGCTGGCGAGCTGTTGTTCGCCGGGGACCACGTCCTCCCGACGATCACGCCGTCGATCGGCTTCGAGCCGGTCCTGTCCCCCGACCCGCTCGGCGCGTTCCTGCACTCGCTCGCGATCGTCCGCGCACGCCCGGATGCGCTGCTGCTGCCCGCGCACGGGGCCGTGGCCCCGAGCGTGCACGCCCGGGTCGACGAGCTGGTCGACTTCCACGGTCGACGCCTCGACCAGACCGAGCGCGCTGTCCTCGGCGGCGCTGTGACCCCGGCAGAGGTCGCCGCCCAGCTCACGTGGACGCGGCGCGAGCACCGGCTCGTCGACCTCGACGTGTTCAACTCGATGCTCGCCGTCTTCGAGACAGGTGCCCACCTGGTCCTGCTCGCGGCGCAGGGCCGACTGACGCGCGGAACTCTGGACGGCGTCGACGCCTACAGCCCCGCGTGAGCGCCGCCCCGGTCCTCACCGCCCCCGTCCAGGTGCGGTTCGCCGACCTCGATCCGCTGGGTCACGTCAACAACGTGCAGTTCCTGGCCTACATGGAGACCGCCCGGGTCGCCTTCATCCACGAGCACGGCGGCACTCTGCGCCGCAGCGTGCTCGTCGCACGGGCGGAGTGCGACTACCGCCGAGAGATCTCCGGGTCGACTCGCTCCGTCGACGTGACGATCACCGTCGAGAGCGTCGGGCGTACGTCGTTCGTGGTCCGGCACGTCATCTCCGACGGGGGCGCCGAGGCCGCCGTCGGCCGCGTCGTGATGGTGGCGATCGGCGACGACCGCCGACCCCGCCCGATCACGGACGAGGAGCGGATCAGCCTGCTGGGGAGCCCCGCCTGACCCGGCGCAGCGTCCACCTCACCCGCGACGACGTGCACGCCGGTGACAGCCGAGGGCTCGCCTGGGAAGTCAACGTGGCGGGCTCCACCCTGGTGCACGACCTGCTGAGCGACGTCATGCTGCCGTCACCGACGGGCTCTCGGGGTTGGGTGGTCCATGCGACGGGCGTTGAGCAGCAGGTCGCCGTGCTCCTGCCCGACGGGGCTGGTCGGTTCGAGGTCGTCGTCAGCCGACCCGGCAGCTCGGTGGACGACGTGTTCGGTCCCGCCACCTGCAGGACGGCCCGGTTCCACCTCGAGCACCGGTCGAGCCGTGACACCGACCCTGGCGGTTGAAGGGGGCGGACTGCTACTGGTCGAGTGGTGTGCGGTAGGTCCGGCCGCTGGGGGCGGTCCATTGAGTGCTGCCGTCGGGCAGGGGGTGGGGGGTCCAGCCGGCTTGTTTGGCGCGGTGGTGGCGGCGGCTTCGTGGGGCGAGGTTGTCGGCGCTGGTGCTGCCGCGTGGCCACGCTCTGGTGTGGTCGAGGTCGCAGCGCGAGGCTGGGGTGCTGCAGCAGGGGAAGTCGCAGCGGGGGCTGCGGGTCTGGACGGTGCGGGTGAGTGAGGTGCTCGGCTGGTACTGCGGCTCGGGGTCGGTCGGTTGGACGCTCGGGGTGTCGATCATGCTGAGCAGGGCCTGTCGGACGTGCTCGGGGAGCGGCTGCTCGTGACGTCCGGCTGAGGTGGGCCGGTTGCGGCCGGGGGTGGGGCGCAGGAGCTGGTCGTCGACGTGCAGGACCTGTCCGGAGCGGGCGTCGAGGCTGACCTTGCGCAGCTCGGCGGTCGCGATCAGCTCCCGGCCGTGGGCGGCGCTGATCGGGCCGTAGCCGGCGAGTTCGCACGGCTCGTCGTCCAACCCGAGGGCGGTCGTGACCGAGATGGTCACCAGGGCCTGGCAGGACCGGCGGCGCCGGCCGTCCGGGACCGGCTCGATCTCGGCTGCCGATGCCGCGGAAGGCCCGCGCAGGATCTGCTCGACGATCCAGTCCGACCGGCGGGCATCAGCGCTGCGGCCGGATCCGTCATCAGCCTCGGTCGTGGCGCACGCCAGGCCGAAGATCCGGACGCCGACCTCAGCGTCGATGTTCAGGACCAGATCGGCCATGCCGTCCCGGGCCGGGTACAACGCGAGCCCGCGGTGCTTCTTGGCGCTCTTGCGGCGCTGCTCGGCGGCGCCCGGGTCAGCCCGGTGGACCGCCCGTCGCACGATCCGGCCGACCGCCGCCGGCGGCTGGTCGGCGATCCGGTCGAGCACGTCGCCGATGATCGCCTCGTGCAGCGCCTGGTCGACGGCCGCCAGCTCGGTCAGGACCCGGCGGGCGTGCGGCAGCCGCAACCGGCCGGACTCGACCGCCCCGGCCAGCGCCGGCAAGGACAGCAGCAGCCGGGCCTCAGCCAGCAGGTCGCCGGCGGTCGTGTCCGGGACCAGCAGCGTCGCCGCGATCTCACACCCCACGAACTCCGCCCGCCCCGCCGCAGCGCCCAGGCAGTAGGCCCATACCATCAACTCGCACCGGGACAACCACTCACGCCCGAGCTGCTGATCGCACTCAGCCAGCAACGTGAACACGTGCTCCTCATCACTCGAGGTGTCGAAGCCCAACGCGTCATCCATGACACGAACCTAGACCCGACCACCGACAGTTCCAGACCGTGAGACTGCCTGCTCAAGGGCAGGATTCACGTGATGCGGCGGCCAGCGCGAGCAAGATCGGCAATCAACCCGCGATGGTCCTCGCCGCCTCCCGGCCTATGGTGAGACAGGTGGTGACCCCGTCAGGCTGGCGCCCTTCGCCGGCCCTCGAGCCGTACGTGTCAGCGTTCGCGGCCTACGACTTCACGCCGGGTCCTTCCGGGCACCGAGGACTGCCCTCAACCTCACTGGTGGTCGTGCTGGCGCTCGAACAGCCGATGGAGATCAGCTCGTTGGACGCTCCCGGCGCCGCTGCGGTGCACCTCACGTCCGCCTCCGGATTGCATGCCCGGCCAGTGCTCGTCGGAGGTCCCAGAAGGCAGTGCGGCATCTGGTTGTCGCTGACACCGGCCGGGTCGCGTTCGCTGCTCGGGGTGCCCGCTGCGACGCTGGCCGGCCAGATCGTCGACCTGCCGACTGTCGCGCCGCACTTGGCCGAGCTGCCTGAGCGCCTCGCCGAGCTGGGAAGCGACCTCCAGCGGTTGCAGGTCACTGAGGAAGTCCTGCTGAGGGCTCTCGCAAGGGGGTCGGGCGGAGCCGTGCGACCCGATGTCGCTGCGGCGATGCCCGGACTGACCGGTCAGGTCACCGTGGAGGGTGTCGCACGTCGCCTGGGCTGGAGCAGGCGGCACCTGAGCACTGCGTTCCGCAACGAGCTCGGGGTGACGCCCAAGCAGTACCACCGCATCGCACGCTTCGAGAGCTCCAAGGTCCAGCTGACGCGGTCTCCCGGGGCGGGGCGGCGGCCTCCTCTCGCGGTCGTCGCGGCGGGCTCGGGCTACGCGGATCAGGCCCACCTCAGCCGTGAGTGGAAGGCGCTCGCGGGTTGCTCACCCACGGCCTGGCTGCGCGCTGAGCACCCGCGCGCCTGATCGTGCCCAGATGTTCAAGACATCTCGGCCCGCAGCGTCCAGGCTGACGATCATGAAGCCAACCGTGAGCCCCCGCCTGGTCGTCGCGAATGTGGACGAGGCCGTCGACTACTACGAGAAGTGCCTCGGCGCCGAGCAAGGCGTGCGGCACGCCGAGCCCTCTGGTCACATCGTGCACGCCGAGTTGACCATCGGGATGACCGTGCTGTCGCTGACGCAGTCCCGGGATGACTGGGGACTGCAGACACCGGAGGCGCTCGGCGGATCCCCCCTGCTCCTGACCCTCGCCGTTCCGAACGCCTCGGCAGTCGGCGCCGCGATGGTCGCCGAAGGCGCAGAGGAGCTCATCCCGATCGAGGACCGGCCGTACGGAAAGCGAGAGGGTCGGGTGCGTGACCCGTTCGGTCATCTCTGGGTGATCAGTCAGGACCTCGGCGCTGAGGACTGAGGCGGCTCCAGCAGGAGCACCGGGATCCGGCGCCGCGTACGGCTCTGGTAGGTCGCATAGGACGGGAACGCGGTGCACGCACGGGACCACCAGCGGGCCCGTGCGGCGCCCTCGACCTCGCGAGCGACCAAGGACAGGACATCAGCGCCATCGCGCAGCTCGACCTGCGGACTGGCGAGCACGTTCGCGTACCAGGCGGGGTGGCGGTCGGCGCCGGCCATCGATGCGACGACGGCGTAGGTCCCAGCGTGCTCGACGCGCATCAGCGGGGTCTTGCGCAGCAGGCCGCTCCGGGCACCGACGGTGGTGAGTACGACGACTCGGCGTCCGTCACGGGCGACACCGGCGTTGGACTCGAGGTGCTCGACCTCCTCGCGCACCCAGTCGACGCTGCTGGGCGCGTAGGCGCCGACCAGGGCCACCGGTCGCTCAGGCCTGCAGGGCGTCGCGCATCGGGACGAGCTTGGCCGAGCTCTCGGCCAGCTCCTGCTCGGGCCGCGAGCCGGCCACGATGCCGCACCCGGCGAACAGGCGCAGACGCCGGGCGTCGGACGGGTCGACCTCAGCGCAGCGCAGGGCGATGCCCCACTCGCCGTCACCCGAGGTGTCCATCCAGCCGACCGGCCCGGCGTAGCGGCCTCGGTCCATGCCCTCGACCTCGCGGATGACCTCCATGGCCGCGTCGGTCGGCGTGCCGCAGACGGCAGCTGACGGGTGGAGCGATGCGAGCAGGCCCAAGGAGGTGGAGGAGTCGGCTACGACACCGCTGACCATGCTGGCGAGGTGCATGACGTTCTGGAGCTGCAGCACGAACGGGCGCGCGGGGACGTCCACGGACACGCAGTGCTCGGCGAGCGCGTCCGAGACGGAGTTCACGGCGTACGCGTGCTCCTCCAGCTCCTTGCTCGAGGAGGCGAGGACGGCCGCCTGCACCGTGTCACGGCCCGGGTCACCGCTTCGCCGGATCGTGCCCGCAAGCACGCGGGACGTGGCAAGTCCCTCTTCGAGGCGGACCAGCAGCTCAGGCGTTGCCCCGATCAGGCCGTCGACCGCGAACGTCCAGCATCCCGGGTAGCCGGCGGCCAGGCGTCGCAGCGGCCAACGCACGTCGAGCGGCTCGTCGAGCTGCGCCTCGAGGTCGCGGGCCAGCACGACCTTGGCGATGGAGCCGCTCGCGATCCGGTCGACGACTCCGGCGACCAGCTGGGTCCAGGCCGTGCTGGTGCGGGCTCCGTCGGAGAAGTGGACGGTCCCCGGTGCTCCGGGCTCGCCGTGGACGTGGAGGCCGGCGTCGACGGGGGCCTCGGCGCTGGACTGGACGGTCGTCACCCACCAGCAGCCACCCCGGTGCCCGACGATGACGGAAGGGACGACCAGGGTGGAGGAGGCAGACCGCGGGTCGAAGGCGAACGAGCCGAACGCCACCAGACCGCACCCCGGCAGGCCGACCTCGTCGTCGATGGTCGCCGCCGCTCCCAGGTCTCGCCACCAGCGGTCGGCGTCGGCGAACCGGTCCGGGCCGGTGACCTCGAGGCGGGTCGCCTCACCCCAGCCGACCAGTCCCTCGTCCCCGCTGACCCACGCGAGAGCGCCGTCGGCGGGCAGCAGGTCGAGCAGGGTCCCGGGGTCGTCTACGCGCACGGTCGTGACCGTCAGCAGCGCGAGTGCCGGCGCGAGGGTCACACCACAGGGTAGAAGAGGCTGAGCACGTCGGCGCGGCGGTCGGGAGGTGTCGTCGCCCACAGCGCTGCCGCGAGGGCCGCCTACGGCGGGGCGTCTCCGCGCAGACGCTCCTGCTCCACAAGCTCCGGCAGGTCCTTCAGCCGGGTCAGCCCGGCAAGTGGTTGGGACATCCGACGGTTCCCGCGGAGCCGGTCAGCGTTCCGGTCGAGGAACGCCCAGTAGCCGGCGGTGTACGGGCAGGCCGTGGGCCCCACGCGCACCTTCGGGTCGTACGCACACCCGCCGCAGTAGTCGCTCATCCGGTTGATGTAGGCGCCCCCGCTGGCGTAGGGCTTGGTCGTCATCAGTCCGCCGTCCGCGTGCTGGCTCATGCCCGTGACGTTCGGCAGCATGACCCAGTCGAAACCGTCGACGAAGACCTCGTGGAACCATGCCGTCACCTGGCGGGGGTCCCACCCGCGCTGCAGGGCGTAGTTGCCGAGGACCATCAGGCGCGGGATGTGGTGGACCCAGCCACGCTCGCGCAGGTCACCGAGCACGGAGCGCAGGCAGTTCGCCGTCACCTCGCCGTCGGCGTCGAGCGAGGCGAACCACTCCGGGACGTCACGGGTCGCCTCGAGCGCGTTGCGGGAGCGGTAGTCGGGCGGGAAGTGCCAGTAGAGCGACCAGACGTACTCCCGCCAGCCGATGACCTGACGCACGTAGCCCTCGACGCTGTTCAGCGGTGCGTGTCCGGACCGGAGCGCCTGCTCGGCGGCGTGCACGCACTCGAGCGGGTGCAGCAGCCCGAGGTTGAGCGCGGGCGACAGGGCGCTGTGCGCCATCCACGGGTCTGCCGCCAGCATGGCGTCCTCAGACGGCCCGAACGACGGCAGGCGGTGCTCCACGAAGTGCTCGAGGGCCACCACGGCCTCGGACCGGGTCACCGGCGCCCACCGGGGAGCGTCCTCGCCCACGAAGTCAGCGACCCCGTCGCGCTGCCACCGGTCGAGGTCTTCGCGGACCTGCCGGTCGATGTCGTCCTCGACCGCGATCCACGGGTCCGGCAGCCCCAGGGTCGGGGTGGAGGGAGGCGGCTCCCGGTTGTCGTGGTCGAGGTTCCACCGTCCGCCGGCCGGTTCGTCACCGTCCGTGAGCAGGTCGAAGCGGACCCGCTGCCACCGGTAGAAGTCCTCCATCACGAGCCGCTTGCGCCCGCCCACCCAGTCGGCGAACTCCTCCCGGGTCGTCGCGAAGCCTCGGCCGTCCGGGACGACCTCGAAGCCGCGCTCACGCACGAGAGCGTCCGCGGCGTACGACGTCGGCTGGACGACTGAGAGGGGGCCCTCAACCTGCCTCAGCGCTTCGTCGTAGGTGTCGACGTGGAAGTAGACCGCCTGGTCGCCGAGCTCCGCCGCCCGGTGCCGCAGCGCCGACAGCAGCAGGTGGGCCTTGGCCCGGTGGAAGCGACGGCGATGGAAGACGGCCCGGGACTCGATCAGCAGCACGGGCTGGTCCGGCGCGTCGAGGAACTGCGGGCCGAGCTGGTCGCCGAACAGCCAGCGCCTGATCACGTCGAGCAGCCTCCCAGTGCTCGGGTGAGTGCGCGAGTCGACAGGGGGCACAACGGGGAAGAGCGCGGGTCCGAAAGGCGTTGTACGCCCGGAACGCCCCGACTGTCCCCGGAGGCTCGAATGGCCAACGCCCTGCAGGACCGCGTGGTGAACAGCAGGCCCTCCCGGCCCGCCCACCGGCGGCACCGCACCGCCATCGTCGTCGGCGTGGCGCTGCTGGGCGTGACCGCTCTCGGTGTCGACCGCGTGCTCGACTCACTCCCCAGCTTCGGCAACCCGCTGCAGGAGCAGATCGTCGACCGTCAGCGGCCAGCCCTGCAGCTCGCCCTCACCGACCTCTCGGAGTACCGCGCCGCGCAGGGCAGCTACCAGGTCGTCGTGGACCGCGAGAAGGACGTGCCGTTCGTCCCCGGTGTCGTCAAGGGCGAGCGGACGACCTACCTGGCGGTCGGGACCGTCGACGGGATGGTCGACTTCCGGGGCCTCGGTGAGGGGGCTGTGCAGGTCGAGGGGCAGGCGGTCACGATCACGTTGCCCCCGCCCCGGCTGGCCCCGCCAGCAGTCGACCTCGAGAAGAGCCGGGTCATCTCGAGGGACCGTGGCGTGCTCGACCGGATCGGTGGGGCGTTCAGCGACAGCCCGACCTCGGAGCGCGCGGTCGCCCGGGCCGCCGAGGGCAAGCTCACGAGCGCGGCCGCTGAGAGCGACCTGCTCCGGCGTAGCGAGGACAACACGCGCAGCATGCTAACCGGGTTGGCCCGGTCGTTCGGCTACTCCGACGTCACGGTGCGCTTCGACGCGAACGCCGGCACCTGAGGCGGGCGCGGTCGCGCCTTCAGTTGATCTGACGGTCCTTGTCAGACCAGTACTGCTGGCGCAGCTTGAACTTCTGCACCTTCCCGGTCGCCGTGCGTGGGATCGCCTCGCGGATCTCGACCGACGTGGGCGCCTTGTAGCTGGCCAGCCGGGACTTGCAGTGCGCGATCAGGTCGGCCTCGGTGGCCTCGCCCGAGAGCACCACCAGCGCCTTGATCGTCTCGCCCCACTTCTCGCTGGGCACGCCGATGACGGCGACCTCGGCAACGGCCGGATGGCTGAACAGGCAGTCCTCCACCTCGATCGACGAGACGTTCTCGCCGCCGGTGATGATCACGTCCTTCTTGCGGTCGCTGATCGACAGGTAGCCCTCGTCGTCGATGACCCCGCCATCACCGGTGTGGAACCAGCCGTCTTCCAGGGCGTCGGCGGTCGCGTCGGGCTGCTCCCAGTAGCCGTCCATGACGACGTTGCTCCGGACGAGCACCTCCCCCGTGTCGCTGATCGACATCTGGCACCCGAGCGCGGGCATGCCGGCCCGGGCGAGGCGCTTGGCCCGTTCCTCGGGCGGCAGCTCGTCCTCCTCCGCCCGCTGCCGGTTGACGGTCAGCAGCGGCGAGGTCTCGGTGAGGCCGTAGATCTGCAGGAACTCCCAGCCGAGCTCCTCCTCGATCCGCTGGATGGTGCGGCTGGGCGGCGGCGCTCCGGCGCAGATGACCCGGGTCGTTCCTCGGCCGGGGATCTCGCCGGACCACTCCGCAGCCGCGTCGAGCACGGCTGACACCACCGCCGGCGCAGCGCACATGACGGTCACGCCGTACTTCTCGACCCGACGCAGGATCTCGGCGCCGTCGATCTTGCGGATGACGACCTGCGGCACGCCGAGGCCCGTCGTGGCGAACGGCATGCCCCAGCCATTGGCGTGGAACATCGGTAGCGTGTGCAGGTAGACGTCGCGATCGGTCATGCCGACGTGCATGGCGAAGGTGACCGCGTTGAGCCAGATGTTGCGGTGGGTGATCTGCACCCCCTTGGGGCGGGCCGTCGTACCGCTCGTGTAGTTGACGGTGGCCGTGGCGTCCTCGTCCGGTTCGGCCCAGGGCGCGGGCTCGACGCCGGGACGCAGCAGGGCGTCGTCGGTCTCGCGACCCAGGACGAACCGGTGCTCGGCGGTCACGTCGGCCAGTGCCTCGTCGAGCTCGGGGTCGACCAGGAGGACCGAGGCCCCGGAGTGCTCGACGATGTAGGCCACCTCGTCGCGGCTGAGCCGGAAGTTGATCGGTACGAGGATCCGCCCCCAGGCCGTCACTCCGAAGAACCACTCGAGCAGCCGAGCGCTGTTGTGGCTGACGACCGCCACCCGCGCGCCGACCGGCACGTCCAAGGCGTCGAGGCCTGCGGCCAACGCCCTCGCCCGCTCGCGCAGCTCGCCGTAGGTCACGCTGCCCAGCCCGCCGTCCTGCGCCGGGGCCGGCTCGTCCACCACCCCCGTGCGCAACGGGTAGACGCTTGCAGCCCGGTCGAGGAAGTCAGATGTGATCAGCGGCACTCTCATGCGGGCACCGTACGACGGCGGGCTGCCTGCGAGCCACCCACGTCAACTCGGGTGGCCCTCCGCCTGCCCCTCATCGGTCTCCTCGACCACCGCACCGCCATCACCGTCCAGCTTGCTCGCGCTAACCTCGCCCATGGCCGCCGGGTCGGTCTCGGGGTCGCCACTGCCCTTGCGTGCATCGAACGGTGCGGTCATGGGAGCTCCTGTGTGCTCGGGGACGGTGCCGGGTCGTCGGTCCCCTACCCCTACGCTGCCCTGGAACCCCCGACCTCGAGGAGCACTGTGGTCCGCGCTGCCGTCCTGTCCGCTGTCGGAGCGAGCCTCCGCCTGGCTGACCTGGAGCTCCCCGAGCCCGGCCCCGGCCAGGTCCGGGTGCGCATCGCGGCGACCGGCGTCTGCCACAGCGACTTGTCGCTGGCCCGCGGCAGGCTGCGCCAGGCGATGCCCGTGGTGCTCGGACACGAGTCGGCCGGCGTCGTCCTGTCGGTCGGGCCTGACGTCACGCGCACCCGGCCGGGTGCGCGAGTCGTCCTGTGCTGGGCGCCGCCGGACGGCACGTGCTGGTTCTGCCAGCAGGGCGAGCCGTGGCTGTGCGAGACGTCCTCGAACGCGGCGAGCGCTCCCTACGCCACCGTGGACGGGCAGGACGTCTACCCGGGGCTTTCGACAGCAGGTTTCGCCGAGGAGACGATCGTCTCGGAGCGCGCTGTCATCCCGGTGCCCGACGACGTCCCGTTGGAGCAGGCCGCCCTCGTCGGATGTGCGGTCATGACGGGCGTCGGAGCCGTGCTGAGCACGGCGAAGGTGCGCCCCGGCCAGTCCGTCGTGGTCCTCGGGCTCGGTGGCGTCGGGCTCTCGGTCGTGCAGGGCGCTCGCCTCGCCGGTGCCGGCACGGTCATCGTCGTGGACCGGTCCACCGACAAGCTCGAGCTCGCCATGACGATGGGCGCCACCCACGTGCTGGAGGCTGGCGGCGAGCTGGCCAAGCAGGTCCGCGGTCTGACCGACCGACGTGGAGCGGATCACGCCTTCGACTGCGTCGGACTCGCCGACACCATCCGGGCCTGCTGGTCCTCGACCCGCCGCGGGGGCACCACGACGATCGTGGGGATCGGCGGCAAGGAGCAGCAGGTCAGCTTCACCGCGCTCGAGCTCTTCCACTTCGCGCGCACCATCCAGGGCTGCGTCTACGGCTCGACCGACCCGCTGACCGACATCCCGAGGATCCTGGGCTACGCGCAGGAAGGGCGCCTCGACCTCGGGGCGCTGATCAGCAACCGGATCGGCCTGGACAAGATCGACTCCGCCTTCGCCGACATGGAGAAGGGGACCGGCGTGCGTACGGTCGTCCTGCCGTCGCCCGAGCTCGCTGGGAGCTAGACCTCGTGGACCTCGGACTGACAGGCAAGACCTTCGTCGTCACGGGCGGCTCCCGAGGGCTCGGACGCGCGACCGCCGCCGTGCTCATCGCCGAGGGCGCGAACGTCGTGCTGGCCGCGCGGGACGAAGCGGGGGTGCGCACGGCCGCCGACGAGCTGGGGGCTGTCGGGGTCGCCGCGGACCTGGCCGACCCCGAGGCTCCTGACCGGCTGGTGCGCGCGGCACAGGACGCCTACGGACGGCTCGACGGGGCCCTGCTCAGCGTCGGAGGGCCACCCCCCGGTGCGTCGCTGGAGCTCGATGACGACCAGTGGCGCAGCGCCTTCGACAGCGTCTTCCTCGGTGCGGTGCGCATGTGCCGGGCCGTCGTCGCAGCACTGCCCGCGGAGGGAGGCTCCTTGGCCCTCGTGCTCTCGACCAGCGTCAAGGCGCCGATTGCCGGGCTGGCCGCGAGCAACGGCCTGCGACCGGGTCTGGCCATGCTGGCCAAGACGATCGCCGACGAGCTCGGACCCCGGGGGGTGCGCGTCAACGGGCTCTTGCCCGGTCGCGTCGACACCGACCGCGTGCGCCAGCTCGACGGACCTGATCCAGCCGACCGGGCGCGGTCGGAGCGGGCCATCCCGCTGCGTCGGTACGGGACGCCCGAGGAGTTCGGTCGGGTCGCCGCGTTCGTCCTCAGCCCGGCCGCCGCCTACGTCAGCGGCGCCATGGTGCCGGTGGACGGCGGCGCGACGAGGGCCCTGTAGGAGACTCGGGCGACCGCGGTCTAGAAGGACAGCTGCCGGTCCATCACGACCTGGAGCGCCTCGTCCGCGTCTCCCGGCATGGCCTTCTCCAGGCGGAAGCGCGCGGCCGGGCCAGAGATCTCGATGGCTCCGATCTCGTTGTCGAAGCGGGGACGCTCCTTGAGCCGCCACCGGACCCCGGGACGCGGCACTCCGGCGCTGCGGGCGAGCGCCCGGCCGATGAAGCGACCCGGACCGGTTCGGGCGAACCGGTCGCCGATCTGGATCGGCTTGTTCACCGGGTTGCGAACCGGCGAGCAGACGGCCTGGTGCACCCGGCTGGTCACACCATCGGCCAAGGGGAACTCCGCCTCGGCCAGGTAGGAGAAGTGGACGTCGCCGCCGAGGAACGTGATCGACGCCGGCGCAGGACCGCACTTGCCCGAGCCGATGTCGGAGACCAGACCCATGAGAGCGTCCCAGCTGCGCCGGAAGGCAGCCCAGTGCTCGAGATCAGCGCCCTGCCGGATCTTCTCGCCCCACTCCTGCCACCGCTCTCCCCAAGCGCCGTCGCACACCGCCTCGTTCCACGCCTCGAGCCCGTGGATCGCCGGTGGCAGCAGGATCGGCAGGGAGGAGGCGATCAGCAGGTGCGACGCGCACTCCTTGGTCTGCTCAACGATCCAGGCCCACTCGGCCTCGTCGACCATCGAGCGCTCGCCCGTGTCGAGGACCCGACCGCCCCGGGAGTCGAGCACCAGCAGGCGGATGTCGCCGTAGTCGCGCCGGTAGCTCCAGCGCACCCCCTTGCCGCCGTCGGCCTCGGCGTCGGCCTTGACCGCGTGCGCCCGCAGGACTGCCTCGCCGTCCTCGCCGTCATCACTGCAGGCGCGCAGTCGGGCCCAGACCTCGTCCTCAGCGAGCGCCTCCGGCGACATGTTGCCGAGGTGCTGGTAGATCCAGTAGGACATCAGGCCGCCCTCGATGCGCTCCTGCCACCACGACGTCTCCTGCATCGTGCGCCGCCAGACCGCTGAGGTGTTCCAGTCGTCGTGGATGTCGTGGTCGTCGAAGATCATGGCGCTGGGGATGGTGGCGAGGACCCAGCGGATCGTGGGGTCGCTCCACGCCTCCTCGTACAGGACGGTGTACTCCTCGAAGTTCGCCACGCCCTCCCCCGGCGGCTCGTCGGTGCCGCGGGTGCGCTCGATGTAGGCGAGGGTCTCGGGCGAGAGCTCGTCGGCGTAGACCTGGTCACCCACGAGCAGCAGGGCATCCGGCCACTGTGCCGGGTCGATCGTGAGCATGCGTCTCGCGTAGGCGTGCAGGGCGTCGACGCCCACCGCCTCGTCACCCTTGGAGAGCGTGTACGGGGGTTCGTGCGGCCGGGTGACCCGGCACGAGCCGAACAGGAGCTTGAACTGGCCGTCCCCCTCCTCCGGCGGCGTGCGCACCGTCGGTGCCGGGAGGCTCGAGTCCTGCTCGGGATAGGCCACCGCGCCGTCGAGGCTGACGGTGTAGGGCGTCGTCGTCCCGGGTTCGAGCCCCTCGCACACCACGAGTGCGTAGTGGTGCCCCGCGACCGCGAAGGTCCGTTCGCTGCAGCCGAGCACCCCGACCTCGCACGGGCCGTCCGTCTCGACCCACACGGTCGCCGCCGTCTGACCGACGTAGCGCAGCAGAGGACCAAGCACGAGGTTCGCCATGGGTGAACCCTGCCCCACGTGCGTGCTGCGCGCACCCCCCGGGTAGGGCGCCTGCATGAACACGCCAGGTGACGCCCAGCCAGAACACCGCGCCCCGATCGCTCAGGGCACCGACATCACGGTCGACCCGTCGGAGCTCGAGACCGAGGACAAGCCCGCCACGAGCGACCCCGAGCAGATGCGCGAGGACGAGGCTCTCGGTGGGGTCGGCGGGGTCGGACCTGGCGGGGCCGGCTAGACCGGTTCGACCTCAAGGTCGGGAGCACCCTCGGCCTGCTTCTCGAACTGGGTGCGGTAGAGCTCGGTGTAGAGGCCGGACCGCGCGAGGAGCTCGTCGTGCCCGCCCCGCTCGATGACACGGCCGTCCTGGACGACCAGGATCTGGTCGGCCTGCCGGACCGTCGACAACCGGTGGGCTATCACCAGCGAGGTCCGGCCGACCAGGGCCGTCGACAGCGCTCGCTGCACCGCCGCCTCGGACTCCGAGTCGAGGTGGGCCGTCGCCTCGTCGAGCACGACCACACCGGGCGCCTTGAGCAGCAGCCGGGCGATCGCCATGCGCTGCTTCTCGCCGCCGGAGAGCCGGTAGCCACGGTCACCGACCAGCGTGTCCAGTCCGTCGGGCAGGCTCCTGACCAGAGGACCCACCTGGGCCGCGTCGAGCGCGTCCCACAGCATCGAGTCCGTCGCGGACGGATCGGCGTAGAGCAGGTTGGCCCTGACGGTGTCGTGGAACATGTGGGCGTCCTGCGTGACGACCCCGACCGTGTCCCTCAGCGACTGCATCGTGACGTCGCGGACGTCGCGGTCGCCGATGCGCACGGAGCCCGAGTCCACGTCGTACATGCGGGTGACGAGCTGGCTGATCGTGGTCTTGCCGGCACCCGACGGTCCGACGAGAGCGACCAGCTGCCCGGGCTCGATCCGGAACGAGACGCCGTGGAGCACCCTCGACGACGGTGAGCTGTCGAGGACGGCGACCGACTCGAGCGACGCGAGCGAGACCTGCTCGGCGGTGGGGTAGGAGAAGACGACGTCATCGAACTCGACGGAGGCAGCGCCCCGTGGGAGGGCGCCGGCGCCGGGCTTCTCGGCGACCATCGGCTCGAGGTCCAGCACCTCGAAGACCCGCTCGAAGCTCACCAGGGCCGTCATCACGTCGACCCGGACGTTGGACAGCGCTGTCAGCGGTCCGTAGAGCCGGGTGAGGTAGGCAGCGAGGGCGACGACCGTGCCCACCCCGAGCGAGCCGCTCGCAGCCAGGGATCCACCGACGCCGTAGACCATCGCCGTCGCGAGGGCCGCGACTGTGGTGAGCGAGACGAAGAAGACCCGGCCGTACATCGCGCTGGTGATGCCGATGTCCCGGACCCGGCCGGCCTTGTCGCGGAACGACGCCTCCTCCACCTCGGGGCGCCCGAACAGCTTGACCAGCAGGGCCCCCGAGACGTTGAAGCGCTCGGTCATCGTGTTGGTCATCTGCGCGTTGAGGGCGTAGGACTCGCGGGTCAGCGCCTGCAGTCGGGTGCCGATCAGCTTGGCCGGGATGACGAAGACCGGCAGCAGCACCAGCGACAGCAGGGTGATCTGCCACGACAGGTAGAGCATCGCGATCAGGGTGAGCACGACCCCGATGACGTTGCTGACGACCCCTGACAGCGTGCCGGTGAAGGCCGACTGCGCCCCGAGGACGTCGTTGTTGAGCCGGCTGATCAGCGCGCCGGTCTGGGTACGGGTGAAGAAGGCGATCGGCATGCGCGAGATGTGGGTGTAGACCTGCGCCCGCATGTCGTAGATCAGGCCCTCGCCGATGCGAGTCGAGCACCACCGCGACCAGAGCTGGAGCACGGCGTCGAACAGCGCGAGACCCGCCACCAGCAGCGCGAAGCCCACCACCAGGCCGGTGTCACCGGTCGCCGGCGGATCGGTCCCGATGCCGTCGTCGATGATCTTCTTGAAGATCAGCGGGTTGAGCACCGTGACGAAGGCGGCGACGACGATCAGCGCCAGGAAGACCGTGAGATCCCGGCGGTAGGGCGCGGCGAACAAGGCGATCCGCCGCACCGTGCCGGGCTTGAGCTTGGTGTCCTGGATCGAGGCGTCCCGACGGAACGACCGCATCATCGAGAACTGGGCGAGGTCCTGCACGCGGCGCCCTCCTCAGGGTCAACAGGGGCGCCGCGTCCCGGCCCGGTCAGGCTGGCCCTAGAAGGCGTTGATCCCCGTGAGGGCGCGCCCGATGATCAGCTTCTGGATCTGCGAGGTGCCCTCGTACAGCGTGGTAACCCGCGCGTCACGCAGGTACTTCCCGCCGGGGTACTCGTCGACGTAGCCGTAGCCGCCGTAGGCCTGGATGCAGTTGTTGGCGGCCGTGACGCTCGCCTCGGTGGCGAAGAGCTTGGCCTTGGAGGACGCGAGCGCGTAGTCCTCGCCCTTTGCCTTCAGGTGACCGGCCCGCCAGGCCATCAGGCGAGAGGCGTCGAGCAGGACGGCGGTGTCGCTGATCAGCTCCTGGACCAGCTGGTGCGCGGCGATCTTCTTGCCGAACTGCTCGCGCTGGGTCGTGTAAGTGATCATCGAGTCGAGGCACGCCTGGATGATCCCGGTGCACGAGGCGGCGATCGACATGCGTCCGTCGCCGAGCGCGGACATCGCGGCCTTCATGCCGGTGCCCTCGACCCCGCCGAGCAGGGCGTCCTCGCCCACGACGACGTCGTCGAGCACCAGCTCGGCGGTGTCGCACGAGCGCAGACCGAGCTTGCCGTGGATCTTGTTCGCGGTGAACCCGGGGGTGTCGGTCGGGACGAGGAAGGCGCTGACGCCCTTGCCACCCGGGCCGCCGGTGCGGGCCATGATCAGGGCGAGGCCCGCGATGCTGCCGTTGGTGATGAAGATCTTGCGGCAGTTGATTTTGTAGCTGCCGTCCTCCTGCTTGACGGCGGTGCCGGCGAGGTTGCCGGCGTCGCTGCCGAAGTCGGGCTCGGTCAGACCGAAGCAGGCGAGCACGTCACCGGTGGCCATCTGCGGCAACCAGCGCTGCTTCTGCTCCTCGGTGCCCATGCGGGCGATGACCCCGGCCACGAGACCCAGGTGCACCGAGACGATGGAGCGGACGTTGGCGTCGCCGCGACCGAGCTCCTCGATCAGCAGCAGGTAGGAGATCGGGTCGGCCCCGCCGCCGCCGTACTCCTCCGGGATCGTCATGCCGATGAACCCGGTCTGCTTGAGACCGTCGAGCGCCTCCTGGGGGAAGCGCTCCTCCCGGTCGTTCGACAGCGCACGAGGGACGACGACGTCGTCCACCCACTCCTTGACGGCCTTGCGGACGGCGTCCTGGTCAGGGGTCAACGACATGTCCATGCGGGGCGGCTCCTGATCCGAGGGGGAGGCCCTCGGCCTCCTGCTTCGCTCAGCCTCCCACTGCTCATGCACGACCCGCCAGCGGGCCTGCAAGACGGGTCTGCTCGGCGGGTCGCGGCGCTAGGCGCTCTTCTTGCGCGTCGCTCCTCCGCGCCCGCGCAGCGCGACGCCCGACTCGTTCAGGATCCGGTGGACGAAGCCGTAGGAACGACCGGAGGACTGGGCCAGCAGCCGGATGCTCTCGCCGCCCTCGTAGCGCTTCTTGAGGTCAGTCGCGAGCTTGTCGCGGTCACCTCCGGTGACCCTGGTGCCCTTCTTCAGCTCAGTCACGTCGTGCCCCTTGCGTCGCCGGTCTGGTGAGGTCTCCCCTGCCCGCCGTGATCTTCTCCAACCTCAGGCGGGCCTCATCCGGTGAGGCGCCCTCAAGCAAGGGCCACCAGGTCGGCGAAGTCGTCGCTCCACTGGTCCTCGACCCCGTCGGGGAGCAGGAGGACCTTGTCGGGCTGCAGGGCGAGGACCGCGCCCTCGTCGTGGGTGACCAGCACGACCGCGCCCTTGTAGCTCGCGAGGGCGCCGAGCACCTCCTCGCGGCTGGCCGGGTCGAGGTTGTTCGTCGGCTCGTCGAGCAGCAGCACGTTGGCGCCCGACACGACCAGGGTGGCGAGGGCCAGGCGCGTCTTCTCGCCGCCGGACAGGGTGCCTGCGCTCTGGTGCACCACGTCGCCGCTGAACAGGAAGGAGCCGAGCACCTTGCGGGCCTCCTGCTCGGTCAGGTCCGGGCTGGACGAACGCATGTTCTCGAGCACGGTGCGATCGGTGTCGAGCGTGTCGTGCTCCTGCGCGTAGTAGCCGAGGCGGAGTCCGTGGCCCGGCAGGACCTCGCCCGTGTCGGGCAGCTCAGTGCCGGACAGCACGCGGAGCAGCGTCGTCTTGCCGGCGCCGTTGAGGCCGAGGACGACGACCCGCGCACCCCGGTCGATCGCGAGGTCGACGTCCATGAAGATCTCGAGCGAGCCGTACGACTTCGACAGGCCCTGCGCGGTGAGGGGCGTCTTGCCGCAGGGCGCCGGCTCGGGGAAGCGCAGTTTGGCGACCTTGTCCTGGGTCCGCTCCCCCTCGACACCGGCAAGCAGCTTCTCGGCCCGCTTGAACATGCCCTGCGCGGCCTTGGCCTTGGTGGCCTTCGCCCGCATCTTCTCGGCCTGCGCGTTGAGCACGCCGGCCTGCTTCTCGGCGTTGACCCGCTCGCGCTTGCGGCGCTTCTCGTCGGTCTCGCGCTGAGCGAGGTAGGTCTTCCAGCCGACGTTGTACTGGTCGAGCTCGGCCCGGTTGGCATCGAGGTGGAAGACCTTGTTCACGACCGCTTCGAGCAACTCGACGTCGTGGCTGATCACGATCAGCCCCCCGGCGTGCTTCTGCAGGTAGCCGCGCAGCCACACGATCGAGTCCGCGTCGAGGTGGTTCGTCGGCTCGTCGAGCAGCAGCGTCGTGGCGTCGGAGAACAGGATCCGGGCGAGCTCGATCCGCCGGCGCTGGCCGCCCGACAGCGTGCCGAGCTGCTGACCGAGGGCCCGTTCCGGCAGACCCAGGTTGCTGCAGATGCGCGCGGCCTCAGCCTCGGCGGCGTAGCCCCCGAGAGCGGTGAACCGCTCCTCGAGTCGGCCGTAGCGCTCGAGGACGGAGGCGTCGTCGGGCGTCTCGGCGAGCTGCAGCTGCGACTTCTCGAGGTTGCGCATGATCTCGTCGAGCCCCCGCGCGGACAGGACGCGATCGCGGGCGAGGACGTCGAGGTCGCCGGTGCGAGGGTCCTGGGGCAGGTAGCCGACGGGCGCGCTGTGGGTGATCGACCCGCCGGCCGGCAGCGTCTGCTTCGCCAGGGTCTTGGTGAGCGTGGTCTTGCCAGCGCCGTTGCGCCCGACGAGCCCGATCCGGTCGCCGGGCTGGACCCGGAAGCTCACCCCGTCGAGCAGGAGCCGGGCGCCGGCGCGCAGCTCGACGTCTGAGACGGTGATCACGGGGGACTCCTCGGAACGACGGGGACGATGGCGGCGGCTCGCGCCGGGTCAGCCGATCGTCACAGGTCGGTCGTCAAGGGCACGCCCCCAGACTACGCCCCGGCCCTGTCCCCACCCTGCCCCCAACATCAACACCGCCTCGGCGGGGTAGGCGCCCCGGGGTGGACTTCAACGACTCGGCCAGGCTGGACACCTCCCAGGTCAACGACGTGCGCGGCCGGCGCGGCGGCGGCGGCAACGGGCCTCGCCGTCGGGGGCGGCGGGCTCGGCATCGTCGGACTGCTGCTCGCCCTCGTGCTCGGGGTGAATCCGGCCGACCTCACCGGCGGCGGGGGCACCGAGTCGCCCGACAGCGGTGCGACCGCCGAGTCGACCGAGCAGCTCGCCCAGCGGTGCCAGACCGGTGCGGACGCCGACCGGGACGAGACCTGTCGGGTCGTCGGCACCGTCAACAGCATCCAGAAGTTCTGGGGCAGTCAGGTGCAGGGCTACCGCCCGGCGAAGACGAACGTGTTCGAGGGATCCATCGCGACCGGCTGCGGAAACGCGACCTCCGCCGTGGGCCCGTTCTACTGCCCCCCGGACGACGGGATCTACCTGGACCTCGGCTTCTTCGAGGTGCTGCGTACGCAGTACGGCGCCAAGGGCGGCGACTTCGCCCAGGCCTACGTGATCGCCCACGAGTACGGCCACCACATCCAGAACATCACGGGTCAGAGCGCGAAGGTCCAGCGCTCTGGCGACCAGGAGGGCCCGCAGTCCGGGTCGGTCCGGCTCGAGCTGCAGGCCGACTGCTACGGCGGCGCCTGGGCAGCGAACGCCGTGGCGACCGGCTTCCTGGCCAAGCTCACCGACGCCGACATCGACGAGGGCCTGTCCGCCGCGGCAGCCGTCGGGGACGACCGGATCCAGCAGAAGTCCAGCGGCCGGGTGGATCCCGAGTCGTGGACGCACGGCTCGGCCGAGCAGCGCCAGAAGTGGTTCCGCACCGGCCTGGCGAGCGGCGATCCGAGGAGCTGCGACACCTTCTCGATCCCGGCCGTGTGAGCCTGGGCGGTACCTTCTCGGGGTGATCACCGACACCTTGCAGGTCCTAGTCGACGTCCTCGCCCATGGGACCGGGTGGGAGGTCAAGCCGCAGGGCGCCTGTCGCGACGAGCGGTGCGTCCCCCTCCCGGTCGGCACGCTGGACGAGGACCGTGTCGACCTGGAGCTGTTCGCGGAACGACTGGGCATGCCGTTGCTCCACGACGACGAGGCCGGGCTGTGGGCCCTCGGCCCGGAGTCGGGGGGCACCGCGATGACGACCGTGCAGGTGCCGGACCTCGTGCTCCCCCTGCTGACGGGCGAGCCGTTCCCGCTGTCCGCGCTGCGGGGCAAGAAGGTGCTCATCGCTGCCTGGGCCAGCTGGTGAGGCTGCCGCTTCGACCTGCCAGTCTGGCAGGCACTGCGCACGGAACTCGCCCCGTCGGGGTTCGAGCTGCTCAGCGTCGCCATGGACACCGGCGGCGCTGAGGCCGCCGCACCCTTCGCCCGCGACGTCGACTTCCCGGTCGTGGTCGACCAGGGTCACCTGCTGGGCGAGCTGTTCGGGGTGACCAACGTGCCGAGCGGGATCTGGGTCGACGAGGACGGGATCGTCGTCCGCCCCCCGGAGACGGCCTACCCGGCCCGCCCGACCTTCGCCGACCTCGACCTCGACGAACCGGCGGTCCGGGCCGGCCTGCCCGAGAGCTCTGTGGCTCGACTGCGCACCGTGCAACCGCTGCTGAGCCAGATGCGCCTCGAGCCCGAGCTCTACGTTGCAGCGCTGCGCGACTGGGTAGCGCGAGGATCCGCCAGCCCCTACGCCCTGTCAGAGGCCGAGGTGCTCGGGAGGTCGGCACCTCGACCCAGGGAGCACGCCGAGGCGGCGGCGGCCTTCGCGATGGGCCAGCACCTGCACCGCGGCGGCCAGCCGGAGCGGGCGGTCCCGTGGTTCCGCGAGAGCCATCGCCTCGCGCCGGACAACTGGACCTACCGGCGACAGGCCTGGACCTTCGCTGACCCGACCCAAGGACCGACAGCGGACTACGACGGGGACTGGCTCACCGACGTGACCCGCAGCGGCGCGGCGAACTACTACGCCCCGCTCGACATGGAGCCCCGGCCGGATTGACCCGCCCGGCGTTCCATGGTGTGGCTCAGACGTTAAAGCCGAGAGCCCGCAGCTGGTCGCGTCCGTCGTCAGTGATCTTGTCGGGCCCCCACGGGGGCATCCAGACCCAGTTGATCCGCACGTCGTCCACCAGGGGCGCCAGCGCGTTGCGGGTCTGGTCCTCGATGACATCGGTCAGGGGGCATGCCGCCGAGGTGAGCGTCATGTCGAGGGTGACCGTGTTGTCCTCGTGCACCTGGTTGCCGTAGAGCAGGCCGAGGTCGACGACGTTGATCCCCAGCTCGGGGTCCACGACGTCCTTCATCGCCTCGGTGATGTCGTCTTCGCTGGGGCGCTGTCGGGGGGCGTCGCCCAAGGTCGGCGTCTCGAGCACCGTCTCGGCCGCCCCGGTGGGCGTGCTGGTGGGGGTCGTCTCGGTCTGGGTCATCTCGGTCTGGGTCGTCTCCGTCATGCTGCTCCTCCTGAGCTCGCCGCGACCGCCTGTGCGGTCGCGTCCTTCCACGCCATCCAGCCCAGCAGTGCGCACTTGACCCGCGCCGGGTAGCGCGAGACACCGGCGAAGGCGATGCCGTCCTCGAGGACGTCCTCGTCGGGCTCGAGCTGCCCCCGGCTCTGCATCAGCTCGAGGAACGCCTCCGAGGTCTGCATCGCCTCGTCGACGGCCTTGCCGATCACGAGGTCGGTCATCACCGAGGTGCTCGCCTGGCTGATCGAGCAGCCCTGCCCGTCGTACGAGACGTCGCTGACGACACCGTCAGCGAGGCTCACCCGCAGGGTGACCTCGTCGCCGCAGGTCGGGTTGACGTGGTGGACCTCGACGTCGAACGGGTCGCGCAGCCCCTTGTGGTGCGGGTTGCGGTAGTGGTCGAGGATGATCTCCTGGTAGAGCGACTCGTCCGCCATCAGCGCCGCCAGAAGCGCTGGACCGTCGCGATGCCTTCGAGCATCACGTCGATCTCGCCGGCGGTGTTGTAGAGGTAGGACGAGGCCCGGGTAGTGGCCGGCACGCCGTAGCGGCGGCACACCGGGGCGGCGCAGTGGTGGCCGACCCGCACGGCGATGCCGAGCTCGTCGAGCGACTGGCCGACGTCGTGCGGGTGCACCCCGTCGAGGGCGAACGAGACGGCAGCACCGCGGCTCTCGATCGTCGCAGGGCCGATCACCCGCACCCCGTCGAGCCCCTGCAGGCCCGCCAGCAGCCGGCCGGTGAGCTCCTGCTCGTGCTCGGCGATCCGGTCGAGCCCCACGGCGCTCAGGTAGTCGCACGCCGCGGCGAGGGCCACGGCCTGGCTGATGACGGGGGTGCCGGCCTCGAACCGCTCAGGGGCCGGGGCGTAGGTCGACCCTGACATCTGGACGACCTCGATCATCGAACCGCCACCGAGGAACGGGGGCATCTCGTCAAGCAGCTCCTTGCGACCCCACAGCACACCCACACCGGACGGCGCCAGCATCTTGTGACCGGTCAGCACGAAGAAGTCGACTCCGAGGCGCTGGACGTCCACGACCTGGTGCGGCGCGGACTGGGCGCCGTCGAGCAACGTGAACGCGCCCACCTCGCGAGCCCGTGCGACCAGCACGTCCACCGGGTTCTCGGTCCCGAGGATGTTGCTGACGTGCACGAAGGCGAGCACCTTGGTGCGCTCGTTGACGAGGGTGTCGAGGTCGGTCAGGTCGAGCCGGCCCTCGTCGGTCAACGGGATCCAACGCAGCGTCGCACCGGTGCGCTCGCAGAGCATCTGCCACGGAACGAGGTTGGAGTGGTGCTCCATCTCGGTGACGCAGACCTCGTCGCCCGGGCCGACTGAGAAGCGCGACGCTGCCGAGGCATTGCCGAAGGAGTAGGCCACCAGGTTGTAGGCCTCGGTGGCGTTCTTGGTGAAGACCACCTCGTGCGCGTCAGCCGCGCCGAGGAACGCCGCGACGGTCGAGCGGGCCCCCTCGTAGCCGTCGGTGGCCTCCTGGCTCAGGGTGTGCACGCCGCGGTGCACGTTGCTGTAGTGCTGCTCGACGAACTCGCGCTCGGCGTCGAGGACCTGGCGCGGCTTGTGCGAGCTGGAGGCGTTGTCGAGGTAGACGAGCGGATGGCCGAAGACGGTGCGAGACAGGACCGGGAAGTCGGCCCGAACGGCCTCGACGTCGTACGGCGCCAGCGCTGCGTCGACCAGCACCGTCATGCCGGGCTCACCACCCCGGGCAGCACCGGGCCCGTCGGCAGGGAGCGACCACCGGCGGGAGCAAGGGCGGTGTCGCCGGCGGGCACTCCGTACTTCGCGTACCCGTTGGCCTCGAGCTCGTCAGCCAGCTCGGCGCCACCCGAGTCGGCGATCTTGCCTCGCACGAACACGTGCACGAAGTCGGGCTTGATGTAGTTCAGGATCCGGGTGTAGTGCGTGATCAGCAGGACCCCGGTCTCGCCGCCTTCGCGGACCCGGTTGATCCCCTCGGACACGACCCGTAGCGCGTCGACGTCGAGCCCCGAGTCTGTCTCGTCCAGCACGGCGATCCTCGGCCGCAGCAACTCGAGCTGGAGGATCTCGTGGCGCTTCTTCTCCCCGCCGGAGAAGCCCTCGTTGACGCTGCGCTCGGAGAAGGCAGGGTCCATCTCGAGGCGGGCCATCGCCTCCTTCTGCTCCTTGACCCACAGGCGCAGCTTCGGGGCCTCGCCGCGGATGGCGGTGGCCGACGAGCGGAGGAAGTTCGACACCGAGACGCCCGGCACCTCGACGGGGTACTGCATGGCCAGGAAGACGCCGGCCCGGGCCCGCTCGTCGACGCTCATGGCGAGCACGTCCGCCCCGTCGAGGGTGATCGTGCCGCCGGTCACGGTGTACTTCGGATGCCCGGCGATGGCGTAGGCCAGCGTCGACTTGCCCGAGCCGTTGGGGCCCATGATCGCGTGGGTCTCCCCCGCCCGGATCGTCAGCGTGACCCCGGTGAGGATCTCCTTGTCGGCGCCGTCGGACTCGACGGTGACGTGGAGGTCGCGGATCTCGAGGGTCGCGCCGGAGGCGCGCTCGGTGGTGACAGTCATTCAGGGCTCCATCTGCACGAGGACGTCGTCGCCCTCGACGGTCACGGGGAAGGTGGGCACGGGGCGCGTCGCCGGCAGCCCGGTGGGCTCGCCGGTGGCGAGGTCGAACAGCGAGCCGTGCAGCCAGCACTCGATCTTGCCGTCCTCAACGTCGCCCTCCGACAGGGCGACGTCGGCGTGCGAGCAGACGTCGGAGATGGCGTAGACGGTGCCGCCGGACCGTGCGATGCACACCGGTTGACCGGCGAGCTCGACCCGCAGGGCGCTCTCGTCGGCGAGGTCGGACAGGGCGCAGGCCCGTAGGGACCTGCTGGCAGTCGGTTCGGCACTCACGCGAAGGCCCTCTCGAGCTCGGTCTCGATCGTCGCCATCAGGCGCTCCTCGAGGTCGGGGACACCGATCGACTCGACGACCTCGGCGAAGAAGCCGCGCACGACCATGCGGCGGGCCGCATCGGCCGGGATGCCACGTGCCATCAGGTAGAACAGTTGCTCGTCGTCGAACCTGCCGGTGGCGCTGGCGTGCCCGGCACCGGCGATCTCACCGGTCTCGATCTCGAGGTTCGGCACCGAGTCGGCGCGCGCCTCAGGGGTGAGCAGCAGGTTGCGGTTCAGCTCGTAGGTGTCGGTTCCTTCGGCGGCCGCCCGGATCAGGACGTCACCGATCCACACGGTGTGCGCCTGGTCGCCCTGCAGGGCCGACTTGTAGGTCACCCGGCTGCGGCAGTGCGGCACGCTGTGGTCGACCAGGAGTCGGTGCTCGAGGTGCTGCCCGTCGTCGGCGAAGGAGACCCCGCGCAACTCGACGTCGCCCCCGGGGGCGGTGAACTCGACCGTCTCGGTGACCCGGACGAGTGACCCGCCGAGGGTCACCTGGGTGGAGCGCAGCCTGGCGTCGCGGCCCAGCCGGCTCGCCACGTGGGCGGCGTGCACGGTGTCCTCAGCCCAGTCCTGCACCTGCACCAGCTGCAGCGACGCGCCGTCGCCGACCAGCACCGACACGACGGTGGCGTAGTGGGCGCTGCCGACGTGCTCGAGGACCACGGTCGCCCGCGACTGCTCAGCAACGTCGATGACGACGTGGCCCCAGACGACCTCGCCGGTGCCGGTGCCGGTGAGACGCACCACGACGGGCTCGTCGAGCTCGAGTGCCTTCGGCACACGCAGGACCAGCGATGCGCCGGCGCGCTGGAGCGCAAGGGCGGCCAGGCGGTCGACCGGCAGCGGGACGTCGATCTCGGCGGTCGGGACGGCGACCAGCTCCACGCCCTCGGGCACGGTGCTGGTCACCTCGAGGTGGGCGTCGGAGGACGCACCGTCGAGCAGCGGCCAGAGCCGCTTGAGCGGGGTGAACCGCCATTCCTCCTCGCGGCCGGTGGGCACGCCGAAGACGTCCGGGTCGGCCGAACGGACCCGCTCTGGGCGCACGTCGGCCGGGCTGCGCGGCGTGGACGGCTTGACGTTCGTGGCGATGGCGCCGTCCATGACGCCGCCGGTCGCCTTGAGGGCTTCCTTCTCCGTCGACAGGGCGGACTGCATCAGGCTCTCAGCCAACCCTTCTGACCTATCCAACGGAGCCCTCCATCTGGAGCTCGATGAGCCGGTTGAGCTCCAGCGCGTACTCCATGGGCAGCTCGCGGGCGATCGGCTCGACGAAGCCGCGCACGACCATCGCCATGGCTTCCTGCTCGGTCATGCCGCGGCTCATGAGGTAGAAGAGCTGGTCGTCGCCGACCTTGCTGACCGTCGCCTCGTGGCCGAGGGAGACGTCGTCCTCGCGGACGTCGACGTAGGGGTAGGTGTCGCTGCGGCTGATCGTGTCGACCAGCAGCGCGTCGCACACCACGTTGCTCTTGGAGCCGGTCGCGCCCTCCTGCACCTGGACCAGGCCGCGGTAGGAGGTGCGGCCACCGCCCCGGGCAACCGACTTGGACACGATGTTGGACGTGGTGCGCGGCGCGGCGTGGACCATCTTGGCGCCGGCGTCCTGGTGCTGGCCCTCGCCGGCGAAGGCCACCGACAGGGTCTCACCGGAGGCGCGCTCGCCCAGCAGGTAGCAGGCCGGGTACTTCATCGTGACCTTGGAGCCGATGTTGCCGTCGATCCACTCCATGCGGCCGCCCTCGTGCACAGCGGTGCGCTTGGTGACGAGGTTGTAGACGTTGTTCGACCAGTTCTGGATCGTCGTGTAGCGGACGTGGGCGTCCTTCATCACGATGATCTCGACGACGGCGCTGTGCAGGCTGTCCGAGCTGTAGATCGGCGCGGTGCAGCCCTCGACGTAGTGCACCGAGGAGCCCTCGTCGGCGATGATCAGCGTGCGCTCGAACTGGCCCATGTTCTCGGTGTTGATCCGGAAGTAGGCCTGGAGCGGGATGTCGACGACGACGCCCGGCGGCACGTAGATGAACGAGCCACCCGACCAGACCGCGGTGTTCAACGCGGCGAACTTGTTGTCACCGACCGGGATGACCGAGCCGAAGTACTTGCGGAACAGCTCGGGCTGCTCGCGCAGCGCCGTGTCTGTGTCGAGGAACAGCACGCCCTTCTCCTCGAGGTCCTGACGGATCGAGTGGTAGACGACCTCGGACTCGTACTGTGCGGCGACACCGGCGACCAGGCGCTGCTTCTCGGCCTCGGGGATGCCGAGCTTGTCGTAGGTGTTCTTGATGTCCTCGGGCAGGTCCTCCCACGAGGTGGCCTGCTTCTCCGAGGTGCGCACGAAGTACTTGATGTTCTCGAAGTCGATCCCCGAGAGGTCCGAGCCCCACGTGGGCATGGGCTTCTTGCGGAACAGCGACAGCCCCTTGAGCCGCAGGTCGAGCATCCACTGCGGCTCGCTCTTGAGCGCGCTGATGTTGCGCACGACGTCTTCGGACAGTCCGCGCTTGGCGTCCTTGCCGGCCGCGTCAGAGTCCGACCAGCCGAACTTGTAGTTGCCGAGGCCCTCGAGCTGGTCCTGGGTCGCTGTCATCAGATCACCTTCGCTGTTGCCGGGACTGCAGGGATGTACGTGGTGCAGACGCCGTCGCCATGGGCGATCGTCGCGAGTCGCTGGACGTGCACGTCGAGCAGACGGCCGATGGCAGCGGTCTCGGCGTCGCACAGCTGGGGGAACTCCGAGGCGACGTGCTGCACCGGGCAGTGGTTCTGGCACAGCTGCAGGCCGACGCCCTGGGGGCTGGTGCTGGCCGCGTAGCCGTCCTGGGTCATCGCCGCCGCGAGCGCTGCGGGCTTGTCTGCGGCCTCGAGGCCCAGCAGGGCGCCGGCGTAGCGGTCCTCGAGCTCGGCGACGCGCGCTTCGGCGAAGCGCTCGACCGCCTGAGGACCCCCGGTGCCGGCGAGGAAGCGCAGAGCTGCCGTGGCGAGGTCGTCGTAACCGGCCGGGCCGACCGCGTGGCCGGCCTCGGTGAGGACGTAGAGCCGAGCCGGCCGTCCGCGGCCACGGGCGCCGCGTTGCCGTGCCTCACGCGTGGCGACCGTGCCGTCGGCGAGCAGGGCGTCGAGGTGCTTGCGGATCGCCGCCGGACTGAGGCCCAGGCGCTCGCCGAGCGTGCCTGCCGTGCACGGACCGAGCGCGAGCAGCAGGTCGCGCACACGCTCGCGCGTGCCGGTGCTGTGCACCGCGACAGGAACGACGCCGACCGGCGCCGAGGGCTCCACCATGCTTTTCACAACGTCATAGTCACGTAAATGCGTCCCCACGTCGAACGCAGGCGCGCAGGCGCTGAGGTGTTCCGCCTCACGAAGGGTCCCCTCACCTCTGCGCCCCTAGGCTGAAGGGGTGACGACAGTGGCGCTGGAGGTCGACGAGCTGCGCAAGTCGTACGCCGGTCGGAGCGTCGTGGACGGCCTGAGCCTCGTCCTCCGGCCCGGGACGGTGCTGGCGCTGCTGGGACCGAACGGAGCCGGCAAGACGACGACCGTCGAGATCTGCGAGGGGTTCCGGACGCCGGACGCGGGGGCCGTGCGGGTCCTCGGGCTTGCTCCGAAGGACGCCTCCCTGCGGTCCCGGGTGGGGGTCATGCCGCAGTCGGGCGGGGCCTACCCCGGGCTCCGCTGCGCCGAGATGCTGCGCCTGGTGGCGTCGTTCTCGGCCTCGCCGCTGGAGCCCGACGACCTGCTCGAGCGGCTCGGGCTGTCCGAGGTGGCCGGCACCTCCTACCGCCGCCTGTCCGGTGGTCAGCAGCAGCGCCTGTCGCTGGCGCTGGCCGTGGTCGGGCGCCCTGAGCTCGTCTTCCTCGACGAGCCCACGGCCGGGCTCGACCCGGCTGCCCGTCGGGCGACCTGGGAGCTGGTCGAGGCACTGCGCCGGGACGGCGTCAGCATCCTGCTGACCACCCACCTGATGGACGAGGCCGAGCGGCTGGCGGACGACGTCGTGATCGTCGACGCCGGCAGAGTGGTCGCCGCGGGCACGGTCGCCGAGCTGACCCGTACTGGGGCGGTCGGGCAGCTCCGCTTCCGGGCGACCCCCGGCCTCGACGTGGACCAGCTGCTGAGCGCCCTACCCCTCGGCTGCACCGCCAAGGAGTCCCCGTCGGGCGACTACCTCGTGGAGGGCGTCGTCGACCCGCAGCTGCTCGCCGCCGTCACCGCCTGGACCGCCGGACAGGGTGCGCTCGCCACCGACCTGCGCGTCGAGAGCCGGACCCTCGAGGACGTCTTCCTGGATCTGACCGGACGAGAGCTGCGCGCGTGAGCACCTGGGCGCCCGGGTCGCTCGCTCCCCGACCGGGTGCCGCACCGGTCCGGCGCATGCTCGTGGCGCAGACCGGTGCCGAGCTCAAGCTCGTCCTGCGCAACGGCGAGCAAGTGCTCCTCAGCCTCGTCATCCCGCTCGGCCTGCTGGTCCTGCTCGTCGTGGTGCCGTTCGTCTCGGTCGACGGGTCGATGGACCGGGGCGATCGCGCGAACTTCTTCGTGCCGGGCGTGCTCGCGCTCGCCGTGATGTCGACCGCGTTCACCGGTCAGGCCATCGCGGTGGGCTTCGAACGGCAGTACGGCGTGCTCAAGCGCTTGGGGGCTACCCCGCTCCCCCGGGCGGTCCTGCTGGCGGCCAAGACGCTGGCGGTCCTCGCCGTAGAGGTGCTCCAGGTCGCGCTGATCTGCGGCGTGGGGCTGGCCCTCGGCTGGGACCCGCGCGGATCGGCGTTGGAAGTGGTGGCCCTCGTGGTCCTGGGCACCGCCGCCTTCAGCGGCCTCGGGCTCCTGCTCGGCGGGACGCTCCGGGGCCTGACCACCCTGGCCGCAGCCAACCTCGTGTGGTTCGTCCTCCTGGTGCTCGGCGGGGTCCTGTTCCCGTTGTCGGCGTTCGGCGGAGCCGAGCCGGTCCTGTCGCTGCTGCCCACTGCCGCCCTGTCCACCGGGCTGCGAGACGTGCTCGACGCCGGGACCGGGCTCGCTGCGCGCGAGGCGCTGGCCCTGCTCGTCTGGGCGATCGTCTCGCTCGGCGCGGCTTCGCGGCTGTTCCGCTGGGAGTAGGGCTCTCGCGTCCTGCAGAAGGCCGAGGGGGCGCATCGACCGTAGGCTGGAAACGTGCTCACCATCCGGCGCCTGGCGCTTGCCAGCGTGGTGGCCAACAGCGCCATCGTCGTCACTGGAGGGGCCGTCCGACTGACGTCCTCCGGACTCGGTTGCCCCACCTGGCCGAAGTGCACGACGACGACGGTCACCCCGACCCCGGAGTACGCGGTCCACGGCATCATCGAGTTCGGCAACCGGCTGCTGACCTTCGTGCTCCTCGCGGTCGTCGTCGCACTGCTGGTGGCCGTCTGGCGGGTCCGGCCGGTCCGGCCCGGTTGGCGGCGCCTCGCGGTCCTCGGAGTCCTCGGCATCCCGGCGCAGGCCCTGCTGGGCGGGGTCACCGTCCTCACCGGGCTCAACCCGTGGACCGTGATGGGTCACTTCCTCGTCTCCGGGGTGCTGATCGCTCTCGCCGTCGTGCTCTGGACCCGGGTCCGGTACGACGGAGCGCCGGCCGACCCCGGGGTGCCCCTCCCCCTCCGCCGCCTCGGCACCGGACTGCTGGTTCTCGTCGCGGCGACTCTGGTCGCCGGGACCGTCGTGACGGGCAGCGGGCCTCACTCGGGTGACCCCGAGGCCGGTCGGACGGGCCTGGACCCCGAGTCGATGAGCCAGGTGCACGCCGACCTGGTCTTCCTGCTGGTCGGCCTGACGGTGGCGTTCTACGTCGCACTCCGGGCCCTGTCGGCCCCGCCCGCCGCGACCCGCGCGATGGGAGTCCTGCTTCTCGTCGAGCTGGCGCAGGGCGCCCTGGGCGTCACGCAGTACTTCACCGACCTGCCGGTCCTGCTGGTCGGGCTGCACCTCGTCGGCGCCTGCCTGGTGATCGTGACTGCGGTCCAGGCCGTGCTGGCCCTGCAGTCTCGCCTCGGTCAGCGCCCCGCTGAGGACCCGTCCCTGATCAGCCAACGACCCATGTCCGCAGCCGGCAACGGCTTCGAGAACAGGTAGCCCTGCGCCTTGGGGCAGCCCAGCTCGCGCAGCACGTCGGCCTGTCCCGTCGTCTCAACGCCCTCGGCCACGGTGTCCAGCCCCAGCCGGCGGGCCAGGTTCAGGACGGCTTCCACGAGCGACTCGTCGAGGGATCCTGCACCAAGGCCTGCGACGAAGCCGCGGTCGATCTTGAGGCTGCTCACGGGGAACTTCTGCAGGTAGCTCAACGAGGATTAGGCGGTGCCGAAGTCGTCGAGCGCGAGGGACACGCCGAGGTCGCGGAGGCGACGCAGCATCTGCACCGCGTCGACGTCGGCCGTGGCGAGGACGGTCTCGGTGAGCTCGAGCGTGAGCGCCTGCGGGGGCAGGCCAGACCGGTCGAGGACATCGCGTACGTCGGACAGCAGCGCCCGACCGGCCAGGTGGCGACTGCTCACGTTGACCGAGACCGCCGGGCTCAGCGCCACAGCGGGATTGACGTGCCAGGCAGCCACGTCGAAGCAGGCCCGCTCCAGCACCAGCCGGTCCAGCTCCAGCACCAGGTCGTCCCGCTCGGCCATCTCGAGGAAGGCCGCCGGCGACAGCCACCCCCGGGTCGGGTGGTCCCAGCGGGCCAGGGCCTCGCAGCCCACCGTGGTGAGGTCCTCGAGGTCGACGATCGGCTGGTAGAACGGGATGATCTCGCCGGCGCCCACCGCACGGCGCAGGTCCCGGCTCGCCCGGCTCACCGGGCCGGCCGGCGCACGCTCTTCCAGTGGCCGAGGTGCAGCAGACCGGTGGCCAGCTCTGCGATGCGCTCCAGCTCGTCCTGCGCCCCGGACATCCCGCCGGATCGGACGTGCAGGGCGCAGACGACCCCGACCGGCAGTCCGTCCACCCCGAACACGGGCGCGCCGGCGTACGCCCGCATCCCGCCCGAGAGCGTGCCGCTGCTGCGGAACCTGAGGTCGGTGCGGACGTCGTCGACCTCGAGGTAGCGCCCGTACGAGACCACCCAGTCGCACAGCGACCCGGCCCGAGGGGTCTGCTCGTCCATCCTGACCCGGGCCTTGCGCCACACCCGATCACCGTCGACCAGACCGAGGCCCGCCGCGGAGGCACCGAGCCGGTGGACCGCCAGCTCCACCAGCCAGTCGAACGTCGGGTCCGAGGGTGTGTCGAGCAGCCGCAGCCGGTGCAGGCTGGCCTGGCGACGCGACTCGTGCAGGTGCTGGAGGGCGGGCTGGTCACTCATCCCAACCCACCTCCGCAACCGTTCGGCGCAGGATGCGACCGTTCAGTGCACTCTGGCGGTCACCTGGCGCTTGCGACTCGTGCAGCAGCACGCACCCGTGTGGTGCCTCGGGACTAGAGCCGCGCCTCCGACCGGACGTACGCTGCCGCGATCACGGACAGGGGGCTGGCGGGTGACGGAACCGGAGTTGACCACCCGACTCGTCCTGGACGGTCTGTCTGACGGGGTCGCGATCCTCGACCGCAGCTGGGTGTGCCGCTACGCCAACCAGGCAGCGGCGACGTTCCTGCACACCAGCGTCGAGGCCCTGGTCGGGGCCAACTAACCACCGGGCCTACCCGAGGGCCGAGAACCAGGTCTTCACGCAGGCCTACGAGCGGGTCATGGCGTCCGGGGTCTCCGAGGTGGTGGAGGCCTACTACGCACCCTGGGACAAGCACTTCCGCAACCGGGTCCTGTCCTTCGGCGAGGGGATCGTGCTGTTCCTGGAAGACGTGAGCGCTCAGCGCCGTCGCGATGCAGCCGACCGCCGACAGCCGAGACGACGGTGCTGAGCGACTACCTCACCGGCGTGGGGCTCGACCACGCCTTTCGCGTGGAGCACCCGACTGTCCTGGCGTCCGGCCGGTGGTCCGGGCGCTCGTCCCTGCGCGACTCGCGGGACGGCGAGCCGATCCCGGTGACGGCGTCGAGCTTCGTGATGCGGGATCCGGCCACCTCAGAGCCCCTTGGCCTCGCCACCGTCCAGCGCGACATCCGGCAACAGCTCGCGGCCGAGCTGGAGCTCTCGGAGGTGGCTGCGCAGCGGAGCGAGCTGCTGGACCGCCTCGTCGCCGCGCAGGAGGAGGAAGGGGCCCACATCGCCGCCGACGTGCACGACGACTCGGTGCAGTCGCTCGCCGCCGTCGACCTCCGACTCGGCGTGCTCCACCGCCTCGTGAGCGAGACGGCCTCGCCGGACCTGCTCTCCGTCGTCGAGAAGCTCCAGGAGACCGTGAGCGGGGCGACGGACCGCCTGCGGCAGCTGCTCTGTTCGACCTCGAGCCCCCCGCCGCCGGGGTGGGCCTACCGGACGCCTTGCGGGACATCGCCGCTCACGTCTTCGAGGAGTACGGGACCGCGTGGTCGGTGGAGGCAGGTGCCGGCGCCGACCTGCCCTACGCCTCGAAGGTGAAGGCGGTGCGGATCGCCAAGCAGGCGCTCAGCAACACCTGCCAGCACGCCGCCGCGTCCCGGGTGAGGGTCACCATGCGTGATGCGCACGGCGGACTCGAGATCGTGATCGCCGACGACGGGGTCGGGGTGGACCTCGCGTCCGTGCGCTCGGCCCCCGGCCACCGGGGCCTCGTGACGATGGCAGACCAGGCGGCGGTGGCTGGCGGGTGGTTCCGGCTGGAACGGACCCCCGGCGGGGGGACCACGGTGCGGTTCTGGCTGCCGGGACAGGGGCTACCGATCTCGCGTGGCGAAGATCTTGAGACCGGCTGAGGCGGCTGGCGTCGCGAGCACCACTTCGCCGGCGCAGCAGGGGGCGGCCAGGTCCGGGAGGTTCCGACCCAGCCGGCCCTTGACCAGGACGCCTCTCGCCCCGGCGTCGAGCATGTCGGCGACGAGCGCCGCGTCGACCTGCGCCGACACTGCCACGATCGCCACAGCCAACCCGGTCGCCCGGATCTCCCGAGCGCCTCGACACCGCCGCCAGGCATCCTCACGTCGAGCAGCGCCGCAGCCGGGCGCTCACGCACCACAGCGGCCACGGCCGCTGGTCCGCTGTCGACGATAGCGACCACGCTGAACCTCGGATCGGCCTCCAACGCCGCGCACAGGGCAGACCGCACGTCGGCGTCGTCATCTGCGACGACTACCGAGAGCGACATGGGCACCTCCTGGGGGCGAGCCACCAGGGTGGGGGTCGCAATGGTTCTGACTGCGGTGCCGGGGCACCATCCTCTCTAGTGCATCCGCACTACCCGGTCTGCGAGGAGGTCTGGCCCTGACCACCCAAGGATCGGCTCGAGGTGCGGCACCCGTCGATCCCATCCGGGTGCTCGTCGTCGACGACCACGAGGTGCTCGCCGCGAGCCTCGCCTTCGTCCTCGACAGCGAGCCGGATCTCAAAGTGGTGGGGGTTGCGTCCTCGGCCGCTATCGGTGCGGCCGGGTTCATCGACAAGACCCGCAGCCTGGCCGAGGTGGTCTCGGCCGTCCGGTCGGCGGCAGCCGGCGAGTCTCGTCAGCCCTCGACTGCTGGCCCGCCTGCTCCCGCGCCTGCGCCGACAGGAGACCGGTGCGGGCAACGACCTCACCGCGCGTGAGCGGGAGGTCCTCGTTCATCTGAGCGAGGGGCTGTCCAACGCCGAGATTGCCGCCCGCATGACGGTCAGCGTCCACACCGTCCGCAACCACGTGGCCAACCTCTCAGGGAAGCTGGGCGCGCACTCCAAGCTCGAAGCGCTGGCGATAGCGGTGCGCTCCGGCCTGGTCAGCGGCTGACCGGGCCGGAGCCGCAGTGCCCGGACCTCCCTGGTCAGCCGGTCGCGCGCTCCAGGATCGCTGCGGCGAACCTGTCGACGGCACCGACTGACCGGTTCAGGAACATCTGCGGCTCGGTGATCTCGAGCTCCATGAGCAGCGGTGACCCGTCTGCTCCCGGGACGAGGTCGACCCTGGCGTAGAGCAGCGGCTCCGCTGTGGGCACCGCAGCCAGCGCGAGCCGGGCAACCGCCAGCTCGGACGCGGAAGCCTCCCGGGGGGTGATGGCGACGTCGGAGGGGTTCGCGAGCGTCCCGGACAGGATCGGCGCCTTGCCTGCCGCATGACTGTGCTCCCCCTGGAACATCAGCACTGCGGTCTCCCCTGCGGCGTCGATCGCCCGCTGGTAGGGCTGGACCATCACCGTGCGACCCGCGTCGAGCAACGCCTGTGCGTGCGGCGTGGAGTCCTCACCGGCAGCGAAGCGCAGGGTGTCGATCGAGCCGGCCGAGACGCTCGGCTTGACCACGTGCTCGTACGCCGGAGGGACGAACGGCTCCCCCGGGGACACGAAGACCGTGGGCACGACCGGGACGCCGGCCTCGACGAGGTCAGCGAGGTAGCGCTTCTCGGTGTTCCAGGCGAGCACACCGGCCGGGTTCGCCAGGCGAGGCACGGCGTGTGCCCAGGCCAGGAACTCCTCCCGCCGGTCGATGTAGTCCCAGGTCGAGCGGACCACCACGAGGTCGTAGGACGACCAGTCCACGGTGGGGTCGTCCCAGACTGCCACCGAGGCGTCGACGCCGGCCGCGGCCAGCACCTGGAGCAGGGCCGGACCGTCGTCGTCGAGGGTCGGCTTGAAGTGGCACGTCGCCAACGCCACCCTCGGGCCCTCGGCCGGCGGTGGACCAGAGGTCACAGCAGCTGGTCGACGGCGAGCGCGAGGAACAGCAGGGCGAGGTAGGTGATCGACCAGTGGAACAGGCGCATGGGGGCCGCCTCGGCACCCGACCGGATGCGGGCCTGCAGCAGGTGCGCCTCGCGGAGGAAGACCCCACCGAGGACCACTGCGACGACGGCGTAGAGCGGTCCCGACGGTCCGAGCGGGGCGATGAGCAGCAGCGACGCGGCGACCATCGCCCAGCTGTAGGCGACGATCCGGGACGCGACGACGGTCGGCGGGGCGACGACCGGCAGCATCGGCACACCTGCCGCGGCGTAGTCGTCCTTGTAGCGCATCGCGAGCGGCCAGTAGTGGGGGGGCGTCCAGAAGAAGATCACCGCGAACAGGACCCACGGCACCCAGGAGAGCGAGCCCGTGACGGCGGCCCAGCCGATGAGCACCGGCATGCAGCCCGCAGCGCCGCCCCACACGATGTTCTGCGACGTCCGCCGCTTGAGCACCATCGTGTAGACGACGACGTAGAAGGTGATCGCCGCGACGGCGAGGCTGGCCGCCAGCGCGTTGGTCGTCAGCGCGAGCTCGACCGTGGCGAGCACCCCGAGCACCAGTCCGAACACCAGAGCACGGGTCGGCGTGACCGTGTGGCGCACGAGCGGTCGCCGGGCAGTCCGCCGCATGAGCTGGTCAATGTCGCGGTCGACGTAGCAGTTCAGGGCGTTGGCGCTGCCTGCCGCGAGCGAGCCGCCGAGCAGCGTGGCCAGCACGAGCCAGACCGGGGGGAGGCCCTGCTCGGCGAGGATCATCGTCGGCACCGTGGTCACGAGCAGCAGCTCGATGATCCGCGGCTTGGTGAGGGCGACGTAGGACCCGATCGTCGCCACGACCGACGATCCGACCGACGATCCGACCGACGAGGCGGGTGTCGAGGACGTCGCCGTCCGGGTGGCCGCCGTCCGGGGAGTCGTCGGCTGCTCGCTCTGGGTTCCCCGGGCCTGGCCCGCGAGCGTCGTCACGAGCCACAGCCTACCGACCCCGCCAGGAGACGGCCTGCCGGGTCGCGAGCGCTTCACAACCCGATGTGTGCCTGGCCACCTGGGGGCAACAGTCCGGGTCTAAGGTCGGCCTCTCACCGCCCCGCGCGACCCCGCACCACGAGCCACGAGCCACGACGGAGGGCGACCGCCCGCATGACGCAGACCTCGAGCCCCAAGACCCGGAGCAAGGGCACCACCCTCGAGTGGGACGACCTCGACCGACAGGCCGTGGATGTCTCCCGGGCGCTCGCCATGGACGCCGTCGAGCAGGCCGGGTCAGGCCACCCCGGAACCGCGATGAGCCTGGCGCCCGCGGCCTACCTGATCTACCAACGACTGCTCCGGCACGACCCGAGCGACCCGGACTGGACCGGCCGGGACCGCTTCGTGCTGTCCTGCGGGCACACCAGCCTCACCCTCTACGTTCAGCTGTTCCTGTCCGGCTACGGGCTCACCGTGGAGGACCTGGCCCACCTGCGCCAGTGGGGCTCGCTGACCCCCGGGCACCCCGAGCACGGGCACACCCCCGGGGTGGAGGTCACGACCGGCCCGCTCGGCCAGGGAGTCGGGAACGCGGTGGGGATGGCGATGGCCGCCCGGCGCGAGCGCGGTCTGCTGGACCCTGGCGCCAAACCGGGCAAGAGCCCGTTCGACCACACCATCTGGTGCGTCGCCTCCGACGGCGACCTCCAAGAGGGCATCAGCGCAGAGGCGTCCTCGCTCGCCGGCCACCAGAGGCTCGGCAACCTGGTCGTGCTCTACGACGACAACCACATCTCGATCGAGGGTGACACGCAGACCGCGTTCAGCGAGGACGTCCTCGGGCGCTACGAGGCCTACGGCTGGCACGTGCAGCGGGTGGAGGACGGCAACGACGTCCAGGAGCTCTACGCGGCCCTCGTCGCCGCGCGCGACACGACCGACCGCCCGTCGTTCATCGCGATGCGCACGATCATCGGCTACCCGGCGCCGAACCTGCAGAACAGCGGAAAGGCCCACGGCGCCGCCCTCGGCGCCGACGAGGTGAAGGCCACCAAGGAGGCGATCGGCTTCCCGGTGGACTCGAACTTCTACGCCCCGGCCGAGGTCCTCCAGCACGCGCGCTCGGTCGTCGACCGCGGAAGGGCGGCCCGTGCCGCCTGGCAGGAGCAGTACGACGCCTGGGCGAAGGCCAACGCCGAGGGCAAGGCGCTGCACGACCGCATGGCCGAGCGCCGCCTGCCCGACGGGTGGACCGCGAGCCTGCCGGTCTTCGAAACCGACCAGAAGGGCGTCGCCACCCGCAAGGCCAGCGGGAAGGTGCTCGCAGCCCTCGCCGACGTCCTGCCAGAGCTGTGGGGCGGCTCGGCCGACCTCGCCGAGAGCAACAACACGACCATGGAGGGCCAGCCGTCGTTCCTCCCGGAGGGCAACCCCCTGCCGGAGGCCGACCCCTACGGCCGCACGCTGCACTTCGGCATCCGCGAGCACGCCATGGGCGCCGTCATGAACGGCATCACCCTGCACGGCGGCACCCGCGTCTACGGCGGCACGTTCCTCGTGTTCAGCGACTACATGCGTGGGGCAGTGCGCCTCGCCGCCCTGATGGGGCTGCCGGTCACCTACGTCTGGACCCACGACTCCATCGGGCTCGGCGAGGACGGTCCGACCCACCAGCCGATCGAGCACCTCGCCTCCCTGCGCGCCGTGCCGGGCCTCGACGTCGTACGCCCTGCGGACGCCAACGAGACGGCCGTCGCCTGGCGCACGATCCTCGAGCACACGGACCGTCCGGCGGGCCTGTGCCTGACCCGCCAGAACGTCCCGACGGTGGACCGCAGCGTGTTCGCGAGCGCCGAGGGCACCGCCCGGGGCGGCTACATCCTGCGTGACGGGTCGGACGGCCAGCCCCAGGTGATCCTGATGGGCACGGGCTCGGAGGTGCAGATCTGCGTCGCGGCGCAGGAGTCCCTCGAGGCCGAGGGCATCTCGACCCGGGTCGTCTCGATGCCGTGCATCGAGTGGTTCCGCGAGCAGGACGAGGCCTACCGGCGCACCGTGCTCCCCCACTCCGTGCGCGCCCGCGTGTCGGTCGAAGCCGCCGTCTCGCAGGGGTGGCACGAGTGGGTCGGCGACGCCGGGCAGTGCGTCGCGCTCGAGCACTTCGGCGCCAGCGCCCCCTACACCGTGCTGTACGAGCAGTTCGGGCTCACCGGCGAGCGCGTCGTGGCTGCCGCACGTGCGTCCCTGTCCGCACTGGGCATGACCACCAACGAGAACTGACCGACGACCTCCAGGAGCTCCGCTGTGACCCACCCTCTCGCTGACCTGTCCGCCGCGGGCGTCGCGGTCTGGCTCGACGACCTGTCCCGCGAGCGCCTGCGCTCGGGCAACCTGGCCGAGCTCGTCCGCGACCAGCACGTGGTCGGGGTGACCACCAACCCGTCCATCTTCCAGAAGGCCCTGTCCGAGGGTGCGGCCTACGACGAGCAGGTGCGGGACCTCGCGCTGCGCGGCACGGACGTGGGCGAGGCCGTACGTGCTCTCACGACGTACGACGTGCGTTGGGCCTGCGACGTGCTGATGCCGGCCTACGACGCGTCGCAGGGCGTCGACGGCCGAGTGTCCATCGAGGTGGACCCCCGCATCGCCCACGACTCCGACCGCACCGTCGCGGAGGCCAAGGCGCTGTGGTGGCTGGTCGACCGGCCCAACCTCTACATCAAGATCCCCGCCACTCAGGGTGGGCTGCCGGCCATCACGGCCGTGCTGGCCGAGGGGATCAGCGTGAACGTCACGCTGATCTTCTCCTTGGAGCGCTACGACGCGGTGATGGAGGCGTTCCTCGCCGGCGTGGAGCAGGCGAAGGCGAACGGTCACGACCTGTCACGCCTGGGGTCGGTGGCCTCCTTCTTCGTCTCGCGGGTCGACAGCGAGGTCGACAAGCAGCTCAAGGCCAAGGGCGTCGACCCGTCCGGCGGGCTCTACGGCAAGGCAGCCATCGCGAACGCCCGACTGGCCTACGCGCACTACGAGAAGGTGTTCACGGGTGAGCGCTGGACCACGCTCCAGCAGGCCGGCGCCCTTCCCCAGCGGCCCCTGTGGGCCTCGACCGGCGTGAAGGACCCCGCCTACGACGACACGCAGTACGTCGTCGAGCTGGTCGCTCCCGGGACCGTGAACACGATGCCGGAGGCCACCCTCGAGGCCGTCGCGGACCACGGCGAGGTGCGCGGCGACACGGTGACTACGACCTACGACTCCGCACAGCAGGTGCTCGACGACCTGGCGAAGGCCGGCATCGACTACGACGCGGTGGTGGAGCAGCTCGAGGTCGAGGGCGTCACCAAGTTCGAGGACGCCTGGAACCAGCTGATCGAGTCGGTCACGGAGCAGCTCGAGAAGGCGGGGGCGGACGTCAGTGCCGACGGTGGCACCAACCCGGCCGGTGACGGGCCCGCAGCAGCTTCGACGGAGAGCAGCGCGTGAGCGGGCCCTCTTCGCCTCGGGCATCGGGGTTGAGCGCCGCCGCCGGCGGGCTCACGGTCGGGGTCGAGGGCGCCTCGCTGACCGGCGCCGCGCAGGGGGTCCTCGACGAGGCGGCCACGTCCGGTCTCGCCGAGGCGCTGGTCGCCAAGGACGCCTCCCTGTGGGGCCCGGAGGCCTCGGCCGAGGCCGGCGTCCGGCTCGGGTGGCTCGACGTCGTTCCCACCGGACGCGCGATGGTCGCCGAGATCCTCTCGCTGCAGGCCGAACTCACCGCCGAGGGTGTGGATCGCGTCGTGCTCTGCGGCATGGGCGGGTCCTCACTGGCGCCGGAGGTCATCTGCGCCGCGGCGGGCCGGCCGCTGGTCGTCGTCGACACCACGGATCCCGGCCAGGTCCTGGGCGCACTGGTCGAGCTCGAGCGCACCGTGGTCGTCGTCTCGTCGAAGTCCGGCGGCACGCTCGAGACCGACAGCCACCGCCGGGCCGCCCGGGCCGCCTTCGAGCAGGCCGGCATCGACCCGGCACAGCGCGTCGTCGTCGTGACCGATCCGGGGTCGCCGTTCGAGGGTGCAGCCCGCGACGAGGGGAGCCGCGCAGTCTTCCTCGCGGACCCTGATGTCGGGGGGCGCTACTCGGCCCTCACCGCCTTCGGCCTCGTCCCCGCCGGGCTCGCCGGCGTGGACATCTCCGGACTGCTCGACGAGGCTGCCGCCCTGCAGGACTCTTTCGCAGGAACGGACGGCAACCCGGCGCTGCTGCTGGGGGCCGCCCTCGGCGGCGGCGCCATCGGCGGGCGCGACAAGCTGGTCCTGGTCCCCGGTCCCTACCCCGGGTTCGGCGACTGGGCAGAGCAGCTCGTCGCCGAGTCGACCGGCAAGCAGGGCAAGGGCGTCCTGCCCGTCGTCGTCGAGGCGGGGGACGCGCCCGGCACCGAGCCCAGCGCGGACAGCCACCTGGTGGGACCGGGCGGGACCAGCACGGCAGACGGCACTCCGCTGACCACGGTCGACGGCCCGCTCGGCGCGCAGTTTCTCGCCTGGGAGTACGCCACGGCGGTCACTGGCGTCTCTCTCCGGATCAACCCGTTCGACCAGCCCAACGTGCAGGAGAGCAAGGACAACACGCAGGCGATCCTCGACGCCGGCCCCTCCGGTGGCGCAGACCCCGCCCCGCTGCTGGTCGAGGGCGGCGTGGAGGTTCACGCCGCCGGAGACCTCCTGGCCGGTGACCTCGCGAAGGAGGTGCAGGACCTGTCCGGAGCGCTGGCGGCCCTGCTGGCGTCCGTCCCGGAACGCGGCTACCTCGCCGTCATGGCCTACCTCGACCGGCAGGCCGACGCGAGCGCGGCCGAGCTCCGGGGCCTGCTGGCCGGGCGCCTCGCACACCCGGTGACGTTCGGCTGGGCCCCGCGCTTCCTGCACTCCACCGGCCAGTTCCACAAGGGCGGACCGCAGACCGGCGCCTTCCTGCAGATCACCGGCGTGGTGGCCGAGGACCTGGAGATCCCCGGGCGGCCCTTCACCTTCGGCGGGCTGCAGACGGCGCAGGCGCTGGGTGACCTGCGGGCGCTGGCCGAGCGGTCCCGCCCGGTGCTGCGGCTCCACCTGGTCGACCGGTCTGAGGGCCTCGCGACCCTGCTCGAGGTGGCGTCCGGACGATGACCAACCCTCTGCGCTCCCCCGGTGACCGGCGGCTCCCCCGGGTCCCTGATCCCTGCGCGCTGGTGGTCTTCGGGGTCACCGGGGACCTCGCCAAGAAGAAGCTCATCCCGGCGGTCTACGACCTCGCCAACCGGGGCCTGCTGCCAGCCGGTTTCGTGCTGCTCGGTTTCGCCCGTCGCGACTGGGGTGACGGCGAGTTCGAGGAGCTGGCCAAGGAGGCGGCGCGCAAGGGAGCCCGCACGGAGTTCCGCGAGTCCACCTGGCAGCGCCTGTCGGACTCGATCAAGTTCCTGCCGGGCAGCTTCGACGACGACGCCGCCTTCGACGCCCTCGCCGCGATGCTCACCGACCTGCACGCCAGTCACGGCACGCAGGGCAACGCCGCGTTCTACCTGTCCATCCCCCCGGCGGCCTTCCCGACGGTACTCAAGCAGATGCAGCGCACCGGCATGGCCGACAGCCACCCCGGCGGGGAGAGCGACGCCGGTTGGCGACGCGTCGTGGTCGAGAAGCCGTTCGGGCACGACCTGCCCTCCTCGCGCGAGCTCAACGATCTGGTCGACGACGTGTTCACGGCCCAGGACGTCTTCCGGATCGACCACTACCTGGGCAAGGAGACCGTCCAGAACCTGCTGGCCCTGCGCTTCGCCAACACCCTGTTCGAGCCCATCTGGAACAGCCACCACGTCGACTCGGTGCAGATCACCATGGCCGAGGACGTCGGCATCGGCAGCCGGGCGGGGTTCTACGAGGAGACCGGCGCAGCCCGTGACGTCCTGCAGAACCACCTGCTGCAACTGCTGGCCCTCACCGCGATGGAGGAGCCGGTCGGTTTCGACGCCGAGAGCCTGCGCACCGAGAAGCGCAAGGTGCTCGGAGCGCTCAAGCCACCGAACGACCTGGCCGCCCACGCCGTACGAGGGCAGTACGACCAGGGGTGGCTGGCCGGTGAACGGGTGCAGGCCTACCGCGCCGAAGAGGGCGTCGCCCCGGACAGCCGCACCGAGACCTTCGCCGCCGTGCGCCTCGAGGTCGAGACCCGGCGCTGGGCGGGAGTGCCGTTCTACCTGCGCACCGGCAAGCGGCTCCCCCGCCGCGTGACCGAGATCGCGGTGGTGTTCCACAAGGCACCCCACCTGCCGTTCGCCAAGACCGACACCGAGGAGCTCGGCGCCAACCAGCTCGTGGTGCGCGTGCAGCCCGACGAGGGCGTCACGCTGCGCTTCGGCTCCAAGGTGCCCGGCACGACGATGGAGGTCCGCGACGTCGCCATGGACTTCCAGTACGGCGAGGCGTTCACCGAGGCCTCACCCGAGGCCTACGAGAGGCTGCTGCTCGACGTGCTGCTGGGCGATGCGTCGCTGTTCCCACGCAACGAGGAGGTCGAGCAGAGCTGGCGGGTCATCGACCCGATCGAGCAGTACTGGGCCGAGGGCGGGGAGCCGGAGCTCTACCGGGCCGGCGAGTGGGGACCCAAGGGCGCCGACGCCATGCTGGCCCGAGACGGACGCACCTGGAGACGGCCATGACCACGCTCTGGGACACGACCGGCACCGCGGTCGTCAAGGCACTGGGAGCTGAGCGCCGGACGCACGGCTCGGTCTCTTCCGGGCTGGCGCTCACCCTCGTAGTGGTCGTGGAGGAGGGGCGGGTCGAGGAGGCCGAGCAGGCAGCCACCCGGGCGGCTGCCGAGCACCCCTGCCGGCTGCTGCTCGTCGTGCGCCGGCGACCCGACGCGCCCGAGTCGCGCCTGGACGCCGAGGTGCTGATCGGCGGACGGCTGGGGCCCGGCGAGGCCGTGATCCTGCGCATGTACGGCCGCCTCGCCCTGCACGCCGAGTCGGTCGTCCTGCCCCTGCTGGCCCCTGACGCACCCGTGGTCACCTGGTGGTTCGGCCAGCCGCCGCACCTGATCGCGCACGACCCGCTAGGCGTGTTGGCCGACCGGCGGGTCACGGACTGCACGCTCGCGCCCGACCCGCTGGCCGCCCTGCGCCAACGGGCAGCCGACTACGCCGCCGGTGACACCGACTTGAGCTGGGCGCGTACGACAGCCTGGCGCGGGCTGTGCGCCGCCGCGTTCGACCGGGCGGAGACGGCTGCCCAGTCCGTCGTCGTCACCGGCGCCGCCGGCGACCCCACCCGGGACCTGGTCGCCGGATGGCTCTCAGCCCGGCTCGACGTCGAGGTCACGCCCGTCGACAGCGAAGGTCCCGGCATCGACGCGGTCGAGGTCACGCTCGAGGAGGGTGGCCTCAAGATCGCCCGACAGGGCCGAGACACCGCGCTCCTGACCGGTGACGGGCAGCCCGACCGGATCATGCCGCTGGAGCCCCGCGAGCTCGGCGACCTCCTGGCCGAGGAGCTGCGCCGCCTGGACGCCGACGAGACCTACGCGGCCGCCCTGTCGCGGGCGACCGGGACCGAGGACCTCGTCGGGAGGGCGCCGACCCGTACGCACATCTGGCACGACCCGACCGAGTCGTCCGACCCCGACCCGGCGCTGACGGTCAGCTGATGACCACCCGGGACCGCACCGTGGTCGTGCACCGCGACGCCGGCGTCCTGGCCGAAGCGGTGGCCGCCCGCCTGCTGACCCGGCTCGTCGACTGCCAAGCGCTGCGCGGGTCCGCCTCTGTCGTCCTCACGGGCGGTGGGGTCGGGATCGCGGCGCTCGCCGCGGTCGGGCGCTCCCCCGCCCGGGCGGCCGTCGACTGGCGACAGGTCGATATCTGGTGGGGCGACGAGCGGTTCCTGCCGTCCGGACACCCGGACCGCAACGAGACCCAGGCCCGGGACGCCCTGCTCGACGGCCTCGACCTCGACCCTGGCCGCGTGCACGCGATAGGCGGTCCAGGGGTCGCCGGCGATTCGCCTGAGCAGGCCGCCGACTCCTACGCTCAGGCGCTCGCGGCTTTCGCCCCGCCGGACCACGAGCTGCCGCCCTTTGACGTCCTGCTGCTCGGCATGGGGCCGGAGGGGCACACGGCCTCGATCTTCCCGGAGTCCCCGGCGGCCCACGACGAGCGCCTCGTCGTCGGCGTTCACGGGTGCCCGAAGCCCCCAGCTCGGCGAGTCACCCTCGGCTTCGCCGCCCTCGGCGCAGCCCGGGAGGTCTGGTTCGTCGTCGCGGGGGCTGAGAAAGCACCGATGGTGTCGATGGCTCTCTCGGGCGCTGGAAGGGTGCAGGTGCCCGCCGCCGGGGTGGCCGGGACCAGCCAGACCCTGTGGCTGCTCGACGAGGCAGCTGCCTCAGCCCTGCCGCGGGAGTTGCGCCGCCGCTGAGCCGTTCGAGGTCGGGGCGGGCGCGGGGCTACTTGCTGGCGCGCAGCTTGGCCAGGGCCTCAGCCAGGATCGCCTCGCCGTCCTCGGCGTTGCGCCGCTCGCGCACGTAGGCGAGGTGGGTCTTGTAGGGCTCCACCTTGCTCTGCGCCGGGGGGTTGGCCTTGTCCTGCCCCGCGGGGAACCCGCAGCGCGGGCAGTCCCAGGTGTCGGGGATCGCCGCATCGTCGGCGAAGGACGGCTGGGTCTCGTGCGCGTTGGCGCAGTAGAAGGCGATCCGACGGCGTGGGGCCGACTCACCCCGCTCGGCCTCGCCCATCGGTCCGGCGCCCACTCGGCTGCCACGGATCGCATTGCCGCCTGCCACAGGTGCTCCTCGTTCGTCAGTTCGGGAGGCCAAGGGTCAGCGGACGTCCCACGTGTGCGCGTGTGTTCGGGTGTGCTGTGCCTTGCCGTCGAGTTGCCGTCGAGTGTGCCTTGCTGAGTGCCGGCGTTCCAGCGGCCGATCGGGTCTAGCCGAGCGGAAGCACCGGCGCCGTGGGCTTGAGGAGCAGACCGAGGGCGATGATGCACACGGCCCAGACCAGGCCGCAGACGATGGTGAGGCGGTCGAGGTTCTTCTCCACGACGGCGCTGCCGCCGAGGGAGGAGGAGACGCCACCGCCGAACAGGTTGGACAGCCCGCCGCCCTTGCCGCGGTGCAGCAGCACCAGGACGATCATGCCGATGCTGGTGATCGTCAGGACGATCGACAGCGCGAGGACCATGGGAGCTCCGAACGGGAGAGGAGGCGACCTGCGACAGGTGCCGGAAGTGGCGCCAGTCTACGCGGTGGGGGCCGTCGGCGGTGCCGTACGCGTGCCGTCGTCGCCTGTGGTGCCGTCGTCGACGACGGCTCCAGCGTTCAACGCGACGGCGTCGGACGTTGGGGTCGGGACGACGGCCTGTGCGACCTCCACGGTCTTGACCACCTCGAGCACCTCGGCGAAGTGGCACGCCGACGGGTGGCCCTGGCCGCGGTCGGTCAGGGCGGGGTACTCGACGGCGCAGATGTCCTGGGCCTTCCAGCAACGGGTGCGGAAGTGGCAACCCGAGGGCGGATCGGCCGGTGAGGGGAGGTCGCCCGTGAGGACGATGCGCTTCTTGGTGCCCCGGGCCGCCGGGTCGTGCTGGGGCACGGCCGAGAGCAGGGCCTGGGTGTACGGGTGCGCCGGCTCCTTGTAGATCTGGTCGTTGCTACCGCTCTCGATGATCCGGCCGAGGTACATCACGTTGACCTGGTCCGACAGGTGGCGCACCACCGACAGGTCGTGGGCGATGAACAGGTAGGACAGCCCGAACTCCCCCTGCAGGTCCTCCAGCAGGTTGATCACCTGTGCCTGCACGGAGACGTCGAGCGCCGAGACGGGCTCGTCGCAGACGATGACGTCAGGCTTCAGGGCGAGCGCGCGGGCGATGCCGATGCGCTGGCGCTGGCCACCCGAGAACTGGTGCGGGTAGCGGTTGGTGAAGTCGGGGTTGAGCCCGACGCGAGCCAGCAGGTCCTTGACCGCCCGCGATCGGTCACCCTTCGGGAGCACCTCGGGGTGGATCTGCCACGGCTCGCCGACGATGTCACCGACGGTCATGCGCGGGTTGAGTGAGGTGTAGGGGTCCTGGAAGATGATCTGGATCTTGCGACGCAGTTCGCGCAGCTCCTTCGAGCCCATCGCGAAGACGTCGCGCCCCTCGTAGTAGACCTTGCCCGCGGTCGGCTTCTCGAGCGCCATGAGCACCTTGGTCACGGTGCTCTTGCCGCACCCCGATTCTCCGACCAGCCCGACGGTCTCGCCCCGGTTCAGGACCAGGTCGACCCCGTCGACGGCGCGGACCTGCCCGATCACCTTCTGGCGGATGACGCCGAGCTTGATCGGGAAGTGCTTGACCAGCCCGGAGACTCGCAGCAGGGGCTCCCCCTGGACGGCGTCGGTGCGCTCGAGCGCAGGGGCGAGCGCGTCAGACATCGAGGACCTCCTCGGCGAAGTGGCAGGCTGAGCGGCGGCTCAGGACGACCTCGCGGAGCAGCGGTCGCTCTTCACGGCACCGGGGCTCGGCCCGGGGGCAGCGCGGGTGGAAGGAGCAGCCAGAAGGGATGTCGGCCAGGTTGGGCGGCGCGCCCACGATCGGCGAGAGTCGCTGACCGCGCTGGTCCACACGAGGAACGGAGTTCATCAGGCCGACGGTGTACGGGTGCCCCGGGTTGCCGAAGACCTCGTTGATCCCGCCGGTCTCGACGATCCGACCGGCGTACATCACCGCGACGCGGTCTGCGACCTCCCCGACCACGCCGAGGTCGTGGGTGATGAGGATCAGCCCCATGCCGTTGTCGGCTTGCAGCTCGAGCAGCAGGTCCATGATCTGGGCCTGCACGGTGACGTCGAGGGCGGTGGTCGGCTCATCGGCGATCAGGATCTTGGGGTCGAGGGCCAGCGCCATCGCCATCATGACGCGCTGCCGCATGCCGCCGGAGAACTGGTGCGGGTAGTCCTTGAGCCGATCCTTGGCGCTCGGGATGCGCACCTTGTCCATCAGCTCACCGGCGTGGACCATCGCCTCCTTCTTCGAGGTGCCGCGATGGACGCGGAACATCTCGGCGATCTGCGCCCCGACGGTGAACACCGGGTTGAGGGCAGACAGGGCGTCCTGGAAGACGATGGCGATCTCGGCCCCGCGCATGGCCCGCTGCTCGTCCTTGGGCATCTGAAGGATGTCGCGGCCCTGGTAGCGGATCTCGCCCGACGTGATGAAGCCGGGCGGGGTGTCGATGATGCCCATGATGGCCTGGGCGCTGACGCTCTTGCCCGAACCCGACTCCCCCAGGATGGCGAGGGTCTCGCCCTTGTCGAGGTGGTAGCTCAGAGAATTGACGGCGTGCACCGTGCCGTAATCCGTCCGGAACTCGACGGTGAGGTCGTCGACCTCCAGCAGGTGGGAACCAGGGACGGTCGGTGTCAGGGCATCGGACGCGGAGGTCACGGTCATGTCAGCGCAGCTTCGGGTCGAGGGCGTCGCGCAGCGCGTCGCCGAGCAGGACGAAGCACAGGACGGTCAGCGACAAGAAGGCGCTGGGGATGAGCAGCAGGTAGGGCGAGGTGCGCACGAAGTTGCGGGCCTCGCTGATCTGCAGCCCCCAGCTGATCGACGGCTTCTGCAGGCCGATGCCGAGGAACGACAGCGTCGCCTCGGTCGCGATGATGCCGCCGATCGCGATCGTCGAGTAGACGAGTACGGGCGCGATCGCGTTTGGAAGGATGTGCGTGGTGATGATGCGCCAGTCGTTGGCCCCCAGTGCCCGCGCTGCCATGACGTAGTCGGAGTCCTTGACGGAGATGACGCTGGACCGCAGCAGCCGCAGGACCGTCATCCATCCGAACACGATGAGGGCGAGGGAGACGGTCAGCAGACCGCGATCCCCCGGGAAGGCGCTCAGCAAGATGATGGCCCCGAGGATGAGCGGCAGACCGAAGAAGATGTCGGTCACCCGCGACATCAAGGAGTCGAACCACCCGCCGTAGAAGCCGGCGAGGGCCCCGAGGACGACGCCGATGAGCAGCGAGCCCCCGACGACAAGGAGGCCGATGGCCATCGAGACCCGGGCGCCGTAGATGATGTTGGCGTAGTAGTCGCATCCCTGGAGGTCGTAGCCGAACCAGGCGCCGTTCTTGCCGGGCCCGAGCCGGCTGTTGGCCAGGTCGCAGGAGAGCGGGTCGGTCTTGGTGAACAGGCCCGGGAACAGAGCCATGACGCTGAGCACGAGCAGCAGGATCCCCGCGGCGACGAAGACCGGGTTTCGGCGCAGCTGTCGCCAGGCGTCGGACCACAGACTGGCCTGACGCACCGAGCCGCCGGAGGCGGCGACGAGGGCGTCCTGGCTCTTGGCGTTCTGCGCCTGCTCGGTCCCTGCCTCGACGGGGGCAAGGGACTTCCCCTGGAGATCCGGGGCCTCGGCGGCGCGTTGGCTCCGAGGCGTCGTGGAGCTACTCATAGCGGATCCTGGGGTCCAGGGCGGCGTAGAGCACGTCCACCGCGAGGTTGAAGAAGATGTAGATGAAGATGAACAGGGTCACGATGCCGACCACGACGGCTCCCTCGCCGCTGTCGACCGCCTGGTAGACGGTGCGGCCGAGCCCCGGGATGTTGAAGATGCCCTCCGTCACGATCGCCCCGGAGAGCAGCGTGCCGAAGTCGGCGCCCAGGAAGGTCACGACCGGGATGAGGCTGTTGCGCAGGGTGTGCTTGCCGACCACCGTACGGGGCGGCAGGCCCTTCGCCTTGGCCGTCCGCACGTAGTCGTTGCGCAGGTTCTCGACCAGGGACGTGCGGGTCAGTCGGGCAACGTAGGCGATCGACAGGGAAGCGAGCACGAACCCGGGCAGCAGGTAGCTGTACCAACCCTGCGAGATGCCGGAGATGGGGAACAGGCCCAGCTTCAGACCCAGCGTGATCTGCGAGACGAAGGCGAGCACGAAGACCGGGATGGAGACAACGAAGATGGTGCTCACGAGCACCAGGTTGTCAAAGAACGACCCCTTGCGGATACCGGAGAGGACTCCCGCGAGCAGGCCGATGACCGCCTCGAAGAAAATCGCCACGACGGCGAGGCGCAGGGTCACGGGGAAGCGCTCACTGACGGTGCCCGAGACCGGGCGGCCGGCGAAGTCCGTGCCGAGGTCTCCGTGCAGCAGTCCGACGACGTACTTGCCGTACTGCACGAGCAGCGGGTCGCTGAGGTTGTAGCGGTCCTTGAGCTCGGCCACGACCGCAGGCGAGATGCGCCGGTCACCCACGATCGCCGCGATCGGATCACCCGGCAGGGCATAGACCATCGCGAAGATCAGGAAGGTCGAGCCGATCAGGACCGGGATGGTCAGCAGCAAGCGGCGGGCGATGTAGCGGCCCATGATCCTCCTCGTCGAACGGGCGGCGGTCGGCTACCCCGGACGGCGCCCCACGGGGGTGGTGTGGTGCGCCGGGCTGGACGCCCGCGAGGGCGCGCCGGGACGGTACACCCCTGACGCGCCCTCACGGGAGCGGCCGGGCCGGAGCTGCGAGCAGCACCGGCCCGGTCGGCCTACTTCTTGACCGTGACGTTCGCCAGGTCGCACTGACCAAAGGCGTCGAACTTGACGTTCGAGACCTTCTCGCTGTGGACGGCCTGGAGCTTGCCGAAGAACATCGGCATGATCGGCATGTCTTCCAGCAGGATGTCCTCGGCCTGCTGGTAGATCTTGATCGCCTCGTCGTTGCTCTTCGCGCTGTTGCCGTCCTTCACCTTCTTGTCGAAAGCCGGGTTGACGTAGAAGGCGGTGTTCGAGCCGGGCGGCAGAGCGGCCTCGGTATAGAGGGGCTCGAGGTAGTTCTGCGGGCTCGGGTAGTCCATCGACCAGCCGAGGCGGAACGGCCCGGTGAACTTCTTGCCGCGCCCGACCGGCAGGTATTCGCCGAATTTCAGGTCACCCTTGAGCGTGTAGGTGATCCCGAGGTTCTCGCGGAGCTGGTTGCCGACGGCGGTCACCCAGGCGTCGTGTCCGGCGCCAGCGTTGAACCACAGGTCGATCGGCTTCGAGGTGTCGAAGCCGGTTTCGGCGAGCAGCTTCTTGGCCGCAGCCGGGTCGTACTTGCAGAATTTGCAGGCATCCTTGCGGGAGCCGTCGACGACCGGCGAGACGACCGAATAGGCCGGCTCACGGGTGCCGTTGAAGATCGCCTTGGTGATGGCCGGCCGGTCGATCGCCATCGAGAAGGCCTGACGCACCTTCTTGTCCTGGTAGCGCGGGTCGTAGGTCGGGAAGCCCATGTAGGTGAACGAGGAGCTCGAGCGCTCGATGAAGCGCTTGCCGAACTCACCGGGCGCAGAGGCGATGACCTCCGGCGGGACGGTGTCGAGGATGTCGAGGCCCCCGGCCTGGACCTCGGTGTAGGCGGTGTTGACGTCAGGGATGATCTTGATGTCGACCGCGTCGGCCTTGGCCTTCTCGCCGCCGTAGCCCTCGAAGCGGGTGAGCTTGAAGCCGATGTCCTGGCGGAACGCCTCGTCGGCCTTGAACGGGCCGTTGCCGATCGGCTTGGTGCCGAAGGCTTCGGGGTCGGCGAAGAAGGCCTTGGGCAGCGGGGCGAACGCGTTGTAGCCGAGAGTGATCGGGTACTGCGCGAACGGCGCGGCGAGCTTGACCGTGAACGTCTTCGGGTCGACGACCTTGAGACCGCTCAGGGCCTTCGACGTCGGCTCCTTGGTGACGACGTCGTTGTCGTCGGTCTCGGCCTGCAGGTCCTTGTAACCCTCGACGTTCTCGAAGAAGTAGGAACCGCCCTGGGCGTTCGTCGACAGCGCCGTGTAGTTCCAGGCGGCGACGAAGGACTCGGCGTCGACGGGCGTGCCGTCGTGGAACTTCCAGCCGTCCTTGAGCTTGATCGTCCAGAGCGTGCTGTCGTCGGACTTGATCGACTCCGCGACCCCGTCCATCTTCGCCTTGGAGGTCTCGACGTCGTACGTGATGAGGTTGGTGAACAGGGCCGCGATGATCTGCGACCCCTCGCTCTCGGTGGTGTTGCCGGGGATCAGCGGGTTCTCGGGGTTGGTGACGGTGTACGAGAAGGTGCCACCACTGGCACCCTCGTCCCCGCCCTTGGCCCCGCTGCCTCCGCTGTCGCTGTCGCCGCCGCCGCACGCTGCGGCGCCGAGCGCCAGCGTGAGCAGCACCGCACTGAGGCGCATCTTCTTCTTGTGGACCTGCACCGGCTGTTCCTCCTTCTCCCGATCTGGGAGGACGGAATGGGCCGGGCCGACGCTCGTCGCGCCCGGCGGAATGGCTCGATAGAACCACCCGCATGCGCTCCGCTGCTCGCACCGTCGGATGTTGTGCCGAATCGTGACCGGCCTGTGACGGTCAACGGTGAACCGGACGACACGGGACGAACCGGAAGCGACACGAGCGTGCCCTGAAGCACTCGCGGGGAAGCACTCGTGGGGAAGCACTCGTGGGGAAGCACTCGTGGGGAAGCACTCGCGGGGAAGCACTCGCGGGGAAGTGCGGCGCGCTATCTCCCGAGGCGGACCAGGGAGGCGAACTGCGCCGCGTCCAGGCTCGCACCACCGACGAGGGCGCCGTCGACGTCGGGCTGCTCCATCAGGGCCGCAACGTTGTCGGCCTTCACCGATCCGCCGTAGAGGATGCGGACCGAGTCGGCGAACGGTCCCGGGTGGAGGGCGTTGACGCGCTGGCGCAGAGCCCGGCAGACCTCCTGGGCGTCCTCGGGCGTCGCGACCTGTCCGGTGCCGATCGCCCAGACCGGTTCGTAGGCCACCACGAGCTGGGCCAGGTCGTCGGTCGACAGCCCGTCGAGCGCTGCCGCGAGCTGGGCCTCGACGTGCGGGACATGAGCGCCGGCTTCCCGGACCTCGAGCCCCTCGCCGACGCACAGGACGGGTGCCAGGCCGTGTTGGAGCGCGGCACGTAGTTTGAGGGCCACCACCTCGTCGGTCTCGGCGTGGTGCTCGCGGCGTTCGCTGTGGCCCACCAGGACGTACGAGCACCCCAGCTTGGCGAGCATCGAGCCGCTCACGTCGCCGGTGTGGGCGCCGTTTTCGTGCTGCGACAGGTCCTGGGCTCCGTAGCGCAGGCGCAGCTTGTCGCCGTCCACGAGCGTCTGCACGCTGCGCAGGTCGACGAACGGCGGCAGCACGACAGCCTCGACCGCCTCGTAGTCAGCCGCTGTCAGGGTGAAGGCAAGCTTCTGGACCAGCGAGATCGCCTCGAGGTGATGCAGGTTCATCTTCCAGTTGCCCGCCATCAGGGGCTTGCGCGCGGCCACGATCAGCCCACCTGACCGGCGAGGACGGCAAGGCCCGGGAGCACCTTGCCCTCGAGGTACTCCAGGCTCGCCCCGCCCCCGGTGCTGATGTGGGTGAAGCGGCCCTCGTCGATGCCGAGAGCTCGGACGGCCGCGGCGCTGTCGCCTCCGCCGACGACAGTGAGCGCGCTGCCGCCGCCGCTGGACAGGGCGGCGACCGCCTCAGCGACCCCGCGCGTGCCCTCGACGTAGGGCTCCATCTCGAACACGCCCATCGGCCCGTTCCAGAAGACCGTCTGCGCCCCGGCAAGGGCCGAGGCGAAGAGCTCGACGCTGCTCGGGCCGATGTCGAGGCCCATCCGGTCGCTCGGGATCGCCGTGGCGTCCACGACGTCGTGCGCGGCGTCAGCAGCGAAGCGGTCAGCGGCGATGACGTCGACGGGGAGCACGACCTTGCCGGTCTCGAGGAAGGCCCGGCAGGTGTCCAGCTGGTCGGCCTCGAGCAGGCTGGAGCCCACGTCGTGGCCCTGCGCGGCCAGGAAGGTGAAGCACATGCCCCCGCCGACGAGCAGCGTGTCGACCTTGGGCAGCAGCGCCTCGATGACCTTGAGCTTGTCGCTCACCTTGCTACCGCCCAGCACCACGGCGTACGGCCTCGCCGGTGACTCGGTGAGCCGCTCCAGCACGGCGACCTCGGTCGCGACGAGCGGTCCGGCCGCGTGCGGCAGGCGCTCGGCGACGTCGTAGACGCTTGCGTGCTTGCGGTGCACAGCGCCGAAGGCGTCGTCGACGTAGAGGTCGGCGAGGGCCGCCAGCTCGTCGGCGAAGGCCCCCCGCTCGGCGTCGTCCTTGCTCGTCTCGCGGGGGTCGAAGCGCACGTTCTCCAGCACGCCGATCTCGCCCGGGCCGGTCCTGTCGACCAGTTCCTGGGCATCCGGGCCGACGACGTCGAAGGCGCCCCAGACGGAGTAGCGCTCCAGACCGATCAGCTCGTGCAGGCGGTGCACCACCGGTCGGAGCGAGAGTGCCGGGTCCGGGGCACCTTTCGGTCGACCGAGGTGGGCCAGGACGATCACCCTCGCGCCCCGGTCGGCGAGGTCCGCGAGCAACGGCAGGCTGGCCCGGATCCGGCCGTCGTCGGTGACCTTCCTCGACCCGTCCGGTCCGTCTTCCATCGGCACGTTGAGGTCGCAGCGGACGAGGACCCGCTTCCCCGCGACGTCGAGGTCGCTCGCCTGCGGCAGGGACATGTGCTCAGAGGCTCTTGCCGACGAGGGTGATGAGGTCGACGAGCCGGTTGCTGTAGCCCCACTCGTTGTCGTACCAGCCGACGACCTTGGCCTGGTTGCCGAGCACCTTGGTCAGGGGGGCGTCGAAGATGCAGGACGCCGGGTCGGTGACGATGTCGCTCGAGACGATGGGGTCCGTGCTGTAGCGCAGGAAGCCCTTCATCCGGCCGGCGGCGGCCGCCTTCACCGCGGCATTGAGCTCCTCGGCGGTCGTCTCGCGGCCCAGCTCGACGGTGAGGTCGGTCGCGGAGCCGGTCGGGATCGGGACGCGGACGGCGTAGCCGTCGAGCTTGCCCTTGAGCTCGGGGAGCACGAGGCCGATCGCCTTCGCCGCGCCGGTGGACGTGGGCACCAGGTTCAGCGCTGCGGCTCGGGCCCGGCGCAGGTCCGAGTGCGGGGCGTCCTGCAGGTTCTGGTCCTGGGTGTAGGCGTGGATCGTCGTCATGAGCCCCTTGACGATGCCGAACTCGTCGTGGATCGCCTTGGCCATCGGGCCGAGGCAGTTGGTCGTGCACGAGGCGTTGGAGATGACCGTGTGGGCGGCCGGGTCGTAGGTGTCGTCGTTCACGCCCATGACGATCGTGACGTCCTCGTTGGAGGCCGGCGCCGAGATGATGACCTTCTTGGCACCGCCGTCGACGTGGGCCTTGGCCTTGGTCGCGTCGGTGAAGAAGCCGGTGGACTCGACGACGACGTCGGCGCCGACGTCGCCCCACTTCAGGTTCGCCGGGTCGCGCTCGGCGAAGATCTTCAGCACCCGGTCACCGACCTGGATGCCGCCGTCGACGACGGAGACGTCGGCCGGGTAGCGGCCGAGGATCGAGTCGTACTTGAGCAGGTGGGCCATCGTCGCCAGGTCGCCGAGGTCGTTGGCGGCGACGATCTCGATGTCCGCCCCACTCGCGGCGACGGCGCGGAAGAAGTTTCGGCCGATGCGGCCGAAGCCGTTGATCCCTACGCGGACGGTCACGGGCGGTGCTCCTCGAACGACGGGGGCTCAGGTCGTTCGAGAACGTAGCGGACCCCGGCGGCCGCGACGGGTCCGGGTCAGGCGATCGGCACCAGCACCTCGGTCCGAGCCGAGGTGCGCAGGGCCGAAAGGACCCGCGACACGGCCAGCAGGTCCCCCAGGTCGGCCGGCCAGGGCCAGGCGTCCGCAGCGACGTCGCCGCCCCCGACCGCACCTGCCAGAGCAGCTGCGACAGACACCAGTCCGGGGTCCAGCGCCTGCGGGAAGGCCCGCGTCGGTGCGGGTTGACCAGCACCCAGTGGCAGGTGGGCGCCACCCTCCCACCCGACCCCGCTCGGTCCCGCAACCAGCCGCGCCGTCGCGAAGGAGAGCCGCACCGACTCCTGCTCCCCTTCGTGGGACACCAGGACCGTCGCGCCCGAGGCGGTGAGCAGGGCCCACGAGACGACGGCCCCGCCCGGCAGTTCGGCCGCGGGCAGGATCGCCGGCGTTGCGACCGCCGCCACGACGTCGCCGCACCAGGCCGCGACGAGGTCGACGAGCTCGGCGGCAGCCTGCCGCCCCCTCGGCCAGCCCCGGACCGTCATCTGCACCGGAGGGCCCGCCGCCAGCGGGAGCGCAGCTGCCACCGTCACCGTCCACGGCTCCCACCGGCGGAGCAGACCGACGCAGGCGTCGGCCGAGTCGGGGACCTGATGGGCCAGACGCACCAGCGCGACGTCCTGGGGGTCGGCCGTCGGCAGCAGGAGCAGCAGTCCGCTCGCCCGGAGCTCGGGCAGGAGCGCTGTCAGGTCGCGGTCCGACCCGTCGACCGCGACGGCGTCGATCCGCGGGTCGGCGCACAGCTCGGCGGGGTGGACGTACGTCGCGGCGTCGAGGCGGTCGACGTACGGATCTCCCGACAGCACTCCTCGCAGGGACCATCCGGCGGCGCGCAGGACCGCCGGGTCCACCGCGCCCGCCAGGGCGATCGTGGGGGCGCTCCCCGCCGGTCGGGCCGCCCTGGCCGCTCGGGCGGCCTCGATCTCACCGGCCATCGAAGATCTCACCGGCCATCGAAGATCTCACCGGCCATCGGGGATCTCACCGGCCATCGGGGTTCTCACGGTTCAGCGAGCATCTCCGGCGTCACGTTGGCCTCGGTGTCCGGCACCCCGAGGTCGGAGGCCCGCTTGTCGGCCATCGCGAGCAGCCGGCGGATGCGCCCGGCCACCGCGTCCTTGGTCATCGGCGGGTCGGCCAGCGCCCCGAGCTCCTCGAGGGAGGCGTTGGCGTGCTCGCGGCGCAGCCGTCCGGCGACGAGCAGGTGCTCAGGTGCGTCGTCGCCCAGGATCACAAGGGCCCGCTCGACCCGCGCCCCGGCGGCGACCGCGGCGCGGGCCGAGCGTCGCAGGTTGGCGTCATCGAAGTTGGCGAGGCGGTTGGCCGTTGCCCGCACCTCACGGCGCATCCGGCGGTCCTCCCAGGCGAGCACCGCCTCGTGGGCTCCCAGTCGGGTCAGTAGGACGCCGATGGCGTCGCCGTCGCGCACGACGACGCGGTCGACCCCGCGCACCTCCCGCGCCTTGGCCGCGACTCCGAGCCGCCGGGCGGAGCCGACGAGGGCGAGCGCGGCCTCAGGCCCGGGGCAGGTGATCTCGAGCGAGCACGAGCGCCCGGGCTCGGTGAGCGACCCGTGGGCCAGGAAGGCGCCGCGCCACGCAGCAGCCGCGTCGCAGGTGCCCCCGCTCACCACCTGCGGCGGCAGGCCACGGACGGGGCGGCCGTTGCCGTCGACCAGGCCGGTCTGGCGGGCCAGACCGTCGCCGTCCTTGGACACGCGTACGACGTAGCGGTTGCCCTTGCGGAGCCCCCCGGCCGCGACCACGTGGACGTCGCTGGCGTGCCCGTAGACCTCGGCGAGCTCCTTGCGCAGCCGCCGGGCCGTCGACCCCGTGTCGAGCTCGGCCTCGACGACGATGCGCCCGGTGACCAGGTGCAGCCCCCCGGCGAAGCGGAGCAGGGCTGAGATCTCCGCCTTGCGGCAGCAGGGTCGCGTCACGTTGAGCCGAGAGAGCTCGTCCTTGACCGCTGCCGTCATCGCCATGCGTGTTCCTCCGGGTGTGCGCGCGCTGCGGGGTTCGAGCTTCGTGGGTGCGGTACGTCGAACACCAGGGCCAGTGCCGCTGCCAGACGGTCCGGGTCGTGCCTCGGCGTCCCGTCGGTGCGGGCGACTGGCGCCAGGACGAGCCGCGTTCCCGAGGCCTCGGCAGCGGCCATCAGACCACGTGGATCGCCGACCGCGAGCTCGTCGGCGAGGACGACGTCGACGTGCAGATCGGGGGCGTGGTCCGCCAGGACCCGCAGGTGCTCGTCAGGGGAGAACCCCGCGGTCTCCCCCGGTTGCGCCGCGAGGTTCAGGCAGACGAGGGTACGCGCGGAGGCCTCGACGAGGGCGGCACGCAGGCCGGGGACGAGCAGGTGGGGCAGCACGCTGGTGAACCAGGAACCAGGCCCGAGGACGATCCAGTCAGCTGATCGAACGGCCTCGATCGCCTCCGTGCACGCCGCAGGGTCGACCGGCTGGAGGTGGACCTCCACGACCCGACCCGTCGTCGTCGCCACCGCCACCTGACCGACCACCTGCGTGCGGGCCGTCGGACGGCTCGGGTCCGCGCCGACGACGTCAGCCACGATCTCGATCTTCGCGCAGCTCATCGGCAGGACCCGTCCGACCGCTCCGACCAGACGTGCGGTCAGGTCGAGAGCGAGCACCGGGTCGTTCGTGCTCTCGGTCAGGCCCGCCAGGACCAGATTGCCCACAGCATGACCGGCGAGCGGACCGTTCCCGGAGAACCGGTGCTGGAGCGCCCGCTCCCACGTCTGCCCCCACTCGTCCTGCCCGGCGAGGGCGGCGAGCGCCATGCGCAGGTCACCCGGAGGCAGGATCCCCAGCTCGTCGCGCAGGCGACCGCTGGACCCGCCGTCGTCCGCAACGGTCACGACCGCCGTCAGGTGCGGCGTGATCTGGCGCAGCGCCTGGAGCGACGAGGACAGGCCGTGCCCCCCTCCGAGCGCGACGACTCGCGGGCCGTCCAAGGGTGCGGCAGTCGGGCCGTCACCGGGGCCCTCCGTCGGGTGCGGCAGCGCCCGGTCCGGCGACGGTGCCGGGACCCCGGTGCGGCGGCCGATCACTCGCGCCCCAGGTCTCGGTGGACGAGTCGGAGCTCGAGGTCGATCCCGGCGGTGGACGCTGTCAGTCGCGAGGCGAGGTCCTCGGCCATCGCGACGCTGCGATGCTTGCCACCGGTGCAGCCGATGGCCGCCAACGCGTAGTGCTTGCCCTCGCGCACGTAGCCCGCCGTGACCAGGTGGAGCAGCTGCTCGTAGTGATCGAGGAAGAGCGCTGCACTCGGTTGTCCCAGCACGTAGTCGCGCACCATCGGGTCTTTGCCGGACTGCGGTCGGAGCTCCGGCACCCAGTGCGGGTTCGGCAGGAAGCGCACGTCGGCGACGGAGTCGGCGTCGACCGGCAGGCCGTACTTGAAGCCGAAGGACAGCAGGGTCAGCTGCAGGCCCTCGGACTGCTTGAGCGCGCCGAACGCCGAGACCACCTTGCTGCGCAGGCCGTAGACGTTGAGGTCGGAGGTGTCGAGGACCAGGTCGGCGCTCCCCCGCAGGTCACCGAGCAGGGCCCGCTCGCGCGCGATGCCGTCGACGAGCCGGTCGTCGCCCTGCATGGGGTGCGGCCGGCGCACGCTGTCGAAGCGGCGCACGAGCACGTCGTCAGCCGCCTCGAGGAACAGCACCCGGGGGTGCACGCCCTGCCTCGCGATCTCCTCCAACCCGCTGCGCAGGTCGGAGCTGAAGGCCCGCGAGCGCACGTCGACGACGACGGCGATCTTGCTCACCGCGCCCTGGGAGCGCGAGCCGAGGTCGACCATCGGGGGGAGCAGCGACGGAGGCAGGTTGTCGACGACGAACCAGCCGAGGTCCTCGAGGCACTTGGCCGCCGTGGAGCGGCCGGCGCCGGACAGCCCGGTGACGACGACGAGCTCCAGGCTCGAGACGGGCCGGGTCATGCCACGACCTCACCGGTCGACGGGTCGAAGGCGGGAGCCTGGCTCGGGTCTCCGCCGGAGGCCGTCAGCGCTGCCAGGACTGCCTCAGCCGTACGGCGTCCGATGCCGGGCACCTCCATCACCTCTTCGACCGTCGCGGCGCGCAAGCGCTTCAGGGAGCCGAAGTGTCGCAGCAGGGCCTTCCGGCGGGTGTCACCGAGCCCGGCGATCCCGTCGAGGGCCGACGCTGTCATCGTCTTGGAGCGCTTCTGCCGGTGGTAGGCGATGGCGAAGCGGTGGGCCTCGTCGCGCACCCGCTGCAGCAGGTACAGGCCCTCGCTCGTGCGCGGCAGGATGACGGGGTCCTCCTGCCCAGGCAGCCAGACCTCTTCGAGCCGCTTGGCCAGCCCGACGAGGGCCACGTCATCGATGCCCAGCTCGTCGAGGGCGGCCTGCGCCGCGTTGACCTGCGGAGCGCCGCCGTCGACCACCACCAGCTGCGGCGGGTAGGCGAAGCGACGCGGCCGCCCTGTCTCAGGGTCGATGCCCGGTCGCTGCACGGGGACCTCGTCGCGAGGCGACCCACTTGCGACGTCGAGCCCGGGCCCGTCGTCGCTGCTCAGCTTGTCGTCGAGGTGCCGAGCGAAGCGGCGGCGTACGACCTCGCGCATGGACGCGGTGTCGTCGACCCCGTCGGCGCCGCGGACCGCGAAGCGGCGGTACTCGCTCTTGCGGGCGAGTCCGTCCTCGAACACGACCATGGACGCCACCACGTTCGTTCCCTGCACGTGGGAGACGTCGAAGCACTCGATGCGCAGGGGCGCGGCCGGGAGCTCCAGCGCCTCCTGGAGCTCGGCCAAGGCGAGGGACCGCGCCGTGAGATCGCTGGCCCGCTTGGTCTTGTGGAGGGCAAACGCCTGCTTCGCGTTGCGCTCGACCGTCTCGAGCAGGGCCCGCTTGTCCCCCCGCTGCGGCACGCGCAGCGCGACGTTGGTGCCGCGCAGGTCGCACAGCCAGGCCTGGAGCACCTCGGCGTCAGGCGGCATCGACGGGACCAGCACCTCGCGCGGCACGTCGTCTGACTGCCGCATGGTGACCCCCGCCCCCGGTGTCATGCGCCGGTCGACGTCGCTCTCCTCATCTCCCCATCCGCCGCCGGGCTCGTCGCCGTAGGCCTGCGCCAGGAACTGGCCGACCAGCTCACCGGTGGAGAGCGCCTCGACCTTGTCGACGACGTAGCCCCGCTGTCCGCGGACCCGACCGCCCCGGACGTGGAACACCTGCACGGCCGCCTCGAGCTGGTCCTCCGCCACCCCGACGACATCTGCGTCGGTGCCGTCGGCGAGCACCACGGCCTGCTTCTCCGTGGCCCGGGTCAGCGCGCCGATGTCGTCCCGCAGCCGCGCGGCCCGCTCGTAGTCCTGCGCCGTCGCCGCCTCGGCCATCTCGCGCTCGAGCCGCTTGACGAAGCGTCCCGACTGACCGGCCATGAAGTCGCAGAAGTCGTCGACGATCTCCCGGTGGCTCTCCTGGTCCACGCGCCCGACGCAGGGCGCAGAGCACTTGTCGATGTAGCCCAGCAGGCACGGGCGCCCGACCTGGCCGGCGCGGACGAACACGCCCTTGGAGCAGGTGCGGGCGGGGAAGACGCGCAGCAGCAGGTCGAGGGTCTCGCGGATCGCCCAGGCGTGGGCGTAGGGACCGAAGTAGCGCACGCCCTTGCGCTTGGGCCCCCGCATCACCTGCAGTCGCGGGAAGTCCTCGTGGACGGTCACCGCGAGACTGGGGTAGCTCTTGTCGTCGCGGTACTTCACGTTGAAGCGCGGGTCGTACTCCTTGATCCAGGAGTACTCCAGCTGCAGGGCCTCGACCTCGGTCGACACCACGGTCCACTCGACAGATGCCGCCGTCGTGACCATCTGGCGGGTGCGCGGGTGCAGCGCGCCGACGTCCTGGAAGTAGCTCGACAACCGGCTGCGCAGGCTCTTGGCCTTGCCGACGTAGACCACGCGGCCCGTCGCATCGCGGAACTTGTAGACCCCGGGCGAGACGGGGATCGTGCCAGCCGCCGGACGGTACGACGACGGGTCTGCCACGAGGTCGAGCCTACGTCTCGGGACCCCCCGGTCGGGGCTCGCCTGGACGACCAGTGCCACCCTGGAGGCGTGGAGCGCCTACCGGACGGGACCGTGACCGTCGAGGCGGTGATCGACGACGGCGGGCTCAGCGGGCGAGGCCGCCTGACGGTGCTGCGGCTGTCCTGGTGGGCGTCCGACCCGCTCGCCGTCGAGCTGCTCCTGACCGCGCAGCCGGACCACCCGGCCCTCCCCCGCGGGCGGTGGGTGGTGCTCCGCGACTTCCTGCGCTACGCCCTCGACGAGCCGACCGGGGACGGCGCCGTCCGGTTGCGACCCGACGAGGTGCGCGACCGGTTGTGGTTCGAGCTGGCCCGCCCCGGTCGGGCGGCCTGCGTGTCGGTCGCTCGGCCGCTGGTCCGGGACTTCCTCGCGCGCACCGAGCAGGCTGTCCCGTGCGGTGAGGAGCGGAGCGACCTGGCGATCGACGCCCTGCTCGAGCGCCTGCTGTCTTCCTGACCTTGCCGGCCCAGCTACTTCTGGAGCTTCGCCGGTCCGCCCTTCGCCACCGAGCGGTCGAAGGTCAGGACATCGATCCCACGCAGGTAGTCGATGACGTAGAGCGTGGTGCCGTCCGAAGCCCAGTGCGGGGCGGAGGCGCTGCTGTCGACCGGGAGGAAGAACCCCTGCTCAGTGATGGAACCGTCCGAACCCACATCGAGCAGCTTGGTCCCGCTCTCGTACGCCGACAGCGCCACCAGGCCGCCGTCCTTGAAGCTCGGGTGCTGCTCGAACCAGTGCACCGAGCAGCCCAGCTTGTAGCCGCCGGCCGGGGTGTTTCCGTCGGTGTAGGTGCCCTCGCGCAGCTTGTACTGATCGGCGTAGGTGAAGACCGGTGCGGCGCTGTTGCCGCCCGAGACGGTGAAGGTGGAGAGGTTCCCGTTGTCCTCACCGCACCGAGGCTCGGCGTTGGTCTCGCCGCCCGAGAGCATGATCTTGCTGGCACCGGCCTGCGGCCACTCCACGCTGTGCGTGAAGCGCAGCGGGTTGTCGGGCGCCGCCAGGTGGCTGGCATAGGCCAGCAGCCGCGGCGCCTCGGGCGAGCCGCCGTCGGCCGGGTTCACCGAGATGAACATCTGCGGCACGGAGGCCGTCAGCAGCTGTCCGGGACGGACCTCGGTCTGGTGATGCGTCCGCGTGGGCAGCACGCCGGTCCAGCCCTGGGCGCGCAGCTGGGCGTGGAGGCTGGTGATCCAGTTGGTGCGCGACTCGGTGATCGGGGCGGCTCCGGCCTGGAGCGCGGTGCGGATGTCGCTGATGCTGCCGGAGGAGCCGTACATGTAGGCGCAGCTCTGGCCCGCGACCGTGAGGCAGGTGGAGGTGTGGTCCCCGGCGCCCTTGATGCTCTGCACCAGCTTGGGTGCCGTCGCATCCCGGACGTCGAACAGGAGCAGGCACCCGCGGCTGGCCTCGAAGTCGGCCAGGCAGGGGGCCGCCTGGGTCGTGACGCTGCTGGTCTGGCCAGAGATGCCAAGGACCTTGCCGTCAGTCGGGACCTGCTCGTTCTCAAACTCGACGTCGACGGTCGTGGTCCCTTGGCGGACCGGGTTGGTCGGCGTGGAGATGTCGTAGATCTGCAGGTCCTTGGTCGTCGTGACGTACAGCTTGTCCCCGACGACCCGGCCGCCGACCCCGTCGGCGGCCTCCCTGATGTTCTTGCGGAAGGTCACGTTGTCCGAGGCGTAGTAGCCGGGACCACTGCCGTTGGGGCTGTCCGCGATGGCTGCCTGGACCGCGGAGCGCTGGGCGGCGAGGCCATCGAGCACCGTCGCCTTGGTGGAACCGGCCCCCTCGGTGCTCTCGATCACGGACAGCGCGGTGCCGACGACGGCGGCGGCGCCGCTGGCGGTGAGCACCACCGCGACGACGGCGAGAATGGCGGCGGGCCGGACTGGGCGGCGGAGACGAGTGAGCACAAGAACCTCCCGAGGGGACCGGCCGGGCGGCCTGTCCGCACCTAGGTCTTCGCCGTGGCCGGCAGGTCTCCTGCCGCCGACCGCGGGCTTTCGGGGGGACCTCAGGGATCTAGGACGCGGCGGTGGCCCTCGCTCGCCCGGTTGGCTTGATCGCCCCCGCCGTGTCTGGAGCGTCTTTGGCTGGCGCGGGCTTGACTAGCGCGGGTGTGGCTGCCGCGGATGTGGCTGGCGCGCGCTTGGCCGGCGCGCGCTTGGCCGGCGCGCGCTTGGCCGTCGCGGGCTTGGCTGGCGCGGGCTTGGTCGTCCGGGCGCGGCTGCTGCGTGGGCGGGCGTCACCCGGCGGCGGCGGCTCACCCTTCGGGGCGAGGTGGCCCGCTCCCCGCCCGGCGAGGATCTCGGCGAGGAACCGCCCGGTGTGCGAGGCCTCCACTGCGGCGACCTGCTCAGGAGTGCCCTGGGCGACGACGCTGCCGCCGCCCGAACCCCCCTCGGGGCCCATGTCGATGACCCAGTCGGCGGTCTTGATCACGTCGAGGTTGTGCTCGATCACGACCACCGAGTTGCCCTGGTCGACCAGGCGCCCCAGCACGCCGAGCAGCTTGCTGATGTCCTCGAAGTGCAGGCCCGTCGTGGGCTCGTCGAGCACGTAGATCGTGCGCCCGGTCTGCCGCTTCTGCAGCTCGGCGGCCAGCTTCACCCGCTGGGCCTCACCCCCTGACAAGGTCGGCGCAGGTTGACCGAGCCGGACGTAGCCCAGGCCCACCTCTACGAGGGTCTGCAGGTGGCGGCGAATGGCCGGGACGGCCTCGAAGAACTCGGCTGCCTGCTCGATCGGCATGTCGAGGATCTCGGAGATGGACTTGCCCTTGAAGTGCACCTCCAGCGTCTCGCGGTTGTAGCGGGCGCCGTGGCAGATCTCGCACGGCACGTAGACGTCGGGCAGGAAGTTCATCTCGATCTTGATGGTGCCGTCGCCGGAACACGCCTCGCACCGGCCGCCCTTGACGTTGAAGGAGAACCGCCCGGGGAGGTAGCCGCGGACCTTGGCCTCGGTGGTCTCGGCGAACAGCTTGCGCATGTGGTCGAAGACGCCGGTGTAGGTGGCCGGGTTCGAGCGTGGCGTGCGGCCGATCGGTGACTGGTCGACGCGCACGACCTTGTCGAGGTGGTCCAGGCCCGTGACCCTGGTGTGCCGACCGGGGACCTCTCGGCTGCCGTTCAGCTGCTTGACGAGCACCGAGGCCAGGATGTCGTTGACCAGCGTCGACTTGCCTGAGCCGGAGACCCCGGTGACGGCCACGAGCAGGCCGAGCGGGAAGCTCACCGTCACGTCGCGCAGGTTGTGCTCGCGGGCCCCCACGACGGTGAGCTCCCGTCCCTTGGTGCGTGGACGGCGGACCGCAGGGAGCGCGATCTCGCGGCGTCCGGAGAGGTACATCCCGGTGATCGAGCGCTCGCTGGCGAGCAGGTCCTGGACCGATCCGGAGACGACGACCTCGCCGCCGTGCTCACCGGCACCGGGCCCGATGTCGACCACCCAGTCCGCGGTCTTGATCGTGTCCTCGTCGTGCTCGACGACGATCAGGGTGTTGCCGAGGGCCTTGAGCCGCAGCAGGGTGTCGATCAACCGGCGGTTGTCCCGCTGGTGGAGGCCGATGGACGGCTCGTCGAGAACGTAGAGCACGCCGACCAGGCCGGAGCCGATCTGGGTCGCCAGTCGGATGCGCTGGGCCTCGCCGCCGGCGAGGGTCCCGGCCGCCCGGTCGAGCGAGAGGTAGTCGAGCCCGACGTCGAGCAGGAAGCCCAGGCGGGCGTTCACCTCCTTGACGACGCGCTCGGCGATCACCTTCTGCCGGGCGTCGAGCTCGAGGGCGAGCAGGAACTCGGCGCACTCGGCGATCGACATGGCCGCGACCTCGGCGATCGAGCGGTCGCCCAGGGTCACGGCCAGCACCTCGGGCTTGAGCCTGGCCCCCTGGCAGACACCGCAGGGGACCTCGCGCATGTAGCCCTCGAACCGCTCACGGCTCGTCTCGCTCTCAGCCTCGCCGTGCCGACGCTCGAGGAAGGAGATGACACCCTCGTAGGCGGTGTAGTAGCTGCGCTCGCGCCCGTAGCGGTTGCGGTAGCGCACGTGGACCTCGGTCGGGTGGCCGTGCAGGACCGCCTTCTGCTGCGACGCGGACAGCTTCTTCCACGGCGTCTTGAGCGTGAAGCCGAGCGCGTCCCCCAGCGCCTGGACGAGCCGGCCGAAGTACTCGATGTTGTGGCCGGAGGACCAGGGGGCGATCACGCCCTGCTCGAAGCTCGCCTCCACGTCGGTGATGACGAGCTCGGGGTCGACCTCCTTCTTCGTGCCCAGGCCGTGGCACCCGGGGCAGGCGCCGAAGGGGCTGTTGAAGGAGAAGCTGCGCGGCTCGAGCTCCTCGAAGGACAGGTCGTCGACCAGGCAGGCAAGGTGCTCGGAGAAGGTGCGCTCCCGGTCGGGGTCGTCTTCGGGCTTGTCGACGAAGTCGAGCACCACGAGGCCGCCACCCAGCCCGAGGGCCGTCTCGATCGAGTCGGTGAGCCGCCGTTTCGAGGACTCCTTGACCGTCAGGCGGTCGACCACCACCTCGATGGTGTGCTTCTCCTGCTTCTTGAGCTTCGGCGGCTCGGCGAGCGAGTGGACGACACCGTCGACGCGGGCACGTGAGTAGCCCTTGGTCTGCAGGTCGGCGAACAGGTCGACGTACTCGCCCTTGCGCCCGCGGATCACGGGAGCCAGGACCTGGAAGCGCGTGCCCTCTTCGAGCTCGAGGACGCGGTCGACGATCTGCGAGGGCTGCTGGCGGGCGATGACCCGACCGCACTTCGGGCAGTGCGGAGTGCCGGCCCGGGCGTAGAGCAGCCGGAGGTAGTCGTAGACCTCGGTGATCGTGCCGACCGTGGAGCGGGGGTTGCGCGACGTGGACTTCTGGTCGATCGAGACCGCCGGAGACAGCCCCTCGATGAAGTCGACGTCCGGCTTGTCCATCTGGCCCAGGAACTGGCGCGCGTAGGCCGACAGCGACTCGACGTACCGGCGCTGCCCCTCGGCGAAGATCGTGTCGAAGGCCAGGCTCGACTTGCCGGACCCGGACAGCCCCGTGAAGACGATCAGGGCGTTGCGGGGCAGGTCGAGCGAGACGTCCTTGAGGTTGTGCTCGCGCGCGCCGCGCACGACCAGGCGGTCGGCCATCAGGTCCTATCGGTGTCGGGTTCGGGGGTGGTCCAGGGGGGTGCAGACTGGACCCTTCGAGGCTAACCGCGCCCTCCGACAGTTTCCTCCCGTCCGTCCCTGTGGTGCTCGACGCACGAACGGGGCAGGGTTCGCTGGACAGGCACCCACCAGAGGAGACGAGAATGGCGTACACGGGACAGGTGAGCGTCGGAGGCGACGTCGACGTGCGGACGGTCCCCGGGTTGCGGATCACCAAGGTCGCGACCCCGCCCTTCGAGAACAACTGCTACCTCCTGCGCTGCACGGAGACCGGTGACACGCTCCTCGTCGATGCCGCCGGGGACGGCCCGCGCCTCCTGGAGCTGGTCGGGGACGGCCGGCTCGTGGGGATCGTGGAGACGCACGACCACTGGGACCACGTGCAGGCGCTCGAGGAGGTCAGCAGCGCCTCGGGAGCACCCGTCCTCGCGACGGCGGCCGACGCCCCGGGCCTGCCCGTCCCCGCCGACCGGTTGCTGGCCGATGGCGACGCGGTGACGATCGGTCGGGCGCAGGTCACTGTGATCACCCTCGAGGGGCACACGCCCGGATCGCTCGCCCTGCTCTACGAGGGCGACCCCGAGCGACCCCACCTGTGGTCCGGGGACAGCCTGTTCCCGGGCGGTCCTGGCAACACGGACAAGGACCCGGACCGCTTCGGTCAGCTGCTCGACGACCTCGAGCGCAAGGTGTTCGGACCCCTCCCGGACGCGACCTGGGTCTACCCCGGCCACGGCACGGACACGACCCTCGGCGCGGAACGACCGCGCCTGCCGGAGTGGCGGGCCCGCGGCTGGTGAGCCCCCTCCCCCGCGCGGGGGAGGTGCGCAGCAACCCCGTCGTGCCACGATCCGACATCGGGGCCCAACAGGTGGCCCCGGTGGGGGCGAGGACGATGGGCTTCTACAGCGAGCAGGTCCTGCCACGGATCGTGAACGTCGCGTGCGGCATGAAGGCGAACGAGCAGATGCGCCGACGGGTCTGCGACGGATTGCACGGTGAGGTGTTCGAGCTCGGCTTCGGCTCCGGGCTGAACGTGCCGTGGTACCCGCCCGCCGTTTCCCGGGTCGACGGGGTCGAGCCCGCGGACGTGGGGTGGAGGTTGGCGGCAGGTCGACTCGCGGCGAGCACCGTGCCGGTCCGGCGAGCCGGTCTGGACGGCCAGGCCCTCCCGTTCGAGGACGCGACGTACGACGCGGCGCTGTCGACCTGGACCCTGTGCACCATCCCCGACGTCGCAGCCGCGCTGCTCGAGGTCCGGCGAGTGCTCAAGCCCGGCGCAAGCCTGCACTTCGTCGAGCACGGCCTCGCGCCGGACGAACCCGTCCAGCGCTGGCAGCGCCGGGTGGAGCCGCTCCAGAAGCGCATGGCCGGCGGGTGCCACCTCACCCGGCCCATCCTCGAGCTGCTGACGGAGGCGGGCTTCGAGATCGCAGCCCTCGACCGCTTCTACGAGAAGGGGGCGCCGAAGTCCGTCGGCGCTCAGTACCTCGGCAGCGCCGTGTCCCCCTGATCGCGCCGGGGGAGGCCGCAGTCGTCAGCCAGCCGCCCGCTTGAGCGCGTCGGCCGGGAACGCGCCGGCAGCCATGCAGCGACTGCCCCAGTCGTCGAGCCGGCCGCACACATCCTCGAGGCGCCCCCCGAGCGCGTCGACGATGCTCTGCTCCTGGGCCTCGGTGCGAGCCTCCACCTCGGCGCGCGCGTCCCGCCCCGCTGGTGTCAGCGCATCGTCCTCCAACCAGGCACGCCGGTGCAGGCCACGCACTGCGGCGTCCATCGCGTCAGGCGGCCACCCGCGGGTAGCCGTGTAGGAACGCAGCGGCATGCCCACCCACAGCTCGGTGAGCACGTTCATCTCCACCGGCCCCAGCCTGGCGGCGTTCGCTGCCGCGATGTGACTGTCCCCGCGGTGCTCCCGGACCAGACCTGCGGCCCACCAGAGCCGCTCGACGGGATCGGGGGGTCGGCCCTGTCCGCGCAGCCCGCTGAACAGCGGACGACCGGTGCCGTCGGCCGCCGCTGCGGCCTCGGCCAGCAGGTCGGCGACCTCGGTCGGGTCGTCCTCCTCGAGCACCTGCCGCAGGCTCTCCGTCGTCGCCTGGGCGCGCAGAGCAGCCAGCTCCTCGGGGGGCAGTGCGCCGACGGCGGCGTCGTACACCGATGCCACCAGCCCCGGCTCGAACCAGGCGAAGGACGAGGCCACGACCGCCCCGGTCGGCCTCCCGAGCGTGACCCCTCGTCCGCCGACGTACGACGTGAGGAAGTCGAGTCCGCGCTCAGCCAACCGTTCGTTCGTACGGCGCGACCAGACGGCGTGCATCGCCACGGGCTCGCAGGCGTCCCGCAGCCGGCGCGCCGCGGCTCCCTCGCTGACGGCCTGGGGCACCGGCGTGCCCTCAGGTCGAGGCTCGAAGAACGCCACCACCGCATCGTCGTAGTGCACCCGGCCACTGTCCGCCGGGGTGCCGTCGCCGTCTAGTCCGGACGACTGCTGCGGTCCTCGGGGATGAGCTCCCGGTCGGCGCCCGGCTCCGGAGTCAGCTTCTTGATCGCGGACGGGTCCCGCTTGGTCTTGGCGAGCGACGCCACCGTCGTGATGACCAGGACGATGACGATGAAGCCCAGCGACACCGGGATGGAGATCTCGGGCACGCTCTTGCTGATGTTCAGGTGAGCCGCCTCGAGGATCAGCTTGATCCCGATGAAGCCCAGGATGACCGCGAGGCCGATCGACAGGTAGACCAGCCGCTCCAGCAAGCCGTCGAGCAGGAAGTAGAGCTGCCGAAGGCCGAGCAGCGCGAAGGCGTTGGCCGTGAAGACGATGTACGGCTCCTTGGTCAGGCCGAAGATCGCCGGGATCGAGTCGAGGGCGAACAGGATGTCGGTCGAGCCGATGGCGACCATGACCAGGAGCAGCGGGGTCGCGACGCGCTTGCCGTCGATTTTCGTGGTGACCTTCGCGCCGTCGTACTCACGCGTGGTCGGCATCACCCGCTCCATGAGCTTCATCAGCGGGTTGCTACCGACCTCGGGCTCCTCGTCGCGGTGCCGGGCCAGTTGGATCGCCGTGTAGATCAGGAAGGCGCCGAACAGGAAGAAGATGCCGGAGAAGGCCTCGATGACGGCGGCGCCGACGGCGATGAAGGCGCCGCGCAGGATCAGGGCCAGCACGATGCCGAACAGCAGCACCTTGTGCTGGTGCTCCTGCGGGACAGCGAAGCTGGCCATGATGATGACGAAGACGAACAGGTTGTCGACCGAAAGGCTGTACTCGGTGAGGTAACCGGCGAAGAACTCGCCACTCGCCTGACCCCCGGCGACGACAGCGAGGCCGATCCCGAAGGCGATCGCCAGGGCGACGTAGAACACGATCCACTTCGTGGCCTCGCTGACCGCGATCACGTGCGGACCCTTGCGGGCGGCGATGAGCAGGTCGATCCCGAGGATCGCCACGAAGGCGCCGATCGTCAGCAACCAGACGTAAGGGTGGACGTCGAGCAAGGGGTACTCCTCCGGTGGGGCGCGGGCAGTCCACCGGAGGTCTCTCCCGCCCGAGGCGCAGGACCGGTGTGCCGGGCTCCCGACCCTCGAGGGTGGGCGCCGTGCTGACGACACATCCGCGCGGGGATACTCCCCTCCGAATGACGTCAGGCTACCCGTCGGTCCTGCCTCGAACCGGAAGGCCCCTTCTGTGCCGCTCGATCCCGCCCTGCTCGCCGTGGCCGACCGGACGAAGGGGTTCCTCCCGCCAGACGAGGCCGTCGCGCTCCACGACGCCGCTCTGGGTGCCCCCTCGGGCACCTGGCTCGAGGTCGGCACCTACTGCGGAAAGTCCACCGTCCACCTCGGCGGCGCCGCTCGCGAGGTCGGCGCCCGCCTCGTCACGCTCGACCACCACCGCGGCTCCGAGGAGAACCAGTCCGGCTGGGAGTGGCACGACACCTCGCTGGTGGACGCCCACACCGGACAGCTCGAGACCCTGCCCTCGCTCCGGCACACGCTGTGGGACGCCGGCCTCGACGACGTGGTCAGCGTCGTCGTCGCCACCACCCAGCAGGTGGCCGGGTGGTGGGCCTCTGCGCTCACGCTGCTGTTCCTGGACGGCAACCACACCGAAGAGGTCGCGCAGCACGACTACGCGGCCTTCGCGCCGCATCTGGTCCCGGGTGGTCTGCTGGCGATCCACGACGTCTTCGAGCGGCCCGAGGACGGCGGGCGACCCCCCTGGAACGTCTACCGGCGGGCGGTCGACAGCGGGAGCTACACGGAGCTGGGGGCGTGCGGCTCGCTCCGGGTGCTCGTGCGCCGCTAGCTGCCTGCGCCGGGCGGCCGCTAGGTGCTTGCGCCGGGCGGCGACGTGGTCGGTGGGGCGGGGAAGCCCCAGGCCGTTCGCAGGTCGTCCGGCACCGGGGTGGCTGCCGCGTCCCGGCCGGTCAGCACGTAGGTGGTGCGCACTCGACAGCAGACCCGGCCGGCGACGCCGATGGTGAAGGCCACGTCGAAGCTGGTCCGGCCGACCCGTTCCACGGCGCCGTCCACCTCCACGACGTCGCCGTAACGGGCTGACGACGACCAGGACAGCTCGCTGGCGACGACGGAGGTGTCGAGGCCTCGGGCGTAGAGCTCGCGGTAGGGCGTGCCGGCCTGCTCGAGCACCGCGAGCATCGCCTCGTCGGCGTAGGCGAGGTAGTGAGCGTTGAACACGACCCCCTGCTGGTCGCACTCGGCGTAGCGGACCGGAGCCGACCAGGCGCTCACGGCGTACCCCGGCTCACGAGCTCGCGCAGAGCGCGTCCGCCGCGGAGCAGGCGTCACCCGGCAGGAGCACGCCGGTCGGCAGGTCGTGCCCCGCGAACAGGGAGAGGGTGGGCCCGCCGGCGAGGGCGTCGGCGGCGAGGACGATCGCCGCCGAGGTCCAGGACGAGCGCTCGACCGGCCAACGCACCCCCTCGTCGAAGACCAGACCGGTCCAGTAGGAGCCGTCGCCTTCCCGAAGGTGCTGCACCTCCCGCAGGATCGCGAGGCCTCGATCGCGGTCCCCCACGGCGGCCAACGTCAGGACCAGCTCGGCGGTCTCGGCCCCGGTCACCCACGGGCGGTCGGCGACGCACCGCACCCCCACCCCATCGACGTGGAACTCGTCCCACCGGCTCGCGAGCAGCGCCGTCGCCGCGTCGCCCCGGACCGCCCCGGCGAGCACCGGGTAGTACCAGTCCATCGAGAAGCGGCTCTTGTCGAGGAACGCCTCCGGATGACGGGCCACGGCGTGCTGGACCATCCCGGCACCGAGCTCCCACTCTGGTTGCGGCTCGCCCAGGAGCTCGGCGAGGGCGATGCCGCACCGCAGGGCCTGGTAGGTCGAGGAGGACCCGGTGAGCAAGGCGTCGCGGTCGCGACTGCCGTCGGCGCGGCGGCACCAGGACAGCTCGCCACCGGGGTTCTGCAGGTCCAGCACGAAGTCGAGAGCCCGGCGGACGGCCGGCCACATGAGCTCGACGAGCTCGCGGTCGCCCGTGACCTGCCACCACTGCCACACGCCCACGGCGACGTAAGCGCACTGGTTGGTGTCGACGTCGGCGTCGAGGACCCGCTCACCGTCGTACTTCATGCACCAGCTGCCGTCGGGCGCCTGCGTGCGGAGCATCCAGGCGTACGCGGCGCGCGCCTGCTCCAGCCGGCCCCCGAGGGTCAGGGCCATGACGCACTCGACGTGGTCCCACGGGTCGGTGTGCCCGTCCGGCCAAGGAAGCGACCCGCTGGGGTGCTGGGCAGCGGCGATGGCATCGACGGTCTGCTGGAGCTGGCCCGCCGTCAGCACTCCGGGGAGGTCACGCAGCGGCACGGGCCGGCCCCGTCGAGCTGGGATCCGTCGAGCTGGGATCGGGCTTGCGGAGGTAGACGACCAGGCTCTTGCCGATGAGCGGGTCGAGCAGGCGTTCGGCCGCGCGGGTCAGTCTGGGCGCCTTCATCATGTCCCAGACCAGGAGCCGGTGGTAGGCCTGGACGAGCCGGTGCTCGGCGTCGTCGACACCGACCGCGCACTTGAGCCACCAGTAGGGCGCGTGCAACGCGTGGGTGTGGTGGCCGCCGATCGGGTCGAGACCGACCACGGTGAGCCGACGCCGCAGCTCGCTCCCCCGGTAGATCCGGACGTGCCCACCCTCGTTCTCGTGATAGGCGTTGGAGAGCGCCCAGCAGACCAGCTCGGGCCCCCAGCGCGGCACCGTCACCGCGATCAGCCCGCCCGGGCGCAGCACCCGGAACAGCTCGGCCATCGCGGCGCTGTCCTGCGGCAGGTGCTCCAGGACCTCGGCGGCGATGATCCGGTCGAAGCCGCCGTCCTCGAAGGGCAGGGCGTAGGCGTTGCCCCGCACCGCGGTCGCCGTGGCGCCGGCCGGGGCCTCCCCCGCCTCGCGCATCGCCGCGAACATGCCGGCGACATCCTTGAGTTCGCCCTCGTCCATGTCGAGCGCGACGACATCGGCGCCACGCCGGTAGAGGGCGAACGCGTGGCGCCCACCCCCGCACCCCATGTCGAGGACGCGGTCGCCTGCGCCGACGGGGAACTGCGCGAAGTCGACGGTCAGCACGGGTGCGCCTCCAGGATGCTGCGGTACCACTCGACGGTCCGCTCAGCGACCGCCCGCCAGGTGTAGAGCTCGACCACGCGGGCCCGACCCGCCGCGCCGAGGCGAGCGGCGAGCTCGGGGTCGTCGAGGACGCGACCGATGGCCGCGGCAAGTGCCTCGGGGTCCCCGGGAGGCACGTGGAGGGCAGTGACCCCGTCAGGTCCGACGACCTCGGGCAGGGCCCCCGCCGTCGTCGCGACCAACGGCGTCGCGCAGGCGAGCGTCTCGATCGCCGGCAGACTGAAGCCCTCGTAGAGGCTCGGTACGACGGCGACCTCCGCCGAGCCGAACAGCTCGACCAGGTCGGGCTCGCTGACCCCGGAGACGAAGCGCACCGCGTCGGCGATCCCGAGCCGTTCGATCGCGGCGGCGGCGACCCCACCGGGCTTCGGCCGGCCGACCACGACGAGCTCGACATCCCGCTCGGTCCGCAGCTTCGCGACGGCTTCGAGCAACGGGACGAGCCCCTTGACCGGGACGTCGGCACTGGCGGTCGCGACGATGCGGCCAGGGACCCGAGGCAGCGTCGGCGGGCGGAACACGTCCACCTCGACCCCGACCGGGACCACGGTCAGCCGGTCCGGCGAGACCCCGAAGTCACGGACGATGTCGGCCCGGCTGCTCTCGGAGACGGTCAGGACCGCCGGGAGGCGGCGGACGACGTGCGACTGCATCCGCAGGAAGGAGTACCACCGCCAGGTGGTGAGCCTCTTGCGCAGCCCCGAGGCGGCCTCGAGATCGTGCCTGCGGTCCACCGTGATCGGGTGGTGGACGGTCGCGACGACGGGCACGCCGGTGCGCTGGAGGGCGAGCAGCCCGTAGCCGAGGGTCTGGTTGTCGTGGACCACGTCGAAGTCCCGGACCCTCGGGCGCAGCACCTTGGCCGCCCGCAGGCTGAAGGTCAGCGGCTCGGGAAAGGCGGCGGTGCACATCAGCAGGAACTCGAGGACGTCGACGGGAGAGCGGAACTCGCGCACGTGCGGGATCCGGAAGGGGTCGGGCTCGCGGTAGAGGTCCAGGCTGGGGACCTCGGTGAGGACCGGGCCGGCACCGTCGACCCGGTCGAGCTCGGGGTAGGGCGGACCGCTGAGGACCTCGACGGAGTGACCGAGCGCGACCAGCTCACGGGAGAGTGCGCGGATGTAGACGCCCTGCCCGCCGCAGTGCGGCTTGCTGCGGTAGCTCAGGAGCGCGATGCGCAGCGGACGTCGACCGTCCGCCGCTGATGCCTGCTGCACGCTTCTCCTCGAGGGTGTGGAGCGCACAGATTACCTACGGCTCAGTAACCGCCGTTCACAGGCGTCGTCGGCGGGCTCAACGCACACCTGCCGCGTCCATGCCGCGCATCTCCTTCTTCAGCTCGTTCACCTCGTCGCGGAGCCGAGCGGCCAGCTCGAACTTCAGGTCGCGGGCGGCCTCGTGCATCTGGTCGGACAGCTGCTGGATCAGCATGGCCAGCTCGGCCCGGGGCATCCCCGCCAGATCCTTGGCGTGGGTCCCCGCGCCCCCGCGCGAGCTCATCCCCGGGACAGGGGCCTTGCCCCTCGACTGCTGCCGCCCTCCCCCGCCGACCAGCTCTGGGTCGTCGCGGACGATGTCGTCGAGGATGTCGGCGATCCGCTTGCGCAGCGGCTGCGGGTCGAGCCCGCGCTCGGTGTTGTAGGCGACCTGCTTGGCCCGGCGCCGGCTTGTCTCGTCTATCGCCTTCGCCATCGACGCGGTGATCGTGTCGGCGTACATGTGGACCTGGCCCGAGACGTTGCGGGCGGCACGGCCGATGGTCTGGATCAAGCTGGTGCCGGAGCGCAAGAAGCCCTCCTTGTCGGCGTCCAGGATCGCCACCAGCGACACCTCCGGCAGGTCGAGGCCCTCCCTGAGCAGGTTGATCCCGACCAGCACGTCGTAGTGGCCCTGCCGCAGCTCCTTCAGCAGCTCGATGCGCCGGATCGTGTCGACCTCGCTGTGCAGGTAGCGGACCCGGATGCCGAGCTCCAGCAGGTAGTCGGTGAGGTCCTCGCTCATCTTCTTGGTCAGCGTGGTGACCAGGACCCGCTCGTCCTTCTCGGCCCGCACCCGGATCTCGTGGACCAGGTCGTCGATCTGCCCCTTGGTGGGCTTCACCACGATCTCGGGGTCGACGAGCCCCGTCGGCCGGATCACCTGCTCGACGACATCGCTGCGGACCCGGCTCAGCTCGTAGGCCCCGGGAGTCGCGGACAGGTAGACGGTCTGGCCCACCCGCTCCAGGAACTCCTCCCACTTGAGCGGGCGGTTGTCCATGGCGCTCGGGAGACGGAAGCCGTGGTCCACCAGGGTCGACTTGCGACTGCGGTCCCCTTCGTACATGGCTCCGATCTGCGGCACGGTCACATGGGACTCGTCGAGGACCAGCAGGAAGTCCTCGGGGAAGTAGTCCAGCAGCGTGTGCGGCGCGGTGCCGGGCGAGCGGCCGTCGATGTGCCGGCTGTAGTTCTCGATGCCGTTGCAGAAGCCGACCTGGCGCATCATCTCGAGGTCGTAGGTCGTGCGCATGCGCAGCCGCTGAGCCTCGAGCAGCTTGCCCTGAGCCTCCATCTCAGCCAGCCGGTCCGCGAGCTCGAGCTCGATGCCCCGCGTCGCCCGCTCCATGCGCTCGGGTCCGGCGACGTAGTGCGTCGCCGGGAACACGAAGACCTGCTCGTGCTCCTCGACCACCTCGCCGGTGAGCGGGTGCAGCGTCATCACGCGCTCGATCTCGTCACCGAACATCTCGATCCGGACGGCGAGTTCCTCGTAGACCGGGAAGATCTCCACGGTGTCACCCCGCACCCGGAACGTGCCCCGGCTGAAGGCGAGGTCGTTGCGGGTGTACTGGACGTCGACGAAGCGGCGCAGGAGCTTGTCCCGCTCGATCGAGTCACCCACCCGCAGCTCGACCATGCGGTCGACGTACTCCTGGGGGGTGCCGAGTCCGTATATGCAGGACACGCTCGCGACCACGATGACGTCGCGTCGGGTCAGCAGGCTCATCGTGGCCGAGTGCCGCAGGCGCTCGACCTCCTCGTTGATGCTCGAGTCCTTCTCGATGTAGGTGTCGGTCTGCGGGACGTAGGCCTCGGGCTGGTAGTAGTCGTAGTAGCTCACGAAGTACTCGACGGCGTTGTGCGGCAGCAGCTCGCGGAACTCGTTGGCCAGCTGAGCCGCGAGCGTCTTGTTGGGCGCCATGACGAGGGTGGGGCGCTGCACCCGCTCGACCAGCCAGGCCGTGGTCGCGCTCTTGCCCGTGCCGGTCGCTCCCAGCAGGACGATGTCGGGCTTGCCGTCTACCAGCCGCCGCTCGAGCTCGTCGATGGCCGCAGGCTGGTCGCCGGCTGGCTGGAAGTCGCTGACCACCTCGAACCGGCGGGTCGTGCGCCGCAGCTCGGTGGCGAGGCGCGGCACGGAAGGCATGGATCCGTGGGGCAGCACCTCACGGGGGGCGGGCTCGGCTCGGGTCACTCCGCCACGGTACGTCCGGCCCCCGACAGTCTGCCAGCGGGCGATCAGCGGCGCAGGGCGGGCGCCGTGAGCCTCACGACCAGGTCGCTCTTGCCTTCGGAGTAGGCGTCGACGTCGTCGCCGTGGCGCTCGGCCAGGCGGCGCTTGAGGGCGGCGTAGTCCTCCCGGGCCTGCGCGTCGGCGCACATGCGGTCGCGGAAGGCCACCGACGCCCGCGCCGCCGTGCTACCGGCGACCCGGACGTGCACGTTCGCGGCCCGTCCAGGGTCGGCAGACAGGTGCATGTGCTTTCGCCAGGCCGCCGGGTCGGGGTCGAGCTCGGGCCGGACCGGGTCACCGTTCACGTCCTGGCGACGGGGGAACCCCCCCGACGACAGGGCCGGCTCCAGCGCCTCGACTGCTGCCCAGTCGACCACAGTCACCTGCAGGTCGACCACGTCCTTGGCCGGGAGCCCCGGGACCGCGGTGGACCCCACGTGCTCGACGTCTGCCCCACCGGACAGGTGCCGCAACCTGGCCACGAGCCTCTCCCCGTCGGCGACCCACCGCTCCTGCGGCTCGACGAGGCGCACCGGCCCGCGGCCGGCAGGTCGTCCCTGGGAGAGGTTCTCGTCGAAGGGGACCAGGCGCCGGTCCCACAGGACGCGCACCAGCCCCTCGAGGTCGGCGCGGGAGCCGGCGTTGTCGATCCAGGCGTCCGCTGCCGCCCGTCGCTGGGCGTCCCCGGCCTGGGCGGCCATCCGCGACTGCGCCTGCTCTTGCGGGAGCCCCCTCTCCGCGAGCCGGGTCAAGCGCAGGTCGACCGGGGCGTCGACGACGACGACGAGGTGGTAGCCGGGCCCGAGGCCCGACTCGACCAGCAGCGGCACGTCGTGGACCAGGACGCGCGCCCCTGCGCGCTGTGCCTCGCTCATGAGAGCGAGCGTCCGCTCGCCGATCAACGGGTGGACGATCGCGTTGAGCCGCCGGCGAGCGCCGTCGTCGGCGAACACCCGTGCCCCGAGGGCCGGGCGGTCGAGCGAGCCGTCTGGAGCAAGGACCTCCGGTCCGAACTCGCTGACCACCCGCACGAGCCCGTCCGTGCCCGGGGCGAGCACCTCGCGGGCGACCAGGTCGGCGTCGACGACCACCGCCCCGCAGCCGGCTAGGAGCGCGCTGACGGCCGACTTGCCGGATCCGATGCCCCCGGTGAGGCCCACGCTGAGCACGACGTGCACCCTAGGACTCCTGGGCCTCATCCGGACCAGCACCCTCCACCTCGGCCGCCTTTGCGACCTGCCTGCGGGTCAAGCAGCCTGTTCGGCCGCATGTCCCGGCAGGTGGAGGGTTGCTGTCGCAGCGAGCGCAGTGCGGATGTCCTCGATCGCCTGGCCGGGGTGGTGCACGACCTCGGCCCAGGTGAGGCGGAGGACCCGCCAGCCCAAGAGGGCCAGCGCCTTGTCCCGGGCCCGGTCCCGAGCTGCGTCTTGGTGCCACTTCTTACCGTCGACCTCGACCACGAGACTGCTCTCGGCGAAGCAGAAGTCGACCCGGAGCCCCGGTCCCAGGACGGCCTGGGTCACGAACCCGGGGATCCCCGACAGGACCAGCCGCACGCGGAGCACGCTCTCCAGCACCGAGCCGCTTGCGGGGTCGGCCATCGCGATCACCCGTCTCGCCTTCTCGGCTCCGAGGGCGCCGGGCAGGCTAGCCGCCGTTCTCACCAGCTCCTCGAGCGTGACCCGCCCGGAGCGGAGCGCGCTGTCACAGACGACGACAGCTTCGAGCAGCGGCAGCCCGAGCGCGCAGTCGACCACCGTCTGCGCGGGCGAGGTGAGCCGCAGGCGCGTTGTGCCGGCCAGGACGCGCACTCGGGAAGTGGCCGCGGCCCGCCGCTGGGTCGTGTGCACGCCATGCCGCGATGCGCTCCCCCATCCGTGCGGCACGGCGAGCTCGACGGTGCGGCTCGGTTCGACCAGCAGGCCCCACCCGTAGAGCGCTGATGCGGTGCGCCCGCACGCCGCGACGGTGGAACCGAGAGCGAGTAGCACCGCCCTGACCCGGAGGACGTAGGCCGGTGCGACGCCGTCCTCGGTGACGACGTGGCGTGGCACCGGAGGAAGCGGCGTGCTGGCGTAGACGCCCCGGCGGACGCGCACCAGCTCGCCCGCACCGACCCCTCGCGCGAGGCGCTGTCGGGACACCCCTGCTGATCGCAAGGCCGTCGACGTGACGAGGCCCTGGTTCGACCGTCCGAGCTCCTCGATCACCGAGATGACGTCCACGCAGCGATCCTCCTGGCGAGGAGCCTCCGGCGCACTGGTGCCTGTGGATAACCCGCTCGGCGCCGGCTGCGCGTCGCCCGAGTCGCGGACGAGCACCCTCCACTTCCCGGGTCGACACCCTCCTCCCACGCTTGCCGAGCCGACCGGACGACCGGGGTGGAGGGTGGCGGTCCCGGCAGCCCCCCGTGACGCACGAGAGCCCCCGTCGGCCAAGGCCGAAGGGGGCTCCTCGCGTGCTGGTCGTGCTGGTCGTGCTGGTCGTGCTGGTGGGCTACTGCCCGCCGGAGAGCTTGTCCCGCAGGGCCTGCAGGGCCTCGTCGCTGGCCAGCGTGCCGCCGGATGCGGCAGGGGCCGGCTTGGCGGCAGCGGGAGCAGCACCCTCGGCGGGGGCACCCTCCTCGGACTCGCCCTCCTCGCCCGACCCGGAGGTGTAGGAGGTCGGGAGTGCGGCCTCGGCGTCCGCGGCCTGCATGCGCTTGATCTGCTCCTGGTGCGCCTCGAAGCGCTTCTGGGCGTCCGCGTACTGCTTCTCCCAGAGGTCGCGAGCCTCCTCGTGGCCCGGGAGCCACTCGCCGGTCGCCGGGTCGAAGCCCTCGGGGTAGATGTACTCGCCGGCCGCGTCGTAGGACGCCGCCATGCCGTACTGGGCCGGGTCGAAGGTGGCCTCGCCACTGACACCGGTCTCGTTGGCCTGCTTGAGCGACAGGCTGATGCGACGCCGCTCGAGGTCGATGTCGATGACCTTCACCAGGAGCTCGTCGCCGACGTTGACGACCTGCTCCGGGATCTCGACGTGGCGCTCGGCCAGCTCGGAGATGTGCACCAGGCCCTCGATGCCCTCGTCGACGCGCACGAACGCGCCGAACGGGACGAGCTTGGTGACCTTGCCCGGCACGACCTGCGCGATGGCGTGGGTGCGGGCGAACTGCTGCCACGGGTCCTCCTGGGTCGCCTTCAGCGACAGGGAGACGCGCTCGCGGTCCAGGTCGACGTCGAGCACCTCGACGGTGACCTCCTGGCCGACCTCGACGACCTCGGACGGGTGGTCGATGTGCTTCCAGGACAGCTCGGAGACGTGCACCAGACCGTCGACACCGCCGAGGTCGACGAATGCGCCGAAGTTGACGATCGAGGAGACGACACCCGAGCGAACCTGGCTCTTCTGCAGCGTGGCGAGGAACGTGGAGCGCACCTCGGACTGGGTCTGCTCGAGCCACTGGCGGCGGGACAGGACCACGTTGTTGCGGTTCTTGTCCAGCTCGATGATCTTGGCTTCGAGCTCCTTGCCGACGTAGGGCTGCAGATCGCGTACGCGCCGCATCTCGACCAGGGACGCAGGCAGGAAGCCGCGCAGCCCGATGTCGAGGATGAGTCCGCCCTTGACGACCTCGATCACCGTGCCGGTGACGATGCCGTCCTCCTCCTTGATCTTCTCGATCGTGCCCCAGGCGCGCTCGTACTGCGCGCGCTTCTTGGACAGGATCAGACGACCCTCCTTGTCCTCCTTCTGGAGGACGAGGGCCTCGACGAGGTCACCGACCTTGACGACCTCGTTGGGGTCGACGTCGTGCTTGATGCTCAGCTCGCGCGAGGGGATGACGCCCTCGGTCTTGTAGCCGATGTCGAGCAGGACCTCGTCACGGTCGACCTTGACGATGGTGCCTTCGACGATGTCTCCGTCGTTGAAGTACTTGATCGTCTCGTCGATGGCGGCGAGGAAGTCCTCCATGCTCCCGATGTCGTTGACGGCGACCTGGGGAGTGGTGGGGGTGTCTAGGGTGGAAGTCAAGGAGTCGGCTCCGGCGTGGATGGTGTCGTCGCGTCCCCCTGCTGGGGACGTGGGAAGGGTGGATCGGCGAAGGGTGGATCGGGTGGATCGGCGGTGACGGGCAGCACAGAGAACGCGCCCGCAGCGCGTACGCCGAGTCTAGGCCGGGTCATCCCCCAGGGCAAAGAGCCCGCCGGCGTGGAGCACCGGCCGGCCGGCCCGGTCGAGAGCGCTCGGGCAAACCGGTCCTGGTGGGACGGCGAGGCCCGGTCCTACCAGCAGGAGCACGGCGCCTTCCTCGGGGATGCCGACCTGCTCTGGTGCCCCGAGGGCGTACGCGAGGCCGATGCCCGGCTGCTGGGCGATGTGCGAGGGCGGGACGTCCTCGAAGTCGGGTGCGGGGCCGCTCAAGGCGCGCGCTGGCTGGTGTCGGCCGGAGCGCGGGTCACCGCGTTCGACGTGTCGGCCGGCCAGCTGGCCGAGGCCCGCCGCCTCGATCGGTGCAGCGGGGTCGCCGTCCCCCGCCTGGTCCAGGCAGACGCGCAGTCGTTGCCCTTCCGGGAGTCGGTCTTCGACGTCGTCGCCTCGGCCTTCGGCGCGATCCCGTTCGTCGCGGACTCCGCGGGGACCATGCGAGAGATCGCGCGGGTCCTGCGGCCCGGCGGTCGCCTGGTCTTCTCGGTCACCCACCCCGTGCGATGGGTCTTCCCCGACGACCCGGGTCCCGCCGGGCTCACCGTGCAGCAGTCGTACTTCGACAGGACTCCCTACGTGGAGGTCGACGCTGCCGGACGAGCGGTCTACGTCGAGCACCACCGGACGCTCGGCGACCGGGTGCGCGATCTGGTGGGGGCCGGATTCGTGCTTCGCGACGTCATCGAGCCGGAGTGGCCGCAGGGACACGCCCGGGAATGGGGGCAGTGGAGCCCGTTGCGCGGACGGCTCCTCCCCGGCTCGTTGCTCGTCGTGGCGCAGCTCACAGGGTGAGTTGCGCTGGTATGACCATAGATGTCTGTTCTGCACCCCCGGATGACCACGTAATCATGGTCCTTTCGAGCTATTTAGTTCCGAACTCCGTTCGGTAGGTTTCCGCCGGACCTATGGTCCAACTCACACACCCCCAGCACCAGGAGCGGACTCCCCTATGACCTTGCGCCTGAACAAGCGCTCGACGAGCCTGGTCGGAGTCGGCGTCGCTGCCGCTCTCCTGCTCGCGGGCTGCGGCGGCTCATCCGACACGCCTGAGGCCGCGACCGACACCGGTCCGGTGGCTCCGGCAGCGTCTGGCGCTGCGGCAGCCGGCAACGCCGGGCTGAACTACAAGGGCACGCTCCGCGAGCCGGAGGGCAGCCCCCGCCCGGCCGCCAAGGGCAAGAAGATCGCCATCCTGTCGGCCGGTCAGGCCTCCATCTCGTCCTCCGTGCCGGTGGCTGCGGCCGAGGCCGCCGCGAAGGCGGCCGGTTGGCAGACGAGCATCTACGACGTGCAGCTCAACCCGGCGAACGCCCCCGGGCTCGTCCGCCAGGCCATCGCGGCCGGCGTCGACGGCATCGTGCTGCAGGCCGTGGACTGCCCCGGGGCCAAGGGCCCGCTGCAGGAGGCCCAGGCCAAGGGCATCAAGGTCATCGGCATCTACTCCTTCGACTGCGACGACCCGGTGTTCAAGAGCACCGACCCGCCGCTGTTCAGCGGGCGCGTGAACTACGGCGACTCCGTGACGGACTACGGCCCGTTCACCGAGAAGTACGGTGCCGACCAGGCCAAGGCGGTCATCGCCGCCACCGGCGGCAAGGCCAAGGTCGTGTTCTTCAACTCGCCGACCGTGACGGTCCTCAACTACACCGGCAAGGGCTTCAAGGACGAGATCGCCCGGTGCGCCGAGTGCAAGATCGTCGCTGAGGTCGAGTTCGCCGGCGCCGAGCTGGGCCCGAACCTGCAGCAGAAGGCGACCACCGCCTTGCTCCAGCACCCTGAGGCCAACGCGGTGAAGAGCCCCTACACCTCAGCGACCCTGCTGGGCATCGCACCGGCCGTCGTGCAGTCCGGTCGCGCGTCCAAGCTCTACGTCATGGGTGGCGAGGGTTTCGCGCCCGAGCTCGACCTGCTCCGGGCCAACCAGGGCGTCAACGCGGTGAACATCGCGCCGTCCGACTGGACCGGCTGGGCCGCCATCGACAGCCTGAACTCGCTGTTCAACGGCACGAAGGTCGTGGACTCCGGTCTCGGCTGGCAGCTGGTCGACAAGGGCCACAACCTGCCCAAGTCCGGCCCGTTCACGCCTGCAGTCGACTTCAAGGCCATCTACAAGAAGGCCTGGGGCGTCTGATGTCCTCTCCGGCAAACGCGACGGCGACGTCGTCGGTCCTGCGGGTGTCGGAGCTGTCCAAGGCTTATAACGGCATCCTCGCCCTGGACGGCGTCGACCTCGACGTCCGTCCGGGCGAGGTGCACGCGCTCCTTGGCGGCAACGGCTCCGGCAAGTCCACCCTCATCAAGGTGCTCGCCGGGGTCGTGGACGCCGAGCCTGGTGCCGTCCTCGAGCTGGGTGACCGCACCCTGTCGCTCGACGACTGGAGCAGCGACAAGGCCTACGAGACCGGGCTCCGCTTCGTACACCAGCAGCCAGCGGTCTTCTCGGACCTGTCAATCGCCGAGAACATCGCCTTCGGGACGAAGTTCCCGAAGGCCCGAACCGGTGGCATTCACTGGAAGGCGCTCAACCAGCGGACCGCCACGCTGCTCGAGCGGTTCGGCGTGGATGCCAAGCCGACGACGCTGCTGGGTCAGCTGCGGGCCGCTGACCGCACCCGCGTCGCGATCATCCGCGCGGTGCAGGACCGCGAGGACGCCGACAACGGCGTGCTCGTCCTCGACGAGCCTACCGCCGCCTTGCCCCCGACCGAGGTGGAGCAGCTGCTCGACAGCCTGCGGCGCTATGCGGCAGCGGGGCAGACCATCCTCTACGTGAGCCACCGGCTCGACGAGGTGCTGTCGGTCGCGGACCGCGTCACGGTGCTGCGCGACGGCAAGAAGGTCGCGACGGTCGACGCCGAGGGCTTGACCGAGGCCGACCTGGTCGAGCTGATCGTCGGCCGGTCCATCGACCGCATGTACCCCGAGCCGACGGACGCTCCCGAGCACGACGTCGTGCTCAGCGCGCGCGGACTGTGCGGTGGCCCGCTGGTCGACGTCTCGTTCGACCTGCACAAGGGCGAAGTCCTGGGCATCGCCGGGCTGCTCGGGTCGGGTCGTTCCGAGCTGCTCCGGATGCTGTTCGGCGCCTACCCGATCAGTGCCGGCTCGGTCGCGCTGGGCGGGCGGGACGTCCGCTTCGTGACCCCCTCCGACGCGATGGTGGCCGGCATGGCCTACGTCCCGGAGGAGCGGCAGGCCGATGCGCTCTTCCAGGGCAACACCGTGCGCCACAACATGACCGCGGGTGACGCCAAGAGCTACTTCTCCAAGCTGCTGTTTCAGCACGGGGCCGAGAAGCGCGACAGCGCGACCGCCATCTCGCGCTTCCTGATCCGCGTCGCCAGTGACACCCAGCCGGTCGAGACGCTGTCCGGCGGCAACGCCCAGAAGGTCGTCATCGCTCGTTGGCTCCGTCGCAAGCCGGCGGTGCTGCTGCTCGACGAGCCGACGCAGGGAGTGGACATCCAGGCCCGGGCTGAGATCTACGCCCTGGTGCGGGAGGCGACCCAGAACGGCACGTCGGTCCTCCTCGTCGCCAGCGACCCGGAGGAGCTCGCCCACGCGTGCGACCGGGTGCTCGTCCTGCGCAACGGCCGGATCGCCACCGACGTGCGACCACCGCTCGAAGCCCACCGACTCACCGAGCTGATGAACCTCGCCGAGTCCTCCTCATGACCACCAGTCCCCGCTCCGAGAGGTCCGACGTGACCGAAGCACTACCGATCCCGCGCACCGAGGCGCCACCTGCGGCCGAAGAGCTGCGTGAGACGACCCCCAAGGGCTCCGGGGACACCAGCTCCGGAGGCACCAGCTCTGGCGGCCCCATCGCTCAGGGCAAGAGCCGGGGCGGCATCGGCAGCTACCTCTCCAGGTTCTCCCTGGTCATCCTGCTGGTCGCCTCGTTCGCCCTCTACGCGACCTGGAGCAAGACCGGCGACATCTTCACCTCGACCGCCAACCTGCAGAACGTGGCGGGCAGCCAGGCGATCCTGGCCGTGCTGACGCTCGGCCTGCTCATCCCGATGGTGAGCGGGAACCTCGACCTGTCGATCGGCTCCACGGCCGGGCTCTCCTCCATCGCGGCTGCCGGCCTCTACTCCGAGACCGGCGCGCCGCTGCTGGTCGGTGTGCTCTTCGGCATCAGCACCGGCCTGCTCGTGGGCCTGCTGAACGGGCTGCTCGTGACGTACTTCCAGATCGACTCGTTCATCGTCACCCTCGGCACGGCGGCGATCATCCTCGGCGCCGTCAGCTGGTACTCCAAGGGCGTCTCGATCCTGCAGGGCATCCCGCAGGAGCTGGTGGCCTTCGGCGGCGGCAAGCTGCTCGGGGTCCCGAAGCTTGTCTACGTGCTGGTGCTCGTCGCCCTCGTGACCTGGTACCTCCTGGAGCAGACCCCCTTCGGTCGCAACCTGCACGCCATCGGCTCCAACAAGGCGGCCTCCCGCCTCGTCGGGATCCGGGTCGAGCGCAGCATCCAGCTGTCGTTCGTGCTCTCCGGTGGCATCGCCGGTCTCGGCGGCGTCCTGCTGCTGGCCTACTCAGGCTCCGCCAACCCCCAGGTCGGCCAGGGGTTCACGCTGTCGGCCATCGCGGCGGCCTTCCTCGGGGCCGCCTCGTTCAAGCTCGGCAAGCTCAACGTGCTGGGCTCCCTGGTGGCGATTTACTTCCTGGCCATCAACATCAACGGGCTGAGCCTGGCCGGTGTCGCCAACTGGATCAGCGAGGTCTTCACCGGACTCGCCCTGATCCTCGCGATCATCTTCACCGGCGTGCTGGCCCGCAAGTCCAACAAGGGCGGCGGGAAGACCCGCAAGAAGCCGGCCGTCGCCGCAGCGAAGTCCCACGCCGAGTCGGTCACGTAACCGCCGTGCACCCCCCCGCTGTCCCACCCGTTCGTCCTTACTCTCGAGAGGCAACTCCCAGATGACCACACCGTGCCCCCGGCGAAACACCCGTACGGCCCTGACCCGCACCGGTGCACTGGCGGTCGTCTTCAGCATCGCCTTCGCACCCTCCGCCGCCTACGCGCAGTCGGCTGAGCCCACCACCGTCAAGGCGCTCATCGCCGGCGACGGCAGCGTCTCGTCGGTCGAGCGCCTCCCGGGCGGTCCCGCGCCGGCCGCCTCCGAGATCCCGGTCAAGATCGGTATCTCGCAGGCCAGCGAGGGCGACGTGACCACGACGAACTACCAGGTCCAGAACACCTCGGTGCAGAAGAAGACCGTGGAGTACGTCGGTGCCGACGGCCTGCCTGCCACCATGGAGCAGGACGTCTCCCTGCCGCTCGTCGGCCAGCTGTCCGTGCGCCTGCCGGCGTCCCGCACCGAGGTCACCGCCTTCGGTGCCCGGATCACCAAGCTCGCCGACGGCAGCAGCGAGCTCGTCTGGTCGATGGTGCTGTTCTCGCCGATCGGTGCCCCGATCACCGACGTGAGCTTCTCGGCGAAGGGCAAGGGCGAGCCCGTCGCCCGCCTCGACGTCGCGACGGTCTCGCCGAACTCCGAGCCCGGGCTGTCGGCAACCAGCCAGGCGGCCAACGCCACGGTCAACGGCAACGGCATCCTCGGCACCGTCGGCAACGGCGCGAGCGAGGGCCTCACCAAGCTCGCGGAGGGCGTGGGCAAGCTGCTCGAGGGCCTGAACAAGCTCGAGGAGGGCGCCGTCAAGCTCAACACCGGCCTCGTCAGCGCGGCTGACGGTGCCGATCAGCTCGCTGTCGGCGGTGCAGCTGCCGTCAGGGGCGCCAACGACCTCGCCGCCGGAGCCGGCAAGGTCAACGCCGGAGCCGGCCAGCTCGCCGCCGGTGCCGGGAAGGTCGACGCCGGTGTCGGCAAGATCTCCGACGGTCTGGCCTCCGCCTCGGCGGGTGGCGACAAGCTCGCCGCCGGTGGAGCACAACTGGCGCCCGGCGCGGCCAAAGCGGCCGCCGGGGCCAAGGACCTGTCCGCAGGCCTGACACTAATCAGCGGCGGGCTTGCCCAGCTGAACGATGTCGGGGGGCTTCCTGCCGCGCTGGCCGGTGCTCAGGCACTTCGCGCTGGAGTCGACCGACTTCACGCCGGTCTCGGTGACCCCGCCACCGACATGACCATCTTGAACGGTGTGGCCAAGATCAGCGGCGGCCTGTCGTTGACCGCCGGTGGGCTCGCGAAGCTCGGCGCGCCAACCGGCCTGCCAGCGGCGAAGGCCGGCGTTGACCAGATCAAGGCGGGTATCGACCAAAAGATTCTCCCGGGGCTTGGAGAGCCCGGAACCAAGGACACGATCCGCTTCGGCGTCGACCAAGTCCGGTCTGGCCTCGAGAACGCGGATGTGGGCGTCGACCAGCTCATCCAACTGGTGACGTTCGCACGGGCGGGCATCGTCCCCGCCTGCGGGCCTGGCGGCCCGTCTCCTCAGCCTGCCACACCCTGCGAAGCGGCCAACACCGCACTGTTCGGCCTTGACCACGCTGTCCGCGCGACAGGACCGAATGACCCGGGCGGCCTGAGGCAGCGCAGCCAAGCTGGCGCGGACGGTCTGGGACTCGTCGAGAGCGGCCTCGCCGGCATCGTCAAGGGCCTCACCAACGCAGACCCGAAGGACCCGAACTTTCCGGGAATTTCGCAGGGCCTTGGATTCATCAGCGGCACACCGAGCAACGGGCCACTCGACCCTGGCCCAGACGTTGCAGCCACCGGCCTTACCGCGGCAATCGAGGGCGTTGCCCTTCTGCAGACGGGAGTTGGGCAGTTGCGAGACGGTGTTGACGGCGTTCCCAATCCAAAGACCGGCCTGATCGACAACGGGCTCACCTTCGGGCTGAACCGCGTCAAGACCGGCCTGAAGAGCGGCGCCCCGCTTGTGCAACCGGACGGTTCACCGACCCCCTCGGAGCTCCTGGGGGTGGCGGAAGGCCTCGACAAGTTGGTGATCGGCCTTACCTCTGCGGTCACTGGCGTGGGTCGACTCGCACCCGGTGCTGCGGCCGCCAAGGCCGGCTCGACGGCGCTCGCCGACGGCACCCAGCAGATCGCCGATGGCGCTTCTGCCCTGGCCGCCGGCAACACCTCGCTCAACAGCGGCCTGACCCAGCTGTTCACCGGCAGCAAGGAGCTCAAGGCCGGAACGACTGCCCTGTCCACCGGTGCTGGCACGCTGGCCGCCGGTACTCCGGCGCTCGCCGCCGGCGCCGGCAAGCTCGCCGACGGCGTCGGCAAGATCGCGGCCGGCAACCAGAAGCTCGCCGACGGTCTGCCGGCCGCCGCGGACGGCTCCGGTGCGATCGCCGAGGGCCTGGGCAAGGTCATCGAGGGTGAGACCTCGGTCGGCACCGGCATCGGCGACGTCAACTCCAAGGCCGTTGCCGTGCTGCAGTCGCAGTTCAAGCAGGGCACGACCCTAGCTCGTCAGCAGCTCGCCGGTCTCGACGCCGCCAGCGCGCTCGCGGCCAGCACGCCCGGCGCCCAGAACACGACCTACGTGCTCTCCCAGTCCAAGGGCGAGATCTCGGCCAAGCTGGCGAGCGCCGACGGCAGCAACACGGCGCGCAATATCGGCCTCGCGGCCGGTGGCGTGCTGCTGCTGCTCGGCGGCATCGCCGGTGGCTTCGTCAGCGGGCGCAAGGCAAGCGTCGCCTAGGCAGCGCTACGCTCCACCGCACGTCCACGCCCCGTCCGGTCTTGCACCGGGCGGGGCGTCGTGCTGTCATCCGCCCGCGCGATCGACCACCGACCGATGGAGGAACACCCGTGGCACAGGCCCACCTGGACCGGCTCACCAGCGTCGACGCCGGCTTCCTGCACCAGGAGGACGGCGGAGCCCACATGCACATCGGTGGCCTCGGCGTCTTCTCCGGGCCCGCTCCGACCGGGCAGGAGTTCCGTACGCACATCGCCTCACGGCTGCCGCTGGTCCCCCGCTACCGGCAGAAGCTGGTCAAAATGCCCTTGGGGACCGGGCGCCCTGTGTGGGTGGAGGACGCCAGCTTCCGGATCGGCTACCACGTGCGCCACACCGCCCTGCCCGCCCCGGGCGGGGACGAGCAGCTGCTCACCCTCGTGTCGCGGATCGTCTCGCAGCGCCTGGACCGGACCAAGCCGCTGTGGGAGATGTGGCTGGTCGAAGGGCTGGCTGACGACCGGTTCGCCCTGATCACCAAGACCCATCACGCGATGATCGACGGTGTGGCTGGGATCGACCTGATGACAGCCCTGTTCGACCTGTCACCCGACTCCGAGCCCACCGACGTGGTGCCCTGGCAGCCGGCCTCCACCCCCGGTCCCGTCGGCCTGCTGGCCCACGGGGCGGTAGGGGCTGTGCGCAACCTGGCCCGACTCGGCGCGAAGGGGGTCGAGCTGTCGGTCCGTCCGAAGGCGGCCGTCCGTGAGGCCACCAGCCTGGTGGCGGCGCTCGGTGCCGCCGCCGGGCCCATCGTGAACGCCGCGCCGGCCTCGGTGCTCAACGCGCCGCCCGGACCCCATCGCCGCGTGGAGGTGGTGCGCACCTCGCTCTCGGACTACCGCGACGTCAAGAACGCCTTTGGCGCGACGGTCAACGACGTCGTCCTGACCGCGGTCGCGGGGGCGCTCGGGCGCTTCCTCGAAGCGCGGGGCGAGCAGGTCCAGGGGCTGGCGCTGCGCGCCTGCGTACCGGTGTCGCTGCGGACCCACGCGGCGACCGGCTCGGCCAGCAACGAGATCGCCATCATGATGGCTCCCCTGCCGGTCGACATCGCTGACCCCGTCGAGCGCCTCACCGCGGTACACCGCTCCATGGAGCACCTGAAGTCGAGCCGGCAGGCGGAGGGCGCCGCCGTCCTCACCTCCATCGAGAACGCCCTTCCACCGGCGGTCCTCGCGCGCGCCTCCCGGCTCGGCTTCAGCAGCCGGGTCTACAACCTGCTGGTCACGAACGTCCCGGGACCGCAGGTTCCCATCTACGTGCTCGGGCGCCAGCTCGAGGAGCTCGTCCCGCTCGCCTTCCTCGCCCCGGAGCACCTGCTTGCCATCGCCATCGTGAGCTACCACGGGCAGGTGACCTATGGGCTGCTCGGCGACGCCGACGCCCTCCCCGACCTCGCTGACCTCGCCGATCACCTGAGGGACACCCTGGCAGAGCTCGTCACTGCCGCGGGCGACGCCTCTTCCGCCTAGGTTCGCGGAGCCGGCTGGCGACTGTCAGTCGCCGTCGCCATCGAGTGCCCCACAGCCTCCGGCGCCGGCAAGGGGCAGGAGGGTGGCGGCGATCATCGGTGCGTGCCGGCGTGGTTCGGCGTGCATCTCGACCTGCTGGGTGACCGGGACCCGTACGGCGTCGTCGAGGTCGGCGAGCGGGATGGCGAACCGGTTGGTGCCCATGATCAGATCGTCCGCCCGAAGTGACGGTCTGGCAAGCGGCCAGCCTGGGTGAGCGTCAGCTCAGTGACCGGCATCGTCCCAGGTAGGACCGTGCCCGACGCTGACGTCGAGCGGCACGCTCAGCGGGTAGGCGCCGCCCATCTCACGACGCACCAGCTCCTCGAGAGCATCCCGTTCGCCGTCCGCGACCTCGAGGACCAGCTCGTCGTGCACCTGCAGCAGGAGTCTCGAGCGCATGCCGGCCTGCTCGAGGGACCGCGAGACCCCCAGCATGGCGAGCTTGATGATGTCGGCGGCGCTGCCCTGGATGGGTGCGTTGAGCGCCATGCGCTCGGCCATCGACCGGCGCTGGCCGTTGTCGGAGGTGAGGTCCGGCAGGTAGCGCCGCCGGTCCAGCAGGGTGGAGGTGTAACCGTCCTTGCGGGCCTGCGCGACCACGTCCCGCAGGTAGTCGCGCACGCCGCCGAACCGCTCGAAGTAGGCCTGCATCTGCTCCTTGGCCTCGTCGACGCTGATCCGCAGCTGCCCCGCCAAGCCGAAGGCCGACAGGCCGTACGCCAGGCCGTAGGACATCGCCTTGACGCGCCGACGCAGCTCGGCGTCGACCTGGTCGAGGGGCACGCCGAAGGCCCGCGAAGCCACGAAGGTGTGCAGGTCCTCCCCCGTCATGAACGCCTCCACGAGCCCGGCGTCCGCAGACAGGTGGGCCATGATCCGCATCTCGATCTGGCTGTAGTCAGCCGTCATGAGCGACTCGAAGCCGGGCCCGGCGACGAAGCCCTGCCGGATCTCGCGACCCTGCTGGGTGCGGATCGGCACGTTCTGCAGGTTGGGGTTGTCACTCGACAGGCGTCCGGTCGCCGCCACCATCTGCTTGAACGTCGTGTGGATGCGGCCGTCGTCGGCCACGGTCGGCAGCAGCTGCTTCTCCACCACCATCAGCAGTCGGGTCATCTCCCGGTGCAGGAGCAGCGCCTCGATCACCGGATGGGTCCCGATCAGGTTCTGCAGCGCGTCGGCATCGGTCGTGTATCCGGTCTTGATCTTCTTCGTCTTCGGCAGCCCCAGCTCGTCGAACAGCAGGGCCTGGAGCTGCTTCGGCGAGCCCAGGTGGAACTCGTGTCCGACCGTGTCGTAAGCCTCCTGCGCCGCCTCCTTCACCTGCTCACGCAACCTCGACTCGAGGGCGACCAGGTGCTCGACGTCCGCGGCGATGCCGGTGCGCTCGCACTCCGCGAGGACAGCGACCAGCGGCAGCTCGAGGTCGCGCAGCAGCGCCGTGCCGCCCCGCCGCTCGAGGTCCTGGTCGAGGGCGACGGCGAGGTCGGCAACCGCTCGAGCCCGGACGACGAGGTCGGCGGCGCCTACGTGCTCCTCGTCGCCGTCGAAGGAGAGCTGACCGTCCTCGGGAGCGTCAGCCCGCAGCTCCCGCCGCAAGAAGCGCAGGGCGAGGTCAGCCAGGTCGAACACCCCCTGGCCCGGCAGGGCCAGGTAGGCCGCGAGGGCGGTGTCGCTGGTGAGTCCGGCGAGCACCCAGCCACGCGAGCGCAGGGCCAGCAGGGGCCCCTTGGCGTCGTGCATCGACTTCTCGACCAACGGGTCGGCCAGCCAGGCCGCGAGGGCGGCGTCGTCGTCGGCATCGAGTGCGGTCAGGTCGAGGAAGGCCCCGTCCTGCGAGATGTCGTCACCATCAGGTGAACCGGAGGCGATGCCCAGGGCATTGGCGTCCCCGGTGCCCCGACCCCAGGTGCCACGGACCGCGAGGCCGACCCGCACGCCTGCCGGCAGTCCCTCGAGGAACACGCGCACCTCGCCGGGACCGAGCACGCGAGAGTCGATGGCGAAGCCCTGGTCGGCCTCGGGCTCGACGGCCGACAAGGTGGCGTAGAGCCGCTCCCGCAGGACCCGGAACTGCAGGGCGTCAAAGACCTTGTGGACCTCATCCCGGTCCCACTGGCCGAGCCGCAGGTCCTGCGGTCCGACGTCGAGGGGGACGTCGCGGACCAGCTCGGTCAGCTGCCGGTTGCGCAGCACGCTGGCGACACCGGCCCTCAGGTTGTCACCGACCTTCCCCTTGACCTCGTCGACGTGATCGATGAGGGACGCGACGTCGCCGTACTGCTGGATCAGCTTGGTGGCCGTCTTTTCCCCCAGGCCGGCGATGCCCGGAAGGTTGTCACTGGGATCGCCTCGTAGAGCGGCGAACTCGGGGTACTGCGCCGGCGACAGGCCGTACTTCACCTGGACGGAGTCGGGGGTCATGCGCCGCATGTCCGACACCCCGCGGGCGTTGTAGAGGACGGTCACCCGCTCGGTCACGAGTTGAAAGGCGTCGCGATCACCCGTGACGATGAGGACGTCCATGTCCTGCGCCTCGGCAGCGGTGGCGAGGGTGGCGATGACGTCATCTGCCTCAAAGCCCTCGGCGCAGACGATGGGTACGCGCAGTGCGTCGAGCACCTCGCGTACGAGTGACACCTGGCCCTTGAAGTCCGTCGGCGTCTCCGCGCGGCCGGCCTTGTAGTCCGCGTAGGTCTCTGTCCGGAAGGTCGACTTCGAGACGTCGAAGGTCACCGCGACGTGGGTGGGCTGTTCGTCCCGCAGGACGTTGATCAGCATGGCCGTGAAGCCGTAGACGGCGTTGGTCGGCTGCCCGGTCGTGGTCGAGAAGTTCTCCACCGGGAGCGCGAAGAAGGCCCGGTAGGCCAGGGAGTGCCCGTCCAGCAGGAGCAGTCGCGAGCGGGCCGGCGCCCCGCCGTCGCCGTCTCGAGCAGCGTCGTCCTTCTTCGCAGCGGCCACGCGGTCGAGTCTAGGAGTCAGGCCTCGCTGTCGGCGGCGGCGCCCAGCGCGATGCGGGGCAGGCGCACCCGGCGCCGCGGCCAGTGGCCCGGAACTGCGTCGACCTGCCGGCTCTCGGGCTGGGCCAGGTGACGGCGCACCTGGGCCACGGGCGCCACCCGGCGCACGGCCAACGGCGCGAACCCGAGCCGGGCGAAGAATCGGTTCGCATCGCGGGAACCGGGTGCCACGGACACGACGAGCTGGTCGAGGCCGCGCTGCTCGGCGAAGCTCGCGGCAGCGGCGACGAGCGCCTTGCCTGCTCCGCGGCGCTTGTGGCGGTCAGCCACAAGCGCGTTGCTCATGTGGACCGCGGGGAGGTCGACCAGCGCGTTGGTCGAGTCGACGGTGAACAACGCCATGCCGAGCGGTTCGTCGTCGGGCCCGGTCACGACGACGAGATGGCGGTCGGGATCGGCCAGTGCCTCGCGGTACCGCTGCTCCATGCTCTCGGCCCGGGAGGACAGGGCAAGCGTCCTCGACCGGCCACCCTCGGCCGGGACGATGAGCTGGTCGCGGAGCTCGTCGCCGAAGGCAAGCAGTGCAGGCAGATCTCCGACCGTGGCGGGGCGAACGCAAAGGGCCGTCCTGACCACGAGCCCTCCTGACTGTCCAGCGCCTGGTGCGAGCGCTCTAGGCTGCCGCAGAAGATCGACACTAGCGCGCCGGCTCGGCCCGCGACAGGTTGCCAGGACAAGGAGTTGACGAGTGGTCCGCGGAGCCGGTACGGCGCTGAACATGGCGGCGATCCTGGTGGGGTCGGGCCTGGGGGTCGCACTCGGCAGCCGGCTCCCGGAGCGCACCAGGGTGACGGTGACCGACGCACTCGGCCTGGTCACCCTGGTCATCGGCGGGCTCAACGTCGCGGCCCTCGGCGACCCCGCCTTCCGGCGGGCGGTCGGCGACGACGGCACGCTGCTGGTCGTGCTGGGAGCCCTGCTGGTCGGAGGCATCGTCGGCTCCCTCCTGCAGATCGAGGCGCGGTTGGAGGGGATCGGCGCCTGGTTGCAGCGCCGCCTCTCGCGCGAAGGCACGGGGCCGGCTCGCGCTCGCTTCGTCGAGGGCTACGTCAGTGCCTCGCTGGTCTTCGTCGTCGGCCCCCTCGCCGTGCTGGGGTCGCTCTCGGACGGGCTCGGCCGCGGCATCGACCAGCTGGCCCTGAAGAGCACGCTCGACGGCTTCGCGAGCCTGGCCTTCGCTGCTTCACTCGGCTGGGGTGTGGCGGCCTCGGCGCTGTCGGTCGGGCTGGTGCAGGGCCTGCTCACCCTCACCGGGTTCCTGCTCGGCGGCCTCCTGCCCGCCTCGATGGTCGCCTCCCTCACCGCCACCGGTGGCGTGCTCCTGCTCGGCGTGGGCCTGCGCCTGCTGGCCGTCAAGGCGGTGCCTGTCGGCGACCTGCTCCCGGCCCTGATCGCGGCTCCGGCATTGACCGCGCTCGCCGACGCCCTGATGTGACGCGCCGGAAACGCGGGCGGCGCTATGCTCCCGCCACCCGTCAAAGGGTGTGCTGCGTCACAGCGGCCACCCCGCCGTGCGGTGCGACACCCGACCGCGTCAAGAGCTGGGAGACCCGCGTGCGTCCTGCCGTTCGAGTGGCGATCGGTGCGCTCGTCGCAGTCCTCTGCGTCCTGCTGATGCCGACGACGGCCCTGGCCGCCGGCGAGGCAATCCAAGGCACCCTGCAGAACGACGGGAAGAAGCTCGAGGGCGTCGCCATCACCGTCAAGGCCGCCGACGGCCGTGAGGTCGGCAAGGACGTCACCGACGACGCCGGTGAGTTCTCGATCGAGGTGCCAGGGGCCGGCGACTACACAGTCATCCTCGACGAGGACTCCTTGCCCGAGGGCGTCGCCATCCGCGAAGGACGCAGCGCGTCGTTGACCCTCGCCGTCGCGGCCGACCAGCAGCGGTCGGTGCTCTTCCCGTTGGGCGCCGGGAACCGCGTCGTGCAGAGCGATCTGGGACGACTGCCCCAGCTCGCCGTCGAGGGCCTGAACTTCGGGCTGATCATCGCCCTGGCCGCCGTCGGGCTCTCGCTCATCTACGGCACGACCGGACTCGTGAACTTCGCCCACGGTGAGCTGATCACGCTCGGCGCGCTCCTCGCGTACTTCTTCAACGCCATCCTCGGACTCCAGCTCGTCCCGGCGGCGATCCTGGCGGTGCTCATCTCGGCGCTCATGGGCGGTGCGCAGGACAGGTTGCTCTGGAGACCGCTGCGCAAGCGGGGTACGGGGTTGATCGCCATGCTGGTCGTGACGATCGGGCTGGCGCTGTTCGCGCGAGGGTTCTTCCTGTACCTGTTCGGCGGTGCGTCGCGTCCCTACGAGGACTACCAGCTCCAACCGGCTCAGGACTTCGGACCCGTGGCCTTGGCGCCCAAGGACGCCGTGACCATCCTGATCTGCCTGGTCGCCCTGGCGGCCGTGGCGTACGCCCTGCTGCGGACCCGGATCGGGAAGGCGACCCGCGCGGTGTCCGACAATCCCGCGCTGGCTGCCTCATCGGGGATCGACGTCGAGCGGGTCATCGCCACCGTGTGGATCGCCGGAGCGGGTCTGGCCGGCATGGCGGGCATCCTGCTCGCCCTCGGTCAGCAGGTCGGCTTCCAGCTCGGCTTCCAGATCCTGCTCCTGGTGTTCGCCGGAGTGACGCTCGGCGGCCTCGGCACCGCCTTCGGCGCGCTCGTCGGCAGCCTCGTCGTCGGGGTCTTCACCCAGGTCTCCACGCTGTTCATCCCCACCGAGCTCAAGAACGCGGGAGCCCTCGTCGTGCTCATCCTCATCCTGCTGGTGAGACCCCAGGGCATCCTGGGTCGCGCCGAGCGCGTCGGCTGATCGGGGGTCTGGACATGGACTGGGGAATCATCTTCAGCAACGCGCTCGCCGCGATGGTGGGGCTCGAGACGGTCGTCTTCGCGCTCGCCGCGATCGGCCTCAACGTGCACTTCGGCTACACCGGACTGCTCAACTTCGGCCAGGCCGGCTTCCTGGCCGTGGCCGGCTACGGCCTCGCGGTCATGGTCACGACGCTGGAGCTGCCGACGCTGGTCGGAGTCGCGGTCGGGCTCGCCGGAGCGGTCGTGCTCGCTCTGCTGCTCGGCGCTCCGACGCTGCGCCTGCGCGCCGACTACCTGGCGATCGTCACCATCGCCGCGGCTGAGATCGTGCGCCTGCTCTTCCGCTCGGTCTCCCTGTCGGAGTACACCGGCGGATCGGACGGTCTCGGTCAGTTCTCCGAGGGCTTCTACTCGATCAACCCCCTGTCCGAGGGACGCTACGGACTGGGGCCACTGGACTTCAACGAACGGCAGACCTGGGTCCTCAGCGTCGGCTGGGTCCTCGTGGGGCTTTCCTGCCTGCTCGTGTTCCTGCTGATGCGCAGCCCCTGGGGGCGCGTGCTCAAGGCGATCCGCGAGGACGAGGACGCCGTACGCAGCCTCGGGAAGAACGTCTACTCCTACAAGCTGCAGAGCCTCGTGCTCGGCGGGGTCCTGGGCTGCCTGGCCGGCTTCATCACCGGATGGGGCAACGGGGTGGTGCAGCCGGACAACTTCAGCACCGAGACGACGTTCTACGCCTACACGATCGTCATTCTCGGCGGCGCTGCCCGCGTCTTCGGTCCGGTCGTCGGCGCCGCCCTGTTCTGGATGCTGCTCTCCCTGACCGACAACATCCTGAGCCAGGCCAAGGACGCCGGCTACATCTCAGACTCGATCCTGACCGGCTTCCAGGTCGGCCAGGTCCGCATCATGCTCGTCGGCCTCGGACTGATGGCCTTGATGATCTTCAGGCCGCAGGGCCTGTTCGGAGACCGCAAGGAGCTCGCGCTCGATGCCCGCTGACCTCGAAGCAGACGGTCCCCACCCCGACGGCTCGAACAGTGCGGGACTCACCCCGCGCAAGGACGCCGCCCTCGCCGCTCTCGCTGACGTCGAGGCGGTCCCGGGATCGGCGAAGCCGGACCCGATCCTCGTCGCGGACGGCGTGACTCGGCGATTCGGCGGCCTGACCGCTGTCGACGTCGGTCACATCGAGATCCAGCGGGGATCCATCACCGCGCTGATCGGACCGAACGGCGCCGGCAAGAGCACCTTCTTCAACCTGCTCACCGGATTCGACAAGCCGGACGAGGGCACGTGGACCTTCAACGGCCAGTCGCTGTCGGGTGTGCCGTCGCACAAGGTGGCCCGGCGGGGCATGGTCCGGACCTTCCAGCTGACCAAGGCCCTCTCCCGCCTCACGGTCATGCAGAACATGCTCCTCGGTGCACCCGGCCAACGCGGTGAGACCTTCCTGCGCGCGATCTTCCCGGTCACCTGGCGGGCGCAGGAGAAGTCCAACACCGAGAAGGCGGAGGAGCTCCTTCGCCGCTTCAAGCTCGACGCCAAGCGCGACGACTTCGCGGGCACGATGTCCGGCGGGCAGCGCAAGCTGCTGGAGATGGCCCGAGCCCTCATGGTCGGACCCGAGATGGTCATGCTCGACGAGCCGATGGCCGGGGTGAACCCGGCGCTCACCCAGTCGCTGCTCGGCCACGTCAAGGGGCTGCGCGAAGACGGGATGACCGTGCTGTTCGTCGAGCACGACATGGACATGGTCCGCGACATCAGCGACTGGGTCATCGTCATGGCCCAGGGCCGCGTCATCGCCGAGGGCCCGCCGTCGGCCATCATGGCCAACGAGGCAGTCATCGACGCCTACCTGGGTGGCCACCACGACTCGGAGCTGTCGCTCGAGGAGGAGGAGCAGCGCCTCCTCGCCAACAGCGAGCAGACCCACGACAGGGAGACCGGATGACCACGCCAGGCTTTCAGGGCGGGCAGGACGACCCGGGCTTCGAGATCGACCAGGCCGGGGCCGAGGCCGATACCCAGGTGCGCGCCGGAGACGTCGCCGATCGCAGCGCGCACCTCGCTGGCGCTGAGGACGCGCTGCTCAGGTGCGACGAGGTCGTCGCCGGCTACGTGCCTGGCGTGAACATCCTCAACCGCGCCGACCTCTACGTGAAGCAGGGCGAGCTGGTCGGCATCATCGGCCCCAACGGCGCCGGCAAGTCGACCCTGCTCAAAGCCATGTTCGGGCTCGTCACGGTGCGCACCGGCACGGTGGTCCTGCGCGGGGACGACATCACCGGCCTGAAGGCCCACACCCTCGTACGCAAGGGCGTCGGCTTCGTGCCCCAGACGGAGAACGTCTTCCCGAGCCTGACCATCGAGGAGAACCTCGAGATGGGGGTCTTCCAGAGCCCCAAGCGCTTCAAGGAGCGGTTCGAGTTCGTGGCCGGGCTGTTCCCGGCGCTGGCCGACCGGCGCAGCCAACGGGCCGGATCGCTGTCCGGTGGCGAGCGCCAGATGGTCGCGATGGGGCGGGCTCTGATGATGGAGCCGTCGGTGCTCCTGCTCGACGAGCCCTCAGCGGGCCTGTCCCCCGCACTTCAGGACGAGGTCTTCATCCGCGTGCGCCAGATCAACCGCGCAGGGGTGTCCGTCGTCATGGTCGAGCAGAACGCTCGCCGCTGCCTGCAGATCTGCGACCGCGGCTACGTGCTCGACCAGGGGCGCAACGCCTACACGGCGACCGGCGCCGAGCTGGCCAAGGACCCCAAGGTCATCGAGCTCTACCTCGGGACGCTCGCCAAGGCGCTCTGAGCGCAGCCCGCGCCGTCGGCCCGGCCGGACGCCGGTTGATCGCCTGGGTGAACTCGCCCGCACGGGACCCGGCCTGGCATCCCCCACCGATCATCAGCCCGTACGGCCGCTACCGCCTCCGACCCCTTAGGACATGGCGAAGGGCCCGACGGCAGTGCGGCCGGGCCCTTCGTCGTCAGGCTGCTAGAGCTTGCCGGACTTGTACTCGACCTTCTCGAGGAGCTTCGCGTCGGGGCCGTAGGTGAAGATCCCGATGGTGGCTTCCGTGGGGTTGCCGAGCTTGTCGAACTCGATCGGACCGGAGATGCCGTCGTAGTCGAAGTCCGTTCCGGCCTTCGCGAGAGCAATGCAGTCCTTGAACGTCGTGCACTTCTTGCCGCCGGTGCTGACTTCCATCATCTTGGCGGCGATGTTCTTGCCGGAGTCGCTCTTCGCGGCCTCAGCAGCCAGCGCGACGAGGATGGTCGCGTCGTAGGACTCACCGGCGTACGGGAAGGCCTTCAGCGACGGGTCGACGGCGAGCACGCGCTGGCGGAAGTCACCGGGAGCCGGCGCGCCAGGGGTCGTGCCCTGCACGCCCGCGATGACCGGACCGAGCGCCTGGACCTCAGCCGCCTCCAGGTTGCCGTCGACCAGGTAGAGCTTCTTGGTCTGCGGGCCGATGCCCTGCTTGACGAGCTCCTGGATGATCTTGGCCGTCTCGTTGAAGCCGATCACGATCACGGCCTCGGGGTCCTTGGCCTTGATCTTGGACACCTCGGCCGAGAACTCCGCTGCCTTGGGGTCGTAGATGATCTTCTCGACGACCTCGCCGTTGGCGCCCTTGATGGCCTTCTCCGCCGTGTCGGCGAGCCCGGTCCCGTAGGCGTCCTGGAGAGCCAGGATGCCGGCGCTGCTGTTGCCGTCCGCGATGACCTTGTCACCGAGGATGCGTCCCTGCAGGAGGTCGGAGGGGGCCGTACGGAAGTACAGGTCCTTGTCCGGGTAGTCCGTCAGCTTCAGAGACGTGTTGGCCGGCGAGATCATCAGGACGCCGGCCCCGGTGACCTTGTCGATGACCGTCAGGGTCACGGCGGAGGAGGCGGCCCCGACGATCGTGTCGACCTTCTGACTCAGCAGTCGATCGACCGACGAGCTGGCGATGTTGGTGGAGGTGTCACCGGAGTCGGAGTCGATGTTCTTAACGGGCTTGCCGAGGACACCACCGGCCTCGTTGATGTCCTTGACCGCGAGGTCGACACCGGCGAACTCGGGCGGGCCGAGGGAAGCCAGCGATCCGGTCTGGGGCAGGAGGGTGCCGACGACGAGCTCGCCGTCAGCCTCGTTGGACGGGCCTGCTGGACCGCTTGTGGCGGCAGAAGGCGCAGCGCTGGCCGCCACGTTGTCGTCGTTCGAGTCATCGCCGCCGCCACATGCGGCGAGGACGAGGCTGCCTGCGCTGATGGCGGCAAGCACGCGCCAGTTTCGTACGGAGGAACTCATCCACCGTCTCCTTGTTTAGGAAGGGACGCCGCAGAGCTGCGGCGCTCGAGAATGCGCCGAACGTAGCCGAGCGAGGGGGGGCGGTGCACCGCTCCGGGAGGCTCGTGTCGAGGTCGTGACGAGGCTGTGACCTGCCGGAGGGTCAGGCGGGCGCCTGTTCGGTCGAAGGCCGCCCGGATCCGGACGGATCGTCCCTGTCCGCGCCGGTGTCCAGCTCAGGGAGCCCGTCTGCGTCGAGGACCTCCTGCGCCACGGCTCGCATGGACCGGCGCTGGTCCATCGAGCGGCGCTGGATCCAGCGGAACGCCTCTGGTTCGGTCATGCCTGCGCGGGCCTGGAGCAACCCCTTGGCCCGGTCCACCAGCTTGCGGGCGGCGATCCGCCCAGTCAGGTCGCTGACCTCACGCTCGAGGGCGACCAGTTCGGCGAAGCGCGACACCGCCATCTCGACGGCGGGCAGGAGGTCCTTCTTCTGGAACGGCTTGACCAGGTAGGCCATCACCCCGGCCTCGCGGGCCCGCTCGACGAGATCGCGCTGACTGAAGGCCGTGAGGATGACGACGGCGGACAGCCGCGCGACGACGATCTGCTCCGCTGCCGAAAGCCCGTCCAGCACAGGCATCTTCACGTCGAGGATGACCAGGTCAGGCCGGAGCTGGGTGGCCAGGTGCACGGCGGAGGCCCCGTCACCGGCCTGGCCCACGACGACGTAGCCCTCCTCCTCGAGCATCTCGACGAGGTCCATGCGGATGAGGGTCTCGTCCTCCGCGACGAGCACGCGCAGGGGCCGACGGTCCGATGAGGTCGGCGCGTTCACCCGGGCAGGCTACCGGGGCGGGGACGGATTCCGACCCTGCTGGTGGCCAGTCTCACTCGCACCCTCGAGGTGGACCAGCGCACGGTGCGCCGCCGCTACGCCGAGCACCTCGCCGACCTCGGGATGCCGATGCAGTCGGTGCGCGGGCTCTACGGCGCCTACCGGCTGGGCTCCGCGCACAAGAGCCACCCCTGAGCGGGCATCCGGGTGGCGAGGCTCGGACTGCCGCACTCACCCGCCGTCGCTCACCGTCGCCACCGGTCCGACGCCGGTACCGGCGACGCGCGCTGCGTCGGCCCGGACGGTGCGGGACGCCGTCGTCGTCACGGCACCGCCGGCGACCAGCGTCACGGCGAGCACGCCGATCGCGACCCGGTAGCCCCGGTCCTCGGCGAGCTGGGCCAGCAGCGGCGAGAGCAGCGCCCCCACACCGAGGAACAGGATCGCGTACGCGTACGCCTGCGCCCGCACCCGCGCGCCGCTGACCAGCGCGACGAGGCTGAAGTAGCAGGGCTGGTAGGCGCCCACGGCGATGCCGGTGACGAGGTAGAGCGCGACCGACAGCTCAGCCGTCCGGAGCAGCACCGCGCCCAGCAGCCCGTAGCCGATCGCGAGGATGGCCAGACCGTCGTATGACGCGAGCCGCTCGGGCCGGCCGTCGCGCAGGGCGCGCGTGGCAAGGCGCTGGCCGACGGCGAGTCCCATGACGACGCCCACGCCGTAGAGGAACGCGGCAAACCCACGGCCGGTCGGACCGAAGCCGTAGACGCGCTCGAAGAACAGGCTCATCAGCTGCGGCAGCGTGATGACCGCGACGCCCAGAGCGGGTAGGGCCACCCAGAGACGGCGCAGCGTCGGTACGCGGAACAGCTCGCCGCCCGACGCACGCATCGACGGCGCCGGAGCCAGCGCAGCGGCGGCGCCGACCGAGCTCGCCGCGCTCGTCGTCCCGCCCCGGACCGGCTCCTGAAGCCGCAGCAGCACCGGCAGCAGCAGCAGCGTCGGGATGCACAGGACGCCGAAGACGATGCGCCAGTCCAGGACCGCGGCGAGCGCCCCGACCACGACAGCGCTCCCGATCCCCACCGGGTTGGCGAGGCGGTGCAGCGCGAAGACCCGCGGGTGCGTCACCGGCGCGTAGTAGTCGCTCAGCAGGCTGGCGTGGACCGGCTCGTTGACGATCCTCCCGACGCCCGCACCCATGCGGGCCAGCAGCAGGACCCCGATCGAGGGGGCGGCCGCCGTGAGGACGGTGAAGCCGGCCCAGGCGGCGGCTCCGACCCCGGCCAGGCGCACCCGCCGCACGCGGTCGGCCAGCACGCCGATCGGCAGCGCCATCATCAGCGCGGTGACCCCGACCAACGAGGCGATCCCGACGATGGTGGTGTCGCTGACACCGAAGGTGTCGCGGATCTCCGGGGTCAGGACGCTGAACGCCACCCGGTCGAACTCGTCGACGAGGTTGAGCGCGAACAGCACCACCAGAGGGGCGGTCGGGGCGCCCGCCGTGACCGCGTCCAGCCGCGAGGGTCGCCTCACGGGTCCTCCAGGCAGCCGGGGCCGGGGCGGCCGAGGTCACCTTAGCCCGGATCCACCGTTGATCTTGGTGTGAGGCGCGTGCCGTAACGACGGAATGCCCTTCTGTTGCGGGAGAATCGATCTTGTCGAGGGATCAGTTCAACCGCGAGAGAAGGGCATCCGCTGGATGCGAGTCTGTCATGATGTCACCGCCGTGTTCGATGACCCGAACCTCGTGTCGTGCGCGGGCCTGGCGCCGGTCCTGCGCCTGGCCGAGCGGGCAGGGTTGCACGAGCTCGTCAAGGAGCACGTCCACCTGGGCAAGGCCGGTGGCGTCAACGCGCATCTGAAGGTCCCGAGCCTG
>JAABUN010000178.1_pt1 | contig 162006 bp, 179 predicted proteins | sample 5559311 | NCBI WGS metagenome assembly JAABUN01 (sample SAMN10711877, study PRJNA513370) | rock metagenome | isolation source: Antarctica rocks | place: Antarctica: Victoria Land, Siegfried Peak sud
GCCGCGGAGCATCGGGCCGCACTCAGGGCAGTCGGCGACGTGCTGCGCGAAGCGCGCGCGCTGACGCGGGGTCAGCGTGCCCTCCAGCGCATCGGGCATCGCTCGCTGCGCGAAGCGGTGATCTCGGTGCCGGCCCGTCAGGACGGCCATCGTGCGCGCAGTCGGTTGCGCGACATCCGGCCGTCGAGGCCCCAGACGATGCCGGCCGGGACGAGCGCGAGGATCACCAGCGGCACCCATTCGTGCGGCTGCTCCCACATGAATCGCCCGCTGGGCAGGTACACGAGTTGCAGGAAGAACTGCTGGCCGAGGGCGGCCAGGGCCGCTCCCCGCGTGGCCAGCCCCAAGATGAGCGCGAGACCGGCGCCGAGCTCGAGGGCGGTGGTGACCCACTGGAAGAAGCCGTAGTTGGGGAGGATGACGTCGTTGACCAGCGTCTTGAGCCCGGGCAGGTCGTTGCCCGTGCCGCCTCGCTTGTTGACCTCGGTGTCGAGGATCGCCCGCGCCTCGGGCCGGTCGATCAGCGACGCCTTGTAGATCCCGACGTGCACCTGCGTGAACGAGAGGAGCTTGGCAAGCCCGTTGGAGAAGAGAATGAGCCCGAAGAAGACCCGCAGGACCGCAAGTCCCCGCGCGAACAACAGGGCATCGACCGCCCGGGGAACCGGGCCTGGCGCCGCAGCCTCGCCGCTCGGCGGCGCTGAATGACTCTTCATGTGGTTCCTCTCGTTCGTGTCGAGGCCCGACCGGGCCCCCAAAGGATCAAGCTCAACGGATGCCCAGCCGAGCGTCGCGGCCGCTCTCGGCGTTACCCACCAGCCGCGCCAGTGCGCCGGCGGGCACCGAGAGCGGCGCGACGGTACGGGTCACCAGCAGATCGGTGTCGAGCTCGCCGGCCCGGACCGTCGGGCCGAACGGACTTGCGAAGGCGCCATCGGCGGTGATCGTCAGCTCCGGCTCGATCTCGTCGAAGCCCACGGCCAGCCCCATGTCCCCGGCGACCGCACGCCCGCGACGGATGATGGGGCGCACGATGTGATCCTCGTCGCCGACGCCCAGCGAGCGGTGCAGCTCGCAAAGCCGGTCGCGCTCAGCGGGGTCCTGGCCGGCCGGGTCCTCCAGCGTGGTGGCGATGCGCACGCCGATCCCGCGTTCGACGAGCGCGGGGATCGCCGCCACCACCTTGGCGAAGTTCTCCGGGCCGCGCATCTCGTCGTTCTCCTGCGGGAAGGCGCTGTCGAGGGAGATCTGGATGCGCACCGGGAGTCCGGCGAGCGGCTCGATTGCGGCCAGCCGGCGGCCGGTGAACAGCGTGGCGTTGGAGAGCACGACGACGGGCAGGATCTCGGCCAGCTCCGCCAGCAGGGCGGGCATCCACGCCAGCAGGAACGGCTCGCCGCCGGTGATGCCGACGCCGGTGAATCCCAGCTCGCGCGCTTCGCGGGCACGGGCGAGGATGGCCGCGGCGTCCAGCACCCGTCGCGGGACGCCCGGGGACGATTCGGTCAGGCAGTAGCTGCAGCTCAGGTTGCAGTGGTAGTTGGAGTACAGCCACAGCCGTCCACCCATTCCGCCACCTGCGATCGCGTCGGCGACGGCGCCCATCACAGTCCCTCGGCCGCGAGGCGCCCGATGGTCGCCGCCGAGGCGGGCAGCTCGAGCGCCGTGCAGTAGCGGTTGAGCATGATCGTCGCGGCACACAGCAGCGTGAGCTCGACGACCTCGGCCTCGTCGTAGTGAGCGGCGAGGTCGGCGGCTGCCTCAGGGGCCACGGCGCCGGGTCCGCCTGCGACCGCATCGACCCAGCCCAACAGCGCTCGCTCCGGCGCGCTGAAGACAGCGTCGCCCTCGTCGGTGCCGGCGCGCAGGGCGTCGACCTCGAGGGCGCTGCACCCACTGTCGAGCGCGACGACGGAGTGCGTGGAGACGCAGTACTCGCACTCCATCCGCGCCGAGGTCCGCAGGATGGCGAGCTCCTTCGTGCGCGCACCGATTGCCGACGGGCCCAGGACGGTGGCGATGAACGGCATCGTCACGTCGAGGGCCTCGGGAACGTGAGCGAGGGAGGTCACGATCGGACTTGTGCCCTGCTCGCTGTAGTACGGGCGCGCGAGCAGGGGCGCCTGAGAGGCGGCCACTGGCCGCGCGAGCTTGCTGGATGTCACGCGGACCTTAGACCCGGGCTCCGGGTAAAGGGTTCAGCCGCCGCGTGCGCGGTGCTCGCGTCGGCGCCGGGGCGCGCCGCTCACACGTCACCATCTCCCGCTATGACGACTTCTTCGCCACACGAGAGTGGCGCGCGCGAGGCGCTCGCCTACTGCCTGCGTCGCGAACACCTGCGCCGGACGACACGGATCGCGTTCGTCGTCGGCCTGCTGCTGACTGCCGTCAACCAGGGCGCCGTGATCCTCGGCGGGGACGGATCGACGCTGACGTGGGTGCGCAGCGCGGCCAACTTCCTGATCCCCTTCGTCGTGTCGAACCTCGGCCTGCTCAGCGGCCGAGGCGCGAGGTCGGCGCCGGCGCTGGCGGCCGCCCGGCCGGTAGGGTCGGTCGATGACGAGCGCTGACGTCGTCGCGGATCATCGTGCCGCGGGCCGCGCTTTCACCGCGGCCGGCCTGACCGGCTTCGTCCGGGAGGCCGGAGACGGGGAGCCGGTCCTCTGCATGCATGGCGTCCCGACGTCGTCCTTCCTGTACCGAAAGGTCCTCGACGAGCTTGCGGCCCGCGACGTGCGCGGCGTCGCCTTCGATCTGCCCGGCCTGGGGCTCGCCGACCGCCCGGAGAACTTCGACTACACGTGGACGGGGCTCGGCCAGTACTGCGTAGCCGCCGTCGACGCGCTCGAGTTGCAGCACTTCCATCTCGTCGTCCACGACGTCGGCGGTCCGGTCGGATTCGAGCTGGCCGCCGCGGTGCCGGACCGGGTGAAGTCCTTGACGGTCCTCAACACCATCGTCGACGTCGACACGTTCAAGCGGCCGTGGTCGATGGAGCCGTTCGCGCGACGCGGGGTGGGCGAGGTCTACCTGCGGGCGCTGTCAAAACCGGCCTTCCGGATGCTCATGGCCCTGCAGGGAGTCGCCGACCGCTCCGCGGTCCCCGACCCCGAACTCGATGCGTACGTCGACCTGCTCAAGCGAGGATGGCGGTCGAGCGTTCCTGAAGATCATGCGCGGCTTCGAGCGGACGGTCGTCAAGCGCGACCTCTACCGCTCGGTGCTCGCCGGCGACGCTACCCGGTGCAGGTCGTCTGGGGCGCGAGGGACCCGGCGCTGAAGATCGACACGCACGGCGAGGCCGCCCGCCGGGCCGCGGGCGTCGACACGATCCACCGCCTGCCGGGCAAGCACTTCCTCCAGGAGGACCAGGCTCCCGCAATCGCTGATCTCGTGGCCGCCATCGCCCGCGGCTGAGCGCTGCGTTCGCGAGAGGCACGCCGCCTCAGTGATAGATGCCGACGGCGGCAAGCACGACGACGAGGAGCACGCAGGCGCAGAAGAACAGCGCCGCGCGGCGCAGGCGGCGCCACTCCGTGCGCAGATCGGGATCTTCGCCCTCGTAGCGCGTCCGTGATCTCGCCATGGTGAGTTCGACCCACCTGGCCCGCGGACGATTCGCCGCACCGTTCCGACCGGGCGCGGGTCGAAGGGGATGGTGTCTCGGGTCCTCATGACGATCCTCCTGATCGTCGCCGCCGCCGTCACGTTCACCGCGTGCCGAGGCGCACCCGGGCGCGCGCCGGGCGCCTCCCACGCCGACGCGCGCTACCCGGGATGGAAGACCGACTTCACCCGCCACTCGGTCGCGCTGCGGTTGCCACCGAAGGAGCGGGTCGTCCTGATCCGCAGCGCCGGCGCGGCGACCGTGGTCGCGGTTCAGCCGCCTCCAGCGCCAACGTGTCGCAGCCGGGCGTGTCGGGGCTCAGCCCTACGTCGTCCTGTTCAAGCGCGGCGTCCTCTCCGCGCTGGACGCGGGCGTGATCACCGATTCACGGGACGTCGGGACCGCGGCTGCGTTCGCTCCGCGTGCCGGGACGCGACCCCTCACCTTCCCATCGGCGGGAGCAGGGGTCTTCGTAGACCAGCAGACCGGCAGCACGTGGGACATCACGGGGCGCTCCATCCGCGGCCCGTTGGCGGGACAGCGCCTGCGCCGGCTCACCCATGACGAGCAGTTCTGGTTCGCGGTCGCCGCGTTCCTGCCCGACGCGACGATCGCGAGACCGTGAGCGGCTTTCTTCGCTCAGACCGGCGTCGGCGCGGACCGTCGGTCGCGGACCAGCTGAAGTCCACCGCCGGCCACGTTGAGGACGCCGACCACCCCGAGCGCGATCGCATAGGTCGTCGCGTCGTCGAGCGTTCCCGACGCCCGGGGCGTGAGCGCCAGCGTGAGACCGGCCGCCGCCACCGTTGCGGCGAACCCGAGATCGCTGATGAGAAACCCGCGACGGCGCAGCACGCCGGCGGCCACTGCCGCCAGCCCGACCCCGGCCAGATAGGCCCCGGCCGGGTCGACGTCCGGCGGTCGCACGTCTGCGATGTAGACCACCGCGAGACCCCACCCCGTCAGCCCGAGCGCCGTCGCCCAGTACCCCCCACGCGGGCCGTCGACGATCGCCGCCACGAGATAGGTGAGACCAAGGATCAACGGCGTCCAGTAGAACGGGATCCGGTCAGCCCCAGCGGTGGCGGCCAACACCACGGCACCCCCACACAACAGCAGCCCCTGGGCGACACGGTTGGCCGGAGAGCGAATCGGTGAGCGGGACGAAGCGACCGCCGAGCTTGGAGCAGACAGGGGCATGACGGCCTTCGACCCGGATCAGCTGTGTTCGGTTCGCGCCGCGGCGGCGGCGTGCCGGGGGGAGGAGCTCTCGGTGGTCCGCCCGCTCGTCGGTGGTCGATGTCACAGCCCGAGGATCAGGTCGTACGGCAGCGGGCTGAGAGAGGAACGGGTGGTGGCCGGCGTCGAGTTCCCTCTCCGGCGCCGCATCTTCACCCGGCTGCACGACACCGCGGGAGAACCCCGCCAGCGCCTGACGGCCCAGGAGGACTCGTGGCATGGTGTAGGGTCGCCCCCTACGGGCTGCGACAGATGACCGACGTGACGGTCAAAGCACTGTCGCCCGGCACCAACGACCCGACGACCGCCGTCCACGCCCTCGGACACATCTCAAGGCTGCTGTGCGAGATGGTCACGTTCGAGCTCGGCCCGAAGCTCTCGCTTTACGGCCGAGACGCGCCCAACGTCCTGGCCCGGCTCTTTCAGCTGCTCCACGAGCTGAGCTGGTGCGTCCAGACCGAGGCCGAGCGAAGCGCCATCAGCGAGCAGCTGCGACGACTGCGCGAAGCCGTCGCCGATCAAGATCTGGGACGGACTGAGACGGCGGCGCTGAACAGGCTCTCTACCCGCGTCGAGGATGCGCTCGAGGGCCGCTGGTGAGCCTGCGGCGAGCACGGGTGGACCGGTGCGCCTCGGGATGACACCTGTCCTGTTCGACGACTGGGCCGGTCTGCTCCGTGTCGTCGTCGCGGGAGTCGCGGCCTACGCCGCGCTGGTCGTGATGCTGCGCGCCTCGGGGAAGCGCGCGCTCGCCAAGCTCAACGCGTTCGACTTGATCGTGACGATCGCGCTCGGGTCCACCCTCGCCACGGTGCTGCTGTCGGCTTCGGTGGCCCTCGCGGAGGGGCTCACCGCGCTGGGCGTGCTCCTGGCCATGCAGTACGCGGTGGCGTGGGCGTCGACCCGCTCCTCGCGGGTCGAGCGGCTGGTGAGCTCAGAGCCGACGTTGGTCTACCGCCACGGGTTCCTACACGAGGCCATGCGGGCAGAGCGCGTCACCGCCGAGGAGCTGCGTCAGGTGGCTCGCGCCCAGGGATACCCGGACCTCGACGAGGTCGGCGCCATCGTCCTCGAGAGCGACGGCACCCTCAGCGTTCTCGACCGAGCGCCGACGGGCGGTCTGCTCTCGCCGTGAGGCGGCGCCCACGGCGGCGTCACACGCCGCAGATCACGGCCGCCCGTGCGAGCGAGGCAGCACCGATCACGCCGGAGTCGTCGCCGAGTGCAGCGGGCGACCACTCGAGCTCGGGATTGGCAAGGTCCACGCGGCGGCGGCGGCGGCGATGCGGTCGGCGAGGTCCTGACCGAGCTTCTCCCAGACCTTCGACGTGAGCTTGTCCTTGCCCTCGTCATCGCCGTGAGCACCTGGCCCTCGTGGACCACCCCGGGGATGCCGACGCCGACCGCCGCGGGATCGTCGTCGAGCCGAGCGATCAGCTCGGCGATGACGTCCATGACGGCGTCCGGTCCGTCGGTCGGCGTGTCCGCCTTCGCCCGGTCGACGACCTCGTCATCGTCGCCGACGATCCCCACCTCGATGTTGGTGCCGCCAACGTCCACGCCCGCTACCCGCATCGTCATCCGCCTCTTTCGCTGGCCTTCGATCGTCGCAGCTGCGCGACGATCGCCTAACTCGGTTGGGTAGCATGCGCCCGTAATCTCCGCATCGTGATGCTAAGATGCCACTATGACCAAGGTGCGAACGACCCTCACGATCGACGGCGAGGTCCTGAAGGCGATCAAGGTTCGGGCTGCACGGGCGGGCCGCGGTGACAGCGAGGTGATCGAGGAAGCCCTGCGGCGCGATCTCGGCCTCGACTTCCTGGAGAGGATGTGGGGGCAGTCCTCACTGCCCCCTGCCAAGGCCGACGCGCTTGCGCAGAAGGCACAGCACGACACGCGTCCTCCGCGGCGATCCTGAAGCGTGCGGGCCGTCCTCGACCCGAACGTCGTCATCTCGGGACTCCTCTCCGCGAACGGGGCACCCGCCCAGGTTCTGTCCAGTTGGCAGGCCGGGCGCTTCGAGATGATCGTCTCGCCGCTGGTGCTCGAGGAGCTCCAGCGGGCTCTGGCGTATCCCAAGCTGCGACGCCACATCTCGGCGCAGGACGGCGAGGCGGCCGTGCGGTGGCTGGGCGCCGGAGCGTCGCTCGTCGATGACCCGATCGGAGATCCGCCGGTGCGGTCGAGCGATCCCGGTGACGACTACCTCATCGCCCTGGCCTCCGAGCAGCACGCCGCCCTGGTGTCGGGCGACCGGCACCTTCTCGGGCTGGAGGGACGGATCCCCGTGTATTCACCGCGAGCGTTCTTGGAGCTCCTCGAGCGATAGAGCTCGGTTCGCGAGGTCCGGTGAGCGAGGCCGCGTTGAGGGCTATGTCGCGGCGGTGGCCGCGACCGCGCGTCAGGCCGACGTCGTCGAGCGGTGGGGCTGATCGCGGCCTGGCAGCAGCGACGGGCGAGCGGCAGCGGGTATGCGATCTTCGCGAGGGCGCCAGCCCGCGACGGGCGTTGGAGCGCCGCCGCCGGCGCCAGCGACTGCGTCGTGGCTCGCCGACACCTACGACCGGGCCGCATGCCCACATCGGGCTCAGCCGCGCCGCCCCGAGGCAAGGGCGGCGATGACCGTCACGAGCACGGCGAGCAGGACCCAGCCGGCCAGGACCGCCTCGCTGTGGGTCACTGCGACACCACCTCGTCCATCGGCCGCAGTGCGGCCTCATCGCGCACCCGAAGCGGGGAGGACCCCCAGCCCACGACGGCGCGGGCGTCGACGTAGCGGGCGTCCCTGACGCCTCGCTTCGTCAGCGCCCGCAGCAGGGCCGGCCCGGCGGCCCGCTTCTCGACGAAGCCGAAGCGGTGCGCCGGGCCGTCTGCGGGTCGCGGGCCGAGCACCAGGCCGACCACCATCAGCCGCGGGCCCCGGCCGCGGTCCTCGTGCACGACCCGCAGGTCGTGCACCGTCCCCAGCCGCCGCCCCGTGCGGTCATCGACGACGTCGGCCCCGAGCAGGTCGTCAGTGCGCATCGCCGGCTCCCGGGATGCGCGCAACGAAGTTGCGCGCCAGCCACCGCTCGAGGTCGGCGACCGGCAGGTCGGCGAAGGCGGCGTCGAGCTTGACCATCGGCTGGACCTCGGCGACCAGTGCCGCGTCGACACAGCCTGGCCCGGACTCCCGCCCGGGCTCGCGTAGCCGGTCGGAGATCGCCTCCATCGCGCGCCCCGTCCAGCCGCCAATGCGGCGGCCAAGTGCCTGAGCGCCCACGTACAGGCCGACGATCTCGGGTGGCCCCCCGGCCGCCGGGATCGCCAGCTCGAGGTCGTCGATGCGGCCGATCCGCACGCCGTCGCGGTCCACCAGCTCCTGGTCGAGCAGGGTGAAACGCAGGCTGAACGACCCGCTCACGCCACGCCTGCCCGCGTCAGGATCAGAAGCGGGAACGCGGCGACCGAGACGAGCACCGTGACCGCGAGCGTGACCGTGCCTACCGCGTTGGACAGCCGCCCGTTGGCGAGGTCGCCCATCACCTCGCGGTCGTTGGCCACCAGCAGCACGGGCAGGAACAAGAACGGCAGCAGGGCGGCGCTGATCACCACGGCGACGATCGTGACCGTGATCACGTTGATGGTGGTGAGCGCGAGCGCAGCCGCCAACAGCACGATCGAGATGATCACCGTCGTGAAGCGCGCCGCCTGCGCCGGCGGCTGCACCTTGCCGTAGGTCCAGCCGAAGTACTGCGACACCTCATAACCCGTGGCGAACAACGTCTCGATCGTGGCGCCGAACGTGGCGGCGAAGATGCCGATGATCGCCACGATCAGGCCGAGCTTCCCCAGCGCGATGGAGACGGGCAGAGCGGTCTGCGAGATGTGCTCGACATTGACCCCAGGGCCGAAGAAGACCAGGTAGGCAACGGCCTGGATGGCGATGGCCAGCAGGCCGCCGAGCGGGAAGCCGACGATGACGTTGACCCGCACCTCGGCGAGGTTCTTGGCTGTCCACCGGCTCTCCACGGCTCCGGAGGAGAAGAAGAACATCTCATACGGCGTCATCTGCGCGCCGATCAGGGTCACGACGAAGAACGCGTAGGTCGCCCAGGTCTCCTTGCCGACCGGCGTTGGCGAGGTGGCCGAGTGCAACATCCGGCTCCAGTCGGGGTGCAGCGCGAACACCGCGACGACGAACACGAGCATGGAAAGGCCGAGCAGGCCGTAGATGCGCTCCATGCGCTCGAAGGGCAGAAGCCAGAACACGAGCAGCACCAGCACCGCGGCGACCGGGACCCACAGCAGGTAGGGCAGCGAGGTCGCCAGCTCGAGGGCCAGCGCCACGCCGCTCAGCTCGGCCATGACCAGCAGCGCGGTGACCAGGAAGGCGCCGACCAGGCCGACCAGGGCGTAGCGCGGGCCCATCCGCGAGCGGGCCAGGCCGAAGGCAGGGCGCTGCGTCTGGATGGCGATGCGGCCCGCCATCTCCGAGAAGCACATGATCCCGACCACGGAGAAGCAGGTCACCCAGGCCAGGCGCAGACCGAAGCGGGCGCCGACCTGCGCATCGGCGACCAAGTCGCCGATGTCGATGAAGCCGCCTATGGCCGACAGCGTCCCGAGCGTGAACGACAGCAGCACCGACGCCTTCACCGCGCCCGCTCCCGAGAGGCCAGCCGTTCGAGCCGATCGCTCAGCCGGGGGAGGACGCCGGCGGCCCGCTCAACGGCCGGCCAGTCTCCGCGCCCCGCCAAGATCCGCAGACCGCTGAGCGCCGCCTCGACCTCGTCGCCGATGCGCGCGAAGTCCTCTCGGTCGCCGGTCGTCCCCCGCGGTGGGTCGAGGGAGCCGAAGCCGGCGGCCGCGGCGCTGGCGTCCTCATCGGCCTCCCGCAGCGCGACCACCTCTGACGTGCGCAGCGCCTTGCCCTCGGCGGAGGTGGCGATCCACAGGCGCGCCGACTCGACGTTCGAGCGCAGCGTGTCGAGGCTGTCGGCGGCGCGCTGCCGGTAGGCGCCCGGGGTGCGCGGCGGGGCCTGCAGGTACCAGAGCGACGCGACCGCGAGCGCAGCGCAGGCCAGGACCGCCACCCGCCCGCCGGTCACCCCTCCACGCCCGTCATCCGGCACTCGACAGGATGAACGCGATCGAGAAGCCCATGCACGTCACGAGCCCGACGATGTTGCCGCCGTGCTCGAATCCCTCCAGCATCATCGTGTCGGGCAGCATAGTCTTGGCTGACGCGACGTCGACTGGGTCGCCGCCGTGACCCGGGTGCGCTTGGAACTCCCGCGAACGCGGGGCGCAAAGCAAAGGCTTTGCTGCCACCGGCTCAGCCGAACCGACCGCTGACGTAGTCCTCGGTCTCCTTGTGCGACGGCTTCGTGAAGATCGTCTCGGTGGCGTCGATCTCCACCAGGTGCCCCGGCTTCCCCGTGCCCTCGATGTTGAAGAACGCCGTGTAGTCGCTCGCGCGGCTGGCCTGCTGCATGTTGTGGGTCACGATCACGATCGTGTAGTCGTTCTTCAGCTCCTGGATGAGGTCCTCGATGGCCAGCGTGGCGATCGGGTCCAGCGCCGAGCAGGGCTCGTCCATCAGCAGGACGGGCGGCTTGACCGCCGTGGCGCGCGCGATGCAGAGGCGCTGCTGCTGCCCGCCCGAGAGCCCTATGCCCGGCTTGTCGAGGCGGTCCTTGACCTCGTCCCACAGGTGCGCCCCGCGCAGGGCGGTCTCGACCACCTCGTCGAGGGCCTTTCCCTTGACCTTGCGCGAGTTGAGCTTGAGGCCTGCCGCGACGTTGTCGCGGATCGACATCGTCGGAAACGGGTTCGGCGCCTGGAAGACCATGCCGATCTGACGCCGGATCTCGACTGCGTCGACGTCCTTGGCGTAGATGTCCTGGCCCTCCATCACGACGCAGCCGGTGCAGTAGGCGCCCGCGATCAGCTCGTGCATCCGGTTCAGTGAACGCAGGAAGGTCGACTTACCGCAGCCCGAGGAGCCCACCAAGGCGGTCACCTTGTTGGGCTCGATCTTCATGTTGACGCCCTCGACGGCGAGGAAGTCCCCGTAGTAGATGTTGAGGTCTGAGACCTCGACGTATTTGGCTTCGGTCGCGGTGGCGTTCATGGTGGTGGGAGTCCGATCGTGGAAGGGCCGCTAGCGCAGCTCGGTGCCGAAGCGCCGGTAGACCAGCCGAGCGATGATGTTCAGCCCCATGACGATGATGATCAGCGTCAGCGCGGCGGCCCAGGCCCGGTCGAGGTATGGCTGGGCGATCGCGCCCGGGTTCTTGTAGGAGTTGTAGGCGAAGACCGGCAGGCTCTGCATGCGACCGTTCAACGGGTTGAAGTTCGTCGAGTCGATGACGCCAGTGGTGATCAGCAGCGGTGCGGTCTCACCGATGATGCGGGCGATCGCGAGCATCACGCCAGTGACGATGCCGGCGAGAGCGGTGGGCAAGACGACCTTGACGATGGTCTTCCACTTGGGCACGCCGAGGGCGAAGGCGGCCTCGCGCAGGCTGTCGGGCACGATCCGCAGCATCTCCTCGGTGGAGCGCACCACGATCGGGATCATGAGCACGGTCAGTGCGACCGCCCCGGCGATGCCGATGCGTGTCCCGGGGCCGAACACCTCGCTGAAGAGGGCCAGGGCGAAGAGCCCGGCGACGATCGAGGGGATGCCGGTCATCACGTCGACGAAGAACGTCAAGGCCGAGCGCAGGCGACCGTGCCCGTACTCCTGCAGGTAGATCGCCGCCATGATGCCGACCGGGACGGCGGCGAGCGTGGCAACGCCCGTGATGATCAGGGTGCCGATGACGGCGTGCTCGGCGCCGCCGCCGGCACCGACCACGTTGCGCGCGGAGTCGGTGAAGAACGGGACGTCGAAACGGGCCATCCCCTTGGAGACCACGGTGTAGAGGACCGAGACCAGCGGGGCCAGCGCGAGCAGCACGGCCGAGCTGAGGACGACCGTGGCCGCGCGATCGGTCGCCCGCCGCCGTCCTTCGACCACCGCCGACCAGGCGGTGACCACGACCCCGGCGAGGATCACCCCACCGACGGCCAGCAGACCCAACGCGGTGTCGGTCGCGAACCACAGCGCGACCACAACGATCGCCATGAGTCCGTAGACCACCGGGACGGCCCGGCTGGGCAGGCCCGTGCTGCCCGCCCCGCCGCCCTGCACCGGGCTCGGGGTCGAGGCGATGGCCGCGCCGCGGTCGGTGAGCTCGACCGAGGCCTGCGACGTGCCTGCGGTCGTGCCCGTCTCAACGGGCCCGTCGGCCGCCTGGTCGCCCCGGCTGCGGGGCGCCTCGGCCCGCTCGTCCTCGGCCGCCTGGTCCTCGGAGGTCCGCGGGGTGCTCATACCTGTCCCTTCTGGCTCTTGTTGATGACCGCGCGCGCGGCCATGTTGACCACCAGGGTCATCACGAACAGCACCAGGCCGGAGGCGATCAGGGTGTTGACGTCCAGCCCGGAGGACTCCGGGAAGTCCAAGGCGACGTTCGCCGCGATCGTCGAGGGGTTGGCCGAGGAGATCAGGTCGAAGGTGTAGCGGCCGGAGACCGAGAGGATGATGGTCACCGCGAGCGTCTCACCCAGCGCACGGCCGAGCCCGATCATCGAGGCCGAGATGATCGCCGAGCGCCCGAACGGCAGCACGGTCATCCGGATCATCTCCCAGCGCGTTGCGCCCAGGGCGAGGGCCGCCTCCTGGAGCTTGCGCGGGGTCTGGGAGAACACCTCGCGGGTGATCGCCGTGATGATCGGCGTGATCATCACCGCCAGCACGATGCCGACGACGAACATCGTCCGTCCGGTCGAGGACGCGGGACCCTTGAAGAGCGGGATGAACCCGAGATGGTCCTCGAGCCAACGGGTGAAGTCGACCAGATAGGGGCCGAGAACCGCGACGCCCCACAGGCCGTAGACCAGGCTCGGGATCGCGGCGAGCAGGTCAATCGCGTAGCTGAGCGGCTGCGCGAGCTTTGGCGGCGCGATGTGGGAGATGAACAGCGAGACGGCCAGCGCGAGCGGCACGGCGAGGATGATCGCGATCGTAGCGGCCAGCACCGTTCCGAACGCCAGCGGGGCGATGTAGTTGAACAGGCCCTTCCCGCCCGGGATGTCCTTCGGATCAGCCTGGAAAGCCGGGACGGCCTGGATGATCAAGAAGACCGCGACGCCGGCCAGCAGCGTGAGGATGATGATGCCGGCACCGGTGGCGCTGCCGGCGAACAGCTTGTCGCCCAGGCGGAGCGGCTTGCGCTTCCTGCCGGGGGCGGCGTCACTGCTGGAGTCGATGGTGCTCATGCGCGGGGTCCTCTGGTCGGATCGATCTCGAACGCGGGGCGGTCCGGAAGCCTCGCAGATCGCTGCGAGGCCGCCGGACCGATGTCCCGGGGTGCGTTCGGTGTTACTTGATGGCTTCGATCGCCGGCATGATCTTCGTGCGAAGATCGTCCGAGATCGGCGCGTTGCCCGCTGCGTCGGCCGCAGCCTTCTGGCCGTCGGCGCTGATCAAGTAGCTCAGGTAGCCCTTGACGAGGGCCCCCGTCTTGGGCTTGTCGTACTTCGTGCACGCGATCTCGTAGGAGGTCAGCGTGATCGGGTAGGCGTTCGTGTCCTTCGTGTTGCGATCGAGGTCGTAGGTGAAGACGTACTTGCCGGGATCGTCGCTCTCCTTGGAGGCGTCGAGCACCGCGGCGGCTGCCTCGGGCGACGCACCGACGGCCTCACCACCGACCATGACCTTGACCTGGCTGAGGTCGGTCGCCTGGCTGGCGTCGGCGTAGCCGATGGTGCCGTCGCCGCCCTTGATGGCCGAGACCACGCCGGAGGTGCCCTGCGCCGCCTCGCCGCCCTTGACCGGCCAGTCGCCGCTGACCTCGAAGGTCCAGACCTTGGGAGCGGCCTTGGAGAGGTAGTCGGTGAAGTTCTCCGTGGTACCCGACTCGTCGGAGCGGTTGACCACCGTGATGCGGGTGGACGGCAGCTTCGCGTCCGGGTTGTCCTTGGCGATCGCCGGGTCGTCCCACATGGTGATCTTCTGCTTGAAGATCTTGGCCATCGTGTCGGGCGACAGGGTCAGATCCTCGACGCCGTCGAGCTTGAAGGCGATGGCGATGGGAGAGATGTAGACGGGCGCCTCGATGAGGTTGGCCTCACCGCCGCAGCGCTTCTGGGCCATGGTCAGCTCCTTGTCGGCCAGGGCCGCGTCGGAGCCGGCGAAGTCGACGCCGCCGGAGACGAACTGCTCGCGTCCACCGCCGGAGCCGACCGGGTCGTAGGCGATGGTCGCGCCGGGGTTCGCGGTCTGGAAGCCGGCGACCCAGGCCTCCTGGGCGGCGGCCTGCGTGCTGGCGCCGGCGCCAGCGAGATTGCCCGAGAGCTTCGCCTCTGCGGGCGCGCTGGAGGTGCTCTCCTTGCCCGAGCTGGACGTCGCGTTGCTGCTGCTGTCGCTGCCGCAGGCGGCGGCTCCGACGGCGAGTGCGCCGACACTCAGTACGGCGCAGAAGTTCTTGGGCTTCACTGACTTCTCCTTGATTCGTTGTCGTCCGGCAGGCTGGTGGGGTACCCCACCAGCCTGTTACCGATGGGCTCTGTGATGTGAAGAGGGTGTGAGGGCTCCGGCGAGAACCGGTAGCCGAAGCCGACGTGGGTGTGGATGAACGCGCGCCCCGGCAGCGCGGTCTCGAGCTTCACGCGCACCTTGTGGACGTACACGTCGATCGAGCGGTCGCCCGCGCGCAGGACACCGCCCCAGACCTGCTCGTAGAGCTCGGCGCGAGAGACGATCCCGCCCGCCTTGCGCACGAGGGCGACCAGGAGCTGGAACTCCCGGACGGAGAAGGTCAGCGCCCGGCCGGCGACCAGCACCAGGCCATCGCCGGGGCGGATCTCGAGATCCCCGGCGACGAGGACCTCGTCGTTGCGCTGCGCCTCCATCGGCTTCCACCCTGCCGCCGCACCGCCTCCCGGCCGTTACCCGACGGTGAAATGGCTGTGAAAAACCAGTGAAGGATGCCCAGAGCTCGCGTCAGCGCGTCGGCGATGCTCGGCGCGGTCAGGATGTTCGCCGAGCCCGTCAGCAGGAACTGCCCTGGTGTCTTGTCGCGGTCGACCCGAACCTTGATCGCCAGCAGCAGGTCGGGCGCCCGTTGCACCTCGTCGATGACGACCGGCGGTGTGAGCCCGGCGACGAAGCCGGTTGGATCGTCCGCGGCTGCATCACGAGTCGCCTGGTCCTCGAGGGTCAGCATCGTCGCCGGCCGGTCCGACGTACACCCATCTCCGCAAGGTGCCGCCCAAGTACCTGCGCTGAACCGGCTTGCGATGCCAGGATGCCCTCCGCCGGAAGAGCTCCCGGCGGAGGGCATCGCCGCACATGCGCGTGCGTGGTCCGGCGGTTTCGCCCGGCGCCCCGCTCAGCCGCGACGACGGTCGCGAGCGTTCACCCGTGTCTTCTTCGGGCCCTGGAAGATCCGCACGGCCTGTCCCGGCTTGACGTCCGAGAGCTTGGCAACGGCACCGTTGTCGTGGACGATGGCGTCGGCCGGCACCGTGATGGTCACTGTCTTGTAGGTCGCCTTCTTGGTGCCCTCCTGGAGGACCAGCTGATCGCCTGTCACTGACTTCACGATGCCGCGGTCACGGGTCACCGTGGCGAACGTGCCGCCCGCGGCGGGCACGACGGCGGCCACGTGCACGGCGCGCCGCAGCGCGCCGCGATGTTTGCCCCCGGCCTTGGCCGCATGTTGCTTGGCCGCATGCTGCTTGGCCGGGCTGGTGCTTGCGCCAGCGCTCCCGAGGATGCCGGCTCCGGCGCCGACCGCGGCGCACGCGCCGAGGACCGAGCCGAGCTTGAGAAGGCTTGGATGGGACATGTACGACCTCCGAGCTGGATGTACAGGTCGTCGCCGACCTCACGGGACCGTCGTGGCCGCCGCACACAGCACTGTGAGACGCCGAGCCGAGTGCTTGCTCAGCGGAGGGTCAGGGCAGTGTAAAAAGGGGTCCTCACCCGCGTTCGCGCTGACCGCTCAGCGTACGATGGCTCGGATGGCCGTGCGCGTCCTGTTGGTCGAAGACGAGGCGAACATCGCTTCGATCGTGCAGACCTACCTCCAGCGCGACGGCTTCTCCGTGGTCTGGGTCCGCTCCGGTGAGGATGCGCTGGCCGAGCTCGCCCGCGAGGCCGTGGGTCTCATGATCCTCGACGTCGGGCTGCCGGGCATCGACGGGTTCGAGGTGTGTCGGCGGGCGGGCGGCCTGGTCCCGATCATCATGCTCACGGCACGCGACGACGAGACCGATCGGGTCGCGGGCCTCGAGCTCGGCGCCGACGACTACGTCCCCAAGCCGTTCTCCCCCCGTGAGCTGACGGCCCGGGTCAAGGCCGTCCTGCGCCGCAGCGCTCCGAAGCCGGCGGCCGGGGACGTCGTCACGCTCGGCCCGCTGACCCTCGTGGGCTCGCAGCGCGAGGTGTTCGTCGACGACGTGCCCGTCGAGCTGACCCAGCGGGAGTTCGAGCTGCTCTCCTACCTGGTCGAGCGCGCCGGGATCGTCGTCTCGCGTGACGAGCTCCTGGGGGTCGTCTGGGGCTTCCTCTCCCCCGGAGACACCCGCACCCTGGAGGTGCACGTCGCCCAGCTGCGCAAGAAGCTCGGTCGTCCCGAGCTGATCCGCACGTTCCGCGGAGTCGGTTACAAGGCGATCCTCCCGTGACCACGTCGCTTCGCTGGCGCCTGTTCGGATACCTGGCGCTGGCCGCGATGGTGAGCACGACCCTGACCGTCGCGGTGGTGGCCGTCCTGATCGGCCACCGGGCGAGCGCCCAGAACCAGCGCACGCTGGACCGGCAGGCCGAGGCGCTGCTCAGCGTGCTCCCGTCACGTGGCCCGACCACTCGCGTCTACGCCCGCGCTCCGGGGCGGATCGGCGGGGTGCGTGCGCTGGCCCGAGCCCGGGCAGACCGCGTTCTGGCCGCCGTCCCGGCCAGCGGCGATCACGACGGCACGATCACCGTCGCCGGTCGCCGGCTGCGCTTCAGCGAGCGCACCGATGAAAGGAGCCGCCTGATCCTCGTGCGTCCAGCGCAGCTCGCGCCCGGCGACGACCAGTCGTTCGTGCTGGGCCTGGTGCTGGCCGGTCTGGGCGGGGTGATCGTCGCCGCGCTGCTCGCCCTCCTGCTCGCCCGGCGACTGGTCAGGCCGATCGGCGACCTGGCCGCCGCGAGTCGTCGCCTGCCGGAGGAGCGGGGCGCGGTCGAGGTTGCCGTGCGCGGGCCCCAGGAGCTCGCCGAGCTCGCCACGACCTTCAACGCGATGTCGCGCGCGCTCGCTGCGGCGCGCGAGGGCCAGCGGTCCTTCCTGCTGTCGGTCAGCCACGAGCTGAAGACCCCGTTGACGGCGATCCTCGGCCACGCGGAGGGCCTTCAGGACGGAGCTGTCGACCCGCGCGCCGCCGGTGACGTCATCGCCGCCGAGACGGCACGGCTCGAGCGCCTCGTCCTGGACCTCCTCAACCTTGCCCGCCTCGATCGCCGCGACTTCGCGGTCGCGTGCCGTCAGGTCGACCTCGCCACGGTGGCCGACCAGGCTCATGCCCGGTTCGAATCACCAGCCCACGAGCTCGGCATCGACCTGATCACGACGAACGCTCGCACCGATCCGGTCGTCGGAGACCACGACCGCGTCCTCCAGATCGCGTCGAACCTCATCGAGAACGCTCTGCGGATCACGCCGCGAGACGGAACCGTCACGATCGATGCCCGCGAACGTTCGCTCAGCGTCACCGATACCGGACCCGGTCTTGGGCCACATGACATCCCGCACGCCTTCGAGCGGTTCTATCTGCACTCACGCCAGAGCTCCGACCGGCGCACGGGATCGGGCCTCGGCCTCGCGATCGTCAAGGAGCTCGCCGATGCGATGAGCGCCACCACCAACGTGGAGAGCCGCCTCGGCGTCGGCACCACGTTCACCGTCACCCTCCCGCCCGCTCCTCACTGACCTCAGCTTGCCGTCTGGCTGGGGGTGGCGCCCCGCAGGACGTCGGTATCCGGCAGGACCGCAGATCCCCGTCGGTCGACGCCCCGGCGTCGGGACTACGTCTTGCGCTCGAGGGTGAACGCGTAGCCGCCCGAGCAGTCGCCGATCTCCAGACCGACCCTCCCCTTGATGCGGTGTCCGACCACCCGTCCCGAGAGCTCGACGCTCGTCTGGCCGTATCGCCTGACCACGGTGAAGCGGCCGTCGGGTGCGATGCGCGCCTTGGGCACTGGGGCGACGCCGGTCAGAACGTCGTCATGATCGCCTGTCCCGGCGACGTCGAAGGCCTGACGCAGCTCGTCGTGACCTCTTGCCCTCGGTTATCACCGCTCGCAGCCGCTGGGTTCCGGCGGGGAGGCTGACGACAGCTGCGGCCCGCCCCGCGCTGATCGTCAACGGCCGCAGGTTCTGCGGCCTCAGATGCACCCAGGCGCCATTTTGGCGCCGCTCGATGGTGAGCGGCGGGGCGTCGGGATCACCGTCGACGCGAACTTGCAGGGTGAGCGGGTAGCTCGCGTAGGCCTGGGTCGGGGCGCTCAGACGAAGCCTCGAGAGGGCACTCTTGATCGTGAACGACCGCACGGGGCTGGTGTCGAAGCCGCCCGCGATGAAGCGGTAGGCCTGCCAGTAGTACTTGCCGGGTCGCACCCGGGCACCCCCATTGGGATGCGTCGTCAGCCGAGCCCGCTGCTGACCCTCAGGCGTGGTGTTGTCGGAGATGTTGCTGCCCACGACACGCTGGTCACTGCGCAGCCGCCCGTCCCTACCGAGCTCCGGGCAAGCCGCACGTGTAGGTGACGATGATGCCGTTGGGCGCCAGAGCGACCGTCGCCCCGTCGGCCGGAGACAGCTGCTCGACTGGCGGGTCGTCGGAGAGCGCGTGGGCGGGCGGCGCGAGCACCGCGACGGTCAGGAGCGCCGCGAGGATCACGACGTAGCGGGACATGCTCGCGAGTGCACAGAGCGCCCCTGGAGCGCGAGGTCGGCCGGGGGGGCACACCTTGCGGTACGCAGGGTCGCCTTTTGCGCTCCGCGTCGTAGGCCATTGCCTCCCCCGGGCGGGCGCCCGCCCACCTCATGGACCCGACTGGATGCCTCGGACGGACCGTGCCCCCAGACACGACGAACACCCCTGCGAATGCGGCAGCGTTCAAAGCAGCGCGCCCGAGAGGATTCGAACCTCTGACCTTCGGTTCCGTAGGCTGTTCCTCTTCGCCGTGTTCAGCGGGTGTTCGGACGTCGATGCGACCGACATGCGACCTGGACTGATCGCACGTTCTCGCCTCTCGCTGCCTCTGCTCGCCGCTTCGATCACTCGCCATCGACGGTTGCTCGGGCGGCCTGCGGTGGTCCGCGTGGCCGTCACTCATCGTCGAGCATGGGGTACTGAGGCGGGGGCGTCCCGCGCACCTCGAGCACTCGCGGGTGGGCGACCTTCTCGGGCGCACCGCGGTCCTCGACGGTCAGGCGGACGCGCCAGTCATCGCCGAAGTCAAAGACGTAGCCGATGTTCTGGCCGACGTGCAAGGCGAGTTCTGCGAGCGGGACGTCGGCGGTCGGGACGCCCGCGTCGGGCGTGTCGGGGGTGGTGAGCTCGGTTCCCGGTGTGTCGCCGTAGAAGCTGCCATCGAGGAAGAAGGAGTACAGGTGGTCGTCGTACCAGCCGAACGCTTCCTGGATCGCATCGTGAACCGCGGTCAGGTGCTGGCGCTCGAGCACGGTCAGGCGTGCCTGGACGCCGCGTTTGTTGAGCAGATCAGCGGTGAAGACCAGCGCGGCGTCGCCCGGCGCGGGGACCGTACGCTGTGGGCTGGGTGCGGTGCCGGCCAGCGCACGGCCGGTGGCGGTGAGCGACAGCCGGAACGGACGCTCCCCGGTGCGGCGCTCCAGCAGGCCGTAGCCTTCGGCGCGGGCTATGAGGGGCACGAGCGCGTGCCACAGCGAGAACTCATTGAACGGCTCGCCCCCGTCGGCGCGCCAGCCTAACGTGTGCAGAACGGTGCGCACCGTTGCCGTGAGCTCTGCGACCTCGCGTGCCTCGTCGGCGAGCAGCGCGGCTTCGAGCGGCGGCCACGCCGCGGCGCCGAACCGATCGCCGGCCGCAAGGCCTTCGTGCAGCACGCGGACGAGCGCATCAGGGTCGGCGAGCAGCTGGTGGCCGCGAGCAGTCGTGCGCAGCGTCTCCCGCCGGCGGCGCATGAGCCGCAGACGTCGTAGCCCGGCGTGGGTCTCTTCGAGCACCGGCAGCTCGGCCTCGCGGTACGGAGGGCCGAACCGCTCGTGATCCCACAAGTCCGGCCACCGCTCAGCCGCCTCGCGCACCACAGTCCGGCGCAGGGCGAGCGTCTTGGTCAGCCCGACGCCGTCCTTCGCTGCGCCAACGGTCAGCAGCCAGTGCGCAACCGACTTCGCCGCGTCCTCGAGGACGTGGTGTTCAACCGGCGACATACCGGCATAAGAGCATGCGCCGCCGACGGGGCGTCGGGAGATCAGCGGTCGCGCCAGTCCTCGATCCCGAGGCGGACGTGCCCAACCTCGAGCCGGCTCGCGTCGCTGTCGATGGCGGCGGCGGCAGCGACTTCGAGGGCGGCGAGTACGTGGCGGACGCTGCCGTCCTTCTCCTCGTAGAACTCCGCGAGGGCGAGTAGCACGTCGTCGGCGATCAGATCCTCAACGCGCACGCCGATGCCGTAGAAGTCGAGGCGGTGCGCGAGGATCGCTCGCAGCCCATCAACCGTCCGGGCAGCCAGCGACGGGATGGTGGCCTCGAACAGATAAGGGCGCAGCTCAGCGTAGGCCTCCAGCTCGGTGAAGTGATCCTGCACGGCGATGATCGTCGGCGTCTCGATCTCGCGTACGAGCAGCTTGAGGCTGTTGGTGAAGAAGCGATCGCGCGTGGCGTCGTCGACGCCACTGCCCAGCGCGGCCTCGGTGTCCTCGAGGACGAGCACGGGGACGCGCTTGTGGTGATTGAAGATTGCGAGCAGACGGTCCAAGCCGTAGAGGCGATCGGCGGGTTGCCGACCGCGGCTGTACTCGATCTCGAGCGACTCGAGCTGGGCGGACACCTCGAGCGGGACGGGGCCGCCGCCGAGCTTTCCCCCACCGCTGGCGCGACCCGGCCGACGGATCTCGTCATCCGCGCGGGCGCTCTCGATCGCCTCGCGTTGGTCGCCGCTGACGTCGACCTCGTTCGCCTTCGCGGCTTCGAGAGCGGCGCCAAGCGCCGCGCTCCCGAGCACGGCCGGATCGGACGGATCGTCCATGCCCACCACCGGCACGCGGATCGCGATGTGGTCGTCTGGAAGCTGCCGGCACAGCCACGCCAGCACGCTTGACTTCCCCCCACCCCGTGCGCCAACGACGGCGGCGCTGCTGCCAGCCCGTATCGCGTCGAGCATCGGTCGTTCGACGACGTCCTCGCCGGTCAGCGTGTCGAACGGGACGTGCGCGAGGCCGAGGTCGACGAACTGCGGTTCGCGGAAGGCGCCCTGGGCGCGGATGTCGCTCAACACGCTCAAGGGTCGCCGACCTCGACCTCGGTGGCGCCGCTCGGCCGGGCGGCGCCCGGTGGTGGCTCGGCCGGCCGGAACACACGGCGCGGCCGGCGCCCACCGGGAGACTTCTCGTCGGTCCCGATCACGAGCTTGGCTTCGGCAAGCTCGCCCAGGACCTGAGACGCGCGAGCGCGTGTCCAACTCAGCCGGCGCAGGAACTCCTTGTCCGACGCACTCGCTCCGCCGAGAGCCTCCAGCTCGTGCATGGCCATGCTGTGCGGCCGGCCGAGCGACGCCGCCTGCTCCTGGCGCCACAGCGTGGCAGCGAGCGGATCGTCGGTGGCGGGGCTGAGCAGGGCATCTCGCACCGCCTGCAACGCCGCCCTCGGCGTGTGCGTCTGCTCGGCGATCCGCCGCAGCACGCCGTCGGGCAGCGCGACAGCGCGCTTGCGCAGAACCTCCAGCATCTCCCCGCCAGTCATCTCAAGCGATACCACCTGATCGAAGAACGCATCCGCGGGCGGGGTCAGCAGGATCGATCGCTCGGTGTCCTGCACCGCGACAACCCACCGATGCTCCAGATGCCACAGCTCGTCGCGCAGGCGTCCGAACAGGTCGTGCGCGGCCGCGGCTCCGTGAGCGCAGTCGACGAGCACGACCGCAGCCGGATGCTCACCGAGGGCCCGCAGACGCTGCACGGTACGCAGCGATGTTGAGCCCGGAGGTCCACCGGTGAAGACTCCGGCCAAGAGGGCAGCGTCGCTGCCGAGTTCGCGCAGCGCGCCACGGCGACCAGCGAACTCGGTCTCGATCGCCGAGACCAACTGCCCGACGTCAGCCACGCCGGTGGCGTCGACGAACACCACGCGGATGTCCTGCTGGCGCAGTTGCCGCTGCAACAGACGCAGCGCCGACGTCTTGCCCGAGCCGCGCGCGCCGACCAGCGCGACGTTGAAACGGTGCCGCACAGAACCGAGTAGGCGGTGCCAAGCGGCCGGAGCGACGAAGAACTCCGCATCAGAGTCGGTGTCGTACAGCGGACGGGCCTGCAGCATCTAACGCAGCTTACTGAAATGAGTGTTAGCGACGGGGGCATCGAGCGGATCGGTGCTTTGAGATCGCCCCTCGTGGCTTTTGATAACGCCAGGCTTCGACATCGAGCAGGGTACCGGGCGGGCACGGTCAATCGCGAGATACAGCCAGCCCATCGCCTCGATCAGCCTGCGCCGGTCGAAGCTCCCTGCTCAGGTCAAGCGGAGGTCCGAGATCGCCGTCGAGCAGGTGGCCGTAGGTCTCAAGCGTGTACGCGGGCGAGTGGTGGCCCATCCAGCGCTGCAGGCGCAACATGCTCAAGCCCGACTCGATCAGCAGCGACGCGCAGGTGTGGCGCAGCGCGTGGAAGCCGACGCCCGACAGTCCAGCACGCCCGGCAGCCGGCGCGAGGACGCGATGTCGCAGCGCTCCCGGGTCGGCCGGACGGCCCTCTCGACCGGGAAACACGGGGGCGTCGTCGCCTGCTTCGGGCGGGCGCAGCGAGTGCAGCGTGGCGGCCAGCTTGCGCGGCAGGGGCACATAGCGGTCGCCATGACGCGACTTCGGTGCGCCCGTGACGCCGCGAACGATCGAACGGCGGACGTGCAGACGCGGCGATCCGTCGTCGAGCTCGAGGTCGCACCAGCGCAGCGCGACCGCCTCGGAGATCCTCAGCCCGGTCACGGCGAGCAGATCGAACAACGGTCGCCATTTGACCGGGACCTCGTCGAGCAGCCGCGCAAGCTCGTCGCGCGTGAGGAATCGGCGCTCCTGGCGGTCCCACGCGCGTCCGCCGCGACGCCGCGGCAGAACGACCAGCTCGACTGGGTTGTGGTCGAGCAGGCCCTCGGCCACAGCAGCATCGAGCGCGTGGCCGAGCGGCGTGAGCACATTGGCGATCGAGCGGTCAGAGAGCCGGCCCGCGCGGCCTGGCTTGGTCGTCAGCCAGTCAACGAAGCGCTGCAAGGCGACGCGGTTGACATCGCGGACGGCGAGCTCGCGCTCGAAGAAGCGAAGCGTGAAGGTGGCGAGCAGCCGCCGGTACTCCTCGCGGGTGTTCTCCCGCACACTGTCACGGCCCGAGCCGGCGTAGCTGTCCACCCACGCGAGCGCGTACTCGTGCAGCGTCGGGCCGCGCCGCAAAGCGTGCTCGGCGGCGTCGCGGGCGCGCTTGATCGCCACCGCCTCGACGAGCGTTGCGGCCGCCTGCTTGCGCTGCCGCCCACCGGTGCCATAGATCGCGACGTAGCGTGAACCGCGCCGAAAGACGCCAGGATGCTGCGTCCGCTCAAGTGGCAACACGGTCAGCGTTGCCTTGTTGCCACCCCTTGGGGTTCGACGCACCGCCGAACTCCCCTTGCCGACAGCGATCCGTGAGCGCGCCCGAGAGGATTCGAACCTCTGACCTTCGGTTCCGTAGACCGACGCTCTATCCAGCTGAGCTACGGGCGCGTGCGGCGGCCATTGTACGGGTGACCACCGAGCGGACAGGGCGGGATTCGAACCCGCGATGGAGAATGACCCCCATACTCGCTTAGCAGGCGAGTGCCTTCAGCCACTCGGCCACCTGTCCCCACTGTGCTACGCGCCGCAGTGTAGACCTCGCGGGCTAGGCTCCGCCGCGCACGGAGGGGTGGCAGAGTGGTCGAATGCACCGGTCTTGAAAACCGGAGACGGGATCTCTCGTCCGCGGGTTCGAATCCCGCCCCCTCCGCTTCGCCGCGATGATGCGCCCCGATGCTGACGGCCGCAGCGCTCTCCCTCGCCCTCACCGCCCACACGCCTGTCGTCGTGCAGGACTCGCGCGAGCGCTTCCCGCTGACGTCGGTCGCCTCGGCGCCGGTGGGCGTGCCGGGCCTCGACCGGCAGCGCGGGCCGACCGTCTACGGGCGCGTCGCGCGCAGCCGCGAGGGCGGCGCGTGGCTGCAGTACTGGTTCTTCTACGCCGGCCAGGACCAGGACCGCGGGATCGTGCGCACCGGCCGCCATGCGGGCGACTGGGAGATGCTCCAGATCCGCGTCGACGATCGCGGACGCCCCGTGGAGGCCGTCCCCGCCCAGCACTCGGGCGCCGAACGCTGCGGGTGGTCGACCGTGCGCACGGACGCAGGGCACCCGATGGTCTACGCCGCGCACGGATCGCACGCGACCTATCTGCGCCCCGGCGTGCGCGACCGCACCTTCCCGGACCCCAACGACGAAGCCGACGGCCGTGGCGCGGTCGTCCACCCGCGGCTCGTGCGGATCTCCGAGGGGGCGCCGCGGTGGATGCGCTGGCCTGGGCGCTGGGGCGGCGCCCGGGCGCGCAGCTGGATTCCCGGCGAGCAGGATTCCCCGTACGGGCCGGCCTTCCAGCGGCAGGGACGCTGGACCGATCCCGACGGCTGGGCGCGCGCGGCGCGCAGCTGCCGGGCCGACTGCGACGAGGTAGGCGAATGCGACTGGCGCGAGAGCCTCGTCGGCGGGGGAGGCGGGGCGGCGGTCGCGGGCGGCGCCGGCCTGGTCTGGGCTCGGCAACGCCGGCGCCGGCGTCCTCGCCGCACACCCTGAGCGACCGGCCCTCTCAGAGGCTGTTTCGCGGAACGGCGGTGGTTCGGAGGGGGCCGGATCGTGGTGTCGGGCGACGGGCGATTCCGCCGCCGATGCCGGTGGCATCGGCAAGGGACCGGCTGGCGTCCGGCGCCGCGAGGCGGCCCCCTCCAACCGGCGACTCCGTGAAACAGCCTCTCAGACCCCGGCGGCCCGCAGCCCCGCCGTCACCGCGGCGGCGACCAGCACCGCCCCGACGATCGACCCGAAGCGCGCCACGACCCCGACCGCCGCGAGCACCCCGAAGGTGTCGGCGCCCACGCCGACCCGCTGCCCGTCAGCCAACGCGTTGGTCACGATGAGCGCCGTCAGCAGGGCGGGTGCGAGCTGCCCGACGACGCGGACGAGCGGCGGGGGCAGGTCACGGCCGCCCAGGGCAACCGGGCCCGCCGCCTTGATGGCGAACGTGACCGCCGCGCACAGGGCGACCGCCGCCCATTGCGTCTGGTTCATGGCGTGCCCCCCTCGGCGGGCGGGCGCAACCCGAGCAGCGCAGCGACCGACGCGGCCAGGATCGGGGCGCCGGGCGGGGCGATCGGGACCAGCGCCAGGGCCAGCCCGCCGCCGACGAGGGCCACCACGCGCGACCGGGGCTCGCGTAGCTCACCGACCAGCAGCGCGACGAAGAACGCCGGGAAGATCGCGTCCAGCCCCAGCGCGTGCGTCGCCGAGCACGCCGCCGCCCAGTGCGCCCACGGTCGTCCCCGTGAGCCACCCGACGTACTGCGTCGCCGAATGGCCCCAGAGGAAGTGCCGGTCGAAGCTCCCGTCGCGCCGCATGGACATCGCCCAACTCGAGTCGACGACCGGCTGTCCCTTCAGCGCGCGGCGCAACGCGGTGCCCGGCAGCGACGGCCCAAGCGCCATACCCATCGGCAGGAAGCGAGAGTTCATCAGCGCGGCAGCCCCGATGGCCGCGCCCAGGCCGCCGCCCGCCCCGAGGATCGCGACCGCAGCGAACTGCGCCGAGCCGGCGAAGACGACCGCGGACATGATGATCGCGCCGACGGCGCTGAAGCCCGCCTCACGCGCCACCACGCCGAAGGACAGGGCCAGGACCGCGGATGCCACCGCGAACGGCGCCCCGGCCCGTGCCCCCGCGCGCCAGCTCGCGCGGACCCGCCCTGACGCGGCGGGGGTCAGGGCGCCGGCGCCCGGGTGCTCGCGTCCTGCTGCGACGGGCCCGTCACCCGGCCGCCCGGCGAGCCCGCCGTCGGCTCACGCGTTGTGGGCACGGCCGATCTCGAGCAGCTGCTGCTGGGCCGGCTCGTGGTCGACCTGCAGCGTCGTGTGCTGGATGGCGAAGCGGTCGCGCAGCAGCTGCTGCAGCTCACGACGCCGGCTGTGGCAGTCCTCCCCGGAGGCGACCATCACGTGCGCCGCCAGCGCTGGGAACCCCGAGGTGACCTCCCAGACATGCAGGTCGTGCACCTCGCGGACGCCGGGCTGGGCCGCCAGCGTGCGGCCGATGTCCTGCGCGTCGATGCCGCGCGGCGCGGCCTCCAGCAGCACGCGGCCGGACTCGCGCAGCAGGCTCCAACCGCTGCGCACCATGAGCGCGGCGACCAGCAGTGCCGCGATGCCATCGGCCTCGCGGAACCCCGTCGCCACCACGACCACGCCGGCGACGATCGCCGTCAGCGAGGAGAACAGGTCGGCCATCACGTGCGCGCGCGCACCCGCGACGTTCAGGCTCTGGCGCTCCGCCCGCGCCAGCGCGAGCGCCGCACCGACGTTGGCCGCGGCACCGATGACGCCGACGATCACAACGACCGCCCCGTCGACGTCGGGCGGTTGGCCGATGCGTCGCAGCGCAGCGACGGCGATGACGCCCGCGAGGACGAGCAGCGAGGCGCCGTTGACCTGGGCACTGAGGATCTCGGCCCGCCCGAGGCCGAAGGTGAAGCTCCGCGACGGCGGCCGGGAAGCCAACTGCAGAGCGACGAGGGCCAGGACGAGGGAACCGGCGTCCAGCAGCATGTGGCCGGCGTCGGAGAGCAGCGCGAGGGAACCGGCGAGCACGCCCGCGACGACCTCGAGGGCGAAGAAGACGAGGATGACCGCGAGCGCGACGCCCAGCCAGCGACCGTCGGCCTGTGCGCTGACCCCGTGGTGATGGTGGTGGTGGCCGTGGTCGTGGTCGTGGCCCACGGCGTCGAGGATAGGACCGAGCTCAGGCGGCAGCGGCACCCGCCGCGCCCCGGGCGGGCAGCTGTCGTTCGACGTGCGCCGCCGCGATGTCCGCGCTGTGTTCGAGGAAGGCGGCGACCGTGCGCCGGGCCGTCGGGCTGAGCCGCGCCGCTGCTGCGGCCATGTCCTGCCCGAAGGCCGCGTAGGCCTCCTCGGCAAAGCCCTGGGCGACCTTCGTGAGGCAGAGCATCGTGCTGCGGCGGTCGCTCGGGTGCGGGGTGCGTTGCACGAAGCCCAGGCGCTCGAGGCGGTCGGCCAGGGCGGTCACCGCGCCGGAGGTGAGGCCGAGGCGCGCGCCGAGCTGCCCCGGCGTCAGCCCGCCCGCGCAGTCGAGCTGCTCCAGTGCGTGCAGGTCGGCCAGCGAGATGTTGTGCTTGCGAGCGACGGCCTCGTCGAGGCGCGCGTTCTCCATCGTGAAGCGCTGCACCGCGGCCCGCAGGGAATCGTCGCCGGCAACGTCTGTGACCTTGGTCATGCACGACATCTTTACAGCCGATCATCTTGACAGTCAAGAGTTCTCGGTGATAGAAGGTTTGCCATGAGCTCCGTCTTCTCCTTTCCCGCTGGCCGCCGGACCAAGTGGGTCGTCTTCGCCGTGTGGGTCCTCGTTGTCGTCGGCGTCAACGCGGCGCAGCTGCCGACCAAGTTCATGGACGCCGAGAAGAACGACTCCGCGTCGTTCCTGCCCGGCGAGGCGGAATCCACGAAGGCGCTCGCCGTCACCGAGAAGCTCAACAAGGGCGACGTGGCTCCGTCGGTCGTCGTCTACCGCCGGTCGGGCGGGCTGACGCCGCAGGATCGTCAGCGCATTGGCCGCGACGTCACCGAGCTCAACCGGGCAACCCGGGCGTTCAAGAACACCACGCCGTTCGGGAACCCGCAGAACCCGCGCAGCGCCGAGCCCGTCCTGTCCCCGGACGGCACCACCGCGCTCATCGGCAACCTGGTCAAGGGCACCGGCGAGGGCAAGGACATCATCGACCCCGTCAAGCGCTACCGCAAGATCGTCAGCGGTGACGAGGGGGGCCTGAGCGTCAAGGTCGCCGGGCCGGCCGGCATCTCCGCCGACGCGATCAAGGTCTTCGAGGGCATCAACGGCACGCTGCTGCTGGCGGCCGGCGGGCTCGTGCTCTTCCTGCTGATCCTGATCTACCGCAGCCCCCTGTTCTGGATCTTCCCGCTGCTGGCCGTGGTCTTCGCCGAGCTGTCGTCGCGTGGCCTGGGCTACGGGCTGACCGAGCTCGGCGTGACCGTCAACGGGCAGTCGTCGTCGATCCTGTCCATCCTCGTCCTCGGGGCGGGGACCGACTACGCGCTGCTGCTCGTCGCCCGCTACCGCGAGGAGCTCGGGCGCCATCAGGACAAGCACGAGGCGATGGCGCTCGCGCTGCGCAGCGCCGGGCCGGCGATCTTCGCCTCCGGGCTGACGGTCTGCGCGGCGTTGCTCACACTCACGCTCGCCAAGGTCAACGGGACGGCGGGGCTCGGGCCGATCGGCGCGATGGGCGTCGCGGTGGCGATGCTCGTGATGCTCACCTTCCTCCCCGCGCTGCTGACGATCGTCGGGCGCCGGCGCTTCTGGCCGTTGGTGCCCTACGGCCCCGAGGGGCCGGACGCTGCCGACCACCAGCCCATGGCGCGCGGCATCCGCGCGCTCGGTCCGGTCCTGACGGCGCTGGCGATCGTGGGCATGGTGGTCGTGCTCGGCGCCGTGCTCGCCGGAGCGTTCGGCGTTGCGCTGATCGTCGCGATCGTCGTGATCGTCCTCGTCGCCTTCTTCCGCTTCGTCGGCCCCCGGATCGACCGCCGCTTCCTGCGCCCGTTGGAGCGCCGCCTGAGCGTGGGCCGCGCCGCGGCGGACTCGACCCACGGCGTATGGCGGCGCCTGGGCGAGCGCGTGGCCCGCCGGCCCGGTCGCGTCGCCCTGGGCTCCGCGGGGCTGCTGGCCGTGTGCGCGCTGGGGTTGGCGAACTTCTCGACCGGCCTGACGCAGGGCAACTCCTTCCGCGACAGCGTCGAGTCCGTCCAGGGCCAGGACCTGATCGCGCGGGCGTTCCCGGGCGGCCAGTCTGCGCCCACCGACATCGTGCTGAAGGACCCGGGGAGGGTCTCGGCGGTCGTCCGTGCCGCCGAGCGTGTGCCGGGCGTGGCCGCCGTCGCCCCCAAGCCGGCCAACCAGGGGCCCGAGGGGGTCCAGCTGACTGCGTTCCTGAAGCTCGACCCGTACTCCACCGAGGCCTTCGCCGTCATCCCCACGCTGCGCTCCGCCGTGCGCGCGGCCGACCCGCAGGCGCTCGTGGGTGGCCCCTCGGCCATCGAGTACGACCTGCGGCAAGCGGCGACCGACGACACGCTCCTGCTCGTCCCGATCGCGCTGCTGATCGTCTTCCTGATCCTCGTCGTGCTGCTGCGCGCACTGGTCGCCCCGTTGCTGCTGATCGGCACCGTGGTGCTGAGCTTCCTGGCGTCGCTGGGCGTGGGCGTCGTCGTCTTCGACGTGATCTTCGGCTTCCCGGGCAGCGACACGTCCCTCCCGCTGTTCGCGTTCATCTTCCTGGTGGCGCTCGGGGTCGACTACAACATCTTCCTGATGGCGCGGGTGCGCGAGGAGGCGCTGCGCCACGGTACCCGCGAGGGCATGCTGCGCGGCCTGGCGGTGACGGGTGGGGTCATCACGTCCGCCGGGATCGTGCTCGCCGGGACCTTCGCTGTCCTCGCGGTGCTGCCGCTGGTCTTCCTCACCGAGCTCGGCTTCGTCATCGCCTTCGGCGTGCTGCTGGACACGTTCCTCGTTCGTTCTGTGCTGGTGCCGGCCCTGGCCTTCGAGGTCGGCCCGAAGATCTGGTGGCCATCGTCGCTGGCCTCGACGCTGCACCGGCCGCGCGGGCGCCGTGGGGGGCGTGGCCCGGGCGCACCCAACGGCCTGGTTGACGGCAACGGCGCGAGCTCGCCCAACGACCGAGCCGCTGCCGTCCGCGCAGCCGGCCGCGACGCCGGCTGACCTATCCGGCGGGCTTGACGCGGATCAGCGAGTCGGCCACGCAGGCCGGCTTCGCCTGGCCCTCGCACTCCACGACGAAGCGCTGGACGACCGCGAACCAGCCGCCGTCCAGCGGGTCGACCGCGGTGATCTCCACGGTCGCGCGCACCCGCGAGCCGGCGCGCACCGGGGCCGGCCAGCGGACGCGGTCGTAGCCGTAGTTGACCCCGAGCGGGTACTGGCTCAGGCTCAGCAGCTCGTCGCGGAACCCGTCCACCAGGGAGAGCGTCAGGTTCCCGTGCGCGATCGTCTCGCCGTAGGGCCCCTCGCGCCGGGCGCGCTCGACGTCGACGTGCAGCCAGTTGTGGTCGCCGGTCATCGCTGCGAACGCGTCGATCTGCTCCTGGGTCACGACGCGCCATGTACTCGGGCCGACACGCCGGCCCTCCAGCTCCGTGGCCAGATCCACAGCGGCCACCGGGCTCAGTTGTTCGGCAGGGAGGATCCGGACAGGAAGAAGAACCAGACCTCGAAGGCGAGCACCGCGAGGACGACGCAGCCGACCAGGACGCGCTCGGGCGCACCGACGTCCTTCTCGCTGACGTCCTTCGCGCGAGCGCCGCGCAGGCTGCGCAGCCACGGCGCTTGGCGCCGGGCCCGCTGCCGGTTGGACAACCGGTCGTGCGCGGCACCGAGCACCGCCAGCAGCTTGACCAGCGCGTAGCTGGTCACCGCCAGGGTGCCCAGCACGAGCAGCAGGGCGGCCATGCTCGGCGCCGTCCCGGTCTGCACGCGCGAGCCGACCCAGACGGCGAGCAACGGGCTTCCGGTCCAGATCGCGGTCGTCGCCGCGCCCATGCCCGCCAGCAGCGCGGCGCGTTTGGTGCGCGAGGACGAGACGGGCGCGCTCACGACGGGGAGCCTTCCCGTGCCGACCGATGCCAAGCTTGGTCCACCATCTGCACGACGATACGCAGATGTTCGCGCCCATCGTCGCCGGGTAGGCGCTTGACATGCCGCCGCTTCCCGGGGAGGGTCAGCCTCCGATGGAGTTCGAGACCCCTCAGTTCGAGATGACCGACGAGAATCTCGACGACCACACCGTCGTCGTGAACGTCCGCGGGGAGATCCACGTCACGACGGCGCCCGAGTTCAGCCGGCGCCTCAACGACGTCATCGCCAGCGGCAAGACCCTGCTGCTCCTCGACCTGCTCGGCGTGGACTTCATCGACTCGACCGGGCTCAGCGTGCTGCTCAACGGCCTGCGCAGCGTGACCCGCGCGGACGGCCGCATGGCAATCGCGGCGGCCAATCCGACGGTGCTGCGGCTCTTCGAGATCACCAAGCTCGACTCGACGTTCGACATCCACCCGACGCGCGACGAGGCCCTCGCCTCGGTCCGCGGCCAAGCGACCTGAGGGGCCTCAGCCCGCCGCGGCCGCCAGCGCCGGCGGTGCGCCCCATGGCGCGAGGCACGAAGGCAGCGCGATCGTGCCGTCGTCCTGCTGCCCGTTCTCCAGCAGCGCGATGATCGTGCGCCCGACCGCCACGGCGGTGCCGTTGAGCGTGTGCAGCGTCTCCGGCTTGGCCTTCGGCTCGGCGCGCCGCATGCGGATGTCGAGCCTTCGCGCCTGGAAATCCGTCGTGTTCGAGCACGAGGTGAGCTCGCGGTAGCGCCCCTGGCCGGGCAGCCACGCCTCGCAGTCGAACTTCTTCGTGGCGGAGGCGCCCAGGTCGTCGACGGCGATGTTCACCACCCGGTAGGGGATCTCGAGCTCGCCCAGGATCTCCTCCTCGATCGCCAGCAGCCGCTCGTGCTCCTCGCCCGACATGGCCGGCTCGACGAAGCTGAACATCTCGACCTTGTCGAACTGGTGCACCCGGAAGATGCCGCGCGTGTCCTTGCCCGCCGAACCGGCCTCGCGGCGGAAGCACGGCGAGAAGCCGGCGTAGCGCACCGGCAGCGTGCCGGCGTCGAGGATCTCGCCGCTGTGCAACGAGGCCAGCGCGACCTCGCTGGTGCCGACGAGGTAGAGGTCGTCGGCGGGCAGGTGGTAGATCTGCTGCTCGGTGTCGGGCAGGAACCCCGTGCCGTAGAGCGCTTCCTCGCGCACGAGGACGGGCGGGATGACCGGTTCGTGCCCGTGGGCGCGCAGCTTGTGCGCAACCCAGTTGACCAGGGCGAGCTCGAGCAGCGCGAGGTCGCCGCGCAGATAGGCGAAGCGCGAGCCGCTGAGGCGCGCGCCGCGCTCGGTGTCGATCCGGTCGCCGGCCAGCGCCAGGTGGTCGAGGCCTTCCTTCGTGGCGTCGCCGACCTCGCGGACGACGGTGTCGGCGTCGGCGGCGGTCGGGTCGGGCAGGTTCGGCAGCACACGCAGGCCCTGCTCGAGCTCGCCGTCGACGATCACCAGCTCGTCGCGCAGGACACGCCCGCGCTCGGCCAGCGTCGTCGTCTCGGCGATCGCGGCGCTCACGTCCTCGCCTTCGCGCTTGGCCGCGGCGATCGCCTTGGACGCCTGGTTCTGCGCCGCCTTGACCCGCTCGGCCTCGGTCGTGAGCTCGCGCCGCTTGACGTCGAGGGCCAGCACGTCGTCGACCCGGCCGGCGACGTCACCGCCCCGCCGGGCCAGGGCCGCGCGCACGACCTCCGGGTCGCGCCGCATGAGCTTCAGGTCGAGCATCGCGCCGGCGGGGCGGGGTGCCGCTCAGCCTCAGCGGCCGGCGGGCTCCTTGGGCGACTTGGGCGCCTTGGCGTCCCGGCCCGAGTACTTCGCGAGGTACGTCGCGACAGCCAGGGCGTCGCGACCGACCACGATGTTCTCGGGCATGATCGCGCCCGAGTAGCCGCCGTTGCGTATCGCGTAGAGGACGTTCTCCACCGATTCGGCGCGGACGTTGAAGTTCGGCCCGTCGACCCGCTCGCGGTCGCGGATCTTGAACGCCGACCCCTGAGACCCGGCCGAGGAGAGCGTGTGGCAGCCCGAGCAGCGCTGGGAGAAGAGCTGCGCGCCGCGCTGGACCTGCGCCGAGCCCTGGACGTCGACCGACTGCGAGCCGCAGGCGCCCAGCGCGGCGGCGGTGAGGGCGAGGAGCGGCAGGAGGACGAGGCGGGGACGGTTCATCGGCGGCGTCGAGCATATTGGACAATGGTCGCCCGGATGCCTCCCGCTCGCGCCGCCTTCTGCCTGCTCGTCGTGCTTGCGCTCACCGCCTCGGGCGGGTGCGGATCGGGTGACGAGGCGGTCCGTGACCGCGACAACACCCTGCACCTGCGCCTCGACGAGTACCGCATCACCCCGCGTGACATCCGCGTGCGCGAGGGCCGCGTGCACCTCGTCGCGCGCAACACGGGGAAGTTGACCCACAACGTCGCGATCGAGAGCTTCTCCGACACCCCCGAGACCGACGACGAGGTGCAGCTCGGCCGCACGGACACGGCGCACGCGGGGGAAACGGTGTCCGAGGAGGCTCCCATCCGCCTGAAGCCGGGCCGCTACCGGCTCGTCTGCACGATCGCCAACCACGACAACCTCGGGCAGTACGGCACCCTGTTCGTCTCGGGACGATGACCGCCGACCCGTCGCGCTTTCGCGACGTCATCGGTAGCTTCCCGACCGGCGTGGCGGTCATCACCTGCGCCGGGCCTGACGGACCGGCGGGCCTGACCACGAACGCGGTCACGTCGCTCTCGCTGGACCCGCTGCTGGTGCTCGTCTGCTTCGACAACGGCTCACGGACGCTCGAGGTGGTGCGCGCCGCGCGGCGCTTCGCCGTCAACGTCCTGGCGACCGACCAGCGCGCGCTGGCCGCGGTGTTCGCCTCCAAGGCCGTCGCCCGCGAGAAGTTCGAGGCCACGACCCACGAGATCGCCCACGGCGTCCCCGTCCTGGACGGTGCGCTGGCCTGGATGGCCTGCGACGTTCGCGAGCTCCTCCCCGGCGGAGACCACACGATCGCGATCGGCGCCGTGACCCACATGGACGCGCGCGAGGGCGACCCGTTGGTGTTCCACCACGGGCGCTACACCAAGCTGGGCTGACCGGGCCGGCCCTCCAACCGCGGACGGCGGCCGTCGTCCACCCCCTTTGGGCGACATTTCGGTCGCTCAGCGTCCGATATGTCGCCCAGGGCGCGCGGGGGCGCGTCAGAGGCCGGCCGTCGTCCCCGCCGCCCGCAGGGCCAGGAAGCAGATCACCAGCGCGGCCGTGGTCATGACGCCCATCTCGCGGCGGACGATCGCGAGCACCACCGACCGCTGCTCACGCTCGGGGAGCGCGGCCACTGCCCGTGCGCCGTCGAGCCCCCGAGCGTCGAGCACCGTCTGCGCCGAGGCCAGCCGCAGCTGCTCGGCGACGAAGGACACCGCCGCCGGCAGCAGCGCGTAGAGGTAGAACAGGTTCGCGTCGGGGTGGGCACGGGTGGCGGCGAGCGCCGCGCCGGCGATCGCCAGCGCCACGGCGACCGCCTGCGCGCCACGCAGCAGCGGCCAGAACGCCCGGCTCGTGCGGACCTGCCACCAGAGCCACGCACCGAGCCCCCCGGCCAGCAGGTTCGCGGCCGCGCAGAGCAGCGCCAGGGTTGTGATCGGGCCTCTCATCAGGTGCCTTCTGACACTATGTAACAGTCCGTCACAAGCTGTGATACAACCGGCTGCAGCTTGCTTCGCACGTACCTTCCAGCGCTCGTCTTCGTCGCTCTCGGCGGCATCGTCGGCATCGCCTTCTCGGTCCTCAACACGCTGTTCGGGCCCAAGCGCAAGCGCGGTCGCAAGGAGCGGGCGAGCCAGGCCGATCCGTACGAGTGCGGGCTGCCGTCCGAGGTCCAGCAGGGCTTCCGTTTCGGGATCAGCTTCTACCTGATCGCGATGCTCTTCATCCTGTTCGACATCGAGGTCATATTCCTCTACCCCGTCGCCGTCCAGCTGCGCGGGTTCGGCACGTTCGCGCTGATCGAGGTCGTCGTCTTCATCGCCCTGCTCTCCGTAGCGTTCGTGTACGTGTGGCGACGAGGGGCCCTGGAATGGAGATAGTCAAGCGGGAGAGGAGCGATTTCCGCTCCCGCGGCCTGGACTCCCAGGCGATGCTGCGCGGCGAGCTCGAGGGCGAGGATCTCGAGCGCTACGTCCAGGAACGGATCATCACGACCACGCTGGAGAAGGCGGTCGACTGGGCACGCGGCAACGCCATGTTCCCCGCGACCTTCGGCCTGGCCTGCTGTGCGATCGAGATGATGTCGATCGTCGCGGCTCGCGTTGACGTCGCGCGCTTCGGCTTCGAGGCGTTTCGCGCGTCGCCGCGCCAGGCCGACCTGCTCATCCTCTCGGGCCGGATCTCGATCAAGATGGCCCCGGTCATCCGGCGCATCTACGACCAGATGCTCGAGCCGAAGTGGGCCATCGCGATGGGCGCGTGCTCGTCCTCGATGGGCGTGTTCAACAACTACGCGATCGTGCCCGCTGACAAGTTCATGCCGGTCGACGTCCACGTGCCCGGCTGCCCCCCGCGGCCCGAGGCGCTGATGCACGGGATCCTCAAGCTGCGGTCGAAGATCCAGCACGACCCGGCCATGGGCTGGCGCGAGCGCTACGGCGCAACGGAGACCGGCGAGTTGCTCGAGGGTCACGGGGCCGACGCCGCGTCGCCCGCCGCCCTGGCCTCCGCGATCAACGTGGCCAGGGCCGGGGGGACGCCCGGTGCCTGACGCGACCGGCCTGGAGCTCATCGCCCAGGAGCTGCGCGAGGCGGACGACGGCGCGGTGCTCGACACCCGCTTCTTCCGCGACAAGGCGCAGCTCATGGTCGCCCCGGAGGCGATCCGCGCGACGCTCGCGTCGCTGCGTGGCCGGGGCTACACGTTCCTGGCCAGCGTCCACGGCCTGGACTACTACCCCGAGGAGCCGCGCCTCGGGGTGCACTACGAGCTGCTGGACATGGAGGCGCTGGACCGCATCGCCGTGAAGGTGCGCGTGCCGATCGACGAGCCGGTGGTCCCGTCGGTCACCCCCGACTGGCCGACCGCCGACCACCAGGAGCGCGAGGTCTACGACATGTTCGGCGTGATCTTCACCGGCCATCCCGACCTGCGGCGGATCCTCATGCCGGAGGACTACGAGGGCCACCCGCAGCGCCGTGACTTCCCCATCGGCGGCGAGCCCGTGCTGTTCACCAAGGACGGCGCGCAGGGCAGGGACTACAGCTCATGAGCACGAGCCTCTCCCGCTACCGCGAGCTCGAGGAGAGCATCGACCTGTCCCACGTCCAGCAGCCGCTGGCCACGACAGGCGACTCCGAGGAGGAGCTGCTCACCCTCAACATGGGGCCCCACCACCCCGCGACCCACGGGGTGCTGCGCCTGCTGGTGACGCTCGAGGGCGAGGTCGTGCGCGACCTCAAGCCGATCATCGGCTACGTCCACACCGGCATCGAGAAGACCGCTGAGGACAAGAGCTACTGGAAGGCCATCCCCGTCATCGAGCGGATGGACTACCTCGCCTACTACTTCAACGCGATGGCCTTCTGCGGCGCGACGGAGACGCTGCTGGACGTCGAGATCCCGCCGCGCGCGCAGTACCTGCGGGTCATCCACCTCGAGCTCAACCGGATCATGAGCCACCTCGTGTGGCTGGGCACCAGCGCGCTGGACCTCGGCGCGATCTCGATGTTCTGGTACGGCTTCCGCGAGCGCGAGCGCATCCTGGACCTCTTCGAGATGAGCTCTGGGCAGCGCATGCACACGCGCTACATCCAGGTCGGCGGCGTCTTCGAGGACATCCCCCTCGGCTTCGACCAGAAGCTGCGCGAGTTCATCGCAGTCATGCCCGACGCGGTGGACCAGTACCTCGACCTGCTGGGCAAGAACGAGATCGTCCTGCAGCGCCTGCGCCACGTCTGCCCGATGCCAGCGGCCGACCTGCTCGAGCTCGGCGTCACGGGCCCGCTGCTGCGCGCCGCGGGCAACCCGTGGGACCTGCGCAAGGCGATGCCGTACTCGTCCTACGACCACTTCGACTTCAAGATCCCGGTCGGCACCGAGGGCGACAACTACGACCGCTTCATGGTCCGCATCGCGGAGATGAAGGAGTCCGTGAAGATCATCGAGCAGGCGCTCGACGGCCTGCCCGAGGGCCCGACGATCACCGAGGACCGCAAGATCGCGCTGCCGCCGCGCCACGAGCTGGCGACCTCGATGGAGGCGCTCATCCACCACTTCAAGCTGGTGACCGAGGGCTTCCGCGTGCCGCCGGGCGAGGTGTACTACCCCATCGAGTCCCCGCGCGGCGAGCTCGGCTGCTTCGTGCGCTCCGACGGCTCGTCCAAGCCCGCGCGCGTGCACATGCGCGACCCGAGCTTCGTCAACCTCCAGGCGACCGCGGCGATGACCAAGGACGCCTACATCGCCGATCTGATCGCGACCCTCGCGGCACTGGACCCCGTGCTCGGGGGCATCGACCGATGAGCATCGCTCCCGGGCCCGGCGCCGATCAGCAGGTCGCGCGCTTCCAGCACGGCTCGCGCGTGCCCGGCTGGGACGACAGCGCCGACCTGACCAAGGACCCCGCGGTCATCCCCGACCCGGCGACCACGCCGGTGCCGGCCGACCTGCGCGCCGAGATCGAGGGCCACATGGCCAACTACCCCGATCGGCGCAGCGCTTCGATCCCGGCGCTGGCCGCCGCCCAGCGCCGGCACGGCTGGTGCTCGCCCGAGGCCCTCGAGCAGGTCGCGTGCGTCATGCGCCTGACCCCCGGCTACCTCGTCTCCGTCGCGAGCTTCTACGACATGCTCGAGACCGAGCCCGTGGGGCGCCACAGCGTCTACGTCTGCACGAACATCTCGTGCTCGCTACTCGGCGCCGACGAGCTGCTCGAGCGCGTGGAGGCCGAGACCGGCGACGACCCCGAGTTCAACGTGCGCGCCTTCGAGTGCCTCGGCGCGTGCGACATCGGCCCGATGGCCAGCGTCGACGGCGTCTACGTCGGCCCGATCGGCCTCGACGAGGTCCCCGACCTGATCGGGCAGATCCGCGAGGGAGCACCCCCGCTGCCCGAGAAGCAGCTGCTGCGCCGCAAGAGCGCCGACCCGGACGTCAACACCCAGGACTGGCCGCGCCCCGAGGTGCGGCGGCGCGCCGTCGCGGGTGCGGCCATGCCGAGCCGGCCGGCCGCCGACGGCGAACTGGCCGCCGCCTCCCCGGTCGCCGGTGACGAGCCCGGCCCCACCGCCGCGCTGGAGAGCCCCGCCAGCGCGCCCGAGGGCCCGAGCCAGTCCGAGGACGGAGCCGCCGGATGACAGCGCGTCATTGCTGGGCCGCAGCCGCTTCGACCCCGAAAGGTTGGTCCTCGCGATGACAGCCGCCGACAAGATCCTCTTCGCCGACATCGACGAGCCCGGGCTCAACACGCTCGACGTCTACCGGCGCCGCGGCGGCTATGAGATGGCGCGCCAGGCGCTGGGTACGCCGCGCGACGCGCTGGTCAACGATCTCGTCGCGTCGGGCCTGCGCGGCCGCGGCGGCGCCGGGTTCTCCATGGGCAAGAAGGCCTCGTTCATGCCCAAGGGGACGATGGACAAGTACCTCGTCTGCAACGCCGACGAGTCCGAGCCCGGCACCTTCAAGGACCGCGAGCTCATGCAGAAGAGCCCGCACATGCTCGTCGAGGGCATGATCATCGCCGCCTATGCGGCGGGCGCCAACAAGGCCTTCATCTACATCCGCGGGGAGTACGTCGAGCAGGCCGACATCCTCGACGACGCGATCGCCGAGGCGCGCGAGGCGGGGCTGCTCGGGGACCTGTCGCTCGTCGTGCACCGGGGGGCCGGCGCCTACATCTGCGGCGAGGAGACGGCACTGCTGGACTCGCTGGAGGGCAAGCGCGGCAACCCGCGCCTCAAGCCGCCGTTCCCGGCCAACCAGGGCCTCTACCAGGGCCCGACGTTGATCAACAACGTCGAGACGCTCGCGACGATCCCGCACATCTTGCGGATGGGCGCGGAGGAGTATGCGAAGATCGGCGTGGACAACTCGACGGGCACCAAGCTCGTCTCGGTCTCCGGGCACGTCCAGCGCCCCGGCAACTACGAGATCGAGCTCGGCACGCCGTCGCGGGAGATCATCTACGGGCTGGCCGGGGGTCCGGGCGACGGCCGCACGGTGAAGCTGTGGTTCCCCGGCGGGTCGAGCTCCCCGGTGCTGACCGGCGACGACCTCGACCTCCCCTACGACTTCGACACGCTGGCCAAGGCCGGCTCGATGCTCGGGTCCGGGGCGATCATCGTCGTCGACGACCAGACCCCCGTCGTGAGCGTGATGCTCAAGCTCGCGAAGTTCTACCGCCACGAGTCGTGCGGCAAGTGCTCGCCGTGCCGTGAGGGGACCAACTGGACCGTGAAGATGGTCGAGCGCATCGACGGTGGCGAGGCCACCCCGATGGACCTCGACATCATGGCCTCGGTGCAGGAGCACATCATCGGCAACTGCCTGTGCGTGCTCGGCGACGCGATGGCGATGCCGGTCGGCTCGATGATCGAGAAGTTCCGGCCCGAGCTCGAAGCGCACATCGAGTCACGCCGGCTAGAGAACGCTTCGCTCGGCGACGAGCTCCCCGACGCGCTGCCGGTCCAGGTCCTCCAGGGCGCCGCGGTCTAGGTTCACTGCCGCATGCCCCGCCCCGAGCAGCGCACCGTCACCTTCTCGATCGACGGCCTCGAAGTCCAGGCGCCGGAGAACATGATGCTCGTCGACGGCGCCAAGCTGGGCGACGTCGAGATCCCGGTCTTCTGCTACGAGCCCAAGCTCGGGCAGCCCGTCGGCGCGTGCCGGATGTGCCTCGTCGAGGTCGAGGGGATCCCCAAGCTGCAGACGGCGTGCTCGACGCCGGTCAAGGACGGCATGGTCGTCCACACGCAGACCGACCGCGTGAAGACCGCGCAGGAGGCGGTGGTCGAGTTCCTGCTCATCAACCACCCGCTCGACTGCCCCGTCTGCGACAAGGGCGGCGAGTGCCCGCTGCAGGACGTGACCTACGGCTGGGGCGGCGGACGCAGCCGCTTCATCGAGCCCAAGCGCCACTTCCAGAAGCCGCTCGCGCTGTCGCCGCTGATCCACATCGACCGCGAGCGCTGCATCCTGTGCTACCGCTGCGTGCGCTTCTCCCAGGAGATCGCCGAGGACTACCAGCTCGTCCTGCAGGAGCGCGGCGCGCACAGCTTCGTCTCCACCTTCGACGGCCACCCGTACGTGGCGCCGTTCAGCGGGAACATCATCGAGCTGTGCCCGGTGGGTGCGCTGACCTCGCGGCCCTACCGCTTCCGCGCCCGCCCGTGGGACGTCGAGGGCTCGGGCACGGTCTGCACGATGTGCCCAGCGCAGTGCAACGTCGAGCTCACCGTGCGCGACGAGCGCGTCCTGCGCGTGCTGTCGCGCGGCAACGGGGCGGTCGACGACGGCTGGTTGTGCGACAAGGGGCGCTTCGCCTACCAGTCGATGCACGTGGATCAGCGCATCACGACACCACTGGTCCGCGACGGCGGGTTACTCCGGCCGGTGTCATGGGAGCGTGCGCTGGATGAGGCCGCGGGCGCCCTGAAACGCGCGGGCGGGCGGGTCGGCGCCCTGGTGGGCGGCGAGACCACCAACGAGGAGGGCTTCCTCCTCCAGCGGCTCGTGCGCGAGGGCCTCGGCTCGCAGGACATCGACTCGCGCATCGGCGGCGGCCTGCCGCTCGAGCTGCATGCCGCGCTCGGTGCGCCCGCCGCGCAGGCAACGGTGGAGGACATCGAGTTCGCCCACGCGGTCCTCGTCCTCGACTGCGAGCCGGTGGACGACATGCCGATCCTCGACCTGCGGATCCGCAAGGGCGTGCGCAGGAACCGGGTGAGGCTCGCGGTGGCCACCAGCCGCCCGTCCTCGCTGGATCCCAACGCCGAGCTCTCCGTGCGGTTCGCCCCGGGCCACGGCGAGGCCTTCGCGGTCGCGCTGAGCGCCGCGCTCAGCGGCCTGGAGAACATCGACGGCCTGGCCGGCGCGGCGGGCGCGGCGGCCGACGAGATCCACGCGCTGGCCACGCTGCTCACCGAAGCGGGCTCTACCCAAAGCCCTTCGGGCTCGGGCACAGGTGACATCGTGATCGTCTGGGGCGAGCGCCTGACCCACGGCGACCGCGGCGCTGCGGCCGCGCGCGCGCTGCTGAACGTCGCGGGGCGCCTCGGCGCAACGGGCGGCTCGGATGGCGCCGGGCTGATCGAGGTTCCTGCGGGGAGCAACGGGCGCGGGCTGCGCGAGGCCGGGGTCCTGCCGGTTGCCGGCCCCGGGCTCACCGCCGCCCCGGGCGGGGACGGCCGGACGGCCGGGGAGATGGCGCAGGCGCTCGCTGCGGGCGAGCTCACCGCGCTGTACCTCCTGCACGCCGACCCGCTGGAGGATCACCCCGACCGCTCGGCCTGGGAGCGCGCGCTGGACAAGGCCACGACCGTCGTCGCCCACGCGGCGTTCCTCACCGAAGGCGTGCGCGAGCACGCGACCGTCGTCTTCCCCGCCGAGGCCTACGCGGAGAAGGAGGGCACGATCGTGCACCCCGACGGCCGCGTGCAGCGCCTGCGCCGCGCCATCGGCCACCAGGGCCAGACCCGCGACGGATGGCAGGTCATCAGCGACCTCGCCAAGCGCGTCGGGCTCGACCTCGGCGTCCTCGTCGGGCCGATGGCCACGAAGCAGCTCGTCGACGCCGTCCCGTTCTACGCCGGCCTGACGCTCGAGGAGATCGGCGGCGACGGCGTCCGCTGGCCCGAGCGCGACGAAGGCGCCGCCGCCTATCCGCAGGCCAACCTCGGTCCTTTCGACATCGCGCGCCCCGCGGCGGCCCCGCAGAGCAACGGCAAGCTGCGCCTCGGCTCGTTCCGGTCGATCTGGGCTGGCCCCGAGGTCGCCAACTCACCCGCGCTGGCCTTCCTGCACACCCGCCGGCACGTCGAGATGGCCCCCGCCGACGCGCAGCGCCTGGACTTCGCGCACGGCGAGACGGTCACCGTCGGGTCCAACGACTCCGCCGTCGAGGCGACGGTCGCGCTGCGCAACGGGACGCCGGCCGGGACGGTCTTCCTCGAGAACGGGCAGCTCGCCGGCCAGCTCGTCGAGGTGACCAAGCGCGCATGAGCCTCCCCGCGGTCCTGGCCGACGTCGGCTACTACGAACCCTGGTGGGTCCAGATCCTCAAGGGCGTCGTCATCTTCGCGGTCGGCCTGCAGGCCGTGCCGGTCGTGCTGGTCGTGGAGCGCAAGCTGCTCGGGCGCTTCCAGGGGCGCATCGGCCCCAACCGCGTCGGGCCGTTCGGCCTGGCCCAGCCGCTGGCCGACATCATCAAGCTCGCGACCAAGGAGCAGTTCCGCCCCCGCACGTCGATCGGCTTCCTCTTCATCCTCGCGCCGATGCTGTCGATCATGACCGCGGTCGCGGCCTTCGCGATCATCCCGTTCGGCACGACGGTGAACATCTTCGGCACCGACGTCGGGCTCTACGGCGTCGACGTCGGCATCGGCCCGCTGTACCTCTTCGCGTTCGGGGCGGTCGCCTTCTACGGGATCATGCTCGGCGGCTGGGCCAGCGGCTCGAAGTACTCGTTCCTCGGCGCGATGCGCGCCGCGGCGCAGCTCATCTCCTACGAGGTCTCCCAGGGCCTTGCGCTGGTCGGCGTGATCATGACCGCCGGGACGCTGTCGCTGACCGAGATCGTCGAGGCCCAGCACGGCATGTGGTTCATCGTGCCGCAGTTCGTCGGCTTCCTCGTCTTCCTCACGGCCTCCTTCGCGGAGACCAACCGCGCGCCGTTCGACCTCGTCGAGGCGGACGCCGAGCTCGTCGGCGGCTACAACACCGAGTTCGGCGGAGCGCGCTTCGCGTCCTACTTCTTCGCCGAGTACCTCAACGTGCTCGTCGTCTCGGGCATCTGCACGACGGTCTTCCTCGGCGGGTGGCTGCTGCCCTTCGGCATCGACACGCCCGGGTTCCTGCAGCCGATCGTCGTGCTCGCGAAGATGTCGATCTTCGTCTTCTTCTTCATCTGGATCCGCGCGACGCTGCCGCGCCTGCGCTACGACCAGCTGATGAGCTTCGGCTGGAAGATCCTGCTGCCGCTGGCCACCCTCAACGCGCTCGTCACGGCCATCGTCGTGGTCGTGATCGACAACAACTAGAAGGCTTCGCACCCCTATGGCTCCGCAGACCAAGAACCCCAACTGGCCCCCGACCGACGACGTCGTCGAGGTCGTGCGCGGCCCCAACCCGGGCGGCGCGGGCGGCGCCTACCGCGCCTTCGGGGAGACGCTGCGCGGCCTGAAGACCACCTTCGGCCGCATCACCGAGGGCGTCCACACGATTCCCTACCCGGAGGAGAAGGTCCCGGTCTACCCGCGCTTCCGCGGGCGCCACCGCCTTCACAAGTTCGAGGGCACGGGCCTGGAGAAGTGCGTCGGCTGCTCCCTGTGCGCCGCGGCCTGCCCCGCGGACTGCATCCGCGTGGTGGCCGCGGAGAACACGCCGGAGCACCGCATCAGCGCCGGCGAGCGCTACGCCGCGGTCTACGAGATCAACCTCTCCCGCTGCATCTTCTGCGGCTACTGCGAGACGGCGTGCCCGTTCGACGCGATCACCATGGGCCACGACTACGAGATGTCCGACTACGACCGTTCCGACCTCATCTTCACCAAGGAGATGCTGCTCGCCGAGCCGTTCGAGCGCACGCCGCTGCGCAACGAGGGCGAGTAGGGCTCTCGGGCCCTCGGTAGGTTGTCGGCCTGAATGGCAGCGGTTCTCTTCTTCGTCGCGGCAGTCGGCGTCATCGCGGGTGCGGTGGGCACCGTCGCGCTGCGCAACTCCTTCTACTGCGTGCTCGCGCTCGTGGGGCACCTGCTGTCACTGGCGGCGCTGTTCCTGCTGCTGCGCGCGGAGTTCGTGGCGGCGGCCCAGGTCGTCGTCTACGCCGGGGCGGTGATGGTTCTCTACGTGTTCGTGGTCGCCTACGTCGGCGGCACGAACGTGCGCCTGGCCCCCGCAGCGGGATCCGGCTTCAAGGCGCTCGGCGGGCTGTTCGCGCTGGCGCTCTTCGTCGAGCTCTCGATCGCCGTGCTCGGCTCCGGGCTCAGCGCCATCGACACTCGCGGCGCCAACGCCAACCCCAACGCTGAGTTCGCGTTCGGAGGGCCGGCGGAGATCGGGCGGCTGCTGCTGACGAAGTTCCTGCTGCCCTTCGAGGTCGCGTCGTTCCTGCTGCTCATCGCGGCCGTCGGCGCCGTCACCCTCGCCCGCCGTCGCGGCGGGCTGCACGACGCCGAGCACCGGCTGACCCCCGCCGACATGCTGCGGCCGGTTGGCACGGGAACGATGGCCGAGGTCGTCAGCGGCACGACGGGGACCCCCGCCCACCGCGAGCTGGGCAACCCCGACCGCGAGCCGGCGGGCACCGGCGGCGGGGGCTGGTGAGCGCGTGAACATCGAGTACTACCTCGTGCTCTCGGCGCTGATCTTCTCGATCGGCGCCGCCGGCGTGCTGACCCGCCGCAACCCGCTGGTCATCCTGCTCTGCCTCGAGCTGATGCTCAACGCGGCCAACCTCGCGCTGATCGCCTTCTCGCGCATGCACGGCAACTCAGACGGGCAGATCTTCGCGATCATCGTGATGGTCGTCGCCGCCTGCGAGGTCTGCATCGGCCTCGGTGTCATCGTCGCGATGTTCCGGCGCAAGCTGCCGATCGACGTCGACCACATGCGCGAGCTGCAGGGCTGATCGTGCAGACCACCGCCTGGCTCGTTCTGCTGCTGCCCCTGCTCGGCGCCGTCGTCCTCGGGCTCGGCTACCGCGTCCTGCCCGGCAGGACGGCGGGCATCATCGGCACCGCGGCGATCGCCGCCGCGTTCGTGTGCACGATCCTGACGCTGCTCGAGCTGCAGGATCTCCCAGCGGAGGAACGCCACATGACGTTCATCGCGTGGGACTACGCGAACACCGTTGGGGTCGACGCGCAGCTGTCGATCCTCGTCGACCCGCTCAGTCTCCTGATGATGCTCGTCGTCACCGGCGTGTCCACGCTGATCCACCTCTACGCGCTGAGCTACATGGCCTCTGACCGCGGCTACGTGCGCTTCTTCGCCTACCTCAACTTCTTCGTCTTCTCGATGCTCGTGCTGGTCATGGCGGGCAACTTCCTGCTGCTGATCGTCGGCTGGGCGTTCGTCGGTGCGGCGAGCTACCTGCTGATCTCGTTCTGGTACCGGCGCACGTCGGCCACCAGCGCAGGGATCAAGGCCTTCGTCATCAACGTCGTGGGCGACATCGGGCTGGTGCTCGGGACCTACTTCATCTTCAAGGGCACCGGGACGCTCGACTTCCAGGCGACGTTCGCGGGCATCGCAGAGGCGTTCCCGAAGGGCGACGCGAACCTGACCGCCGGCTGCCTGCTGCTGCTCGTCGGCGCCTTCGCCAAGTCCGCGCAGATCCCGTTCCACACCTGGCTGCCGGACGCCATGGAAGGCCCCACGCCCGTCAGCGCGCTCATCCACGCCGCGACAATGGTCACCGCCGGCGTCTACCTGATCGCGCGCATGCACCCGCTCTTCGAGCGCGCCCCCGCCGCCGCGGACGTCGGCGCGATCGTCGGCCTGGTCACCCTCCTGGTCGCGGGCACCATCGGCCTCGTGGTGACCGACCTCAAGCGGGTCATCGCCTACTCGACGATGTCGCAGATCGGCTACATGATCATGGGCGTCAGCGCCGGGGCCTACGTCGCCGGCCTCTTCCACCTGATGACCCACGCGTTCTTCAAGGCGCTGCTGTTCATGGCCGCCGGCTCGGTGATCGCCGCGATGGCGGGCGAGCAGGATCTGAACAAGATGGGCGGCTTCCGCAAGGCGATGCCCTTCACCTTCGGCTGCTTCGTCATCGGCGGGCTGGCGCTGGCCGGCATCCCGCCGTTCTCCGGCTTCTTCTCCAAGGACGAGATCCTGCTCGTCGTCGGCGAGCAGGGCGGCTGGAAGTGGATCCTCTACGTGGGCGGCTACGTCGGGGCGTTCCTGACCGCGGTCTACACGTGGCGGATGATCTTCCGGGCGTTCTTCGGCGACCCGGTGCCGCAGGCGCGGGAGCTCGAGCAGGGCCACCTGCACCACGCTGCCGAGCACCGCAACCCCGCCTCCGGCGAGATCGAGGACACCGACGTCGGCTTCCCCGGCCCGGCCCACCACATCGCCGAGCGTTCGCTTCCCATGAAGGTCGCCATGGGCGTGCTCGCCTTCCTGGCGATCTTCGGCGGTGTCGTCGCCATCCCGAAGGTCACCGATACGCTGGACACCTTCCTGGAGCCCACCTTCGCCGACTCGACGATCAAGGTGCAGCCGAGCGACTCGCTGCTGGTCTTCGGCCTCGTGCTCGGCGCCGTTGCGGGCCTCGCCGGCATCGCGCTGGCCTACCGCCTCTGGGTGCAGCAGCCCGGCAGCGCCGCGCGCATCCAGCAGCGCTTCGCCCCGCTGCACGGCCTGTTCTCCCACCTCTGGTACTTCAACGAGATCATCGACCGCGGGATCGTCCGGCCGTTCGCGTTCTTCGGCCGCTTCGCGCAGCAGACCTTCGAGCGCCTGTTCGTCAACGGGGCGCTGATCGGCGGGCCGACCGGGCTCGTGCGCTCCGGCTCGGCTGCGGTGCGCACCGTGCAGTCGGGCTTCCTGCGTTCCTACGCGGCGCTGCTGCTGGCCGGCGTCGTCGGCATCGCCCTCTACTTCCTGCTGCAGTCGTGACGATCCACCTGTCGATCCCGCTGTGGCTGCCCGCCGTCGGAGGGGTCGTCGCGCTCCTGCTCCCCGGCCGCCTGGCGCGCTTCGCCGGCCTGATCGGGGCTGCGCTCGCGCTCGGCTATGCGGTCACGCTGATCGTCGACTTCGACTCGAGCGTCTCGGGCCTGCAGTACGTCACCGACCGCAGCTGGATCTCCGAGCTGGGCATCCACTACAAGCTCGGCGTCGACGGGCTCAACCTGTTCCTGATCGGGCTGACGTCGCTGCTGTTCTTCTTCTGCACGCTGTGGGCGGCCCAGCAGCAGTGGGAGCGCGAGGGGCTCTTCTACTTCCACATGGGCATGGCGCACACCGCAGTGTTGGGGGCCCTGATGGCCCAGGACCTCGCACTCTTCGTCGCCTTCTTCGACCTCATGCTGATCCCGTTCTTCTTCCTCACGGGGCAGTACGGCGGGCCCGAGCGCGTGCGCGCGGTGACCAAGCTCGTGATCTACACGCTGGTCGGCTCGCTGCTCATGCTCGCCGCGGCGATCGCGACGGCGGTGCTGGCCAAGCAGGGCTCCGACGGCGGGCAGCTCACGTTCGTCCTGACCGATCTCGCGAAGATGCCGCTGCCGGAGAGCTCGCAGAAGTGGATCGTCGGCTTCTTCGCAGCCGCGTTCCTGGTGAAGATGCCCGCCTTCCCGCTGCACGGCTGGATGCCCGATGGGTACCGCGCGATGCCGTTGCCGGTGCTCGCGGTGTTCAGCGGCGTCCTGTCGAAGGTCGCCGCCTACGGGTTCCTGCGCGTCGTCCTGCCGCTCTTCCCGCAGGGCGCGGTGTTCTGGCAGACGCCGCTGCTGCTGGTCGGCCTGACCTCTGTCCTCTACGGGTCTGTCATGGCCTTCACCACGACCGAGGCGCGGCTCATCCTCGGCTACTCGTCGGTGGCCCAACTCGGCTTCATCGTGCTCGGCATCTTCTCGATCCAGGACGCCGGCGCCCAGGGCGCGATCCTGCAGTCCTTCAACCACGGACTGGTCGTCGCGCCGGCGTTCTTCATCGTCGGGCTGCTGGCGGCGCGGGCCGGCGGCTCGCAGGACATCCGCGACATGGGAGGCATCGCCTTCCGCGCGCCCGTGCTCGCAGCGCTGTTCCTGATCGTGGCGCTGGCGACGCTGGCCATGCCCGGCTCGGCGAACTTCACCGCGGAGTTCCTCATCCTGCTCGGCGTCTTCCAGTCGAAGATCGTCATCGCGATCATCGCGTTCACGGGCGTCGCGATGGCCAGCGTCTACATGCTTCGCGCCTTCATCCGCATGATGCACAACCGGCAGAAGGAGGGCACCATCTCGCGGGACATCCGCCTGGGGGACGGGCTCGTGCTGGTGCCGCTCGTGCTGCTCATCCTGGCCTTCGCCCTGTATCCCCAGCTCGCGCTGGACAAGAGCGAGCGGGGGACCAAGGGATCGATAGAGGCCGCCAAGGCGGTCGCCGAACCGGGGGCCGCCGCGCCGGCTGCGGCGAGCGCTGCGCCCACCGCGCCCGGGGGGCCCGCGGTGCCTGAGCAGCAGGTCCCTGTGCCGCAGGGACCTGGGGCACCGCAGCCGGTTCCCGTGCCCCAGCAGCAGGTGCCGACACCGTGACCGCCGCCCTCCTGACCGCGCTCGCGGCGAAGCGCGCCGACGCACCCCACGTCGACTTCGCGGGCCTGTCGCCGCTCATCGCGCTCTTCGCCGGCTCGATCGTCGTCCTTCTCGGCGGACTGCTGCGCTCGCGCTTCACGCGCGAGAACGTCGTGCCGGCGCTCAGCCTGCTCACGACGTTGGTCGCCGGCGGCCTGTGCGTCTGGCAGCTCGGCCGCACCGAGGATCTCGTCGCCGGCGCGCTGCGACTCGACGACTTCGCGCTGATCCTCGACCTCGTGGTCCTGGTCGCGGGCGCGGCGACCGTGATCCTGTCCTGGCGCGCGATCGCACCGCGCGAGTCCGCGCACGGCGAGTACCACGCGCTGCTGCTGACGTCGATCGCCGGCATGGTCGTGCTCATCGGCGCGCAGAACCTGGTGACCGTGTTCCTCGGGCTCGAGCTCCTGTCGATCCCGCTGTACGTCCTGTGCGCGACGGAGATGCGGCGGTCGTCGTCGCTCGAGTCCGGGTTGAAGTACCTGATCGTCGGCTCGCTGGGCTCGGCGACGCTGCTCTACGGGCTCGCGCTCATCTACGGCGCGACGGGGTCGACCGACTTCAGCGGGATCGCGAAGGCGATCGGGGACGGCGACCTCGTCTCGGACACCCTGCTGCTCACGGGGATCGCCCTGAGCGTCGTCGGCTTCGGGTTCAAGGCGTCGGTGGCGCCCTTTCACCAGTGGACGCCGGACGTCTACCAGGGTGCCCCCACCCCGGTCACGACCTTCATGGCAACCGCGACCAAGGCGGCGGCCTTCGCCGTCTTCCTGCGCATGTTCGACGTCGCGCTGGTCGACGCGTCGCTGCAGTGGGCTCCGGCCCTCGCGGTGCTCGCGACGATCACGATCATCGTCGGCAACGTGGGGGCGCTCGGGCAGAGCTCGCTCAAGCGCATGCTCGCCTATTCGTCGGTGGCCCAGGCGGGCTACCTCTTGATCGGGGTCGTCGTGGCCTCACGGCTCGGGGTGCAGGCGACGGTCTTCTACCTCGTCGTCTACATGGTCATGAACGTCGCCGCCTTCGCGGTCATCGCCGCGCGCGAACGGGAGACCGAGCTCGGCGACCACATCGACAGCGTCTCCGGCCTCGGCGCGACCCGGCCGCTGCTGGCCGGCGCCATGACCGTCGCCATGCTGTCGCTGGCCGGCATCCCCGCCACCGGCGGGTTCATCGGCAAGTTCTACCTGATCGAGGCGGCCGTGGACGGGGGCTACACGTGGCTCGGCGTGGTGCTGGTCGTCGGCTCGATGATCTCCCTGGCCTACTACCTGCGGGTGATCGCGGCGATGTGGATGCGCGACGCCCCGGCCACGCGCGCGGTCGCAACGCCCGGCGGCGGCGCCATCTCGATGACGGGCCGCCCCGCGCTGGCCGGCGGCTCCGCGCAGGCCGACGTGCTCGACGACGCCCCGCGCGGACGGCACCTCGAGGTCCACACACTCGCGGCGCTGTTCGCGATCGCGACGATCGCCCTGGGCATCGTGCCCCAGCCGCTGTTCGAGCTCGTGCGCGACGCGGGCGCGTCGGTCGGCTCCCTGTTCTAGTCTCGTGACACTCGGGGTCGGCTGCCTCACGCCCGGACCGGGTAGACCCGCCCCATGAGCGACCAACGAGAGTCAGACCACACCGAGGATCCCCGCGGCCACGGCACCGCCTCGGGCGGCTACCCGGAGAGCGGGCAGGACGGGACCAGCGAGGCCGAGGGCATGGAGAAGGGCCCGGAGGGCAACGTTGACAAGGAGCCCGCGCCGGACACGAGCTCCAGCGAGGAAGGCGACGCGGGCCAAGCGACCGGCAACCCGAAGGCCGCAGGCTGAACTCCCGCTCAGCGCACCCGCAGCGTGGCGCGCATTCCGAGCGCCGTGTGCCCCGGCTTGACGCACAGCAGCCGGTAGGTGCCACGCCTGCGCAGACGGACGTCGAGCAGGGCGCGGCCGCCCGCGCCCTTCATGTCCGGGCTGATCGCGCTGCGGTAGCCACCGGGCCCGGACACCTGCAGGTTGTGAGCGTCCTCACCTCGGTTGGTGATGTTGAACCGCACGGGCCCCGGCTTGACCGAGGTCCGGTAGACCGTCAGCGAGAACTCGCGCATGCCGATGCCGACCGCGGTCGGCGCCGGGGCGACGGCGGCGTCGGCGCGTCCGCCCATGAGCGCCCCGGCCACGACGAGGATCACCGCCAGGCGCCTCATGCGACGAGCTCCACCCGCCCGACCCGGCCTGCGTCCGGCAGGATCTGACCGGCGTCGGTGCCCAGCCACTGCTCGACCAGGCTCGCGTAGACCGCGCGGAAGTCGACGGTGACCTTCAGGTTGTCCTCGCGGTCGAAGGAGCGCAGGTCCGGATAGGCCGACAGGAGCCCGCCGCGGGCCCGCGGGCCCATGACCATCGCCAGCCCGCCGGCGCCGTGGTCTGTGCCCGCCGACGCGTTCTCCTGCGGGCGACGCCCGAACTCCGTCCACACGAAGGTCAGGACGCGATCGGCGACCCCGCGCGCCTCGAGGTCGGCCTGGAAGGCGGCGAGCGTGGCGCCGAGCTTGCGCAGGTCGCGTGCCAGCACCGGCTTCTGGTCGTCATGGGTGTCGAAGTCGCCCTCGGCCTCGACGCTGGCCACGCGCACGCCCAGCGGCAACGAGATGAGCCCGGCGAGGTTCTTCAGGCGCTTGGCGAAGTCGTCGGCCCCCTCCGGGTAGGCGACCGACGGCGCCAGCGGGTCGGGGCCCTTGTCGTCATCCTCGTGGACGTAGGGCTTGAGCTGGTCGGCGACCTGGCGGCTCATCCGCGCCGCCGCATCGACGGCACCCTGCGCGGGCGACGCCGCCGGACGCGTCGCCAGGGCGACGTAGTGCTCCATCATCCTCTCCTGCCACGGGCCCCACACGCCGGGCACCCAGACCTGCGCGCCGTTCGGCGACTCAACGGCGGCGACCGGCTTGGCGGCACCCCGCAGCACCGGCATCAGCCCGCTGCTCATGGACACGGCCTGGAACGGGTTGTCGCCCCCGCCGTTGCCGTCGACCCAGCGCGCGAGCCAGCCCTTGTCGGAGCGCAGCGAGGTGATCCCGGTCTCCCAGAAGTGCCGCGAGTTGAAGTGGGACATGTCGGGGTTGGCGTAGTCGATGCCCGGGAGCAGGCCGAGCTGGCCCCGGTCGAAGAGGCCCTTGAGCCCGCCGCCCAGCCCCGCGCCGAAGGCCGGGTGCATGCCGTAGCCGGTGCTGCCGAGCGCGAGCGCGTCGCCTGACCCCACCCGGATCGAGCGGCGCAGATCCGCGTAGCGGCCGTACTGCCCCGTGGGCACGATCGTGTCGAGCAGGTCGACCCCGCCGGGGACGAAGATGTTCACCAGCACGGGCGCGCTCGGGGCGTCCGCCGCCTGGGCCTCGGCGGCCTCGAGTACGCGGGCGAACGGCATCGCCTGCGCGGCGTAGACCGACATCGGCGCGCCGAGGCCGAGCTTGAGCAGCGAGCGGCGGCTGAGCGGCGCGCCGATCAGCGAGCGGCGCTGGGCGTCGGTGCGGTGGAAGTCGCGGCAGGCGGAATCGTGGGCCATGGGTTCTGGATCAGCTCGCTAGTGGAGTTGGGCGTCGGGGCCGGAGAGGAGGAGGTGGCGCAGCGCGGACTGCGTCACGACGGCGACGTGCTGTGCGGGCTTGCCGTCCCGCTGGGGCTTCTCCCGCGCGAGGAACCCCTGGGCCAGCGCGAGCAGCTCGGCGTCGGTGTGCGGCGAGGTCCAGGGGCGCCCGACGGCCTCGCGGGCGGCGGCCACCTGCTGCTCCGCGCTCCAGGCACGATCGGCGCCGTCGTCGGGCACCTCGACCGGCGCGCTGCGGGTGATGTACGTCGCGGCGAGCATGCGCGAGCGCATCGCCGAGCTCGACAGCCACGCCGTCCCCTGGTCCCACCCCGCCACTGACGGCGGGTAGAAGAGCGTCTGCCCCATCCCGCCGCAGATCCACGACCAGGAGGTGGTGTTCACGGGCTTGGCGATCATGCGGTGCATCCCGGCCACGAGGACGACCGGCGCCTTGACCATCGCCGGCCGGTCCAGACCTTCATAGAGGGCGTCGTGCAGGAGGATCGCGCGGACGACGGGCGCGATCTGGCGCCCGGACTTCGCGTAGACCCGCACGAGCGCGCGCTTCGTGTCGCGCGACGGCGGCGCGCTCACGAAGAAGCTCCACAGCTTCTCCACGAGGTAGGGCGCGTGGGCACGATGGGCGATCGCGGCGTCCAGCACGCCGTTGGCGTCCAGGCGCCCGTGGCGGCCGAGCACGCGCTTGACCCCGGCGTCGTGATGGGCCGGATCGAAGCCGACGCGCAGGGGCCGGCCCTCGGCCTGGCGGTGGACGAAGCCCGTGAGCGCCCGGGCCGCCTCGCGCACGTCGCGTTCGGAGTAGCCGCCCCCCACGCCCAGGGTGAACAGCTCGAGCAGCTCGCGGGCGAAGTTCTCGTTCGGGTCGCTCTTGTCGGAATCGACCAGCGACAGGAAGCCCTGCATCGCCGGGTCGCGCGTCACCGCGCGCAGCAGCGTGCGGAAGGACCCGAGGGCGTGCACGCGCAGCGTGCGGTTCTGAGCCAGCATGAGCGGCGTGTCCTGGCGCGCGTGGCGAAGTGGTCGTGCCAGAACAGCGTCATCTTCTCGACCAGCGGGCGCTGGCTGCGCACCATGCGGTCCAGCCACCAGACCTGGTCGTGGCCCCACTCGTTGCCGGGGTCCAGTTGCCCGCCGTCCTGGTCGGTCGGCTCGGGACCGACCATCTCCGCCATGCCGTGCGGCCCGGGTCCGCCGCGGATCAGCCACTCGACGCACGCCTGGCGCGAGCGGCCCGCCCAGTGATCGAGCTCGGCCGGGGACGCGCCGAAGCCGCGCGCCAGAGCAGGCGCTCGGCGTGAGCACGACTCCATGCTGCGCTCCCGGGCACACCCCGATCATCGGCAGAACCGCTGCCGTTATGAAGCTCAGATGGGTTGTTCCACGACGATGTGGACGCCGCTTGGCGCGTGGGCGAACACGACGTCGCCCTCGTCGATCTGCAGCGCGGCGCACTCGGAGCGCGTCATCTGCACCGACAGGGGCTCGCCGCCGTCCAGCACGAGCTCCACCCGGACCTCGAAGCCGAGGTGAGCGATGCGGGAGACCAGGGCCTGCACCGCACCGGGCGTGGCCTGGGTGGACAGGTGGATGTCGTGGGGGCGCACGAGCGTCCCGTCGAGCTGGGACACCGGCCCGAGGAAGCCCATGACGAACGGGTTGGCAGGCTTGTCGTAGAGCTCGCGCGGGCCACCGACCTGCTCGATGCGGCCAGCCTGCATGACCGCGATGCGGTCGGTGATCTCCATCGCCTCCTCCTGGTCGTGGGTGACCAGGACCGTCGTGACGTGCACCTCGTCGTGCAGCCGCCGCAGCCACGTGCGCAGGTCGGCGCGCACCTTGGCGTCCAGCGCGCCGAAGGGCTCGTCGAGGAGCAGGACCTTCGGCTCGACCGCCAGGGCCCGGGCCAGGGCCATGCGCTGGCGCTGGCCGCCGGAGAGCTGGGACGGGTAGCGCTCCTGGTAGCCCGTGAGCCCGACGATCTCCAGCAGCTCGTCGACCCGCGTGGCGATGATCTCCCTAGGCCGCTTGCGGATCTTCAGCCCGAAGGCCACGTTCTCGCGCACGGTCATGTGCTTGAACGCCGCGTAGTGCTGGAAGACGAAGCCGATGCCGCGCCCCTGCGGGGGCGTATCCGACACGTCGACCCCGTGGATCTCGACGCGCCCGGCGTCGGGCCGCTCGAGCCCCGCGATCACGCGCAAGAGCGTCGACTTCCCGCTGCCGGAGGGCCCGAGCAGCGCGGTCAGGGACCCGTCGGGGATCTCCAGCGACACGCCGCTGAGCGCCTCGAAGTCGCCGTAGCGCTTCGTCACCCCGTTGACGGTGATCATCGCGAGGACCTGCCTTCGGTAGATGCCGTGGCTGCGGTCGAGCAATGACCCGATGTCATCTAGACGCCTTCCTTGCGGGGCTTGATGAGGGTTATCGCGGCCAGCGTCGCCAGAGCAATGACGGCCAGCAGCGCGGAGGCCGCGTAAGCGCCCGCCAAGTCGAAGTTCGCAAAGCGCTTCTCGACCAGCAGCGTCATGGTCTGGGTCTGACCGGCGATCTTGCCGGAGACGACGCTGACGGCGCCGAACTCGCCGATCGCGCGGGCGGTCGACAGCACGATGCCGTAGGCGACGCCCCAGCGGATCGCCGGCAACGTCACGCGGCTGAAGGTCTGCCAGCCGCTGGCCCCGAGCGTGGCGGCGGCCTGCTCCTGCTCGTCGCCGACCTCGCGCAGCACGGGCGCGACTTCACGCACGACGAACGGCAGGCAGACGAAGACAGTGGCCAGCACCATCCCCGGCAGCGAGAAGATCACCTGGACGCCCGCGCCGGCCAGCGCGCCGCCGAACCAGCCGTTGGCGCCGTAGACGAAGATCAGCGACAGCCCCACGACCACCGGGGAGATCGCGAAGGGCAGGTCGATGATCGCCTCGAGCAGCGCCTTGCCGCGAAAGCGGCCGCGAACCAGGACCAGCGCGGTCACGACGCCCATGACCACGTTGACGGGCACAGCGATCAGCGTGATGGTGATCGTCAGCCAGAACGCCGAGATCGCCGCCGGGGTGGTGACCGCGTCGAAGACCGTGCCGATCCCGGGTTCGAAGGTCCGGTAGAGCACGAGGCCGACCGGGATCATCAGCAACGCAGCGAGGTAGGCGAGCGCGACGACACGCAGGGTGATGCGGGAGCGGGCGGTGACGGTCATCGCCGCGACCGCCGCGCCTCGAGCCAGCGCAGGGTGACCAGGACGGCGAGCGACAGACCGAGCAGCACGACCGACACCGCGGCCGCCCCCGTCAGGTTGTCGGACTCGAGCTGCTTGTAGACGTAGACCGAGGCGACCTGCGTGTCGAACGGCCGGTTGCCCGAGATCAGAACGATCGACCCGAACTCGCCGACCGCGCGGGCGAAGGCCAGCGCGGCGCCCGACACGATCGCGGGCATGAGGTTGGGCAGGATGATCGCCCGGAACGTCGTCAGCGGGCCCGCCCCCAATGACGTCGCCGCCTGCTCCATGTCGCGGTCGAGCTCGATGAGCACGGGCTGCACCGAACGCACGACGAACGGGAGCGTCACGAACAGCAGGGCGAGCCCGACCGCGAGTTTGGTGAACGCGATGTCGATCCCCACCGGGCTGTTGCGCCCGTAGAGCGCGAGCAGGGTCAGCCCGGCGACGATCGTCGGCAGCGCGAACGGCAGGTCGATGAGCGCGTTGACCAGCGCCTTGCCGCGAAACTGGTCGCGCACCAGCACCCAAGCGACGAGCGTTCCCGTGACGGCGTTGATCGTCGCGACGGCGATGGAGACCAGCAGGGTGAACTGCAGCGCGGAGACCGCTTGCCGCGCGCTGACCGACGCCCAGAACGCGTCGAGCCCGCCGTCGAGCGAGCGCACGACGAGCGCCGCGAGGGGCAGGAGCACGATCAGGCTCAGCCACAGCGTGGCCACGCCGAGGCCGAGGCGCCCGACGCCGCCGGCCTGGGCGGCGCCCCGGCGGGCGCGCGGACGGCGCCCGAGCCGCCCACCCGCCGGAGCTGTAGCTGCCGCTCCCACGGCGCTAGCCGTTGACCTCGCGCAGCGCCCCGGTCGCCACGTCGTAGACGAAGCCGCGCACCGAGTCCTTCTTCGGGATGAACGGGCTCGCCTGGATTCGCGCCAGCGACTGCCTGACGTCCGCGTCGAGGTCGGAGAAGGCCTCGGCGGCCCACTCCGGCTTGATGCCCGTCTCGTCCTGGATGCCCTGCTTGAACTCGTCGTCGGTGAACGTGAGCATCCCGCAGTCGGTGTGGTGGATGAGGACGATCTCCTCGGTCCCCAGCAGCCGCTGCGAGATCGACAGCGAACGGATCTCGTCGTCGGTGACGACGCCGCCCGCGTTGCGGATCACGTGCGCGTCACCCTCCTCGAGTCCGAGCAGGCCGTAGGGGTTGAGGCGCGCATCCATGCACGCGAGGACGGCGACCTTCTTGCCGGGGGGCAGCGGGAGGTCGCCCTTGGTGAAGTCCTTCGCGTACTGCTCTGCGTTGGTGACCAGCTCGTCGGTGATGCTCATTGTGCGGTTGACACCCCTGCCTTTTCTTCGATCTTTGCGATGGCACCCTTCTCAGGGTCGAACAGCTCGTCGTTGACCTTCGCCCACCCGCCGAGGTCCTCGATGTCGCGCAGCGTCGGCGGCACCGGGAACGTGTCCCCGTTGGCAGCGAGCACCTTCGGGTTCACCGGGCGGTACCCCCACTCCGCGAACCCCTGCTGGCCCGGCTCCGACAGGGCGTAGTCGATGAACGACTGGGCCTGCGGGGCCGCGGCCTTGAGCTTGGCGATGTCGATCTCGATGTTGATCGTGTCGTCGGGGGTGACGAACTCGATGTCCCCCTCCCCCTTCTTCTGTGCGGTGCGCGCCTCGTACTCGTAGGAGAGCAGGACGTCGCCGTTGCCGCTGAGGAAGTTCTGCAGCGCCTCGCGCCCGGACTTGTCCTGGACCTCGACGTGCTCCGTGAGCAGCTTCTCGAGGTAGTCGAGGCCCGCCGCGTCGTCCTTGCCGCCGTCGGAGGCGGCCGCGTAGGCGCCGAGCAGGTTCCACTTCGCGGCGCCCGAGGTGAACGGGTTCGGCGTCAGGACCTCCACGCCCGGCTCGAGCAGGTCGTCCCAGGTGCGGATGTTCTTCGGGTTGCCCTTGCGGACGATGAAGGAGACGACCGAGGTGCTGATCTGGCCGTCGTACTGCGCCTTGTTCCAGTCGGGCGCGACCAGGCCGGCCTCGACCAGACGGGTCATGTCTGGCTCGATGGAGAAGGAGACGACGTCGGCCTTCAGCCCGGCCTCGACCGCGCGGCTCTGCTCACCCGACGCGCCGAAGGAGGTCCTGAACCCGACGCCCTGGCCCGGCTGGGTCCTCTTGAACGCGGGAATCAGCTCGTCGTAGGCGACCTGGGGGGTGGAGTAGGCGACGAGCGACACGGTGCCGTCGCTGCCCTCGCTGGCGCCGGCAGTCGCGCCGCCGTGGAAGTCGTCGGCGCCGCCGCAACCGGTGACGGCAACGGCCCCGGCGAGCAGGGCGAGGATGATGGGGAGGGGGCGGGGCACGATCCTAAACAGGTAAAAGCCAGTCTGGATTTGGCAGAATAGCGGTTCCGCCCGTTGCCGTCAGTAGGCTCGCCGCCCCGATGCGCGAGACCACCCCGTCCGTCTTCCTGATCGCCCGCCCGTCGCTCGACGTCGACGGGCTGCGCGGCTATCTCGAGGACGTCGGCGGTGCGTCCTGGCTCGACCGCCGCCTCGACGAGGCCCAGGGCGGCGCGCCCAACGCCGGCGAGCTGCTCGTCGAGTTCGGCGGCCGCGCCTGCTACCGCAGCTGGGAGCCGGGGCTGAACCCGAACGTCACCCGCACGCGCACGGACCAGAAGGAGTACTTCGCCAACATCCTGCGCAGCGCGCACGGAAGCGTCATGGAGCACGCCAACTACTCCTTCGCCCTGCGCAACGTCAGCCGTGTCTTCACCCACGAGCTCGTGCGCCACCGCGCCGGCTCCGCCTTCTCCCAGGAGAGCCTGCGCTACGTGCGGCTGACCGACATCGGGTTCCGCGTGCCCCCCGCGCTGGAGCCCGTGCGCGACCAGGTGCTGAGCATCGTGGAGCAGCTCGAGGAGTTCCAGGTCAGCGCCGCTGACACGCTCGGCATCGACGAGGAGGGCCTCCCCTTCCACGTCAAGAAGGAGATCACCTCAGCCCTGCGCCGCCTCGCGCCGATCGGGCTGAGCACCGACATCATCTGGACGGCCAACGTCCGCACGCTGCGCCACGTGATCGAGATGCGCACGGCCGAGGGCGCCGAGGAGGAGCTGCGGATCGTCTTCAACGACATCGCGCAGACGATGATCGCCGAGGCGCCCGGGCTGTTTCAGGACTTCGTGCGCTCCGACGACGGATCTTGGGTGCCAGAGCACCGCAAGGTGTAGGGCGCGTCAGCCCGCCGGCGGCGCGCGCTCGTCCGCGCTCGGAGCCCTGAAGTTCGTGACCTGGTGGGTGCCGTCGCAGAACGGGCGCGACCGCGACCTGCCGCAGCGGCACAGCGCGACGGTGTCGCGGCCGGGGTCGATGACCACCCCATCCTGGGTCTGGATGGTGAAGGCGCCGCGCACGATGAGCGGGCCGTCGCGGTGCGGGACGATCGTGACAGGGTCCGCGTCAGGCACCGGATCTACCCTCAGACGGCGGCAGCCGGTTCGGGCAGTGGCGCGCGCAGCGAGCTCTCGCCCGCGGCCCACGCGTCCATCACCCGCGACGCCCAGCGGCCCTCCACCTCGGCCAGGGCGCGGGCGCCGAACAGGATGTCGGCCGTGAGCTCCGGCTCCAGCCGCGAGAGCCCACCGGCCATGTCCACCGCCGCGACCGCCTCGTGGACGGCGTCCGCCTCGACGTGCTCGTCGAAGAAGTCGGTGGCGTCCTCGTCGTCGTGCCCCAAGCGGCGCAGCGCAGTGGCGTAACGGCGGCTGGGGACCGACGACGTCATCTCGACCATCGCCAGGTGCCCCACGGCGGCGCCGCGGCGGCTGCGGTGCAGGCCAAAGAGCGAGATGAGGTTGACGGTGGCGAGGATGTCGCCGGGCAGCACGTCCAAGTAGGCGCCGTAGGTGTCGTCGAGGCCCACGGCCCGCATGGTCTTGGCGAACAGCTCGGCGTGCAGGCGGCCCGGGCGGCCGCCCCCGTACTCGTCGCTCTGGATCTCGACGAAGGCGGACTTCGGCGGGCCGTGCAGCCGCGGCATCGCGAAGGTGTGCGGGTCGGCCTCTTTGAGCTGGTAGCCCGAGCGCTGGACGAGGAACTCGAGCAGCTGCTCGTTGGTGCCCTGGGCCTGGAGGTGGCGCGAGAGCGACGGGGCGTCGTCGGCGTCGGCGATCGCACGCAGCGCGAGGTCCATCGTCTCCGCGGTCGCCTCCGGGGGCTCCCAGCCGGCGAGGGCCTCGTCGAGGCCAGCCAGGAACCGGTCCTCGAGCGTGCGGCGCAGGGCCAGCAGCGACGGTTCCCACTCCCAGCCGTCATCGACGCCGGGCAGTCCGCGGTAGTGCAGCTCGTAGCAGAGGTAGAGCGCGAGGTGGAGGTCGTCGTCGGCCAGCGCGTCGGCGGGCTCGGCGACCGCCGGCGCGGCGATGGCGTGCGGCGCGCAGGCGAGGGCCTCGAGCAGGAAGGCCGAGAGCTCGCCGCGCAGGGTTGGGAGTGTCGTCGTCACGCTGTGAGCCCTACCCCGTTGCCGGCTGCGGCACCCGAGCGCCCCAGGCGAGCTGGCGTGACGACGTGGTGTGCCGACGTTAGGAGCAGCGGCGAAGCGGACAAGAGCCCTGGCGTGAGACTGGTCATCCCACCGGGCGTCTACCGACCCGAAGCCGACTCGCACCTGATGGCGTCGCGGCTGCGCGACGAGCACATGAAGGCTGACACCCGCGTCCTGGACGTGTGCACCGGAACCGGGTACCTGGCGATCTGCGCGTCGCTGCTGGGGGCGGGCCACGTCACGGCGATCGACGCGTCGCGCCGCGCCGCCGCGGCGGCCGCCCACAACGCTCGGCGAAGCGGGGCGCGCGTGCGGGTCCTGCGCGGCGACCTCCTCGAACCGGTCGCGGGCGAGCAGTTCGACCTCATCGTCTCCAACCCGCCCTACGTGCCCGCCGACAGCGAAGCGCTGCCGCGCCGGGGCGCCGCCCGCGCCTGGGACGCCGGCCGTGACGGACGCGCCCTGCTCGACCGCCTGTGTGCGGACGGGCCGGGACTCCTGGCCCCGGGCGGCACGATGCTGCTCGTGCACTCGGCGGTCTGCGGCGCCGCGGCGACCGCGACGGCGCTGCGGGCAGCCGGCCTCGAGTCCGGGGTGGTGGCGCGCAAGCTCATTCCCTTCGGCCCCGTCATGCGCGCGCGCGCCGCCGAGCTGGAACGCCGCGGGCTCACCAGCCGCAACCCGGACGAGGAGGAGATCCTCGTGGTGGAGGGCCGCCGGCCGGACGCTGTGGCCCCGTCAACGAGCGCGCACACGCTGGTTGCCGCGACCTGAGCCGGTCTGCGCCGGGGCGCGGGGGCTTGGACCGGCCCCCATCTGGGGAGGACGATCTGACGTGAGCGAGTTGAGCCACCTCGATCCGGGGCAGCGATCAGCGCGCCGCGCCCTCGCGCGGGCGCGCGTGCAGCGCCAGCGCCGGCTGGCTGCGCTGGCTGCGTTGCTGCTCGCGGGCGGCGGGATCACCGCGATCGCAGTCGGTGTCGGCGGGGGCGCAGAGGGCTCGGCGGGCGCCGGCAACAACGCGGGCAAGGACGCCGCAAAGGCCGCCAAACCCGCCCCGCCCCCCGAGCTTCCCCGCGGCGGCCGGCGCCTGTTTCCCGACTTCCGCGTGGTCGCCTTCTACGGATCGCCGCGCGACCCGGAGTTGGGCGAGCTCGGCGTCGGCACGTTGCGCGGCTCGATCGCGCGCCTGAAGAAGCAGGCCCGCGGCTACGACCGCAAAACCCGCCCCGCCCTGCCCTGCCTCGAGCTGATCTCGACCCTGGCCACCGCCGCGCCAGGACCCGCCGGGGCCTACCGCGACCACCTGCCGGCCAAGGAGATCGACCGGCACCTGCGCGAGGCGCGCAAGGCCAAGGCGCTGCTGCTGCTCGACGTGCAACCCGGGATGACGAGCTTCGTCACGGAGACCAAGCGCCTGGCCAAGTGGCTCAAGGAACCCGACGTCGGCCTGGCGTTGGACCCGGAATGGCGCCTCGCACCCGGGCAGCTGCCGGGCAAGGTCATCGGGTCGGTGTCGGCCCAGGAGGTCAACCAGACGTCCGCCTACCTGGCGAAGATCGTCAAGGACAACAAGCTGCCCGAGAAGCTGCTCCTCGTGCACCAGTTCACCAACGACATGGTCAAGAACAAGGAGCTGGTCAGGAAGCGGCCCGGCCTGGCGACCGTCTTCAACGTCGACGGGTTCGGCACGCAGGCCGCCAAGCTGTCCAAGTACCGCGGCTTCACCTCGGAGACCACCCGGTTCCGCAACGGCCTCAAGCTGTTCTACAAGGAGGACGTGGGGATCTTCTCCCCCAAGCAGGTCATGCGGCTCACGCCGCGGCCGGACATCGTGATCTACGAGTAGGGGCTTACTCCTCGTCGGCGCCGCGCTCCTTGATGCGCTGCTGGAGCTGCGCCATGACGTCGGGGTCGCGCAGGGTCGTCACGTCGCCCAGCTCGCGGCCCTCGGCGATGTCGCGCAGCAGGCGCCGCATGATCTTCCCCGAGCGCGTCTTGGGGAGGTCGTCGGACCAGATGATGCGCTTGGGCCGCGCCAGCTTGCCGATCTTCACCGCGACGTGCTCGCGGATCTCGGCGATGAGCTCGTCGGTGCCGTCGAGGTCGCCCTCGAGCGTGACGAAGACGACGACGGACTGGCCCGTGTCCTCGTCCGCCGCACCGATCGCTGCGGCCTCGGCGACCTTCGGGTGCGAGACGATCGCCGATTCGATCTCCGCGGTGGACATGCGGTGTCCGGAGACGTTGAGGACGTCGTCGACGCGGCCGATCACCCACACGTAGCCGTCGGGATCCTGGCGCGAGGCGTCGCCGACGAAGTACGTCTCGGCACCCCACTTCTTCCAGTAGGTCTCGACGTAGCGGTCGTCGTCGCCGTAGAGCGTGCGCAGCATCCCGGGCCACGGCTTGCGCAGCGCGAGCAGGCCCTGCGTCCCGGGTGCCACCTCCTCGCCCTTCTCGTCCACAACGGCGGCGTCGACGCCGGGCAGCGGCGTCCCCGCCGCGCCAGGCTTGCCGTACTGGGCGCCCGGGAGCGTGGTGATCATCATGCCACCTGTCTCCGTCTGCCACCACGTGTCGACGATCGGGCAGCGCTCCCCGCCGATGACCGTGTGGTACCAGAGCCAGGCCTTGGGGTTGATCGGCTCGCCGACCGACCCGAGCAGGCGCAGCTTCGAGAGATCGTGCTTGGCCGGGTGCTCCTCACCCCACTTCATGCAGGCGCGGATCGCGGTCGGGGCGGTGTAGAAGATGGTCACGCCGTAGCGCTCGCACAGCTCCCACCAGATGTCCCTGGCCGGGTAGTCGGGCGCCCCTTCGTACATGACCGAGGTCGCGCCGTTGAGCAGCGGGCCGTAGACGATGTAGGAGTGCCCGGTGACCCAGCCGACGTCAGCCGAGCACCAGAAGACGTCGGACTCGGCCTTCAGGTCGAAGACGTGCTGGTGGGTCCAGGCGACCTGGGTGAGGTAGCCGCCGGTCGTGTGCAGGATCCCCTTCGGCTTGGCCGTGGAACCACTGGAGTACAGGAGGTAGAGCGGGTGCTCCGCGTCCAAGGCGGCCGCTTCGCACTGCGCCCCCGCCCCGTCCATCGCCTCGTCGTAGAACACGTCGCGACCGTCGGTCATCGCGCAGTCGACCCCCGTGTGGCGCACAACGACGATCGTCTCCAGGGTCCCGAGCTCCGCCATCGCCTCGTCGACCTGGTCCTTGATCGGCGCCGTCTTGCCCTTGCGGCGCGCGCCGTCGACGGTGACCAGCACCTTCGCCCCGGACACCTCCATGCGCTCGCGCACCGACTCTGCGCTGAAGCCGCCGAAGACCACGTTGTGGGGGGCGCCGATGCGCGCGCAGGCCAGCATCGCCACGACGACCTCGGGGATCATCGGCAGAAAGATCCCGACGACGTCGCCGGCCTTCACCCCACGGTCGAGGAGGACGTTGGCGAAGCGCTGGACTTGGGCCAGCAGGTCCGCGTAGGTGAGGTCACGCTCCTCGCCCTCCTCGCCGCGCCAGTGGAAGGCGACGCGATCGCCGAGGCCGGCCGCCACGTGGCGGTCGAGGCAGTTGTGCGACGCGTTGAGCGTGCCGCCCGTGAACCACTTGAAGAACGGCGGATCCTCGTCGTCGAGCGTGCGCTGCGGCGGGGTGAACCAGTCCAGCCGTTGGGCTTGCTGCGCCCACCAGGCGATCGGGTCGGCCGCCGCCTCGTCGTGGACCGACCGGTCGCTGATACGCGCGTCGGCCGCGAAGCCCTCCGGCGGGTCGAAGCGCTCGACCTCGAGCAGCTCCGTGAGCTTGGTCTCGAGATTGTGCGGCTCCGCCATGGCGCGCAGCCTACCGGCGCTTGCGCTTGCGCTTCTGCAGGGCCGGCCGCGCGTCGGGGCCGTCGCCGACGCGGGGCTCCGACAGGTCTGCGGGGGCCTCCTGCCGGCGCTCGCGCAGCTCCTGCTGGCTCGGCCACGGCTCGGCCCGGCCGCTCCCCCACGCCGACGGCGTCCCCCCCGGCCAGTGGCCGAGGATGAGCACGCCCAGCGCGATGAGCCAGAAGTTGATCACGGGGTTGCGCGGCAGGAAGACCAGCGCGACCCCGGAGATCATCCCGAGGATGCCCATGAAGCGGGTGAGCAGCCCCACGCGCATGGCGTTGAGGGCGATGAACAGCAGGGCAAAGGCCGTGGCCAAGGTGCCGGCGAGCTGCATGAGCTGGCCCGCGGAGATGAGCGCGGAGCTGCCGACGTCGTTCGCGGCGGGGATCGATCGGTTGCTGCCGGTCAGGAAGTTGTGGACACCGCGGCTGAGCCCGAGTTGAAAGGCGAGCGCGCCCACGCCAAGCAGCGCGGGGCCGATCAGGCCGAGGATCAACGCGGGGCGCGGGATCTTCGGCTCGCGCGCGGCGGTAGCGCGGTACAGGTACCCAAGGACGGGGATCAGCAGGAGGAAGCCGATCGCCGGGAGCACCGCGGCCAGCGACAGCGGCACGATGCGGTCGTCGAGGAACTGAAAGAGGGGAACCTGCTGGCTCGGCCGGTTCGGCGCGCCGGTCAGCGCCCCCTGCAGCACACCGATGAGCGGCGAGTTCGGACGCCCGCGGGTGGCGAAGCCCTCGATGATCGCGCCGGCCAGGATGAGCAGCCCGGCGGCGATCGCGGCAATGCCGGCGCGGGGGCGGTGCTCGGCCTCCCAGCCCAGGGTCTCCTCGACGCTCGCCGCGCCGGCTTTCTTCGCGGGGCTCGCCGTGGCCATCAGGTGGCCTTGGTCCCCGGGCCGGGGCCGACGGTGCGTTGCGGCTCGGGCACGTGGATGGGGCGGGCCGGCTCCCAGTCGAGCTGCTCCCGCTCGACGGCGCGCGACAGGCGATCGCCAACGGCGAGCACGAGATCCAGCCCGGGGGCGGCAATGCGCAACACGGATTCGATGCGCCCGCGCCAGACGAGCTGCGTGGGGGTGGGCGGCACGACGCTGATCTTACGGGAGCTACGCTCGGCGGCGTGGAGGCGACCGCCGCAGCCTGCCCAGCGTGCTGCGGCCCGCTGCGGTCGTGGCGCCGGGCCCCGAGCGCCGAGCCGGGCCTGCCGCCCGTCGCGCTGCTGCGGTGCGTGCGCTGCGGCACGGCGGTGACCGCCGGCCCGGCGCCCCCCGGCTTGCACGACGCCGGTGCCTACCGCCCCGGCGCCCCGCGGCTGTCGCGCGCCGCCGCGCCCGTGCTGGCGGCCTTCGACCGCCGCCGCCTCGCCTTCGTCCGCGCGGCAGTGGCCCCACCCGCGCGGCTGCTCGACGCGGGCGCGGGGCGCGGGCGCTTCGTCGCCGCCGCGCGGGCGGCGGGCTACGCGGCGCGCGGGCTGGAGCCGTCGGCGCGCGGCGTCGCGGCGGGGCGCGACCGCTACGGCGTGACCCTCGAGCCCGTCGGGATCGAGGACGCCGTGGTCCAAGACGGCACGCTCGACGTGGTCAGCCTGTGGCACGTGCTCGAGCACGTCGAGGACCCCGACGCAGCGGTGGCCCGCATCGCCGCCTGGCTGCGGCCGGGCGGCGCGCTGGTCGTCGGCGTCCCGAACCTCGGGAGCTGGCAGGCGCGCGCCGGGGGGCGGCGCTGGTTCCACCTCGACCTGCCGCGCCACCGCACGCACTTCACGGTCGCCGGCATCCGCGCGCTGCTCGAACGCCACGGCTTCACCGTCGAAGCCGAGCACCACGTGCTGGCCGAGCACAACCCCTTCGGGATGTGGCAGTCGCTGGTCAGCCACCTCACGCGGCGCCCGAGCTACGCCTACCAACTGCTCAAGCGCAACGCACCAGCGCGCTCGCCCGACCTGATCGTCAGCCTGCTCGCCCTCCCGCTGGCCCCGGCCGCAGCAGCGCTGGAGCTCCTCGCTGGGACCGCGGGCAGGGGCGGGACCGTCGCGGTCACCGCCCGGCGGGGACCACCGGCAGCCTGACCGTCGCCGCGAGGCGCCGGTACCCCTCGATCGACGGATGGTCACCGTCGATCGTGAGCGTCGGGGCCATCCGCCCGGGCTTGGCCTTGTCCTCGAGCGTCCCGAACCACGGAAGGACAGCGACGCGCTCGCGCGCCCCGATCTCGTGGATGCGGCGGTTGAGCTCGTCGATGAACGGCGCCGCCTGCGGGAAGCCGTTGTTCCACGGCAGGACCTCGACGAGGACCACGCCGAGGCGGCGGGCCTTCGTGCGGCGGACCATTGCCTCGAGGTCGCGAGCGGCGTCCGCGACGGGCCGGCCCTGGACGATGTCGTTGATCCCGCCCTGGATCACGACGGCCTTCGTCCCGCCGACGCACCGGTCCAGGCGCATGGCGATCTCGTCGGTGCGCTCGCCGAACACGCCGCAGTTGCGAAAGCGGATGCCGGGGGTGCTGCGGGTCACCCAGTACTCCCACTGGCTGCGCTCGTCCACGCGCGCGCCGATCTGCTCGCGGGTACTGGGGTTCGGATCCCACAACGGCGAGCCGGCGTTGATGGAGTCCCCGAGCGCCGCGACGAGCACGGCCCCTCTCGCCGGGGCGGCCACGGACCCGGTGGCCTGCGGCTGCCGCCCTGCTCCCTCGGTGCCGCACCCGGCAGCACCAAGCACCAGGCCGGCGACGGCCAGGGTGACCGCGAGCAGGCGCCTCATGCGCCGAGCACCATGGCCGCCCGGGCGACATCCCCGTCGGTCTCGTGCCGCGCCCCGGGGATCAACTCGGCGACGGTCTGTGCCGCGTGGACCACGTGGGCCGGGGTCGTCTCGGAGGTCAGGACGATCACCGGCGCCGCGAGGGCTCGCAGCTCGCGACGGGTCGCCGGCCAGGTGGCCATGCCGGCGAAGTCGGCGAAGAACGCTCTGTGCGCCGCTCGCGCGCGATCGAGGGCGGCACCCGTCGCGCGGCCGCCGAGCCACCCTTCGACCGCCGCCTGCGGGCCGTCGCCACGCAGGGCCTCCTCCAGCGCGAGGCGCTGCGCCGAGAGGACCTCGGTGGCCTCGGGCACGAAGGCCAGCAGCGGCGGGTCGACGAGCACGGCGGCACGCACGAGACCGCGGTGACGCTTGAGCGCGTCGAGCGCGACCAGGGCGCCGAACCCGTCCCCCACCACGAGTGCCGGCGCGAGCCTCAGCCCCGTGATCAGCGCGGCGAGGTCCTGCGCCTGCTCCTCCACGGTGGTCCCGTGGTAGGGCTCAGGGGCGCCGGAGGCCCCGTAGCCACGCCGGTCGAAGGCAACGACGCGCCCAGGGAGCGGGCCGACGCGCTCGCGCAGCGCGGCGCCGTCGGAGGCGAGGTCGTGCACGAGGACGGCGGCCGGCCCCTCCCCCGTCTCGGCGTAGGAGAGCTCCACGCCCGCCCCTTCGACGACCGCCATCAGCGCCCCGCGCGGTAGCCGCGCGCCAGGCGCAGCGGCGCCCAGTAGCTCCGTCGCCCGACCATGTGGCGGCGGGGCGCCCCGCCACGCGGGACCGGGCGCCAGAGCATGCCGGGTCCGGCCCTGCGGCGGCCCGAGCGGTAGTAGCGATGCACTGCGCGCAGCGCGACGTCGCCCAGCGGCTGGGCGAACGTGAAGAGCAGCTCGGTCGCCTTGGTCGAGAGGCCGATCGTCACCTCTGCGCGGGGGTGGATCGCGCAGGCCACCAGCGCCCGGGCGACCACCGACGGGTGGTAGCCCTCGGGCGGCGTGCGCGGCAGGACGCCCTTCGCGGTCGTCGTCGTGGTCCACACCGCGGTGTCTATCGCGCCGGGGTGCACCATCGATACGGACACCGGCGAGCCCTCCGCCGCCAGCTCGACCCGCAGCGTGCCGAGGAACCCCCGCAGTGCGTGCTTGGCCGCCGCGTAGGAGGACCAGCCCGGCAGCGGCAGCTTGGCCATGAGCGATCCGGTGGCGACGATCGCACCGCGCGAGCTCGTCAAGCCGGGCAGCGCCGCGCGGATGACGTTGACGGCCCCGCCGTAGGTCACGGCCATCACTCGCTCGGCGTCGCGCGCCTCGACGTCGGCGAAGCGGCCGTAGATCGTCGCGGCCGCGTTGGGGACCAGGACGTCGAGCCCCCCGAGCTCCTGCTCGCAACGGCGAACCGCCTCGGCGATCGCCTCGGCATCGGCGACGTCGGCCGGCAGGACGAGTGCGCGCCGGCCGAGCGCGCGCACCGGGGCCGCGGCGCGCTCGAGCGCGTCGGGGTCGCGAGCCACCAGCGCCACGTCGGCTCCAGCGCGGGCGAAGGCCACGCAGGCGGCGGCGCCGACGCCGCTGGAGGCACCCGTGATGAGGACGACCCTGCCGCCGAGCGGGAGCATGGCCTCAGGCTACGATGACGCCATGGAAGGCTTCGGAGGAATGTTCGGTGACCCGGACGAGCTCAACAAGCAGATGAAGCAGTTCGCCGATGCGATGCAGGGCAACCAGCGCATCGCCTGGGCCGACAACGCGATCGGCCTCGCGGTTCAGATGACCGTCGCGGCCATCAACCGCATCAACATCCAGGGCACGACCGCAGAGCAGGCCGAGCAGGTCCGCGCGGTCATGGCGGTCGTCTTCCCCGAGGCGGTCACGCTCGTGCGCGAGGCGCGCGAGGGCCTCTCCTAGCCGGACGCTCGGCGCCCGGCTCGCCCGCGCGGTCCGCGTCGCGCTCCGCGCGGCCGGCGGCGATGACCTCCCGGAAGCTGCGGATCTTGAAGACGAGCAGCAGCGCCCCGAACCCGAGCCCGAGGCTGAACAGGGCGATCGCGATCTGCTGCCCGACGGAGTAGGCGGCAACCGTCGCGCCGGTCGCGGTGCCGGCGAAGACCTTCACCAGGAACGCCTGCTGCACCCCCGCGCCGCCGGGCGTGAAGGGCACGATCGCCGCGACGGCGTTGACCCCGAGCACGAGCAGCACGTTGTGCACCGAGCCGCCCACGTTGAAGGCCTCCAGCAGGAACCAGAACCCCGTGAAGCGAAACAGCCAGCCGGCGAACTGGACGGCGAAGACCTCCCGCAGGTAGCGCGGGCGGTCGAAGGCGATCGTCAGGCCCTGGCGCACGCGAGCCCAGAACGCGCGGACCCGCCGCGACAGCACCGCGAACGCGACCAGGACGAGGATCCCCAGGGCGGTCAGAGCGAACAGCGTGAACTGCGGGTGTGAGGCGAAGAAGCTCAGGTCGAATGCGCCGAGCGTGGAGAAGTCCGGCGGCTTGGGGAACACGCCCTGGCTGAAGGCGAAGGCCAGGATGAACACGCCCATGGTCAGGTCGAAGCCCGCTTCGATGAGGAACGCGGCCCCGACCGCCGGATAGCTCGACCCCGGCACCGACGTCTTGGTCAGGAACAGCTTGATGACGTCGCCGCCGCGGGCGGGGACGACGTTGTTGAACCCGTAGGCCGCGACGTAGGCGCCCCAGATGCGCCGCCACGCGAACGGCTCGTCGGGGTAGGCGGCGCGCAGCACGTGGAAGAACGCCCGCGAGCGCAGCGTCAGATAGATCCCGAACGCGGCCAGCCCGATCACGAGGGCGCCCCAGTGGACGGCGGCGAGGTTCTCGAAGAAGCTGCCGACCGCGTCGAAGAAGCGGCTTGCGTCCTCGCGGATCGAGGCGGGCGGGGTCACCGCCGGTCAGGGTACGGGGAGCCCCAGCGTGTGCCACACCGCCGGGTCACCGAGCGACGGCGCGACGAGGTCGGCCGCCAGCTCGACCCCCTCGACCGACGGCACGCCGATGACGAACAGGCCCGCGGCTGCGGCGGCCGCCACGCCCGTCGGCGAGTCCTCCAGCGCGACGCAGCGCGCGGGGGCCAAGCCCAGCCGGCGCGCCGCCTCCAGGTAGATGTCGGGCGCGGGCTTGGGCGCGGGGACCTCGTCACCGGCGACGGTGGTGGCGAAGGATTGCGCCAGCCCCGCGATCGACAGCACGCGGTCGACGAACGAGCGGGCGGAGTTCGACGCGAGGGCGACCGGGGTGCCCTGGGCGTGCAGGGCCTCGAGGAGGGCCACCGCGCCCGGCATCGGCGGCGCGCCGCGATCGACCTCGTCCCAGACCAGGGCGGCCAGCTCGTCCATCAGACCCGGCCCGGCCCCCGCCGGCTGCTCGAGCATCGCCTCGAGCTTGCTCGACGCGATCGCTCGGGAGGAACCGAGCAGCGAGCGCTTGTGCTCGAGCGTGAAGGTGCGCCCGCGGCGGGCGAACAGCGTGACCTCCGCGCGCGTCCACGCCTCCTCGGTGTCCAGCAGCAAACCGTCGTTGTCGAAGACCACGCCCTGCGGCGCCGGCTTCATCGCGGCTCGCGCCACATGAGCCACACGCGGGGGCCGTCGCGCGGCAGCCGGACCTCCTGCGTGACCTGGAAGCCGAACCGTGCGTAGAAGGCGACGTTGGCCTCCTTGGAGGACTCGAGGTAGGCGGGCAGGCCCTCGGTGTCGCAGAGGGCCAGCCCGGGGGCCAGCAGCGCGCTGCCGATGCCCTCCCCCTGGTGGGACGGCTCGGTTCCGAGCACCGACAGGTAGAGGTGCGGCTCGCTCGGATGGTTGCGCTCGACCCGGGTGACGCCGGCCAGGACCGTCGGCAGGCGCGTGATCAACGCCGGGCCGGTGGCGGCCAACAGGCGGGCGGACTCGCGGGGCGTCTCGCGCCAGCGGTCGGGCAGCGCCCACACGGCGGCGCCCACGGCGCCGTCGGTGGTGTGCACCTGACCCTGGGGCAGCAGCCGCCGCAGCTGCCAGGCGAAGAAGCGCCCGGCCCACTTCGGACGGGCGCTGTCGCGGCGGTAGAACCAGCGCGTGACCGGGTCGTCGTCGAAGGCGCGCGCCAGCATCGCGGCCAGCGGGGGGACGTCATCGGGCTGCGCCTCGCGCACTGAGCGGGTCATCCTGACGGCGCAGTATCCGTCAAGACCGCGCCTACTTCAGCAACCGCGACAGCCGGCGGTCCTTGAGGACGCGCCCACCGGTCTGCTCCTTCGGGCAGTAGGCCATGACGTAGTCCTCGTAGTGCACGGCCTCCAGCGTCGCGCCGCAGCGCGGGCATGGCTCGCCCTCGTGGCGGTGGACCTCGAGCGGCAGGGGGAGCTTGTCCGGTATGGGCAGCTTCACGACCTGCTCGTAGTGGCCCAGGGCATGGCCGAGGCGGTCGATGATCGCCTCGCGCAGGGCACCGGCCTCGTCTGCATCGAGGTCGTCGCCACGCTTGAACGGCGACAGCCGCGCCACCCAGAGGATCTCGTCGACCCACGAGCGTCCGATCCCGGCGATCACCCGCTGGTCGCGTAGCACGGCGTGCAGCGGCCGCGGGCCGTGGGGCCTGAAGAGCGCCGCGAGGTCCTGCGGCGGGTCGGGCCACGCCTCCGGGCCGAGCGTCGCGATGGCGTCGTCGGCGGCGACCGCCTCGGCGCCGCGCAGCACCTTCACCCACGCCGCCTGCCGGGTGCCGAACTCGCGCAGGCGCAGCTCACGCTCCTCTGCGAAGCGGATCAGCAGCCGCGACGTGCGGTCGCGCGGCCCCGCCCGCTTGGCGTAGAGCTGCAGGCGCCCGGCGCTCATCAGGTGCACGAGGACGTGGAGGTCGTCGCCGAGGTCCACGACGAGGTGCTTGCCGATCCGGCGCACCGCCTCGACGGGCTGACCGACGATCGCCTGCAGCGGCGGGTCGAAGGTCTTCAGCGCGTTGATCCCGGGCGCCAGCGCCGACTCGATGACCGCGCCGCGCAGCGCGGCGTCGAGGCGGCGGGCGGTGATCTCGACCTCTGGCAGCTCGGGCATCGGTTCAGCCCGTGAGGATGACGTCGTAGGCGCGCTGCGTGCGGCGCAGACGGCAGGCGTCGGCGCTGCAGGTCGCCACGCGCAGCTCCACGGTGATGCGACCGGAGCCTGAGCCGAGATCGAGGGCGACATGTGCCGGCAATGATCCGAGGAGCCACTCTCCGTCGCCGCGCAGCAGCTCCGGGGCGGTGGCCGTCGCGGTCACGACCACCGGCGGCCCGCCCGCGACGTCGAGCTCCTCGCCGGCCAGCGCGATGTCCATGACGACGTCGAGGGTCGCTCCGCGCTGCGCGATGATCGTCTCGGCGACGGCGAGAGCCGGGCCCCCGAGGCGATCCGACGACGCCGGGCGCCCGACGTCGACGACCTCCGCGGCGGCGGCCTCCGGGTCGACGAGCACCACCCGATGGTTGCCCGTGTCGGCGACCACCACGCGTCCGTCGGGCAGCACGTCGAGCCCGCCGGGCTCGACCAGGCCCTCCACCGGAACGGTCCACAGGTGCTCGCCGCGCCAGACCCGCAGCAGACCGTTGAACGTGTCGGCCACGAAGAGGCCCCCGTCCGGGGCGGCCGCGACCCCGAGCGGGTGCTGCAAGCGCGCGCGTTCGCGGTCGCCGTCCGCCGTGCCCGCCTCGAAGAGGCCGTGCCCGACGAGGGTGCGCACGGTCAACGCCCCGTGGTCCAGGACGCGCAGCGCGCTGGTTTCGGCGTCGACGAACGCGAGCTCGTCGCCCGCGGTGACGGTCAAGCCGCTGGGCTGGGCCAGCAGCGCGTCCAGTGCCCGCGCGTCGACGATGTTCTCCCCTCCCGTGCCGGCGATGACCTGCGGTTCCCCGGCGGCGTCGATCGCCCACAGGCGGTGGCGCCCGGCCTCCGCGACGACGACGTGGCCGCGCCAGCGCACGACGTCCCAGGGTGAGCAGAGGCGGTCGGTCAACTGCTCGCGTGGCGCCCCCGGAACGTCGAGGTGCACGCGCCAGACGCGGTCGGCCCCCGCCTCGCAGATGAGCAGGCCGTCATCGCTCGAAGGGTCGAAGCGCACGCCCTGGGGCATGTAGAAGCCGCCGAGCTCGTGCAGGACCTCGCCGCCCAGCGCCGTGATGAGCACACGGTCGTGCCCCGTGTCGGCGATCGCCAGCCGCGCGCCCGCGGCGTCGACCGCCACCTTGCCGGGGAACGCCAGCTCACCGGTCCCGTGGGGGTCGTGCTCGAGATCCAGCGCCCCGCGCCGCAGCGTGCCGCCCTCCTCGCCTTCGGCCACGAGCTGCTCGACCGCCGCCGCCAGCGCGACGATGTGCCCCTCACCGGACACCTGCCCGGCCACGCGACCGGTCGTGTCGACCAGGACCAGCGTCGGCCACGCGCGCACGCCGTAGGCGTCCCACGTGCGCAGCTCGGGATCGTCGAGAACTGGATGCTCGAGGCGCATTCGCGCCACGCCCGCACGCACCGCGGCATGGTCGGCCTCGTGCGCGAACTTCGGGCTGTGGACGCCGATGACCACGAGCTCCTGAGCGAAGCGGCGCTCCAGCCCGCGCAGCTCCTCGGCAACCCGCGTGCAGTTCGCACAGCACGACGTCCAGAAGTCCAGCAGCACGACCTTGCCGCGCAGGTCGGCCAGCGACAGCGCGTCGACCCCGATCCAGCCCCCCGCGCCGTGCAGCTCCGGCGCCCGGACGCGCGTGCGGGTCAGGACGTCCACCGGCTCAGTGTGGCAAGCGATAGCGTCAGGCCGATGCGTCTGGCGATCATCGGCGGCGACGCCGCCGGCATGGCCGCCGGCGCGATGGTGGCGCGGCGCGATCCCAGCGTCGAGATCGTCGCCTTCGAGCGCGGGCCCTACACGTCCTACTCGGCGTGCGGCATCCCCTACTTCCTGTCGGAGGCGGTGCAGGACGCGGGGCGGTTGATCTCCCGTTCCCCGGACGAGCACCGCGCCAACGGGATCGACGTGCGCATGCGCACCGAGGTGACGAGCGTCGACCTGGCCGCGCGGACCTTGGCCGCCCGCCACCTGGACAGCGGCGGGGAGACCACCGAGGGCTTCGACCAGCTGCTGATCGCCACGGGGGCGCACGCGGTGGCCCCGCCCGTCCCCGGCGCCGAGGCGTGTGAGCCGGTCCGCACGGTTGACGCCGCCGAGCGGCTGCGCGCTGTGCTGCAGCGCGGCGGGCGCTCGGCCGTGGTCGTCGGTGCCGGTTACATCGGGCTGGAGACCGCCGAGGCGCTCGTGCAGCGCGGTCTGAAGGTCACGCTCGTCGACCGTGCGACCCAGGTGATGAGCACACTCGACCCCGAGATGGCCGCTCACATCCAGGTTGCGGCCGAGGGCGAGGGCATCGACGTGCGCCTCGGGGCGGCCGTCGAGGAGATCGTGCTCGGGGGCGACGGGATGCCCAACGCCGTGCGCATCGACGGGGAGACGGTGAGCGCGGACCACGTGATCGTCGGCGCCGGCGCCCGGCCCACGGTCGACCTCGCGCAGAGCGCGGGGCTGACGATCGGTCCGTCCGGCGCGATCGCCGTCGACGACCACCAGCGCTGCCCGGGCCACGACGGCGTCTTCGCCGCCGGTGACTGCGCCGAGAGCTTCCACCGCCTGCTGCAGCAGCCCGTCAACATCCAGCTCGGCACCCACGCCAACAAGCAGGGCCGCGTCGTGGCGATCAACGCCACGGGTGGGGACGCCTCGTTCCCCGGCGTCATCGGGACCGCGATCTCGAAGATCTGCCGCTACGAGGTCGCGCGGACCGGGCTCTCGGAGAGCGAGGCCGCCGCCGCCGGGATCGACGTCGTCGCGGCCGAGATCAAGGCGACGACGCGCGCGGGCTACTTCCCCGGCACGGGCCCGATCTGGGTCAAGCTCGTCGTCGCGCCCGGCAGCGGGCGCATCCTCGGCGGGCAGATCGTGGGGGTCGAGGGCGCCGGCAAGCGCATCGACACCCTCGCCGTCTGTGTGTGGACGGGCATGACGGCGCAGGAGCTGTCGTGGCTGGACCTCGCCTACGCACCGCCGTTCTCCGGCGTGTTCGACCCGCTGCTGCTCGCGGCGCACGCCGCCACGAAGCTGCTCTAGGGAGTTGCGTGGCGCCGCGCCGGTGTGGCGGTCCCCGCGATGCGGTCGAGCTCGCGCGGGCGCAGGAGCACGACGAGCTCCCCGCGGCCGGCGCCCGTCAGGCGGATCCCCGCGACGCCGCCCTTCTTGAGGTCCACCCGCCCCCCGGTGAGGTCGTGGACGATCTGCCCGAAGTCCGGCTCGTGGCCCACGAGCAGGATCCGGTCCCCGGCTGCGGCGAGCTCGAGTGCGGCGCCGGCGCCGAAGCCCTCGGCCAGGCCCGCGTGCTCGGACACCTCGGCGTCCAGCAGCCCGGCGGCCAGCCGCGCGGTGTCGCGCGCGCGGACCTTCGGGCTCGTGAAGATCGCCTGGAAGCTCACCGCCAGGGCGACCAGCGCGGTCCCGGCCGCGACCGATTGGCGTTCCCCGCGGTCGGTCAGCCGGCGCTCGGCGTCGGGCCGCGCGCCGTGCGGTTCGGCCTCGCCGTGACGAAGGAGCCAGAGCTGCTGGGTCACGGTCGGGCACGCTACCGCACCGCCGTGGGCGCCTCAGCGCAGGGCGCGGATCGGCGCGCCGCGGACGACGCGCCCGGCGGGCGTCGTCCAGCGCAGGCGCCAGCGGCGGCCGGCACGCGCCGTCGCCCGGCGGGTGAAGTAGCCGCGGCTGTCGGTCCTCACCAACGCGAGCCGGCGGAACGCGCGGCCGCGGTCAGCGACCTCGACGGTCACGGTGGTGCGTGCGTGCGCAGGGCGGACGAGGCCCCAGAGCGTCACCCGGCTGCCGCGGCCCTTGGCCACCAGCGTCAGGCGGAACCCGGAGAGCGACGGCTTGGCCTTGCCTCCCGCCAGCCGCAGGCCGGATTCGAACCCGGAGTAGCGCTGCAGCTTCGGCACGCCCTTGATGGGGTCGGAGTCGCGCAGCAGGTACTGGGAGAAGGACCGCACGCGCGGGTTGTAGTAGGCGATGCGCTCGGAGAAGGCGCGGAACTCCTCCTGCCGCGCGAGGCTCACGCCGACGAACGGGTCGGGCACGCTCTGGATGCCGAACTCGGTCAGGTGCAACGGCATCGCGCGGCGGATCGCGCCGGCGCGACCGGCACGGTCAAGCGCCTTCGTGAGACGACCCAGCACGCCGATGGTCACGTCGTTCGGTCCCGACGGCACGAACCTGGGGCCCGCCTTCGGGGTGTAGGCGTGATGGGCGTAACCGTCCGCGTCGAGCTTGCTGCAGCCCTTCGCGCGCTTGTACTTCGTGCTGAGGCAGAGCGTCCCGCGCAGGAAGGTGATGGGCGCGACGACCTTGCGGGTGCCGCGGGGCGAGGTCTCACCGAGCAGGACGGGCGTGGCGCCGGCGCCCCCTTCGCGCAAGCCGCGCGTCCCCGCCTGGTAGAGACCGCGGTAGATCTTTGGGGAGGCCGGCCGGCCGCGCGAGTCGAACTGCGGGCGCAGGAACTGCGGCTGGTTGGGCTCGTTCCAGATCGACCATGTCGAGACCCGTCCGCCGAAGCGCCGCGCCACCGCGGTCGAGAACCTGCGGAACTCGGCTGGGCTCGGGCGCGTCAGGGTGTCGCGCGCGCCGTTGGTGGCCCAGCGCGGCACGGGCCCGGAGATCGTCATCAGGACCTTCATGCCGCGGCGGCGCGCGCCGTCGACGATCGCGTCGTAGTCGGCGAACGCGTAGGCGGCCGGGTCGGTCGCGTCGAAGCTCGGCTTGACGCGCGATTCAGCCGCGGGTGCGACCCGGCGCCACGTGAGCAGCACCCGCACGTGCTTGGCGCCGAGCCCGGCGATCTCGTCGAGTGAGGCTTCGCGCGTGCCGGCGTCCAGGAGGTCCCGCGGCGACTCGAAGTAGGTGACCTGGTTGCGCGCAGCCGGCGCCGATCCGGCGCCGAGGGCGAGGACGAGCACGGCGAGGAGCGTGGTGCGCAGGATCAGGGTCATTCGTGTCTCGGGCGATGTGACACGGTACCGAGGCGAGAGTTGCTCGCCGGCTCGTTCCGGAGGGCTCTCACAAAGAACTCAGAGGAGACCCGTGTCCACCATCACCGCCGCCCCGGCCATCGGGGCCATCGACTTCACCGTGCCGCCCGAGCTGGCTGATCTGCTCGCGCGCATCCGCGCCTTCATCCAGGAGGACATCCTGCCCGCCGAGGGCGAGATCGCCGACCCGGACGACATCCTCGCCTCGTGGCCGGTCGTCGACCGCCTACGCGAGCGCGCCCGCGAGCGCGGCATCTACACCCCGCACCTGCCGGAGGAATGGGGCGGGCTGGGCATCGGCGTGCTCGGCATGAGCCTGATCTCGCAGGAGTGCGGCGTCAGCCCGCTGGCCTCCCTGGGCCTCAACGCGATGGCCCCCGACGAGGGCAACATGCACACGCTGCTCATCGCGGGCTCGGACGACCAGAAGGAGCAGTTCCTGCGCCCGCTGGCCGAGGGGCGGACCCGGTCGTGCTTCGCCATGACCGAGCCGGGCGTCGCGTCCTCGGACCCGACGAACCTCGAGACGACGGCCGTCCGCGACGGCGACAGCTGGGTCCTCAACGGGACGAAGTGGTGCATCACGGGCGGCGAGGGCGCCGCGTTCTCGATCGTCGTGGCCAAGACGGGCGACGACTCCGCCGCAGGGCACCGCAACTACTCGCTGATCCTGGTCCCCACCGACACGCCCGGGTGGGAGATCGCGCGCCACCCGCGCTGGATGGGCTCCCATTCGCCCGGCGGCCACCCCGAGATCACGCTGAAGGACGTCCGGGTTCCGCTCGGCAACCTGCTCGGCGGCGAGGGCGAGGGCTTCGTCATCGCCCAGAAGCGACTTGCGGGCGGCCGGCTCGCGCACGCCATGCGCTGGATCGGCGTGTCTCAGCGCGCGCTGGACCTGAGCGCCAAGCGCTTGCTCGAGCGCAAGGCGTTCGGCAAGGAGCTCGCTCGCCACCAGGCGCTGCAGTTCTTCCTCGCCGACTCGGCGATGGACCTCTACGCGTCGCGGCTGATGGTCCTGCACGCCGCATGGAAGGTCGAGCACGGGCTGCCCCACCGCCAGGAGGTCGCGATGGCCAAGACGTTCGTCTCCGAGGCCTTCGGGCGGATCGCCGACCGCGCGGTGCAGATCCACGGCGCGGCCGGGATCGCCATGGATCTGCCGATCGCCCGGATCTACTCCGACGCGCGCGCGGCGCGGATCTACGACGGCGCATCGGAGGTGCACCGGATGACGATGGCGCGCGAGATCCTCAAGCTGGCCGTGCAGGGGGAGTCGACCAAAGCGGCCTGCGGGGACATCGGGTGAGGGGCGACAGCCCCGGTCAGGGGCGCCCGGAGGGCGACCTCTCGGTTCAGAAGCGCCGGCAGGATGCCGGCAAGAGCATCTCCTCCTCGTGAGCTCGACGCACTCCATCGCCGACGACGACATCGTCGCGACCCACGCCGAGGCGGCGGACAACGAGCGCCCGCCGCTGCTGGTCCTCGAGCCGCTGCTCGGCTTCCTCGACGCGCACGGCCTCGGCGCCGGAGACGCGGACCCGGTCATCGCGCCGATCGGCGACGGCCACTCCAACGTGACCTTCGCGGTGGATCGCGGCGGGCAGTCCTTCATCCTGCGCCGCCCCCCGCGGCCGCCGCTTCCCCCGAGCGCCCACGACGTCCTGCGCGAGGCGCGGGTCATCGGCGCGCTGCAGGGTCAGGCGCGCGTTCCCGGGGTCCTGGCCGTCTGCGACGACGAGGCCGTCATCGGCGCGCCGTTCTTCGCGATGGAGCAGGTCGAGGGGCACGTCGTCACGGGCGAGGTACCGGCCGCCTTGGACTCGCCGGAGGACCGCCACCGCATGGGCACCGAGCTCGTTGACGCGCTCGTCGAGCTCCACGCCGCCGACTGGCAGGCCGCGGGCCTCGAGGGCTTCGGCAAGCCGACGGGCTACCTCGAGCGCCAGCTGCGGCGCTTCACGGGGCTGTGGGAGCACAACCGCACCCGCGACATCGCCGCGGTGGAGACCGTCGGCACGTGGCTGAGCGACAACCTGCCCGAGTCGCCTGCGGCCACCGTGGTGCACGGCGACTTCCGCCTGGGCAACGTGATGATGGCGCCCGACTCGCCCGCCCGCCTGACCGCGATCTTCGATTGGGAGATGGCGACGATCGGCGACCCGCTGGCCGACCTCGGCTACCTGTGCACGCTGTGGGTCGACCGCAACGACCCGCCGCTCGGCATGTTCGAGCTCTCGGCGGTGACCCGTGAGGAGGGCTTCCCGCTGCGCGAGGAACTCGTCGCGCGCTACGAGGAGCGCTCCGGGCGCTCCATGACCGACATCCGCTGGTACCAGGCGCTGGCGCTTTGGAAGTCGATCGTCTTCATGGAGGGCAACTACAAGCGCGCGATGAGCGGGTCGACGGACGACCCGTTCCTGGCGAGCTTCGGCGATGGCGTCCTGCAGCTCGCCGAGCGCGCGGAGGCGATCGCCCGTGGCTAGGACCGGGCTGCTCGTCGACTTCGGCGGGGTGCTGACCACCGACGTCTTCGCCGCGTTCCGGGCGTTCTGCGACGCCGAGGGCCTGGAGCCCGACGCGGTGCGCGACGCGTTCATGCGCGACGACACGGCGCGCAACCTGCTGTTCGAGCTCGAGCTCGGGACGCTGCCGGAGGCGGAGTTCGAGCCGCGCTTCGCGGCGGCGATCGGCGTCGATGATCATGACCGTCTGATCGAGCGGCTCTTCGCGGAGATGAAGCCCGACGAGGCGATGATCGAGGCGGTGGCCACCGCACGGCGCGCGGGAATCCGCACCGGCCTGGTCTCCAATTCGTGGGGCGCCGGCACGAAGTACGACCGCTCGCGCTTCGGCGAGCTCTTCGACGGGGTGGTCATCTCCTCCGACGAAGGACTGCGCAAGCCCGACCCGGCGATCTACGCGCTTGGTGCTCGGCGGATCCACCGCGAGCCGGAGGCGTGCGTCTTCGTCGACGACCTCCCCGGCAACCTCAAGCCGGCGCGGGCGATGGGCATGGCGACCGTGCGCCACGTCGACGCGAAGCAGACGATCGCGGAGCTCGAGCAGCTGCTCGGGGTGTCCCTGGCGGCGTGAGCGGGAGCGGCACCGACGCTTTGGGCGACATCTCGGACGCCTGGCGCCCTGAATGTCGCCCAAAGCCCCCGAGGCGAGCCCCTACCGCGGGCGCTTGGCGCCGCGCGCGACGAGCTTCTCGCGCGCCTCGGCGATCTGGCGGCGTGTCTTGGGGTCCTTGGCCATCTCCTGGGCCTTGGCCATGGCCTTGCGCCCCTGGGGCGAGCGGGCGAACTTTGCGAGCGAGGTGATGAGGGAAGCCATGGCGGTCAGCCTCCCCGTTCTTCGAGCCGCCTACGCAGGTCCTCGCCGCGGCCGGCGGCGACGGCGCGCGCCGCACGGCGGTCGGTGAGCGCGACCCCGCGGCTGCCGGCCAGGTCCAGCAGCCCCTGCCGCTCCTCCCCTTCGCGCGCCGCACGCAGGAACAGCCAGCCGAAGAGGCAGATCGTGAGGATCGACTCCCACACCATCATCACCGCCCCGGCCGCGTTCTGGTCGGCCTGCGGGCTGATGCCGTAGCCTCGCTCGCCCGGGGCGTAGACGTCGTAGAACGCGTCACCGCCGAAGAGGAACACGTTGGCCAGCACCGCCCCGATCAGGCGCACCGCGATGATGAAGCCGAGCGTCGCGAGCGTGCCGAACCAGGCCGGGCGTGGCAGCGGGCCGAGCAGCGCCATCCACAGGTTCACCCCGAAGCCGACGAAGAGCAGGTGCTGCAGCGCGTGCACGACCTCGCCGCGGACCGCCGCCTCGTGCAGCCCAGGGACGTGCCAGAGGAAGAGGTCCAGCGCCCAGAGCGACAGCGCCGGCACCGGGTGGGCCAGGACCCGCAGCCGGCCGAGCACCGGCAGGCGCAGCACCGGCGCGAGCACGGGACCCGTGAGCCCGAGGACGAGCAGCAGCGCGCCACCGTCGGACAGCACCAGGTGCTCGGCCATGTGGACCCAGAAGAGCTCGTCGGCGATGTGGCCGACGGGCGACGCCAATGTGCCGGCCATGAGCACGATCGCCCCGAAGAAGCAGGCTTGCCGCCAGCGCGGGACCGCCCGCGGCGTGGCGGCCAACGTCCGCACGCGCTTCGCGTAGAGCACTGCGACGATCAGCGCCGGCGCGAGCTGCAGTGGCGCGACCCCCGCCCCGCTCGCGTGGGCCAGGACGGCAGCCACGCCGCTCACGCCGTACCCGCGGAGATGAGCCCCACCCCGAAGAAGGCCAGCACGACTCCGGCCTGCTGCAGCGGCCGGATGCGCTCCCCGAGCACGGCGCGGGCCAGCAGCACCGTCGCGATCGGGTACAGCGAGCCCACCACGCCGACGATCGACACAGCCCCCTCGCGATTGGCCAGCGCGTAGAGCCCCGTGGCCCCGAGGTCGAGCAGGCCGGCCACGGAGAGGATGCCCATGTCCCTCGGCGACGGAGCGGCCGGGCGGCGCAGCAAGACCGCCCCCCCGACCAGCGGCACAGCGACACCGCGGATGCAGAGCATCGCCCACAGCACGGAGTCCTCGGACGCTCGGTCGTAGAGGACGAAGAAGGAGCCGAACCCGGCCGCGGCCAGGAGGGCGAGGCCGATGCTCGCGCGCGAGGCGACGCGTTCGTCCTCGTGCTGCTCGCGCGAAGCCAGGATGACCCCCGCCATGGTGACCGCCAGACCTAGGCCGATGAGCAGCGTGAGGGTGTCGCCCGAGGCCACGCCCACGACCACCGGGATGATCGCGCCGGTGGCCGAGATCGGCGCGACGATCGACATCGTCCCGATCGCCAGCGCGCGGTAGAAGACGCCGAGGCCAAGGATCCCAGCCGCGCCCGCGGCCAGCGCGAACAGCAGGTCGTTGCCCTGCGGAGGTGACGCGCCTGTCGCGGCCAGCACCGCCAGGAGGACGACCAACCCCGACAGCTCGATCGTCAGCAGGACGACGAGCGTCGACAGGCGGCGGCTGAGGAGCCCGCCGGTGAAGTCGGAGATCCCCCAGCAGCCGCCCGCCGCGAGCGCGTACGCGATCGCGAGCAACGGTGGTTCCGGTGGGTCGGCTAGTCGCGCTTGCCGCGGCCGTAGAGGACCTTGAGCAGGCGCCCGATCCCCTTGGTCACGAACGGCTTGTACGGGTACATGTGGACGTCGCGCTTGGGGTGCAGCTTCGAGATCAGGATCGCCTGCTGGTGGCAGTACTTGCGGATGCCGCCCGCCCCGTGCCGCGACCCCATGCCCGACGCCTTGGCGCCGCCCATCGGCAGCTCGAGCGCGGTGTAGTTGATCATCGCGTCGTTGACGCACACCGCGCCGGCCTCGATGCGCTTGGCGATCTGCTCGCCCCGCGTGACGTCCTTGGTGAAGACCGACGCGGCCAGGCCGTAGAGCGAGTCGTTGGCCAGCTTGATCGCCTCCTCGGCGTCGGCCACCTTCATGATCGGCAGCGTCGGTCCGAAGGTCTCCTCGGTCATGCACTCCATCGTGTGGTCGACGTCGACGAGCACGGTCGGCTCGTAGAAGTCGCCCTTGCCCGGCTTGCGGTGCCCACCGGCGAGCACGCGCGCGCCCTTGGCCACCGCGTCGTCGACGTGCTTCTGGACGATGTCCATCTGCGGCGGGAACGTCATCGCCCCCACCTCGACCGACCCCGGGCCGTTGGCCGGCCCCTGCCGCAGCTCGCCGACCTTGGTGACGACCTTCGTGACGAACTCGTCGTAGACCGAGTCCTCCACGTAGACCCGCTCGGTCGAGATGCACGTCTGTCCCGAGTTCTGCATTCCGTAGAACACCGCGGCGTTGGCCGCGCGCTCGAGGTCAGCGTCGGACAGCACGATCATCGGGTCCTTGCCGCCGAGCTCGAGCGAGACCGGGGTCAGCGTCTCGGCCGCCTTCGCGAGGATCTTCTTGCCCGTCGCGGTGGAGCCGGTGAACATGATCATGTCGACCTGGTCCACGAGCGCTGCACCCGCAGCGCCGCGCCCCGTGGCGACCTGGAAGACGTGCTCCGGCAGCCCGCTCTCGGCGAGGCACTCCGCCATCAGCTGAGACGTCAGCGGCGTCACCTCCGACGGCTTGAGGATCACCGCGTTGCCGGCGGCCAGCGCCGGGATGCAGTCGCCGAAGGAGTTGGTCAGCGGGTAGTTCCACGGCCCGATGACGCCGATGAGCCCCATGGGGCGGAAGCGCAGGATGAGCTTCTTGCCCTTGACGAAGACGTTGGCCGACTTGACCTTCTCATCGCCCAGGAACTCCTCGGCGTGGTTGGCCCAGAAGCCGAACGCGCTGGCCGCGTAGGAGATCTCCGCGAGCTGCGCGTCCTCGTGCGTCTTGCCCGTCTCGGAGATGATCGTGGCGATGATGCGGTCGGCGTTGTCGGTGACCCACTTCTGCGCGCGCAGCAGCACGCGCGCGCGGCCCCCGTAGCCCAGCGCCTGCCATCCTGGCTGGGCGGCGCGGCCACGCTTGGCCATCGCGACGATCGCGTCGGCCCCCAGATCGGGGACGTGGGCGATGACCTCGCCCGTCGCGGGGTTGACGACCTCGATGTCGGTCGAGGCGGTCTCGACCTGGGGCTGCTCGGCAACGGTCATGCTCTCCACCTCTGCTCCTCGGGGACCCTTCGTCCCCGAAGGCTACTCCGTGATCGTCAGCTTCTCGATGGTTGCCGGCTGCTTGGGCCGGTCGCGGCCGTCGGTGTCCAGCCCCTCGAGCTTGTCGACGACGTCCATGCCGCTCGAGATCTCGCCGAAGACCGTGTGCTTGCCGTCCAGCCACGGCGCCGCCTCGGTGGTCACGAGGAAGAACTGCGAGCCGTTGGTGTTCGGGCCGGCGTTGGCCATCGCGAGCGCGCCGCGGACGATCTTGTGCTGGTTGAACTCGTCCTCGAAGGTGTAGCCCGGGCCGCCGGTGCCGTCGCCCTTGGGGTCCCCACCCTGGATCATGAAGTCCTTGATGATCCGGTGGAACGCGAGGCCGTCGTAGAAGCCCTGGCCCGCCAGCTGCTTGAAGTTCCCGACGGTCTTGGGCGCGTCCTCATCGAAGAGCTCGATGACGATGTCGCCGTGGTTCGTGGTCATGGTCGCCTGTGACATGGCGACCAGCCTACGCGGCTGCGTGGCTCGCGGCGGTCAGCCGAGCAGCCGCGCCTCGGTCAGCGTCACCGTCGGCCCGGCCTTCGGGGGCGCGGTGAGGTAGACCAGGACGTAGCGGTACTTCGTGGTGCCGGCGCCGAGCACGATGCGTTCCTTGCTCCCGACGTTCGAGCGGTCCTTGATGTGCGCCCAGCGCGTGTCCAGGATGTCCGGCGGGACGTCGCTCGAATCCGTCGCGTAGATCTCGGTGCGGAAACCGGGCGTCTTGGTCAGCAGCTCGATCTCCCTGACCCCGCGCTTCTTGCCGAGGTCGAGCACGACGCCGAGGTCCATGGACCCCGCGTTTACGCTCGTCACCTTCCAGGAGGTCGAGGTGTCCCCGTCGATCGCGTCCTTCGGCTCCTCGCCGGTGGTGGCGAAGCCCGACGGGTCGTACAGCGCCGCGGCGTCCGCCGCGAGCTCGAGCGGCGCGGCCGCGGTCGGCGTGGCCGCGGTCGAGTCGTCCGGCGCGTTCTTGCCGGAGTCGGTCTTGGCCGTGTCCTTGCCGCTCGTGACCGGGATCGGGCTGGTCGGCTTCGGGTTGGCGGGGGCCGGGTCCGGGGCGGACACCTTGGGGGGTGTCGCGACGCTCGGCGCCTTGGTCGTCGGAAGGTCGGCCGCCGGCACCGGCGGGATGGGCGCGGCCGGCACCGCCGGCGGAGCCTGGGCGACCGGCGCGCCTGCGGCCGGCGGCGGGCCCGCCGCTTCGTGGCCGGCGTCGGAGGACAGCGCGGCGTAGCTGGCGGCGACGGCGCTCCCGGTCAGCGCGAGGGTGACGACGACCGTCGCGACAGCCGTGCGCATGCCGCGGGCGGCGCCAAGCCGGCCGGGGGCCGCGACCCCGCAGGCGAAGCACCAGTCCTGGCCGTCGGCCATCGGCGTGGCGCAGGCGTCACAGGCGCGCGAGCCACCGGCATCGGCCGGCGTCGCCGGCTCCGGGGCGGCGGTGGCGAGCGTCGGCTCGCCGGCCTCGTCGGTGGCGGGCGCGGGTGCGGCGGAGGTGTCGGGGCGGATCAGGAGGTCGGTCATCGGCCTGTACAGGGTGCCACAACCCTCAACGTCCTCGCGCGCGAGATGTTGCGGCGTGGTTGGGCTCGCGCTCAGGCGCGAGCGCGTTCCGCGGTCAGCGGGTGGCCCTTGACCTGCGCGTCGGCGATCGCGGCCAGCACGCGGTCGGCCTCGCCCTCGGGGACCGACAGCAGCGAGAAGCGCTCGAGCACCCGCACGTCGCGGACCGCCTCGCCGTCGAGCGCGGCCGCCTGCGTGACGGCGCTGACGAGGTCGGCGACCTCCACCCCGTCGGCGCGGCCGACGCCCGCGATGAGCTGGGCGAACTCCTCGTCGGCGTCGCGACTGATCTGCGGCTTGGTGTGGCGCTTGGGCTTGACCTCGATCGGCACGGGCGTGACCGACGCGCCCTTCTCCCACGGCGAGAGCGTCACGCCCGTGTGCTCCTCGATCGCGAGCAGCTCCTTCTGCTGACGCGGCTCGACGAAGGTGATCGCGCGCCCCTTGCGGCCGACGCGGCCGGTGCGCCCGATGCGGTGCACGTAGGTGTCGGGGGAGATCGGCACGTCGAAGTTGACGACGTGGGTCACGGTCGAGATGTCCAGGCCGCGCGCGGCGACGTCGGTGGCCACGAGGATCGGCACGCGGCCGCCCTTGAAGCCGAGCATCACGCCGTCGCGCGACCCCTGGGACATGTCGCCGTGCAGCGCCTTGACGTTCATGCCCTGGTCGCGCAGCTTGCGGTAGAGCTGGTCGCAGCGGATCTTCGTGCGCACGAAGACGATCGCCTGGTCGGGCTTCTCCGCGGCGAGGACCTCGACGAGCTTGTCCTGCTTGTCGCCCACCTTGACCTCGAGGCGGAACTGCTCGACGGAGTCGACGGTGAGGTTGGCGGACTTCACCTTCACGAGCACCGGCTCGTACATGTAGCGGTCGGCCAGCGCGCGGATCGGCGGCGGCATCGTCGCTGAGAAGAGCGCCGTCTGGCGGCTGTTGGGCGTCAGCGACAGGATGCGCTCGACGTCCTCCAGGAAGCCGAGGTCGAGCATCTCGTCGGCCTCGTCGAGGACGACGAAGCGGCACGAGTGCAGCATGAGCGAGGCACGCGAGATGAGGTCGAGCACGCGGCCGACGGTGCCCACGACGACGTGGCCCCCGGCGTTGAGCTGCGCCTGCTGGGAGCGGATCGGCGCGCCGCCGAAGACGGCGACGACGTCGACGCCCTTGCGCACGCCGTAGGTGCGGATCGCCTGGGTCACCTGGATGCAGAGCTCGCGCGTGGGGGTCAGCACGAGCGCCTGCACGACGTTCTCGGTCGGGTCGACGTACTCGAGGATCGGCAGGCCGAAGGCCGCGGTCTTGCCCGAGCCGGTCTGCGCCTGGCCGATGACGTCGAGGCCCTGCAGCATGTGCGGGATGGCCTCCTCCTGGATCGGGCTCGGCTTGTCGTACCCGACGTCGGAGAGCGCTTCGAGGGTCTGCGTGGAAAGGCCGAGCTCGGCAAAGGAGGTCACTGGAAACCAGCCTAGGGGCCGCGTCGTCAGACGGCGACGACGTCGATGAGGCTCTCGGCTCCGCGGAAGTCTTCCGGGTTGCGCGTGACGAGCGGCAGGCCGGACGCAAGCGCGGTCGCGGCGATCAGCAGGTCCAGCGACCGTGCGCCGCGCGCCTTGCGGCCCGCCTTGGTCACGGCGGCGTAGATGCGACCGTAGGCACGTGCGACCTCGGTGTCGACCGGCAGGGGGTCGAAGGTCGACTCGGCGCGTTGCAGTCTGTCTTGCCGTCGCGCGCGCTCGGCGGGGTCGGTCGTCGCGTGCGGCCCCGCCGCAAGTTCCGCCAGCGTGATCGCGGACACCGCCAGTTCCGCGGGGAGGTCCCCTACCGCGATGTGGTCGAGATCGATCACGACCGACGTGTCGATGATGCCGCGGGGCGGGCGTTGGTCAGCCACGAGGGGTCGGATCGTGGTCGAGGACCCTGTCGACATCGGCCAGGAAGCGCTCGGCGGTGATCCGCGGCGCGCCGGCGAACGCGGCGACGGCCGTGTCCGCCCTGACGAACTGGCGTGTTCGCAGCGGACACAGCTCGCCAACGGCCACCCCGTTGCGGGTCACGATGAACGCCTCCCCCTTGTCCACGGCGCGCATCACGTCGCCGCTGCTGTTGCGAAGTTCCCGTTGCGTGATCTCGCGCGCCATTCGCACACCGTAGCACGCGTGCTACGCACTCGGGTCGAGCATCACCTTGCCGGTGGTGCGGCGCTCCTGCAGGTCGGTCTGCGCCTGGGCGGCCTCGCCGAGCGGGTAGACGGCGCCTCCGGCGACCCGCAGCTCCCCGCGCGCCGCGCGTGCGAACAGGTCGTCCAGCGCCTCGCGCACCATCTCGGGCCGCTCGAGGCAGTGCCCGAACCAGAACCCGAGCACCGCACGCGACGTACGCATGAGCTTGCCTGTGCGGACCTCGTTCTGGTCACGCGACGCAATGCCGTAGGCGACGATCCGCCCGAACGGCCCCAGGGCGGCGAAGGACTGCTCGAAGACCTCGCCGCCGGCCATCTCGAAGACGACGTCGACGGGCGCGCCGCCGTTGGCCTGCACCAGGCGCTCGCGCATGCCCTCCGGCGCCGCGTCGATCGCCACGTCGGCGCCGAGCTCGAGCGCGAGCGCGCGCTTGTCCTCGGTGGAGGCCGTCGCGATGACGCGACCCGCGCCCATGGGGTGCCCGAGCTGCACCGTGAGCGACCCGACCCCGCCCGCCGCGGCGTGCACGACGACCGACTCCCCGGACCCAACCCGGCCGATCGTGCGGTAGAGGTGCCACGCGGTCAGCCCCTGCAGCAGCAGCGCGAGCGCCGTGGCGTCGTCGATGCCGTCCGGGACGGGGAACGTCCGCTCCGCCTTCGCGACGGCGTACTCGGCGTAGCCCCCGGTCCCGCACAGGGCGACCACGCGTTCGGTGGTGTCCTCGCGCACCCCCGCGACCTCCGCCCCCGGGACCAGCGGCAGCTCGGCGGCGGTGACGTAGTTGTCGTGACGCTGGTGGGTGTCGGCGAAGTTCAACCCGGCGCGCGAGACCTTCACCAGCACCTCGTCCGCGGCCGGCACGGGCGTGGGCAGCTCAACGAGCTTCAGGACCTCAGGGCCGCCGAACTCGGTCTGCTGGATCGCTCGCACCCAGGGCAATCTAGGTCTTTGCGTAGGGTTGGCGCCATGAGCCTCACCGTGGTCGGATCCATCGCCTTCGACGCCGTCAAGACCCCCTCGGGGGAGCGCGAACGCATGCTCGGCGGCGCCGCGACGCACTTCGCCCTGGCCGCTTCCTTCTTCGACCAGGTCCACGTCGTCGGCCCGGTCGGCGACGACTTCGGCGACGACGAGCTCGCGATCCTGCGCACCCGCGGGACCAACACCGACGACGTCGAGCAGGTCGCCGGTGGCAAGACGTTCTTCTGGAAGGGCGAGTACGCCGCGGACCTCAACACGCGCGAGACCCACGTCACCGACCTCAACGTCTTCGAGCACTTCGAGCCGAAGCTCTCACAGGCCTCTCGCGACTCCGAGGTGCTCTTCCTGGCCAACATCGTCCCGGCGCTGCAGCGCGCGGTGCTCGAGCAGTGCTCCGGCCCGCGATTCACCGCGCTGGACTCGATGGACCTGTGGATCGACATCGCGCGCGACGACCTCGTCGACGTGATCTCACGGGTGGACTGCGTGATGCTCAACGACGGCGAGATCCGTCAGCTCACCGGCAAGGCCAGCATCGTCGCGGCCGCGCGCGAGCTGCTCGGCTGGGGCCCGAGCGCGGTCGTCGCCAAGCAGGGCGAGTACGGCGCCTGCCTGGTGACGGCCGACGGCTTCTTCGCGCTGCCGGCGTTCCCGCTGGAGCACGTCGCCGACCCGACCGGGGCGGGCGACTCGTTCGCGGGGGGCTTCGTCGGCTACGTCGCCGCGCACCCCGACGACGCGGTCGACCACGACCTGCTGACACGCGCCATGGCCTACGGGACGGCGATCGCCTCGTTCAACGTCGAGGAGTTCGGCACCGAGCGCGTGGCCCGCTTGACCGCCGACGAGATCGGTGAGCGGGTGAGCGAACTGCAGCGCATGACGCACTTCGCCGACGCGCCCGTCGCGCTGCGCGGCTAGGAGGCTGTTTCAGAACAAGGCGGCGGATCGGAGGGGGCCGGATCGTCGTGGCAGACGCCGGGCGGTTGCGCAGCCGATGCCGGTGGCATCGGCAAGCGGCCGGCTGGCGTCTGGCGCGGCGAGGCGGTCGCCTCCATCCGACGACGTTCTGAAACAGCCTCCAAAGCCGCCCCGACGCGCCTACCGGACGACGACCTTCGCGCGCATGTTCGCGTGGATGGTGCAGACGTAGCGGTACGTGCCGGCCTTCTTGAAGGTCACCGTGTAGCTGCCGGTGTTCTTGGTGCCCGCGCTGCGGAAGCGCTTGGTGCCCCGGCTGGCAACGTTGTGCGGGACGTTGGCGTCCCTCCACAGCCAGGTCACCTTCGACCCCCGCGAGATGCTCACGGTGGCGGGGGTGAACTCGATGTCCTTGATGACGACGCGCTTGGTCGTCGCGGCGACGCCGGCACCGGGCGCCACGCCGGCGACGAGGGCCGCGACCGCGGCGAGGGGCAGCGCGGAGATCCTGCTGCGACGACGGTTCATGCCAGGCGGTGCGGGTGAGCGGGAGCGACGGATCATCGCGCCGCTGCTCCCGAACGTCCACGGGCTTCCCGCCGGCTCTGTAGCATCGTCCGCGTGGGGTGGACCTTCTTCTTCCTGATGGTCGTGCTCAAGGTGCCGATCGTCGCGCTGTTCTCGATCGTCTGGTGGGCCGTCAAGGCGACGCCCGACGCCGCCGAGGAGCAGCAGGACGACGGCGGATCCAAGCGGCCGGAGCCTCCCCGGCCGCGGACCCCGCCACGGCGCCCGCGCCGTGGGCCGCACGGGGATCCACAGGTGCCCGCCCCGTCGCGGACCCGCCGGCCGGCCGTGCCCGCGGTGACGCGCCGCAGCGTCTAGTGGGGGTGTAGTTGGTCGCGGCGCCCGGCCGCGTCACGGTCGTCATCCCGACCTTCAACGGCGCCGCCCACATGGCCGAGACCGTCGACGCGGTCCTGAGTCAGCGCCTGCCGCCCGGCGACGAGCTCGAGCTGCTGGTCATCGACTCGGGGTCCACCGACGGGACGCTCGACATCCTGCGCGCCCGCGAGCCGGCGTTGCGCCTGATCACGATCCCGAACGCGGAGTTCGGGCACGGGCGGACGCGGCAGCACGCGGCCGAGCTCGCCCGCGGCCGTTTCGTCGTGTTCCTCTCCCAGGACGCGACGCCCGCCCACGACCGCTGGCTCACGGCGATGGTCGAACCGTTCGCCACGAGCGATGGGGTCGGCTGCGTCCTGGGTGCGCAGATCCCCCGCGCCGAGGCGCCGGCCACGATCCGGCGCGAGGTGAGCGACGTCTTCGCGCGCGTCGAGGCCGGCGGCAGCGGCTTCGCAGACACGTTCTTCTCTGACGTCAACGCGGCAGTGCGCTCCGACCTGCTGCTGGGCCCGGTCCCCTTCCGCGACGTTGCCTACGCCGAGGATCAGGCGCTGGCCGCCGACATGCGGGCGGCCGGATACACCCGCGCCTACGCGCCGCGAGGGCAGGTGCACCACAGCCACGATCTGTCCCCCCGCGCGTACTTCGCGCGCAAGCGCGACGAGTACGCCGGGTTGCGGCAGAGCGTGGGGGTCAGCAGCCCGGCCGGCCTGCGCACCGTGCTGTTGGGCTGGGTCCGGCCGACCGTCCATGACTGGGCCTTCCTGCTGCGCGAGAACCCCCGGTCGGGAACGCTGCGGGGCGCCGTCACCGACGCCCTGCAGGCCCCGCTCTACAACGTCGCTGACGCGGCCGCCCGCTACCGCGCCGCGCGTTAGTCGACCGACTGCCCGCGCGGGCGGAAGGCGTCGACCCAGTTCTCCGACGCGTACGCGATCGGCCTCACGCCGTCCGCAGCGACCTCGTACATCGTGCGGCCCTGCAGCTCGGGGGAGACGCAGAGCACGCGCTCGAGGCCATGGGCGAAGGTGCCGTCGATCTGGCCGGACTCGTGGCCGAAGTCGCGCAGGCCGTAGTTGCGGCGCAGCACGGGCGCGAGCGCATCCAGGCGGGCCCAGAACATCGTCCCGGCGAAGAACCCGAAGTCGCCCGTGTTGCGATCGACCCGCGCCGCGACCGACGCGGAGTGCGCGTGGGAGAGCGCGCGGATGACGTGACGCCGATTGGCGGGGTAGTTCTTGGCCAGCGTCACGTATTGGCTCGCGGGCCCGACGACCCCCGTGCTCGGCTCGCCTAGGACCGACAGCAGCGCCCCGAGGGTGGCTTCGTCGGCGGGCAGCAGGAGGTCGAGGATCGCGGTGAGCCGGTCCCTGCCGTCCGTGCGGTGAGCCGAGCGCTTGGAGTGCAGCTTGAGGACGTGCCCGTAGCCCCGGGCCTCGAGGTGCCGCGCCGTCTTGAGGAACGGAAGCACGTCGCGGCCGCGGTTGGGCGCCTCGAGGACGTTTGCCCCCGGGTGATCGCCCCGGATGTCGTCGGCGAAGGTCAGGTGCTCACGCGGCAGGGTGACGAACAGGTCGAAGGGCCGGCCGGACAGCGCGCGCAGCCGGTCTGCGAACAGCCCCCAGGACTCGGGGTAGTAGAGGTGCAGGACCACGGCGGTCGCCGGGCCCCTCCCCCCCTGGCGGAGGGCCCTGTCGTTGAGCGCGTAGCGCCGGAGCCCTTCCGCGAGCGTCCGCGCCCGGCGCGGGAAGCTTGGAGGCCGGTGGGGGGTCATCTGGCTCGGCGAGCGACTTTACCCGGGCCCCCGGGCGCGACGAGGTCACGCCGCGCGCCCCCGTAGGCTGCGGCCCATGCCGACCTCCGTCCTGAGCGACGGCACCATCCGGCGCCTGGTCGCCGAGGGCGCCGTGCGCATCGACCCCTGGGACCCGGACATGGTCCAGCCCGCGAGCGTCGACCTGCGCCTCGGCGGATCGTTCCGCGTGTTCCACAACTTCCGGGTGCCGGCGATCGACCTCGCGGACCCGCCGACGAACCTGACCGAGCACATCGAGGTGCCCGAGGGCGACCAGTTCGTCATCCACCCCGGTGAGTTCTGCCTCGGAGCGACCCAGGAATGGGTCGAGCTGCCTGACGACATCGTGGCCAGAATCGAAGGGAAGGCGCTCGCGCTGGACACCGAGATTCCGACCTCCGGCGGCTGGAAGACCATGCGGGAGCTTCGGACCGGCGACTGGCTGTTCGATGAGACGGGGGAGATGGTCGAGGTCGTTCGCGCGACCCGCGCGCAGCACGGACGCCCGTGCCGGAGGGTCGTCTTCTCCGACGGCACCGCGATCGTGGCCGACGTCGAGCACGAGTGGGAGGTCGACAGCAAAGGACACGGGCCTGGACGCACGCGCCAAGTACTGACGACAGGCCAGATCGAGGAGTCCCTCCGTTACTCAGCCACCGAGTACCGGCATCATGTGGCGCAGTCCCAGGCGGTCTGGTACCCGCGGCAAGAGCTCCCGGTCGACCCCTACGTCCTGGGCGCTTGGATCGGGGATGGAACGAGCTCGACCGCCGTCATCACCTGCGCAGACGCCGAGATCCTCGAAGAGATCTCGGTCGCGGGCTACGGGCTGTCCATCGCCTCAGGGCCCATCGCTTACCGAATAGGTCGCACGGGCCAACGACGGGACCCGCAGACCGGTCAGTTCGGTGCGGACAAGGCGTTTCAGAGTGTGCTGCGGAGGGAGGGGCTGCTCAACAACAAGCACATCCCCGACGCCTACATGACCGCTTCGGTGCCTCAGCGACGGGCGCTGCTCGCGGGCCTCATGGACACGGACGGCTACGTGGACAAGTGGGGACGGTGCGAGCTGACGACGGTGAGGTGGCCGCTCGCCGTCCAGTACCGCGAGCTGATCGCCAGCCTCGGGTTCCGGCCGGTCATCGCGACGAAGACCGCCACGATCAACGGTCGCGATTGCGGGCTGAAGTACGACGTCACCTTCACCCCCGACGAGCCGGCGTTCCGCCTGCCCCGCAAGGTGGAACGCCAGAAGCGCGAAGGACGGTTCAAGAAGGGGCGGACCATCGTCGACGTCCAGCCGGTGGAGAGCGTCCCCGTCCGGTGCATCGAAGTCGACTCCCCTCGCGGCCTCTTCCTCGCAACACGTTCGTTCATTCCGACGCACAACAGCTCGCTCGGGCGCCTCGGGCTCATCGTCCACGCGACCGCCGGCTTCGTCGACCCGGGCTGGAAGGGGACGCTCACGCTGGAGATCACCAACCTCACGCGCGTGCCGATCATCCTGTGGCCCGGCAAGCCGATCGCGCAGCTGTCGTTCATGACGCTTGACAAGCCCGCGGAGCGGCCCTACGGGCACCCCGAGCTCGGCAGCCACTACGCCGGGCAGCGCGCGGCGACCGAGAGTCGCTACGAAGGCGGGCCCGCCGCCTCACGCCGCCCGCCGGTCGATTAGGCTCGCGCGCCATGCTGCAGACCATCCTCGTCCTGGCCGCCGAAGAGGGCCCCGAGCCTTCGAAGACCCTGTTCTACATCGCGGGAGGTCTGCTCGTGCTGTGGGCGCTCGTCGTCGCCGCGCTCGGCCTGGCTCGGCCCGAGTTCCCGGACAACAAGGGCGCCTCGCGCGGCGTGATGGCGCTCAGCGTCGTGCTGGTCGCCTTCACCATGGTGGCCAGCGTCGCAACCGGCTAGCGCCGTGCTCGACGACGACGGCCACGCGGTCTCCTACAAGGTCCTGGCGCGCGGGACGCCGGTGGTCGCCTCCGACGGCACGGATGTGGGCACCGTGCGCGAGGTGCTGGAGAACGAGCGCGAGCACATCTTCGACGGGCTCTTCGTCGACACGCCCGCCGGCGAGCGCTGGGTCGACGCACCGGAGATCGCGCGCATCACCGAGAAGCGCGTCACGCTGGCCATCGACGGCGAGGCGGCCGCGGCGCTGCCCGACCGCGACCACGCGGGCGGCCCGGAGTTCCAGGCCAACGTCCGCGCAGGCAAGGTGGCGCGCTTCCTCGGTGGCGGGGGCTGGCGACGGCGGTGATCTCGCGCCTCGCCGGGTAGCCTGCGCGGGACCCGAGAGACCGAGGAGAGCGAGCAGCATGAGCACCGACGCGCAGACGCAGGGCCAGGCCAACGGCGCGGCCGCCAAGGGCGCCGACACGCTCACGGTCACCGACAACCGGACGGGCGAGACCTACGAGGTGCAGATCACCGACGGGACGGTTCGCGCGACCGAGTTCCGCAAGATCAAGACCTCCGCGGACGATTTCGGGCTGATGACCTACGACCCGGCGTTCATGAACACCGCGTCGTGCCGCTCCGCGATCACCTTCCTCGACGGCGAGGCCGGCGTCCTGGAGTACCGCGGCTACCCGATCGAGCAGCTCGCAGAGAAGTCCACCTACGTCGAGGTCGCCTACCTGCTGGTCCACGGGGAGCTGCCCGACGCCAAGCAGCTCGACCAGTGGAAGGACGACATCACGATGCACACGTTCGTCCACGAGAACGTCAAGACGTTCATCCAGGGCTTTCGCCACGACGCGCATCCGATGGGGATGCTCGTGGGCTCGGTCGGCGCGCTCTCGACGTTCTATCCCGACGCCAACAACATCAAGGACCCCGAGAACCGGATGGCCCAGACCATCCGCCTGATCGCCAAGATGCCGACGCTCGCGGCGTTCGCCTTCCGCCACAACATGGGCCAGCCCTACGTCTATCCCGACAACGACCTGGCCTACCCCGGCAACTTCCTCAACATGATGTACAAGATGACCGAGCTCAAGTACGAGCCCGATCCGCGCCTGGAGAAGGCGCTGGACATCCTGTTCATCCTGCACGCCGACCACGAGCAGAACTGCTCGACGAGCGCGGTCCGCGCGGTCGGCTCCTCGCAGGTGGACCCGTACTCCGCGGTCGCCGCAGGGACGGCGGCGCTGTACGGGCCGCTGCACGGCGGGGCCAACGAAGCGGTCCTGCGGATGCTGCAGCGCATCGGCTCCAAGGACAAGGTGCCGGAGTTCATCGAGGGCGTGAAAGCCGGCGACGAGCGGCTCATGGGCTTCGGCCACCGCGTCTACAAGAACTTCGACCCGCGCGCGACGATCATCAAGAAGGCGACCGAGGACGTCTTCGAGGTCACGGGCAAGAACCCGCTGATCGACATCGCCACCGAGCTGGAGAAGATCGCGCTGGGCGACGACTACTTCGTGTCGCGCAAGCTCTACCCCAACGTCGACTTCTACTCCGGGCTGATCTACGAGGCGCTTGGGCTGCCGATGTCGATGTTCCCGGTGATGTTCGCGATCCCGCGGACCAGCGGCTGGATCGCCCAGTGGCTGGAGATGGTCACCGACGAAGAGCAGAAGATCGCCCGCCCGCGCCAGATCTACACGGGCGAGCGGGAGCGCGACTACGTGGCGCTGGCGGACCGCTAGAGGCAGCGTGTCGCACGGCACAGTCGTTGAGGTGAGCAGCTGCTTACCTCAATGCTGTGTCCGTGATCTTCTCAAGCGGTGGCGTCGCCATCATCGTGCGGGAGATCCGGCCGGACGACGCGTCCGCGTTGCGCTGGGGCTTCGACCACCTGTCGGCGCAGTCGCGTCACCAGCGCTTCCTAGTGCCCAAGCCCAAGATCTCCTCGGGGGAGGTCCGCTACCTCACCCAGATCGACGGAACCGATCACTTCGCCCTCGTGGCGGTCCTCGCCGACGACCCGGAGATGATCGTCGGCGTCGCGCGCTTCGTGCGCTCCAGGGACGACCCCGCCGTCGCGGAGATGGCGATCGTCATCGCCGACGAGCTTCAGGGGCAGGGCCTGGGCAAGCGCATGGGCCTGCTCGTGGCCGACGCCGCCCGCGAGCGCGGGATCGAGCGTTTCGTCGCCACCATGCTGTCGGAGAACGTGGCCGCGCACAGGATCTTCCGCACGATCTCCACGCGGCTGCAGTCAGGCTACACCGGCGGCGTGCGCGAGCTCGTGGCTGAGCTCGCGGCCTGAGCGAACGCGCCGCTCTAGCATCGCGCGGCGTGGCCTCGAGCACGCCCTTCCGCCTGAAGGTCCGCCGCAGCGACGGGAAGGTACGACGCAACCGCTTCGCCGGCCTCGACGAAGCCCTCGCCACGCTGCGTGTGCAGCTCGACGAGGTGACCGCCGCCGGCCCCCCGCCGACGGTCAGGGCGCTGACGCACGAGTTCGCCCCGGTCGCACAGGTCGTGGCGCGAGCGGAGCTGACTGGGCCCGGCCGCCGGCGCGCCGGCGTGGACGTCCGCGGCGACGGCACCACCGAGGCGTGGACAGGCCGCTGGCAGCGGACCGTGATCGCGCCCAGCGCCGGCGAGGACGCCGTGGGCGCCCTGCGCCGAGCACTCTCCTGACGGTTCCGGCCCCAGGCGTCGGATAATGGTGACGTGCCACACGACGCCGACACCGGGATCGATCCGGACGATCTCGAGCGCTGCTTGCAGGTTCTCGCGCAGGCACAGCGCCTGCCGATCGGGCACCCCGACGCGCTCACGATCCAGCGCGCGACGGCGAGCGTGTACAAGACGGTTCGCACCCGCCGGCGCTCGGAGCGCCGGGCGGCGATCACCGCCGCCGACGAGGCGGTTACCAACCGCACGGCAACCGGGGCGGCCGGCCGCATCGACGACGAGACCGAAGGCCGCTCGCTGGCGTCTCAGGTCCGCGACGGCGCGTCAGCGGGAACCCTCCTGCGCGCGCGGGCCTGCTACGTCTGCAAGGTCCGCTACACGCGGGTCGACGCCTTCTACCACCAGCTCTGCGAAGCGTGCGCGGCGGTGAACCACGCCCGGCGCGAGGCGCGCACCGACCTGACCGGCCGCCGCGCGCTGCTCACCGGCGGGCGCGCGAAGATCGGCATGCACATCGCGCTGCGCCTGCTGCGCGACGGAGCGCACACCACGATCACGACGCGGTTTCCGCGCGACGCCGCGCGGCGCTTCGCCGCCATGCCTCAGAGCGCGGACTGGCTGCACCGCCTGTCGATCGTCGGCATAGACCTGCGCGACCCGGGCCAGGTCGTGGCGCTGGCCGACAGGGTTGCGGCTGAAGGCCCGCTGGACATCCTCATCAACAACGCCGCGCAGACGATCCGGCGCTCCCCGGGCGCGTACGCCCCGCTGGCGGCGGCCGAGTCCACGCCCCTGCCGCCCGGCCCGCTACCGGAGCTGACGGTCCTCGGGTCCACGACGCAGGAACATCCGGCGGCGCTCGCGCTGACGGGCGGCGGCGCCCTCGAGCGTGCGGCGGGCGCCGCCGCCGCGCTGGACGCGGGCGGCCTCGTGCCCGACCTGCACCCGGTCAACTCCTGGGTCCAGCACGTCGACGAGGTCGATCCCGTCGAGCTGCTCGAGGTCCAGCTGTGCAACATGACCGCGCCCTTCATCCTCATCGGCCGCCTGCGGCCGGCGCTCGCGGCCTCTGCGGCGCGGCGCAAGTACGTGGTCAACGTGTCGGCGATGGAGGGTCAGTTCAGCCGTGGCTACAAGGGCCCCGGCCACCCGCACACCAACATGGCCAAGGCCGCGCTGAACATGCTCACGCGCACGAGCGCGGGCGAGCTGTTGAGCACGGACGCGATCCTCATGACGGCGGTCGACACGGGCTGGATCACCGACGAGCGCCCACACCCGGACAAGCTGCGCCTGGCCGAGGCCGGGTTCCACGCGCCGCTGGACCTCGTCGACGGTGCCGCGCGCGTCTATGACCCGATCGTCCGCGGCGAAGCGGGCGAGGACCTGCACGGCTGCTTCCTCAAGGACTTCCAGCCCTCGCCCTGGTGAGGGCTACGCAGCGGCAGCCTGCTGCTGGGGCTCCGGCGCCTCGAGGTCGTTCAGCACCCGGGCGAGCGTCCGGTAGGCGGCGGGGTTGAGCGCCATGCCGAAGTGGGTGCCGCCGATCTCGACGTTCTCGGCGCCCTCCGCGACGCACGAGCGCCAATCGACCACGCCGTCGGTCTTGGAGTAGGCCGACACGAAGCGGACGTCGTTGGGAAACGGCCCGAGCGCCTCCTCGCGGAAGCGCTCGCAACACTCCCCGTTGAAGCACGTGCTGCCGAAGAACCCGGGCACGCCGGCCGACCCCAGGGCGCCGATCGCGACGACCTGCAACAGGACGAGCGGATGGATGGCCAGCGGGTCGATGTGCGGCGAGCCGAGCGTCACGATCGCCTCGACCAGGTCGGGGCGGCGCACCGCGACACCCCGCGCGAGCACCCCGCCGCGGCTCTGCCCGACGACGACGACACGCCGTCCCGTCCGCTCTGCGAGCAACTCGATGCGCCGCTCGATGCGATCGATGAGCACCGTCGAGCACGACACGTTGAAGCGGATTCCGGCGGACGAGGTGCGGCAGTCCGCGCGCCGCAGCCAGTCGGTCAGCGGCCCGAGCGAGGCGTCGCCGGCCAGGAAGCCGGGCACCAGCGCAACCGGGCGGCCGCCCAGGTCGAGACCGTCGGCGCTGCCCCAGACGGGGTCGCGCAGGAGCCCCACGTACTCGAGCGGGGCGCGGACCTCCAGCGGCAGCGGCGGGGTGCGCCGCAGGCGCGACGGGTGCAGCTGGGCCAGCGTCGCCAGCAGCGAGGCGCGCGGGCTCTGCGGCGTCAGCGGGTCGATGCCGTCGTCCAGCACGGCTTGGGTCGCCGGCCCGACGCGCTGCTTTGCAGTGTTCATGCCAGGACTATTACGCGCCCGACCCGGCCCGCGGTTCAGCCGAGCGCCCTCCCGGTCATGCTGAGCCCATGCGCTACCGCGACTATCTCGCCTGGGAGGGCGCTCTGGCGATCCTGCTCGGCCTCGAGCTGGCCCTGGTCGCGTTCCCGGGCCTGAGGCTGTCCTACCCCGGTGGGTGGGCGGGGCCGCTGTTCGTCCCGGTCACGCTCCTGCTCTTCGCACTGGTCGCCCGGCGCCGGGGCATCCCGCTGCTCGCCGCGGGCCGGTGGCTCACGGACCGCCCGCTCGCGCAGGCGCAGGCCGGGCGGCCCGGCCTGGCCGCCGACGTCCTGCGCGGGCGCCTCGTGATCGAGACGGCGCTCTGGATCATCGCGGTGACCCTCTGGGTCCTGCTCGTCGGCTCCAGCGGGTTGCTGATCTTCGGAACCGGCCTGGCCAGCGCGACCTTCGGAGCCGTGCAGACCTTCGCGTCGCGGCCTCGCGTCGTGCGCGCCGAGCGCGAGCGCGGCACGACGTTCGTCGTCGCGGAGCGTCCGAGGCTGGGAACGCCCCACCTCGGCAGCTCGCCCGCCTAGACGGTTGCCTGCGTCCCGAGGTCCGCGGCCGTCAGCTGGGCGCCGTACGGGCCCCGGCCCGTCAAGCAGTGGGCGCCGCAGCGCGCCGCCAGCGCCACCGCATCGGGCAACGCCATTCCCGCGCCCAGCCCGAAGGTGAGGCCTGCGGCGAACGAGTCCCCGCAGCCGTACGCGTCGACCGGGTCGCCCGGCAGGTCGGCCGGCGCCCACGTCCCCTCCTGGCCGTCGGCGCCCCGCCACGTCCCGCCGTCGGCCCCCGCGGTCAGCACGACGTGCCGCGGGGGCGGGTCGAGGTCGCCGGGGGTGAAGCGCTCGCCTTCGTCGTCGGCGCTGGCGACCATGACGTCGAGCTCGACGCCGGCGACGCGGAGCGCGTCGATCGCCCGCGGTGTCGCCACGAGCACGCCCGCCTCTCGTGCCGCCTGCACGGCGCCCGCGTCGCCGCCCGTGAAGTAGACGGCGTCCAACCCCGCCAGCGCCTCCCAGTCCAGCGGGTCGGAGCGCCCAGGCACGTGGCGGTCACCGAGCACGGTGATCGTGCGCTCGTGATCGCCGTCCAGGAAGACGAAGGCCCTGCGCTGCGCGGCGGCGTCGGCGACGGCGTGGAGATCGAGCCCGTGCGCGCCGGCGAGCTGGGCCCGGGCCCGCTCGCCCGCCGGCCCGCTGCCGAGCGAGGTGTAGAAGCTCGCGGCCCCGCTGAGCTTGCGCAGCTGCACCGCGGCGACCGCTCCCCCTCCCGCCGCCTCGGCGAAGTGCTCCCGGGCGTGGGCGATCTCCCCGGCGGCCGGCAGCCGGTCGACCACCGCGAAGTCGGCCCACTCGACGTGCCCGACGACGCCGACGCGGGGCGCGAGGCCGGTCACAGCACCAGGGTCGCACCGTGGTCGCGCAACCACCGGCGCGGGAGCCGGTAGCTCGGGACGTGCTGCTCGACCAGCGCCCAGAAGCGCGGCGAGTGGTCCATCACCCGCAGGTGGCACGCCTCGTGCCAGACCACGTAGTCGAGCACCGTTTCGGGCGCGAGCAGCAGGCGCCAGTTGAAGCTCATCGCACCGGAGGTCGAGCACGAGCCCCAGCGAGTGCGCTGGTTGCGGATCGTCAGCGCGCTGTAGGACACCCCCAGCGCGGCGACGGCCGCGTCCAGCTGCGGGGCGATCTCCGCCCGCGCGGTGCGGCGGTACCAGCGCTCGATCGCCGCGGCGGCGTCGCCGGAGGGGACCAGCAGGACGTCGCCGCTTCGATGCGCACGCGTCCGCCCCGGCTCGGGCTTCAGCGTCAGCGTGCCACCCAGCAGCGGCAGGGTCCCCGCGCGGGCGGCGAGGGTGTCCTGAACGCCGCGCGCGGCGCGCAGGTGACGCTGAATCCACGGACGCAGCTCGGCGACGGCGGCGGCGGCTTCACGCTCGCGGGCGCGCTGGGGCAGGACGACCTCGACGGCCCCCCGCGCGTCGACGCAGATGCGCACTCGCCGAGCCCGCGGGGACCGACGGACGGTGTAGGCGATGTCCTCGACGGGCGTCACGGGCGCCGAAGGGTAGGCCCGACCGCCGACGCCTCCGGACCTCGGACCGGGGCGGGCCGGCCCGACGGCGGCCATGTGCCGCTACGGCCCGTCGGCCGCGCCGGGCGACGATCTCATCGCCGTGGTCAGGCTGGCCAGGAAGCCGGCACGAGTGTGAACCCCTCGACTGCTGCCGCGTCGCGCAGCTGCACGTCGAAGCAGGCGAAGCCCTCGACTGCCGCCGATGCGCCGCGCATGATCAGGGCACTCGCGAGCTGAATCGCGTCGTAGGTCCGCAGAGCGTGCCGGGCGGTCAGCGTGGCGGCGAGGTCGAGGAGCTCCACCGAGGTGGCAACGGCGACGAATCGAGGGGTGAGCAGGTCAGCTTCAAAGCGCCGCACCAGTGTTCCCGCTGCGGGGCCGCTCAGCTCGCCCGCGCGATGCTTGCGCCACAGTGCCGCCGGGACCTCGACCCGCGTGAGCGCGCTCACCGCGAGGAGCCCAAGCTCGCGCACCGCCTCGTGTCCCTCCTCGTCGGCGTACAGCTTGACGACCGCGGAGCTGTCGGCGAAGGGGGTCAGCCCCGCCCTTCGGACACAAGATCTGACAGCGGGCGGCCCCCGCCGGCCTCCGCCCTGGCACGGGTCACAGCGTCTTCGGCGGGCGGGGTGCCTGTCGCCTCACTGAACGTCGCGAGGAGACCCGCTCGCGCCAGCCGCTCGCGAAGGCGCTGCGCGTCATCGCCGGCCAGTTCCGGGTCCACCGCCGCGCGCAGGACCCGCTGCGCGAAGCCGTTCACGCTTTCCCGCCGATCGCCGGCGACCGCTTTGAGCCTGTCAGCGAGATCTTCGTCGACCCTCAGGGTGAGTTGACGCATGACAGCACGGTAGCAGTCATGAAGTCGCAGGACGGCGCAACGTCGTGGTTCCACGCAACTGCTCGCCGAGGATCGAGGGGGTCCTCCAGCGGTGGAAGGGGTGCACGTCCTCGTTGAGGACGTGCACGATGGGCGAGCGCTCGGGAACGCGCCTCGGGGTCGGCTCGGACACCGGGCGAGGATAATCGGGGCGATGCCGCGCTCCCTCGTCAGGCTGCCCCCCGGGGCCAGCGAGCCGTTCGACGTCTACGTCAACGGCGTGCGCCAGCAGCCGGGGGTGGACTTCACGCTGCACGATGGGGCGCTGCGCTTCGAGCGTGTCCTGATGAAGGACAAGATCTCCAAGAAGCGCTGGTTCCTCGGCGCGTGGGGCGTCGGGACCTACCGCCAGGACGACTCAGTGGACGTGCGCTACCAGCGTGGCGGGCGGACCGTGCTGGCCGAGGCGCTGGAGATCGAGGCGCTGCCGTAGGGGTGGTCGGTCGGTCGGGCGGTTTCAGAACCGACGCTCAGGGCCCGGCACCGCCGAGCGTCATCTCACGCCACTCGGTCATGCCGTCGCGCTGAGGTCATCCGCCGTCACCACATCCATCAGGTCGCGCGCAACGTATCGCCGCTGACCGCGGGCGCCCTGGGCGGTTTCCTCGAGCAGGCCGGCCATGTCGAGCTGGCGCAAGAGCCGCAGCGCGGTCGGTCTTGCTACGCCTAGGCGGGCTTCGACGATGCGGGTCGTCACGATCGGGTTCTCGCACATCAGGTCGACGAGCTGCAGCGCGTTGACGCTGCCGAGCTCGGTCGCTTGCGTGCGGTAGCGCTCACGGAGCGCGACGATCTTCTCGGCTCGCGTCACGGCGTCGATTGACTGTGAGCGCACGGCTTCGAGGAAGAGCTCGATCCACGGCAGGGCGTCGCCGTCGGTACGGGTTGCTCGTAGCGCGGCGTAGTAGCGCTCGCGCTCACGTTCGATCCCGGCGCTGAGGTACAGCAACGGCGCTGTCAGCCGGCCGCGGACGATGAGGAACAGGACGAGCAGCAGGCGTCCCAGCCGGCCGTTGCCGTCGAGGAAGGGGTGGATGGTCTCGAACTGGACGTGCAGCAGCGCGTCTTGGACGAGCAGCGGCATCTCGGGTGCCTCATTCGCGAAGCGCCCCCAATCGGCCAGTGCCGCGGCGATCTCGCCGGGCGGCGGCGGGACGAAGCTCGCGCTGTCGAGCGTCGCGCCCGGCGGGCCGATCCAATTCTGCGTCGTGCGGAACTCCCCCGGCCGGCGGTCGGCGCCGCGCACGCCGCTCAACAGCCGACGGTGCGCCTCGAGCAGCATGCGGTTGCTCAGCGGCAGCCGCAGCGCCTCGGTGACAGCCCACTCCATCGCGTCGACGTACGCGAGGACCTCCTCGACGTCGGCGTTTGGCTGGTCACCAGCCGCGCCCAGCTCGAAGATCTCGGCGAGCGAGGCCTGCGTCCCTTCGATCGTCGTCGACGCCACAGCCTCGCGCAGGAGATACGGCCGGATCAGCAGGTGCGGGTTGGGCAGGAGCTGGCCGACGCCGGCAAGCCGGCCAAGCGCCGCTTCGGCGTCCGCGAGCAGCGGCACACATCGGGCAGGGAGCTCGAACGACCGTGGCAGCGGCGCCGGGAAGTACGCGACGTAGGCGTGCGGCCCGGCGGTTCGCCGCGCTTCACCGAACGCGGCGCGTGGGAAGTTGGCGGGATCCACCAGCGCAACCTACGCGAGCCTAACGCAATAGGCAAGATTCGTTAGGGACAGCCCGCGACCGGGACGTGCGCGTTTGGGTCCGCGTTCGAGCAGCTGACGATGTTCGTGAGGAAACTCGCCTTGAGCCCGAGTCCGCTCGCAGGTCGTCGGCGGCGTCCCAGGGACGCGTCTCGAGCTCCGTCAGGTCCGCCGGCACTCAGACGCCCAGGGCGAGCGGCTTGCCGCCTTGCCGCTCCCACGGCCGCAGGAGCTTGAGCGCGGTCAGGATCGCCCGCGTCGAGGGCGAGCGGTTGATCGTGTAGAAGTGGATGCCGGGCGCGCCGTTGGCCAGCAGCTCCGCGCACTGCAGCGTCGCGTAGGCCACGCCGAGCTCGGCGGCGGCCTCCGGGTCGTCGGCCCGCGCCTCGATTGCGTCGGCGAGGCGGTCCGGGATCGTCGCGCCGCTCAGCGACGTCATCCGCTTGATCTGCGCCGCGCTGAGCACGGGCATGATCCCGGGCACGATCGGGACGTCGATCCCCACGCCGCGCGCCTCCTCGACGAACCGGAAGAACTCCTGGTTGTCGAAGAAGAGCTGGGTGATGAGGACCTTGGCGCCGGCGTCGACCTTCGCCTTGAGGTTGCGCAGGTCGGCCTCGAGGTCGCCCGCGGACTCCTGGTGGATCTCGGGGTAGCACGCCCCCGCGACGCAGAAGTCGTAGCCGTCGGCGACGAGCTTGACGAGGTCCGACGCGTAGCCGAGGCCGCCGTCGGCCTTGACGAAGGTCTCCTCGCCCTGGGGCGGGTCACCGCGCAGCGCGAGGACGTTGTCGATCCCCGCCGCCTGCATCTGACGCAGCGAGCTGTGCAGCTCGTCGACGGTCGCCCCGACGCAGGTGAAGTGCGCCATCGCCTCGAGGTCGAAGTCGCGCCGCATGCGCGTGATCAGCTCGATCGTCTTCTCGCGCGTGGAGCCGCCGGCGCCCCACGTCACCGACACGAAGGACGGCTCGAGCGAGCGCAGCTCCGTCAGCGCGCGGAAGAGCTGGTCCTCTCCCTCGGTGCTCTTCGGCGGGAAGAACTCGAAGGAGAAGACCGGCTCGTCGCTGGCCTCGATGATCTCGTCGATGCGCACTGGGTTCAGGGTACGACGAGACCGGCGCGATTCCTACGGGTGGCCGACCGACGCGTCGTCCGCGCCGCCGGAGCGGGGGTCGCCCTGGACGCCCTCCGCGCGGCCGCCCGCCTCGGTGGTCGTGATGCCGCTGTCGTCGCGCAGGGTCGAGTCCGCGATGCCGTAGTGGCTGTAGAGCTCGGAGGCCGTGTCGGGATCCAGCGCGTCGCCGGAGGCCTCGGGTGCACCCTGCACCTGCTCGGCGGAGTAGCGAACCTTGACCGGGTCGCCCAGATCGGCGTCGTCCAGGGGGACGACCGCCTTGCGCTCGCCGAGGTCGACCGACGCCCAGACCGCGCCGTCGTCACCCGTCGTCAGGTAGACGTCGTCGATCGTGCCGAGCTCGGTGCCGTCGCTGGCGACGAGGTTCTTGCCGGTGTGCTGCTGGGCGTCTTCAAGAGCGGACATAGGTCTCCTTGGGCGGTTGTCGTGGCGTCAGGCGGCTACCCACTGCTCGGGGCGCCCGTCCTCCCCCGCTACCCGCCGCGCCGCGCCCTGCACCTCGAGATGGCGCAGGTAGCACAAGGTCTCCGACAGCCACCAATTCGCGTTCATCGGGGTGATCGCCTCGCCGTAGACGCGCGGCACGGCGTCGAAGGCGGTCAGCGGCCCGGCCGCGATGACGTCGGCCACCTTCTCGATGCGCTCGTGCACGAGCGCGCGGTTGGCGTCGATGTGGCCCTGCACGTCGGTGAACGTGCGGCCGTGGCCGGCGAGGCACAGGCGCGCGTCGAGCGCTTCGACGACGTCCAGCGAGCTCAGGAACTCGCCGGCGGGGTCGGGTGAGTAGCCGAAGTCGTAGTACAGACTGACCCGGCCGAGCAGGTGGTCGCCCGAGATCAGCACGCGGCGCTCAGGCTGGAACAGGCAGACGTGGGAGGGCGCGTGGCCGGGGGTCTCGTGCACGGTCCACTCCCCCAGGTCGGTCTCGACGACGACGCCGGGCAGCAGATCGCGGTCGGGCTGGACGATGCGCGAGATGCCGAAGCCCTGCCCCTTGCGCGCCTCGGCGTAGGCCTTGAGCGGCGCCTCCGGCACGCCGCTCATCCGCGCGACCTCCAGGCGACGGGCCAGGGCCTCTTCGGGATCCTGCGCGGCACGGGTCATGTGCTCGTGGTTGGGATGCATCCACAGCTCGCACCCCGGGACCCGGTCGAGGATGCTCCCCGCCTGGCCGAAGTGGTCGGAGTGGGCGTGGGTGCACACGAGCAGCCGCACGTGCTCCAGGCGCAGGTTGACCTGGCCCATGGCGCGCTCGAGATGACCCATCGACCCCGGTTCGTGCATCCCCGTGTCGAAGAGGACGATGCCGTCGCCGGCCGCGACGGCCCAGGCGTTGCAGTGCGGCACACCGGGCCACGGGAGCGGCAGGCGCAGGCGCCAGACCCCGGGCAGCACACGCTCGCCGCGGCCGATCTCGCGTCGTCGGGAAGGAGCCGGCATGGCGCTGGACCCTACGGGGGCGTAGATTCCAGGCCATGGCCACCGCCGAGTCGCACGAGCCCACGAGCGATCGGACCGCCGAGACCGAGCGCGTAGCTCGCGCGTACTTCGGCGAGGCCGAGCGCGGAGTCACCGACCACCAGGACCGCTTCTACGCACCCGACGCCCTCGTCAACGTCCAGGGCCTGATCGTGGACGGCAACCGGGAGGACGTCAAGGCGATGTTCGGCGGCATCCGCGGCGCGTTTCCCGACTTCGCCTTCGCGGTCCTCGACGTCACCGCTCAGGACGACCGCGCGGCGGTGCGCTGGCGCATGACCGGGACCTTCGCCGGCCCGGAGGCCTACGCGGGCTACACGCCCACCGGCGGGCGGATCGACGTCCAGGGCGTCGACTGCATCCGGGTCGCCGACGGGAAGATCGTCGAGAACAACGCCTACACCGACAACACCACCGTCGGCCGCCAGCTCGGCCTGCTGCCGCCCGCCGGCTCGCCCGCCGAGCAGCGCATGACCAAGGCGTTCAACGCGAAGACGAGCGTCGAGCGGCGCTTGTGGCCCGGCGCGCCCGAGCCGATCGCCGAGGGCGTGTGGGTCCTGCGCGGCGGGTTCCCGATGAAGACGATGAACGTCTACTTCGTCCAGGATGGAGATACCCAAAGCCGTTCCGGCTCGGGCACAGGTGGCGTCCTGATGTTCGACGCCGGGATCAAGGCGATGACGAAGTCGATCGCCACGGCGGCGGCAGGTCTCGGCGGGCTGACCCGCATCGTCCTGGGCCACGCGCACGAGGACCACCGTGGATCGGCGCCGCACCTCGGCGTCGACGTGCTCTGCCACGAGGCCGACCGCGCCGACGCGCAGGGCGACGGCGGGCGCCACTACATGGACCTGACCAAGCTCAACGCGGTGCACCGGCGCAGCTTCCCGGTGCTGCTCAGCCACTGGGACGGCGGCCCGGTGCAGATCACCGGCACGGTCGCCGAGGGCGACGACGTCGCCGGGTTCGAGGTGGTGCACCTCCCGGGCCACGCGCCTGGGCTCATCGCGCTCTGGCGTGAGAGCGACCGCCTGGCGCTGGCCTCCGACACCTTCTACACGCTCGACCCGCTGACCGGGCGCAAGGGCCATCCGCGCGTGCCCCACCCGGCGTTCAACCAGGACACCGAGCAGGCGCGCGCGTCGATCCGCAAGCTCGCCGCGCTCAACCCGGCCGCCGCGTGGGCGGGCCACGCCGACCCGCTCACGGGCGATGTTGCTGCTCAGCTCGACCAGGCCGCGAGCACGACCTGATGGCTGCCGAGGCCAAGCCCGTCGCCGACGGCGTCTGGCGGCTCACCGCCGGCTTCCCGCTGAAGATGAACGTGTTCTTCGTCGCCGAGCCGGGCGGCGTGGCGGTCTTCGACGCCGGGACGAAGCCCATGGGTCCGGCGATCCGCGAGGCCGCCGCCGGGCTGGGCGGCGCGACCCGCGTCATCCTCGGCAACGCCCACCCCGACCACCGCGGCGGCGCCAACGCGGTCGGGGCACCGGTGCAGTGCGGCGCCGCGGAGCGGGCGGACGTCGAGGGCGACGGCGGCCTGCACTACTTCGACTACAGCGAGCTGCCGTTCTTCAGCCGGCCGTTGACCAAGCACCTCATGGGGTCGTGGGACGACGGACCCGTGACGGTCGCGGGGACGGTGTCGGAGGGGGATGCGGTGGGCGACTTCACCGTCGTCGAGCTGCCCGGGCACGGGCCCGGGACGGTCGGCCTCTGGCGCGAGCGCGACCGGCTCGCGCTGACCAACGACTGCTTCGCGCTGTTCGACCCGAACCTGCCGCGCCCGGGGAAGCTGCAGATCCCCCACCCGGCGTTCAACTTCTCGACCGATCAGGTCCGCGCGTCGATCCGCAAGCTCGCGGCGCTGGAACCGCAGACGTGCTGGCCCGGGCACTTCGGGCCGCTGGCCGGCCCGGGGCTGCGCGAGCGCCTCGAGCAGGCCGCTGCGGCCTAGTGGCGCACTAGTGGGGCGCCGCAGCCGCCAGCGCGCGGGGGGCCGCCCCGCCAAGCTCGAGGCGCCGAGCACTGAGTACCGCTCGCCGGACGGTGGCGCCACCCTCACCCTCCGCGGTGTCCTCACGCCGCGCACACGCACGCAGTACGCCGAGGTGCTGTACGGCAACACGCTGTCCCAGGAGGACGCCTGGCAGCGCGGCGTCGAGTTCCTCTTCGAGCGTCTCGTCGTCGGCTGGGAGGTCAGCGGGGTGCCCACCGAGGGGCAGGGGGACCTGCTCCTGCGCCTGCGCGCGGCGACCCCGGGCGAGCGGCGCTGGGTCCGCGACGTGCTGCGCGAGCACGTGGGCGAGCACTTCCCCGACGTCGAAGCGCCGTGACCGCACGCGTCGGCGTTCTCGCCGAGCCCCTGCCGAACAGCGACGCGCTGTCGCCCTGACCGTGACCGGCGACAGCATGGTCGACGCCGGGCGCTTCGCCGACCTCCTGACCGGCTACTGCCTCGACGTTCAACCCCGCCAGCAGGTGCTCGTGCGGTCGACGACGCTGGCCGCCCCGCTCCTGCTCGAGCTCCAGCGAGCGATCCTCGAGCGCGACGCCTGGCCGCTGCTGCGCGTCGAGCTCCCCGGCCAGACCCGCGCCTTCTACGACCACGCGCGCGACCTGCACCTCGACGACGTCGCCGGCCTGACCCTGGCAGAGGCGCGCAAGGCCGACTGCCTGCTGGGCATCCAGGCCCCCGACGACGTCCGCGCGCTGGCGGGCCTGGACCCAGAGCGCCTATCGCGGTCGACCCTCGCCCGGCAGCCGGTGCGCGAGGCGTCGCTGAAGAAACGTTGGTGCTCGACGCTGTGGCCCACGCCGTCCAGCGCGGAACACGCCGGGCTCCCCCTCGCGGACTTCGAGTCCTTCGTCGCGAGGGCGCTCTTCCTCGACCAACCCGACCCGGTGGGCGCGTGGGGCGAGCTGAGGGCGTTCCAGGAGACCCTCATCGGCCGCCTCGAGGGCGCCCGTGAGCTGCGGATCCAAGCGCCGGGCACGGACCTGACGCTCAGGGTCAAGGGCCGCACGTGGGTCAACTCCGACGGGAAGCGCAACATGCCGTCGGGCGAGGTCTTCACCGGCCCGGTTGAATCAAGCGCCGAGGGAACCGTGACCTTCACGGTTCCCAGTGCCCCGGCGGGGATCGACGTCGACGGCGTCCAGCTGACCTTCCGCGCCGGCGAGGTCGTGCACGCGCGCGCGCAGCGCGGCGACGCCTACCTGCAGCAGGTGCTCGCCACCGACCCTGGCGCGCGCCGCCTCGGCGAGATCGGCATCGGGACGAACTTCGGGATCGACCGGGCGATCGGCGCGATCCTGTTCGACGAGAAGATCGGCGGGACGGTCCACCTCGCGCTCGGGCGCTCCTACCCGGAGACCGGCGGCAAGGTCCAGTCCGCCGTGCACTGGGATCTGATCTGCGACCTGCGCGCCGGCGGTCGGCTGACGGCCGATGGCGAGGTCGTCCAGCAGGACGGGCGCTTCGTGGTCTAGCGGGTCGCGCCGGCCGCCACCACGCGTGTCTTCGCCACGATGTCCCCGATGCGCCGCCGCTGCCGCCCGCCGGCGAGCATCACGATGAAGCCGAGCAGGTACAGGAACGGGATCTGGTCGACGACGCGCAACAACGTGCGGATGACGATCTGCCCCGTGCGCGCGTCGGACCCGTCCTCGGAGACGACCTTCAGCCCGAGCAGCTTCTTGCCCAGCGTCTGACCCGTCAGCGCCTCGGCCAGGCCGTAGTAGACGAGCGCAAGGACCGCGAAGACCAGCGCCTGGCCGTTGCGCAGCTGGAAGCTGGCGTTGCCGTCGCCCACGTTGCTGTCGCCGATCGTCGCCGCAACGAAGACGAAGATCACGCTCAGCACGAGGATGTCGATGAGCGCGGCGCCGATGCGCCGGCCGATGAGGTCTGGGCCGTCGTCCACCGGCGCTGTCTATCACGGGGCCGGCGGGCATACTGGACCCGTGGAGCGCCGCACGAAGATCGTCGCGACGATCGGCCCCGCCTCGCGCGAGCCCGAGACGCTGCGGCGGATGGTCGCCGCGGGCATGGACGTCGCCCGGTTGAACTTCAGCCACGGCGACCACGAGCAGCACGCCGAGACCGCTCGCCTGGTCCGCGAGGCCTCCTCGGCGGCGGGCCGCCCCGTGGCCATCCTGCAGGACCTCCCCGGCCCCAAGCTGCGCATCGGCCCACTGACCGACGACACCGCCGAGCTCAAGCCTGGTGACGTCGTCACCTTCGTCTGCGGCGAGGACGAGCAGCCCGGCGACGCGCGGCGCATGTCGATCTCCTGGGCCGGCCTGGCCGACGCGCTGGAGACCGGCGACGTCCTGTACCTCGCCGACGGCGCGGTCCGGATGCGTGCGACCAGCGTCCGGCCCGGGGACCACGAGGTCGACGCGGAGGTCGAAGTCGGCGGCACGGTCGCCTCCCGGCAGGGCATGAACATCCCCGGGGAGACGGCGGCGCTGCCCGCCGTCCCCGAGGAGGACCTCGGCCACCTGCAGGCCGGCGGGCGGATCGGCGTCGACCTCGTCGCGATCTCCTTCGTGCGGCGCCCCGAGGACGTGACGCAAGTGCGCGAGCACACGCGCGTCCCGCTCATCGCGAAGATCGAGAAGCCACAGGCCGTCGACCGCGCCGAGGAGATCCTGCGCGTCGCCGACTGCGTGATGATCGCCCGCGGCGACCTCGGCATCGAGATGCCGATCGAGGAGGTCCCGATCGTGCAGAAGCGCCTGCTGGAGCTGGCCGGCAAGCTCGCGCGCCCGGCTATCACCGCCACGCAGATGCTCGACTCGATGGTCACCTCGAGCCGCCCCACGCGCGCCGAGGTGGCCGACGTGGCCAACGCGATCCTCGACGGCACCGACGCAGTGATGCTCTCCCAGGAGACCGCCGTCGGGGCCCACCCGATCGGCGCGATCGAGATGATGGACGCCGTCGCCCGGCAGACCGAGAAGATCCTGCCCTACGAGCGCTGGAACGACCACCGCGTGCGCCGCAACGAACGCGACGCCGCCTACTCGGTCGCCCACGCCGCGTGCGAGAGCGCGCGCGAGCTCGGGCTGGCGGCGCTGGTCGTCCCCACCCTGAGCGGGCGCAGCGCGCGGCTGATCTCCGCCCACCGCCCCGACGTGCCGATCTTCGTCTTCTCCCCGGGCCGCGAGACGGTGCGCCGCTGCGGGCTGATGTGGGGCGTGCGGGCCGAGTCGATGCGGCGCCACGAGGTGACCGAGGAGCTCATCGCCGACTGCGCCCGGCGCGTGATCGAGCTGGGCTGGTGCAAGCGCGGCGACCGCGTCGGGATCACCGCAGGGTTGCCCTCGGGGCGCCCGGGCACGACCAGCCTGTTCCAGATCCAGGTCGTGTAGATCGTCTACGCGCCAGATCGCGTTTAGCGACCGGATTTCTCCCACGGGCGCATGCCGCGTAGGCATGCTGGCGCCGTCGGCCGCCCGGGAGGCGGTCTGCTCAAGCGTCTTCGCCGTTGCGCCGAAAGGGAACCCATGTCCACCGTCCGCGCGCGTCCGTTCGCCGTCCTGTTCACCGCCGTCGCAACCGCCGCCACCTGCGCGTCGGTCGCGTTGGCCGCCGGAGGCAGTGCTGGCGTCGACCGCATCGCAGGCGGCGGGGCCGCAGACGTCATCGCCGGGCTCGGCGGCAACGACGTGCTCAACGGCCTCGCCGGCAACGACCGCCTCAACGGCGGCAACGGCAACGACATCATCGACGGTGGCCCCGGCGACGACTCCATCGACGGCGGCGACGGCAACGACCAGGTCCACGGCGGGACAGGCAACGACCAGATCGTCGAGGAGCGCTTCGGGGACGACTCCCTGTACGGCGACGACGGCAACGACCTGATCAAGGGGGGCCGCGGCAACGACCGCATCTGGGGCGGCGCGGGCGACGACACGATCTACGGCGGCCCCGGCAAGGACACCGTCGACTGCGGCCCCGGCAACGACACGCTCTACGTCAACCTGCGGTCCGACAGGCGCCGCTCGACGGGCTGCGAGACGATCCTGAAGGAGGACGACATCGCCCAGGTGACCTGCGCACAGGGCGGCACCCCCGCTGGCGAGGCCGTCCGCGGCACCAACGGCCCCGACACCTGCCGGGGCGGCGGCGGCAACGACGACCTGGAAGGCGCCGGCGGCAACGACCGGCTCTACGGGGGCTCCGGCGACGACCGGATCTTCGGCCGCTTCGGCAACGACCGCATGTTCGGCGGCACCGGCAACGACGAGATGGAAGGCGGCCGCGGCAACGACACCATGTCCGGCGGCCCTGGCAACGACAGGATCGCGGGCGGGTACGGCAAGGACCGCCTCTCCGGTGGCCCCGGCAACGATCGCCTCGACCCGGGCTTCGGCAACCCCGGCGAGATCGTCGACTGCGGGCCCGGCCGCGACACGTTCATCAAGGGCCCCGGCGACATCGGCCGCAACTGCGAGATCATCAAGAAGACGTACTAGGGGCAGGCGGGCCCGGCTTGCGCCGACGCGTGGCGGCGACGTCGCGCCGGACGAGCACGATCCCGAGCAGCCCCATCCCCGCCAGCAACACGATCGCCACGATCGACTCGGTCGAGTCGAAGCTCCCCAGCGAACCGCCGAGCGCGGTGTAGGCGAAGGCGCGCGGGGCGATGCCGATCAGCGTGGCCAGCGCGAAGGCGCCGAGGCTCACCCGCGTGAGGCCGAAGACGTAGTTGGCCACGTCGCGCGGCGCGCCCGGGAAGATCCGCGCGTAGAGCACTGCGACGAAGCCGCGACGCGCGACGGCGGCCTGCAGGCGCTCGAGGCGCTCGCCCGCGAGCTCCTGCACCGCACCGGCCGCCGCGTAGCGGGCGATGAGGAAGGCGAGCACCGCGCCGATCAGCCCGCCGATCACCGACAGCGCTGTCCCCTCCGCTGTGCCGAACAGGAGCCCGCTGGCCGCGGCTGTCAGCGGGAAGGGGAAGAAGGCCAGCGTCAGCCCGACCGCGGCCGCGACGAAGACCAGGGGCGCCGCGCGTCCGCTGCGGTCGACGAAGGCACGGAGCTCGCCGGGCGAGCGCGCGACGAGCACGAACACCACGAGGAAGGCGCAGAGCAGCGCCCCGGCCGCCAGCGCCAGCCGTACCCGCGGGCTCACGGGCCGCACGTCAACCCCGGGCGGCGAAGAACTGCGCCTCCTGACGACCCAGCTCGGTCATCGGGGCGTCACCGTACATCCACTCGCGTGCCGTGCGGTGCCAGTTGCCGTTGGCCCGCAGCTGGCTCATCACGGCAAGGGTCAGCACTTCGAGGCGCCGGCCGAACAGGTGGTCCGGCGGCAGGGTCTCGTGACGCATCTTCCCGAAGTAGTCCGAGCGCGGGTCGGACATCTGGATCATCACCTCGGTGGCGATCTCCGGCTCGAGCTGCACCTCCTCGTCGCTGGTGTACCACCACGTGAAGTCGCGGAACTGGGCGAGGATCCCCTCGGGCGTGTAGTGCTCTGGCTTCCCGATGAAGCCGTGCTTTGACAGGTGCGCGATCAGCGCACCGCCGTCCCCGGCGATCCCCAGGCGCGCGGACTCGAGCTCGATCTCCGCCACCGCGTCGGGGATGTGCTTGAACAGGCCGAAGTCGAGGAACGCCATGCGCCCGTCGTCCATGAGCAGCGAGTTGCCCGGGTGCGGGTCGCCGGAGAACTGGTGGTGGCGGTACATGCACCCGAAGTAGAAGCGGAAGACGATCTCGCCGAGGCGGTCGCGCTCGTCCTGCGGCAGCATCTTGAGCTCCTCGAAGCCGCGGCCATGGACGTACTCGCTGACGATCACCTTCTCGTGCGACAGTGCGGTGACGACCTCGGGCACGACGATGAACGGGTGGCCGCGATAGATCCGCGCGAGCGTCCGCTGGTTCTGCGCCTCGAGCTCGTAGTCGAGCTCCTCGTCGATCCGGTCGCGGATCTCCTGGGCCATCGCCTTCGGGTCCAGGCCGGGCGCGACGCGCTTCATCAGGCGCAGGATCAGCCCGAGGTTCTGCATGTCGGCGCGCACCGCTGTGGCCACGCCCGGGTACTGCACCTTGACGGCGACGTGACGACCGTCCTCGCGCAGCCGCGCCTGGTAGACCTGCCCGATCGACGCGGCCGCGATCGGCACCGGGTCGAAGCTCTCGAAGACGTCGTCGAGCTTCTCCCCGTACTCGCCCTCGAGCACCTTCTTCATGTCCTTGAAGGAGACCTTCGGCGCCGCGTCGCGCAGCTCGGCGAGCTTGGCCTGGAACTCCTCGCGGTACTCCTCGGGCACCAGGCCGACGTCCAGGAAGGACATGACCTGCCCGATCTTCATCGCCGCGCCCTTCATGGTCCCCAGCGCCGTGACGATCTGCTCGGCGGTCTCCACCTGGCGCTTGGACAGCGCCTTGGCCTTGCCCTCCTCGCCGCGCGTGACGTTGGCCGCGCGCGTGCCCGCCTGCCGGACCGCCTGCCCCGCGGCGAGCTTGCCCAGCGTCGCCGAGCGTTGCAGGCGCGAGGTCGGGATGGGCTTCTTGGCCAACCGAGCTAGCCCTTCTCCACCTTCGACCCGGGGACGATGTCGTCGCGCCCGTCGGGCCAGCGCACCCAGGCCTTGTGCCCGCCGTCGTAGTCGTCGCCGAGCAGCACCAGCGTCGCGGGCTCGCCCAGCGCCGTGCACGGCTCGTCGCCCTCGGGGTCCAGCCCACGCCAGACGCGGACGAAGCGGTTGGTCTCCCACTCCTCGCCCACGGTGCTCGGCTCGGTGTGTCCCGGGCGGATCACCGTGGTCGCGGGCAGCTTCATCAGCCCGTCCATGATCGACGCCTTGAGGTCCTCGTAGGTCGTGCTGCCCGGTGCGCGCACGCCGCCGACCGAGTTGCGGAACAGCGTGTCACCGGTGAAGACGTTGCCGTCGACGAGCAGGCTGAGCATGCCGTTGGTGTGGCCGGGCGAGTGCATCGTCTCGACGGTGAGCGAACCGACCTGGATCTTGTCGCCGGGGTTCATCGTGCCCGTCGTTCCCTCGACGTTGTCCTCGTCGGGGTGGATCAGCACCTCCATGTCCGGCCACTCCGTAAGCAGCGTCGGCAGCTCGCAGACGTGGTCGTAGTGGTGGTGGGTGAGCAGCACGTGCGTCGGCGTGACGCTGTTGCGGCGCGCCGCCTCGATCAGCTCCGTGACCGGCCCGCCGGCGTCGACGAAGAAGCCGCTGCCGCCCTCCTGCCCGACCAGATAGGTGTTCGACAGGAACTGGGGATGCATCGCGCGTTCGAGGACCATGGCTCGATAGGTTGACAGCACCATGCCCTCCGCCCTGATCCACACCTGCTACCGCATCGGCGACATCGATCGGTCCGTCGCCTTCTACGAGGCGCTCGGCTTCGAGGAGGTCGGCCGGATGCGCATCCGCGACGAGGCGACCAACGTCTTCATGGGCCTGCCCGACGACGGCGCGCGGCTCGAGCTGACCCACAACGACGGGGTGAGCGAGTACGAGATGGGGACGGGCTACAACCACATCGCGATCACCGCCGAGGACCTCGACGGCACGCTGGAGAACCTCGGCAAGCTCGACATCGAGCCGGAGAAGCCGCCGTACACGGTCAGGGACGGCGGCTCGCGGCTGTGCTTCGTGCGCGACCCCGACGGTTACCGGATCGAGCTGATCGAGAAGTCGCCCGAGAGCACCTGATAGACCCCAGGTCGGCCGTCGGGCGTCCCCGATGACGTCTACGGTGACGCCAGCCATCACGTCGGCTGATCCGCGCGATGGCTGAGCGTCGCTCGGCCATCATCGACCTCGCGTCCAACTCGTTCCGGCTCGTGGTGTTCACGTCGGGTGACGGGTGGTGGCGGCGCGCGAGCGTACGCGGTCTACCTGGTCTACCGGCACCACCGCGAGTACGGGATCTGACGGCCAGGGTCGCCGAGGTTCCCGGGTTTGTGAACGCCGGTTGTGGTTCCCGGTGCTGGGGCGTAGGCTCCGATTACCGTGCGGCGCCTGCTTCCTCTCTTCGCCGTCGCCGTCACGCTGGCCGCGACCGCGGCCGCGCAGGCGCCGACCGACACGTCGCTGACCGGCAACGGGCGCCGCCTGGAGCCCGTCGGGCGGATGACCCAGCTCGGCGCCTTCCCCACCGGCGGTGCGCTCACGCCCGACGGCCGCTTCTACTGGGCCGTGGACGCGGGGCGCAGGACCAACTCCGTGCGGGTCATCGACGTGGAGACCGGCGCCGTGCGCCAGGCGCTCCCCCTGCCGGGCGGCTACGTGGGGGTCACCTTCGCCCCCGACGGGCGGCGCGCGTACGTCTCCGGGCAGAAGGGCGACGGCGCCGTGGGCGCAGGGGCCAAGGGACTCGCCGGGGACGTCATCCACGTCTACGACGTCGACCCGGCGACGGGCAAGGCGGCCGAGCTCGAACCGATCGCCCTTCCGAACGCGCGCGACGGAGCGGCCGCGCAGGACGAGCTCCCCCCGGCCTCGAACATCAACGCCTGGCCGGAGGGCCTGGACGTGACCCCCGACGGCAAGCACCTGATCGCCGTGCTCGGTCAGGCCGATCAGGTGGCGATCATCGACCTGGCGACCAACGCGGCAACGCTGGCCGACGTCGGGCGCTACCCCTACGGCGTCGTCGTGGACCCCTTCCGTCCGCGGGCCTACGTCACCAACGAGCGCGACGGCACCGTCTCGGTGCTCGCGCTGCCCAGCGGTGACACGGTCGCCACGCTGAAGGTCGGCGGGCCGCGCGGGGCGCCCTACGCACATCCGCAGGGGATCACCGTCGACCCCGTCCGCAACCGCGCCTACGTGGCGGTCACTGACCGCGACCTGGTCGCCGTCATCGACACGGAGAAGACCGCGGTCGAGCGCTACGTCGACGTCGGCCGCCCGGAGGGCATCGGGACGGCACCGGTCAACGTCGCGGTCGCGCCCGACGGCCGCACGCTGTACGTCGCCGACGCCGGCGAGGACGCCGTCACGGCGATCGCGCTCGTCGATCGCGCCGCGGCGCCCGCGGGGGGCACCCCGGCCGGTGGCGGGCAGACGGGGGGCGCGGGCGCCGGTTCTGCTGCCGCCGGCGGCGCCGCGGGGACCGCCGCCGGCGCAGGCGCGGCGGCGCAGGGCGCGCGCCGCGCCAACCGGCGGCCGTCGCTGTCCTCCGTGGCCCTGTACCGCAGCCGGCTGCGCAGCGCCCGCCGCGTGCGGTCCTCCGGGCTGCGCAAGGCCAGGACGCCGGCCGCCCGGCTGGCCGTCCGCCGCCGTTTCGAGCGCACTTCACGCGCCCTGCGCGTGAAGTTCCTGCGGGCGAGGCGGGTGCCCGGCTGCGCCGGGCCCAGCACCAAGCAGGTGAGCCAGTACGTCGCCAAGCTGCTGCGTGGCCTGGCGACGCGCGATCGTGCCCGGGCCCGGGCGCGGCGGCTGCGTTCGTCGTCGCTGCGCCGTGCGGCCGACCGTCGTTACCGCACGCTGACCCGGCGCGCCGGGCGCAGCCTGCCCGCGATCTCACAGCACTGCCTGTCGGGTGGGGCGGCGCCGGGCTCGCCCAGCCTGCCGGGGTCGCCGGGGAGCCTGTCGCCGGCGCCCGGCCCCGGCCCCGGCCCCGGCCCCGGCCCCGGCCCCGGCGCTGCGGCGCCCGGGGACATCGCCGGCCTCAAGGCGTTCGAGGTCATCGGGCGGCTGCCCACGGCGTCCTACACGACCGACGTCGAGGTCACCCCGGACGGCAAGCGGCTCGTGTGGCTGGCGGCCAAGGGCTTCGGCTCGGGCCCTTCCAACGGCCAGCGCCCGGCCAGCCTGCTCTTCGGCCGGGCCGGCGTCCTGGACCGCCCCACCGACGAGGCGATGCGCGCCTTCACGGCCAGTGCGGACCGGCAGGTCGTCCCGGCCAACGCCAAGGTCGCGCCCCCCGGCACCCCCGTGGTCGGGCCCGGGGGTGGCGCGAGCGACAAGATCGAGTACGTCTTCTACGTCGTGCGTGAGAACCGGTCCTACGACCAGATCTTCGGCTCAGAGCCGCGCGGCAAGGGCGCGCCCGGGCTGCAGGTCTTCGACGACAACGGCGTCCCGGGCCCGACGGGCGGGGTCACGCCCAACGCGCACGCCCTCGCGCGGAAGTTCCCGCTGCTGGACAGCGTCTACGCGAACACGGAGGAGTCGACGGCGGGGCACAAGATCACCGCCGGGGCGTACGCCAACGACTACACCCAGCGCGCGACCAACACCCAGCGCGACCGCAAGGGCAATCCGGACATGTTCCCGATCGGGATCCCGCCCAACGCGTTCGTCTTCGACCAGGCCGTCCGGCAGAGCCTGTCCTTCCGGGTCTACGGGGAACTCGGTGCCGGCAACCAGCCGCTGGCCAACGACGGGCGCCCGACCTACCCCCAGGTCCAGGCCAACACCGACCCGGCCTACCCCTCCCAGGTCCAGGGCACGTGCCGCCCGGCGGTGCCGCAGCCGCCCGGGACCCCGAACGCCGTCCGCTGCACCGCCGACGCCGGCGACGTGGGGTCCACGCGCAGCGCGCCCGCAGCCATGAGCCGCATCCGGTCCTTTCAGCAGCAGTTCGAGGAGCAGATCCGCACGGGGACCGTCCCGCGATTCAACTACGCGATCCTGTTCAACGACCACACCGACGGCACCGTGCCGGGCGTGTACACGCCGAAGGCCAACGTGGCCGACAACGACCTCGCGCTCGGTCAGCTCGTGGAGCTGGTGTCAAACTCGCCGATCTGGTCCAAGAGCGCGATCTTCGTGATCGAGGACGACTCCCAGGACGGGCTGGACTCGGTCGACGCCCACCGGGTTCCCGCGTTCGTCATCTCCCCCTACGCGAAGAAGGGGGCGGTGGTGAACACCCGCTACGACCAGTACTCGTTCCTGCGCACCGCCGAGCTCATCAGCGGCCTGAATCCGCTGTCGCTCAACGACGCCCTGGCCACGCCGCTGTATGACGCGTTCATCTCCGGTAGCGAGCAGCCCGACGTCGAGGGCACGCGGTACCGGGCGATCCAGCCGCAGCAGCGGCTAGACGAGGTCAACGGCACCAACGCGCCCAACGCGAAGCTGTCCGCCTCGCTGCCGTGGGACAAGGTCGACTACGTCCCGCAGCGGATCGCCGACCGGATCCTGTGGCAGAGCGTGTTCGGCGCCGATTCGGTCCCGCCGCCGCCGGGGCCCAACGCATCGCCGATCGAACGCGCCCGTGCCGACGGAGCCATGGCCCGCTACCGCCGCGGGGTCAGCCCGCGTCAGTGGCTCCTGCGCGACAGCGAGGAGGAGGACGAGACGCGCGAGAAGGTCACGGCGAACCTGCTCTCGCGGGGGACCGGGCTGTCGCCCGAGGAGGCCGAGGAACGGCTAAAGGCACTGGAGGGGAAGTAGGGCCGCCGCGCGCGTTTCGTCGCGGCGCCTGCGCAGTCGTGTGACACAGACGCGGTAGTCCCGGCACACGGACCTCGGCAGGGATGCATAGCCAACGGTATCAGGACCAGTTTGTTCTCCAGCTAGACGGCTACCGGATCGAGCTGATCGAGCAGGGCTGACGCGGACGGGGACGGCGTCCCCACCGGCCTCTACGGTGACGCGCGGTGACCCCGGCCGCTGACGCACCCCATGGCTGAGTCGCGCTCGGCCGTCATCGACCTCGGCTCGAACTCGTTCCGGCTCGTCGTGTTCACGTCCGGCGACGGCTGGTGGCGGCGCACCGACGAGATCTACGAGGCCGTTCGCATCGGCGCGGGGATGGCCGCGACAGGGCGCCTCGGACGCAAGCCGATGGCCAACGCCCTGGCGACCGTCGACGTGTTCGCCCACTTCTGCCGGGCGACGGGACTCGCTGGTGGCGACGTCGACGCGGTCGCCACCAGCGCGATCCGCGACGCCGAGAACCGCGACGTCTTCCTCACGCGCGCAAAGGAGATCTCGGGGCTCGACATCCGCGTCCTCTCGCGCGACGAAGAGGCGCACCTCGGCTATCTCGCCGCGGTGAACTCGACCACGCTGGCCGACGGCGTCGTCCTGGACCTCGGCGGCGGCAGCATGCAGCTCGTGCAGGTCAAGGGCCGCCTCGAGTCGCGCTCGTGCTCCTGGCGGCTGGGCGCGGTGCGCATGACCGAGCGCTTCCTCGATGGCGACGGGCCGGCGTCCGAGAAGCAGCTCAAGCGCCTGCGCGCCCACGTCGCGGGCAAGCTCGAGAACGCGGACTGGCTGCCGCGCTCGGGGTCGAGGCTGGTCGGTCTGGGTGGGACGGTGCGCAACCTTGCCGCCGCGGCACAGCGCGCGGCCGGCCAGCCCACGTTCAGCATCCAGGGCTTCTGCATCACCCGCGACGCACTGGAAGCACTGATCGGCACGCTGGCCGCGCTGCCGCCCGCAGAGCGCAAGAGCGTGCCGGGCATCAAGCCGGGGCGGGGCGACCTGATCCTCGCCGGAGCGGTCGTGGTGGCCGAGGTGCTCGAGGCCGGAGGCTTCAGCGCGATCGAGGCGACCGAGGCGGGCCTGCGCGAGGGCGCGTTCTTCGAACGCCACCTCGACGACGACCCCCCGCTCTTCGACGACGTGCGGCGCGACAGCGTGCTCAACCTTGCGGCGCAGTACCGCGTCGACCCGGCTCATACCGAGCACGTCGCGACGCTCGCGCTCGGGCTCTTCGACGAGCTCGCCGCCGCCGGATTGCACCGCGGCGACCCGATCGAGCGAGAGCTGCTGTGGGCGGCCAGCGTGCTGCACGACATCGGCGTCGCCGTCGACTACGACGACCACCACAAGCACTCGCGCTACCTGATCCTCAACGCCGGCCTGCCGGGCTTCACCCCCGCGGAGGTCGCGCTCATCGCACAGGCCGCGCGCTACCACCGCAAGGGCATGCCCGACCCGGGCGAGCTCGCGCCGCTGTTCGCCAAGGACGACGTCCGGCGCCTGGACCGCTGCGCAACGCTCCTGCGCCTCGCCGAGGATCTGGAACGTAGCCGCGACCAGCTCGTGCAGGAGGCCCACGTCGTCGCCACCAACGGCTCGGTCCGCCTCGACCTCGTCAGCACCGGCGACGTCAGCGTGCCGCGCTGGGCTGCCGGCCGAGAGACCGAGCTCTTCGCCCGCGCGTTCGACCGCCGGCTGGTGGTCGGCGGCGACACCGCTCGCTAGCCTCCCGTCGCGGAGCCATGGCCGACACGTCGAAGATCGCCAAGAACCTCGAGCGCTTTGCGCAGGCCGTCGCGAGCCACGATCGTGAGAACCCCACGCACACGACGTGGGGCATCGGGATGAGCCCGTTCGACATCGAGCGCCTCGGGCTCGACGAGGGCGAGTCGATCCTCCCCGGCATCGTCATCCAGGCCGATGATGGCGTGACCGGGAACTTCCGCATCCTCTGCGACGGCGACCACGACGCCGAGCTCGAGGAAGCCGAGGAGGAGGTCGTCGACCTGGTGTCCGCGCAGCCGGTCGGCGCCCCCGTCGAGGACGAGACGATGCCTCTGCGCCCGGTCGAGCCCGGCCGCGTCCCCATCTAGACCAGCACGCCGGGGTTCAGGATCCCCGCCGGATCCACCGCTGCTTTCGCGCCCCGCAGCGCGGCGGCGAACGCATCGGGGCGCTGCTGGTCGTACCACGGGCGGTGGTCCCGGCCGACCGCGTGGTGGTGGGTGATCGTGCCGCCCGCGGCGATGATCGCGTCGCCCGCCGCCTGCTTCATCTCGTGCCACTGCGCGACCTCGTCGCCGCGTCGCGCCGGGGCGATCACCGTGTAGTAGGGCGCCGGGCCGTCCGGGTAGACGTGGGTGAAGCGGCAGCTGACGCGGCACGGCTCGCCGAGGGCCTCGCGCACCGCGCCCGAGACCTGCTCGTGGAACGCGGGGAAGCGCTCCCAGGTGATCGCCGTCTCGAACGTGTCCGACAGCACGCCCATGCGCATGAGCATGTCGCGCAGGTAGGGCATGCGCAGGAACGCCTCGCGCCAGGCGCCGACCGACCCGCCGGACCCGGACCCGGACCCCGCCGCAGGCACGTCCCACTTGCCCCCCTGGCCGCGGCAGATCGCCAGTCCGCGCGCGAGCGCGTCGCTCACGTCGTGGTCGGTGGACTCGAAGCCCAGCACCAGCAGCGCGTGGCTCCCGTCCCCCGCGCCGGTCTGCTGTGCCTCCAGGGGATCCACCAACCGGCAGTTGGCGGGCGCCAGCCCGGACTGCGACAGCTCGCGCACGGCTTGCGCGCCCTGCAGAAAGGAGGCGAAGCGGACCCCGCGCGACGCGCGGTGGGCCGGCTTCGGCTGGACGCGCACCCACGCTTCAGTGATCACGCCCAGGATGCCCGGGAGCCGCCGGGACTCCCACGGACCCGCCGGGGTCAGCGCCCGCACCGACTCGACGAGGTCGTCTATGTGCGTTGCCCCCATCGCGAAGTGGCCGCCCGCGCGCGTCGCGATCCAGCCGCCGAGCGTGGACAGCTCGAAGGACTGCGGGTAGAAACGCAGCGTCAGCCCGTGCTCAGCCAGCTGGGCCTCCAGCCGCGGACCGGCCGCGCCGGCGCCGATCCGCGCGCTGCGCGACACCGCGTCGACCTCGTGCAGCGCGTCGAGCGCGCCGAGGTCGAGCGAGACCGTTGCGGCGTAGGACGCCGGCACGCGTGGCTCGACGCCCCCGACGACGCTCGTCCCGCCACCGAACGCGATCACGGCGGCACCCGCGCCGACCGCCCACTCGAGCACGCGCTCGACGTCGTCCTCGCCGCGCGGATGGGCGACGACGTCCGGCGGATGGTCGATCTGCCCGCGCAGCGCACGGACCGCGTCGAGGTAGGAGCTGCCGCGCGCATGGGTCACACGCTGCGCGACGGCGTCCGTGCAGAACCCCGCCAGCCCAGCCGGGATCGGGACCCTTGGCCCCGGCAGCGCGACGCTCGCCAGCGCGACCGGATCCTCCACCTCGGTCGAGCCGAACCCGAGCGTCGCGACGATTGCGGGCGCGGCCGCGGCGATGTCGACGCCCGTGCTCTGCGCGTCCTCAAAACCCCAGCCCCACCAGCTGCGCGTGCGGCTCGGCGTCATGGCGCGGACCGTACCCTGTGGATCGATGCCGGTTCAGCCTCCAGGGATCATCGCGCGCGGCCCCTGGGAGCTGTCGTGCGTGACCGCCCGCTGGTCGCAGGAGCCGTTCGCGGCGCCGCCGGAGCGGGTCGCCGCGGCCGACGAAGCGGTCGCGGCGCTGGCGCAGCGCGGGTCCCCGAGCCACGACGGCGTGGCCGCTCGCCTGGTCTCCCACGAGGAGGCCGACGGCGGGCTGGCGATGGAGCTGCAGCCGATCCGCTGGGCCCTGCGCCTGGTCGAAGGCCACGCGTCGCAGTCGATGGCCGCGCTGTGCGTCACGCGGGCCGCCGACGGCCGTTGGCTGGCCGGACGGCGCGCGGCGTGGCTCTCGTCGTGGCCGGGTCGCTGGGCGCTGGGCGCCGGGGGCGCAGTCGACCCCTTCGAGAACCCGGCCGACACCCTTGCGCGCGAGCTGCAGGAGGAGTGGGCGGTGGAGCCCGCCACCATCCGCGGCGAGGCGCTGGTCCGTCTGCCGTCGCAGATGGTGATGTTCGTGGGCACGGCGTGGCTGGCCGAAGGTGCGCAGGTCACCCGCGACGCCGAGCACGACGACCACGCCTGGTGGCCGGCGAGCATCGACGACTGGCCGCCCGAGGCCGACGAGCCGCTGCGCCGCATGGCCGGGCTGCTGACGGCGTCGCCGGCGTGACCCGGCTGCTGACCTTCGGCCGCCTGAAGGTCCTCTCCTTCACCCACTCGGCGATCTACCTCGTGCTGCTGGTCGTGTGGGCCGTGCCCGGGCTTCAGGGCGCCGAGGCGGTCTTCGGGCTCGCGCACGGGATCGGCTGGCTGATCATGTGCGCCCTGTCGCTGACCGCTCTGCGGCTGCGGGTGATCTCCCTGCGCCTGGCCGTCGCGGTGGCCGTGGTCGGGGGGATCGGGCCGTTCGTGGGCAGCTGGGAGTTCCTGCGGGAAGAGCGCCAGAAGGGGACCGCGGCGGCTCGCGCGTGACCCCGCTCCACCCCCGCCCGGGTGCGGCTCGCCCCCCGGCGCGTGTACTAGGGTTGGACGCGCATGGCGGTTGACACCACGGTCCAGGTCACGATGCCCCAAATGGGCGAGTCGGTGACCGAGGGAACGGTTCTCGAATGGCACAAGCGGGAAGGCGACACGATCGAGGCCGACGAGGTTCTCGTCGAGATCTCGACCGACAAGGTCGACGCCGAGGTGCCCAGTCCGACCGCGGGCACCGTCGTCACGCTCCTGGTCGCTGAAGGTGACACCGTGACGGTCGGCCAGCCGCTGGCCGAGCTCAGCACCAACGGCGGTGCACCCCCGGCAGGGCTCGAGCCCCAGGCCAACGGGGACGCCTCAGCGGAGCACCCGGACGCCACGGCGCCCGCGGACGCCGCCGGCGAGACCGTCGACATCGTCGCCCCAGCCGGCGGCGAGTCGGTCACCGAGGGGACCATCCTCGAGTGGCACGTCGAGGTCGGCGACACCGTCGCCGCCGACGACACGGTCGTCGAGCTGTCGACCGACAAGGTCGACATGGAGCTCCCCGCCCCCGCGGGCGGGACGATCACCGAGATCCTGGCCCAGGAGGGCGAGACGGTCACGGTCGGACAGACCCTCGCGCGCATGACCACGTCGGCCGCCGCGCCTGCGGCGGCCGCGTCAGGCGCCAACGGCGGCGGGGCGGGCAACGGCGCGGCGTCCTCGAGCTCCGCTGCGACCCCCGTCGCCCCCGTCCCCACCGACGCGAGGATCTCTCCCGTCGCGGCGCGCGTTGCCGCCGCCGAGGGCGTCGACGTCGGCGGCGTGGCCGGCAGTGGTCCCGCCGGGCGGATCGTGAAGGCCGACGTCCTGGCCGTCGCCGCCTCCGGCAACGGCTCAGGCAACGGCGCGGGGGCGGCAGGCCCCGTGTCAGAGCGCACCCTCATCAAGGGCGGCGCGGCCACGCTTGCGCGGTACATGGACGAGAGTCGCGCCATTCCGACGGCGACCTCGTTTCGGACGATCACCGTCACCACGATGGACGGGCGCCGCAAGGAGCTCAAGGCCGGCGGTCAGAAGGTCTCCTTCACCCACCTGATCGCCTACGCGGTCTCCCTGGCCGCCACGCAGGACATGCCGGTCATGGCCCACCACTTCGACGCCGACGAGAAGGGCAAGCCGTACCGCGTCGACGACGGCGCCGTGAACCTCGGCGTCGCGGTCGACGTCCAGAAGAAGGACGGCAGCCGCACCCTGATGGTGCCGGTCATCCGCGACGCCGGCCGCCTGAACTTCAAGGGCTTCCTCGACGCGTTCTCAGACCTCATCGCGCGCGCCCGTGACAACACGCTGACCGCCGACGACCTCACCGGTGCGAACGTCTCGCTGACCAACCCGGGGGGCATCGGCACGATCGCCTCGGTCCCGCGGCTCATGACCGGCCAGGGCACGATCATCGCCACCGGCTCGATCGCCTACCCCGTCGGCCTCGGGGCCATCGGCGACATGATCGGCGCCGAGAAGGTCATGACGATGACGTCGACCTACGACCACCGCATCATCCAGGGCGCGGAGTCGGGCCGGTTCCTCGCGACCGTCGAGGAGTACCTGCAGGGTGAGCACGGGTTCTTCGAGGGGGTCTTCGGGAGCCTCGAGGTCGAGCTCGGCGCCGCCCCCGCGCCGCCCGCCCCCGCCGCAGCGGCCGCGGCGGCCCGCGAGACCGCGGCGCCCGTGGCCGCTGCGGGCGCCATGCCCAGCGAGGAGCTGCTGCAGGCCGTGCAGGCGGCGACCTCCGTGGTCAAGGCGCACCGCACGCACGGCCACCTCGCGGCGCGCCTGGATCCGCTGGGCACCGAGCCCGAGGGCGACCCCGCGCTCAACCCCGAGAGCGTGGGGCTGACCCCCGAGCTCATGGCGCAGATCCCGGCGAAGATCCTGCGCATGCACGTGCCGGGCGCGACCCTGGCCGACGCGCTGCCCCACCTGCACGAGACCTACTGCGGGACCATCGCCTACGAGGTCGAGCACATCGCCTCTCACCGCCAGCGGATATGGCTGCGGGAGAAGATCGAGGCCGGCGCGTTCCGCAAGCCGCTCACCCAAGACGAGCAGAAGGCGCTGCTGCGCCGCCTGGTCGAGGTCGACGCCTTCGAGCGCTTCATGCACAAGGCCTACCTCGGCTCGAAGCAGTTCTCCGTCGAGGGCCTGGACATGACGGTCCCGATGCTCGACGAGGCGATCCAGCTCTCCGCGGCCCACGGCGGCAAGGAGGTCGTCGTCGGCATGGCCCACCGCGGCCGCCTCAACGTGCTCGCGCACAACCTCGGCCGCCGCTACGAGACGATCTTCGCCGAGTTCGAAGGCGCCTCGACGCTCGAGGCCGTCACGACGATCCCGCAGGGCGGCACCGGCGACGTCAAGTACCACCACGGCGCGCAGGGCTCCTACCAGTTGCCCAACGGCGAGTCGATCCTCGTCAACCTCGAGTCCAACCCCTCCCACCTGGAGTACGTCCACCCGGTCGTCCTCGGCGCCTCGCGCGCGGCGCAGACCACCCGCCAGGGCCCGCACGCCCATCGCGACACCAACGCCGCCGTCCCGATCGTCCTGCACGGCGACGCCGCGTTCCCCGGCCAGGGCGTGGTCGCCGAGTCGCTGAACCTGCAGGCGCTGGACGGCTACAAGGTCGGCGGCGCGCTGCACCTCATCCAGAACAACCAGGTCGGCTTCACCACCGATCCCGAGGACGCGCGGTCGACGCGCTGGGCATCCGACCTGGCCAAGGGCTTCGACGTGCCGATCATCCACGTCAACGCCGACGACGTCGCCGCCTGCATCCACGCGGTGCGCCTGGCCTTCGCCTTCCGCCTCGAGTTCGGCCACGACGTGCTCATCGACCTGATCGGCTACCGACGCTTCGGCCACAACGAGGCCGACGAGCCGGCCTACACGCAGCCGGAGATGTACGCGCACATCAAGACCAAGAAGCGCGTGAGCGAGCTGTGGGCCGAGCACCTCATTGCCGAGGGCGTCGCCACCCAGGAGGAGGTCGACCAGGAGCATCAGCTCATCTGGGACCGCCTGACCACGCGGCTGCAGGAGCTCAAGGGCCGCATCAAGACGGCGGAGGAGGCGGGCCACGTCGAGGGCCAGACCGGCGAGTACACGCTCGATCGCACGCCCTCCCCGGACGTCAGGACGGCGGTCTCCGCGGAGCGCCTGCACTCGCTCAACGAGGAGCTGCTGCAGACTCCGGAGGGCTTCACCGTCCACCCGAAGCTGGTCAAGCAGCTGGACCGCCGGCGCGCCGCGCTGGGGCCGGACGGGGGCATCGACTGGGCCCACGCCGAGCAGCTGGCCTACGCCTCGTTGCTCACCGAGGGCATCCCCGTGCGCCTGACCGGACAGGACGTCGAGCGCGGCACGTTCTCGCAGCGCCACCTCGTCCTGCACGACGCGCGCACGGGCCAGACGATCTCACCGATCCAGAACCTCCCCGGGGCGCTGGCCCCGCTGGAGCTGCACAACTCGCCGCTCAGCGAGAACGCGTGCCTCGGCTTCGAGTACGGCTACTCCGCCGAGGCGCCGGAGACGCTCGTGCTCTGGGAGGCGCAGTTCGGCGACTTCGTGAACTCCGCCCAGGTCATCCTCGACCAGTTCATCATCAGCGGGCTGGCGAAGTGGGGGCAGACGTCGCGCCTCACGCTGCTGCTGCCCCACGGCTACGAGGGCTCCGGCCCTGAGCACTCGTCCGGGCGCCTCGAGCGCTTCCTCGCGCTGGCCGCAGAGGGCAACCTGCGCGTGGCCAACCTCACGACGCCGGCGCAGTACTTCCACCTGATCCGCCGCCAGGCGCGCATCGCCAAGCAGCGCCCGCTGGTCGTCATGACGCCGAAGTCGCTGCTGCGCCTGCCGCAGGCGACCAACCGCGTCGAGCACCTGTCCGAGACGCAGTTCTTCCCCGTGCTCGGCGAGCCGCGCGTCCCGATCGACCGGGTCACGCGCCTGGTGCTGTGCACCGGCAAGGTCTACTACGACATCGTCGGCCATCCCGACCGGGAGGGCAACGAAGGCGTCGCCGTCGGGCGCGTCGAGCTACTGTACCCCTTCCCCGAAGGTCAGATCCGCGAGCTCATCGAGACCTACCCGAACCTGCGCGAGGTCGTCTGGGTCCAGGAGGAACCGCGCAACATGGGCGCCCGCGCGCACATGTTCCCGCGGTTGATGCAGATCCTCCCCGAGCACCTGGCGTTCGGGTACATCGGCCGCCCCGAGCGCGCGTCGCCGGGCGAGGGCTACCCCGCCGCCCACGTCGCCGAGCAGAGCCGCATCGTGACGACCGCGCTGGACCTGTCGGTGCCGGTCTCGCTGTACCCGGTCAAGACGCCGGGCGAGCGCTAGCGCAGGCCCGTCGTGTGGATCCAGCGGGAGATCAGGCTGCAGGCCCGGTCGCGCGGGTTCCACCTCGTCACGCGGGAGGTGGCCGAGGCGCTCGGGGACGACCTGCGGTCGCTCCAGGTCGGGCTGGCCCACGTGTTCATCCAGCACACGTCGGCCTCGCTGTCGCTCAACGAGAACGCGTCACCCGACGTGCGGCGCGACCTGGAGACGTGGGCGAACCACGCCGTGCCGGAGGACTTCGCTTGGACGCACACCGACGAAGGGGCCGACGACATGCCGGCCCACGTCAAGGCCGCGCTCATGGGCTCGTCGCTGTCGATCCCGATCGCCGGCGGGCGGCTCGCGCTCGGGACCTGGCAGGGCGTCTTCCTGTGCGAGCACCGCGACCGCGCCGGGTCGCGGCGGCTGGTCGTGACGCTGACCGGTCAGTCGCGCAGCCCGGCGTAACGCGCGGCGCGGAGCTCCTGGATCTCGGCTCGGACCGAGCGCTCCGCGCCGGACCGGCGGTCCTACTTGCCCTGCCAGACCGGGTCGCGCTTCTCGGCGAAGGCGGTCGCGCCCTCGCGCGCATCGGCCGAGGCGAAGACCGGGCCGGTGACCTCGCCCTGCTTGATCCAGAACTCCTCCTCGCTCCAGCTCAGCTGCCCCTCGAGGACCTGCTTGGTCGCCGCGACGGCCAGCGGGCCGTTGCGCGCGATGCTCGCGGCCAGCTCGAGCGCGGCATCCACCGCGGCCCCGGGCTCGGCTAAGCGGTTGACGACGCCGAGCTCCTGCGCGCGCTGCGCATCGATGGGATCGCCGGTGAGCGCGAGCTCCATCGCCAGGCCGTAGGGCATGCGGCGCGGCAGGCGTAGCAGGGCGCCGCCGGCGGCCACGAGCGAGCGCTTGACCTCCGGGATCCCGAGCTTGGCCCCGCGCGCGGCGACGATCAGGTCGCAGGCCAGCGCGATCTCGAAGCCGCCGGCCACGGCGAAGCCCTCGACCGCCGCAATCAGCGGCTTGCGCGAGCCACGCTGCACGATCCCGGCGAACCCGCGGTCGCCGACCCACGGGCTCTCGCCGCTGACGAACGCCTTCAGGTCCATCCCCGCGCAGAAGCCGCCACCGGCGCCGGTGAGGATGCCGACGGTCAGGGCGTCGTCGGCGTCGAGCTCGTCGAGCGCCGCGGCGATCCCCTCCGCGACCGCGAGGTTGACCGCATTGCGCGCCTCGGGGCGGTTGAGGGTGATGAGCAGGACGCGGTCACGGCGCTCGGTGAGGACGGCGGGCTGGTCGGTCATGGCGCGGATCCTATGCGGGGTAGGGTCCTGAGCATGAACCGGCTCGCCGAGGACGTGTTCCAGCTCCCGCTCATGCCGCGCGACGCGATCAACGCCTACCTGATCGGCGACGTGCTCGTCGACGCGGGGACCGCGGGCTCGGCCAAGCGCATCCTGCGCGAGCTCCACGGCCACGCCGTCACCGCGCACACGATCACCCACGCGCACATCGACCACGTGGGTGGGTCGAAGAAGGTCGTGGACGCGCTGGACATCCCGATGTGGGCGCCCGCGGGCGACGCCGCCGCGGTCGAGGCGGGCAAGCCCGACGCGCCCGACAACGTGCTCAAGCCGGTCGCGGGGCAGTCCGGCTGGCGCCCGGTGCCGGTGGCGCGCCGCCTCCAGGAGGGCGACGAGGTCGGCCCGGGGTTCGTGGTCCTCGACGTGCCCGGGCACTCGCCGGGTCAGGTCGCCTACTGGCGCGAGTCCGACCGCACGCTGATCTGCGGCGACGTCTTCTTCCACATGAGCCTGCTGACGCTGCGGCCGAAGCTGCGCGAGCCGATCGCGCCGTTCACCAACGACCCGGCGCGCAACCGTGACTCGATGCGCAGGCTCGCGGCGCTGAGGCCCGAGCTCGTGCTCTTCGGCCACGGAGAGCCGCTCCGCGATCCGGACACGCTGAAGGCCTACGCGGACACGCTGCCGCAGTAGTGGGTCGCTCGGGCCGGCTCCTGGTCATCGGCTGGACGTTGCTTCGCGCTCGCGGTGGCCCTGACCGGCGGGGGGGGCCGGAGCGCTGCTCGGGGTGGCCCTCGCGGCGACGCCGATGGCGCTGTTCACCGGCGCCAGCCTGAGCGGCAGTGGAGGGGAGATCGCGGCGGGGATCGCCTTCGCTGCGGGGACGCTGCGCCTCGCGCGGGGTGGCCCGCCCTCCCCGCGGTGGGTCTGGGTTGCGGTGGCCGCGGCGGGAGCGAGCCTCGCGCTCAGCCGATCGACGGGGCCGCTGTGGGTCGCGCTCATCGGCAGCGATGGGGCTGGCGCTCACCGGCCCGCGCGATGCCCGCGCCCGGGTCCGCGCGGGTGGGCGCGCCGCCGCGGCCACCGGCGCCCTGCTGGTGGGCGCCGTGGTGGCCAACCGCGTCTGGGAATCCCTCTACGGGCCGAAGGTCGACCTCGGGACGCAGGCCATCGGGCTCGGCATCCGCAACGGGCTCGACCGCTGGCTGACCGCTTCCCAGGAGCTGGTGGGCAGCTTCGGCTACCTCGAGTTCCGCCTGCCGCTGTGGCTGCCGCTGACGTGGTTGGCGGTCCTCGTCGGGCTCGTCGCGGCCGGCTGGGCTGCGGCGAACCACCGTGAGCGGCGAGTCCTGGGTGCGACGGCGGTGGCGGCGATCACCTTGCCCGTCGTGCTCGACGTCCTCGTGATCCGGCGGACGGGCTTCGCGCCGCAGGGCCGCCACGTGCTGCCCGTGCTCGCGGCCCTCCCCCTGCTGGCCGGCGAGCGCCCGCAGCGCCACGGCCGCAGCGGGCGCCCCGCCGTCATCGGCGCAGCGCACGGGGCGCTCGCCGTCGTCCACCTGTGTGCGTTCTACCTCAACGGACGTCGCTCCGCGGTGGGGATCGACGGGCCGCTGGCCTTTGTGCCGGATGCGGCGTGGAGCCCGCCGCTGGGGTGGGTGCCGGTCCTCGCGCTCGCCGGAGCAGGCGCGTTGGCCATTGCCGCCGCCGGCGTCAGCGTCGACCGCACTACGCAGCGAACAGCGTGAGGTCCGGCACGCGCTCGCCACGGAGCACCGCCAGGTCGACCTCGACGCACGCGATACCGCGGGATTCGGCCAGCACGCGCGCCTGCGGCTTGATCTGCTGCGCGGCGAGCACGCCGCGGCAGCGGGACATCGCCGGATCTTGCCCGATCCGCTCGAGGTAGCGGCTGAGCTGCTCGACGGCGTCGATCGTCGCCACCCGCTTGATCTCCACCGCGATCCAGCCGTCCTGATCGTCGCGGCACATGAGGTCCACCGGGCCGATGTCGGTCGGCCACTCGCGGCGCACGAGACGGAAGCCCTCACCACACCAGCCGGGCGCGTCGGCCAGCAGCTCCTGCAGGTCGCGCTCGACACCGTCCTTCTCCAGCGCCGCCGCCTCGCCCATGTCGTGCGTCACGTCGGAGACGACCTCGGCGATGCGGATGTCGAGCTTGTCCTCGGTCGCCCCGGCGCGCTTGCGGACGACGATCCCGTCGGGCCCCTCCTCGATGACCGTCGGCGGCGTCATCCAGTTCTGGGGCTTTACGGAGGACCCCCCGTCGTGCCACACCGAGACGCCGCCGTCCGGCTTGAACATGAGGAGACGCACCGCCTCGGGGAGGTGAGTCGAGAGGCGGCCCGAGTAGTCGACTGAGCAGCGAGCGATGAGAAGACGCATCGTGGGCGCACCCTATGCGCGGGAGCCGACGGAGAACAGCACAGCCACGATCAAGCGCATGGAGCGGCTCGATGTACGGCGCTCGGCGACCTCGAGCTGCTCGCTTGACCGCTCCACCTCGGAGGTCATACTCACGAGGTATGACCGCGCGTGTCGGAGCCAAAGGACAAGTCGTCATCCCGAAGGGCATCCGGGACCAGATCCGGCTGCACCCCGGAGACGAAGTCGACTTCGAGGTGCACGACGACCAGGTCGTCCTCGTCGCCGCCAACCGACCCGCCGGCCTGGGCGGCCGCTTCGGAGGCAGCGGGATGGCAGCACGACTGCTCGCCGACCGACGCGCTGAGCCCCGGTGAACGTCTGCCTGGACTCCTGGGCGATCCTCGCCTGGCTCGACGGCGAGGAACCTGCCCTCTCCCGGGTCGAGGGCGTGCTCGCCGAGCGTCCGGTCGTCAGCTGGGTCAACCTCGTCGAGGTCTACTACTGCCTCGAACGCGAGCACGGGCGCGACCAGGCCGACACGACGATCACCGCCCTCCGCGCCACGCTTGCACCTGACCTACCAGGCACGGCACGGATGATCGAGGTCGCGCGGCTAAAAGCTCGCGCACCGATCGCGCTCGGCGGCTGCTTCGCCGCCGTCACCGCCGACGCTCACGGACTCCCGCTGCTCACGGGTGACCCCGAGCTCATCGGACTCAACGACCCACCCTGCGTCGTCGAGGACCTTCGACCACACCGGAGCTGATGTCCTCAGAACTTCCGACTGCCTTGTCCTCGGGCTTGAAGCGGCGGGACGCGCGGCGCGCTCAGTCCGCGATCGAGCGCTGGAACCGCGCGACGGCGATCGGCGCGCAGACGCCGATGATGACCGCCGAGCACAGCAACGTGTAGGCGATCGGGTGCTGAATCGGCCACGGCGAGTCGGCTGCCGCCGCCGCATGCGGGTTGTCGAAGAGGATCCGCAGCGAGCCCGCCAGCGACGTCACCGGGTTCCACTCGGCGAAGGTTCGCAGCACGCCGGGCAGCGTCTCCGACGGCACGAAGGTGCTCGCGATGAAGGTCAGCGGGAAGATCGCGACGAACGCGATGCCCTGCACCGCCTCCGGCGAGGAGAGCATGCTGCCCAGCAGGACGCCGATCCAGATCATCGCGAACGCGAAGAGCACGAGCAGCCCGTACGCGGCGACGGCATCGAGCACGCCGCCCCGGATGCGCCACCCGACGATCAGCCCGCAGATCGACATGAGCAGCATCGGAAGGAACGCCTTGAGCAGGTTGGCCACCGCGTGGCCGCCCAAGACCGACCCGCGGGCCATGGGCAGCGAACGGAAGCGGTCCATGGCCCCGTTGGAACGGTCCGCCGCGATCGCCATTGCGACGCCGAAGGACCCGCCGAAGACGATCGTCTGGGCGAAGATCCCGCCCATGAGGAACTCCTTGTAGTCGCCCCCGCCGGGGACGGCGATCGCCCCGCCGAAGACGTAGGCGAAGAGCAGCACGAACATCACCGGCTGGAAGGTGGCGTCGGCCAGCGCCTCGGGCTGGCGGCGCATGTGCCACAGGCCCCGCCGGGCGACCACCCAGGTGTCGCCGAAGACCGATCCCTTGCGGGTGTCGGGGTCGTCGTGCCGGACGGGCTGGTCGGGGGTGATCGCGCTCATCGCAGGGCCTCCTCGGGCTCGCGCTGCTCGGCCTGCTGCTCCGCATCCGCCGGGGCGGCCGGGGCGCTGCCGGTCAGGGTCAGGAACACGTCATCGAGCGTCGGCTGGCGCAGGCCGAGGTCCTCGACCTCGATGCCGGCGCACTGCAGCTCCTCGGCGACCGCAGCGACTGCGCTGACGCCGGACTCCGTCGGGGCGGTGACGGTGCGCGTGACGGCCGCCGTGGACGACGCCTTCACGCGCCTGGGGGCCGCCTTCGCCGACCTGGACCGCGAGGCGCCGCCCGGCCCCTGACCGGTACGACGGCTGCCGGCCCCTGCGTCAGGGGCAGCGGGGGCCGTCCGCGCGAAGCCGCGCGAAGACGTTCGCGTGCATCCGCGCACGACTCACGATGAAGAAGTCGGGTTGCCTGGCCGGAACGCCCCGCCGGGCGATGAAGGCCACCAGCGGCGGGCCGTCGTAGACCGACCCGACAGGGCAGCGCCGCGCGGCGCGAACCAGGCCGTCGATCTCGGCGCGAGTGTGGCCCACCTTCCAACCGGGCGACGCCGACGCCGGTCGGTGGAAGGGGCGCGGGTTCGTGGGGTCCAGGAGCAACGACGCGGACTGCGCGAGCAGCAGCACGCCCAGGGCCGCCGCGGCCAGGCCGGCCTTCGCGCGCACCGGCGTCCTGCTCGCCCACACCGCACCTGACACAGCGAGGGTGACCAGCAGCGGCTCGGCAGGCACGAGCACGTTCAGGCCGGTGCCCGGCTTGACGATCGTCGCGGTGGTGATCAGCGCGCCGAGCACCGCGGCCGCAACGGTGCCCGCCAACGCCGGTTCCCGCGCGGCACGGCGTTGCCAGACCGCCACGAGCGCGAAGGGGACCAGCGGCAGCAGGTTCCAGGCCGCCTGGACCCAGGGCCCGATCTGGAGCTCGAGCCCACCGCCCGCCTGTGCCTGGGCGGTGACGACCTGACTCCAGAAACCGGCGCCGAAGACCGCGGTGAACACGGCGGCCTGCGCGACCAGGGCACCGGCTGCCCAGCGCAGCGCGGTGGCCCGTCCGGGCGAGGCCGCGATCAGCAGGAGCGCCGGCACCGCGAAGGGCAGCTTGACGAACACGGCGGTCGCGCCCAGCATGCCGGCCCAGCGCGCCGTGGCGGGCCGTGCGGCCAGGACCGCCGCGCCCAGCAGCAGCGGTGATCCGAGCTGCTCCGGGAGGAGCAGGCCGTGCTGGTGCGTGGCCCACGGCGTCACGACGACCAGCCCGGCGGCCAGGATGGCGGCGACCCGATGCCCCGTCAGGCGCCAGACAGCGCCCGCCGCCACGACCCCGGTCACGACCTGGAGCAGGCCGCACGCGAAGCGCAGCCAGTCCAGCGAATCGTGGACGGCCAAGGCGCCGGCCCCGAACAGGTACACCCACGGCGGCTGGGAAGCGACCAGCCCGCCGTAGAGATCCCCGCCCTCCAAGACCAGCCGCGACGTCAGCGCGTAGACGCCCTCGCTCGGGCCCCAGTCCCCGTGACCGCGAGCCCGTTCGAGCAGGACTGCGAGGACGAGGGCAAGAACGCCCGCGGCGACGCGGTCGCTTCGCGGCAGACGTGGTGCCGGTTCGTCCGCACTGCTCACGTACTCGGTCCGCCGGCCGGTCGGCTCAGGCCGCGGGCAGGACGCGCGGCCGGATCGCCCGCAGATGCCCGACCAGATCGGCGACCTCGGCGTCGGTCGGGTCCAGATGCGCGGCGCGCCGCGCGGCCGCCGACGCATCCGACACCCGGTCGGTGCGCGCCAGGGCGTGGGCGTAGCGCGCCCAGGCGGGGGCCGACTCCGGATCGAGCAGGGTCGCCTGCTCTGCGGCGGTCACCTCGCCGCCGAGGTCCCCCGCCAGCTGCCGGGCCAGCGCGAGGTCGAGCAGCCCTTCGACGGTCGGGCCGAGCCGGCGCGCCTGCTCGAGCGCCGTCAGCGCGGCGTCGCGGTCCATGAGGCGCAGCCGCAGGCGCCCGACGCGTTCCCACGCCGACGCGTCGCGCGGCGCGCGGGCGACGGCGCGGTCCGCTGCCTCGGCGGCCAGGTCGAAGGCGCGCATGTCCTCGTAGATGCGCGAGGCGAAGCGGTGCGGCGTCGGGCGGTCGTCGTCGACGCGAGCCCAGTCGCGTACGGCGCGGCCGGCGGCGGGCAGGTTGCCCGCCTGCCAGAAGGCGAGCGTCATGAGGCGCAGCACGGTGTGGTTGTCGGGCTCTGCGTCGCGCGCGTAGATCAGTCGTTGCGCGGCGAGGTCGAAGTTCTCCTCGGCCAGCGCGTGCTGCGCGGCCGTGAGGAAGCGCTGCACGCGCTCGGCGCCCGGGTCGGGGGTGGAGAAGTCGACGAACTGCAGCGATCCCGCCGGAACCGTGCGCACGCCGATCTGGAACTTCAGCCGCGCCCACTGCTGCATGTCGTCGTCATCGCCGGTGAAGTAGATGCCGGTCACCGTTCCCACACCCCACTCGGGGTAGGACGTGCAGCGCGCGTAGCGGTGCACGACGGAGTGGTCGGGAACCTGCGAGCCGAAGGGGTCGTGCACGGCGCGGTCCTTGTCGGCGGTGCGCTGGCGTTCCTGCTCCTCGTAGGCGCGCCGGCCGGCCTCGGCACGCGCGGCCCGGGCGGCGGCGGCGGACACCTTGACCGCGTTGCGGGAGACCGTGCCGTTGCGCGAGCCCTCGGCGATCGACTCGAGCTGGTCCGCCGCCTCGTTGATCGCTTTGAGGTGGCGTTCGTGCTCGTGCTGCTTGCCCGGCGGCGCGATGTCCGGATGCCACACCTTCGCCATGCGACGCCGCGCGAGCTGCACCTGGCGCTGGTCGAACGGCGGCTCGATCTCGAGCAGCAACAGCGCCTGTTCGACGTCGAGGACGGCGGGCATGGCGCCCGAGAGTAGCGAGCTTCGAGCGCTAGTCCACGAGCTTGCGCGTCATGTACCTGATGGCCAGGCGCCACATGACCAGCGCGAAGCCGAGGAGCACCGCGACGTGCACCAGATCGGCTGCGCCTTCGAAGCCAAAGACCGCGTGGCGGACGAGCTCGACGCAGTGGTAGAGCGGGTTGATGTTCGCCGCCGTCCGCGCCCACTGCGGCTGCTCGGAGATGGGGAAGAACGTCCCCGCGACGAGGAACAGCGGCGTGATCACGGTGCTCGTCACGTAGTTGAAGTTGTCGATCGACTTGAGCTTCGCGGCGACGAGGATCCCGAACGACGCCCAGCCGAAGCCGGCCAAGAACGCGATCGGCGGGACGACGAGCATCCCGAGCGACGGGTCGAGCCCGAAGGCCATCGCGACCAGCAGCGGGATGCACCCGTAGGTCCCGGCGCGGGTGGCGATCCACAGCGCCTCCGCCGTGACGAGCTCCTGCGTGTCGACGGGCGCGGCGAGGATCGCGTCGTAGGTGTGCTGGAACTGATACTTCACGAAGGTGCCGAACATCGCGGGGAAGACGCTCGCGAAGAGGACGGCCGTGGCGACGGTTCCGGTGCCGACGAACTCGACGTAGCGGTAGCCGGCGACCTCGGAGACCAGCGAGCCGAAGCCGAAGCCGAACGCGAGCAGGTAGATCGTCGGCTCGAGCGTCGAGGAGAAGGTCGTCGCCTTCCAGTAGGAGCTGAAGTTGATCATCTCGCGGACGAGCACGCCCTGCACCGCGGAGCGCTGGATGGACATGGACTAGGCGACCTCCTCGCCGGTGAGCAGGACGAACACGTCCTCGAGGTTCGCGGGGCGGCGTTCGCCGTCGTAGGCGTCGCCCGAGTCGAGGACTGCGATGGAGGTGCCGGTCCGGCGGGTCTTGAACCCCTTGGCCTGCGCGTCAGCGGCGATCTCGTCGAGCTTGGCGGGCGGTCCGTAGACCTCGACGGTCTCGGCGCCGGCGTGCTCCCGGACCAGCTGCGCGGGCGGGCCGGTCGCCACGGCGGTGCCCTTCGCCATGATCGTCACCGTGTCGGCGAGGCGCTGGGCTTCCTCGATGTAGTGCGTGGACATGAGGATCGTCGTGCCCTCGCTGCGCAGCGCGTCGATGAGCGCCCACAGCTCCTGGCGCACCTGTGGGTCCAGGCCGACGGTGGGTTCGTCGAGCAGCAGCAGCCGCGGCCGGTGGGTCAGCGCGCGGGCGATGAGCAGCCGGCGGCGCATCCCGCCGGAGAGGTTGTCGCACTTCTCGGTTCGCCGTTCGGTGAGGTTGGCGATGGTGAGGGCGCGGTCGATCGCGCCCTGCCGTTCTGCGCGCGGGATCGCGTAGAGGTGGGCGAACACGCGCAGGTTCTGCTCGACCGTGAGCGTCGTGTCGAGGTTGTCGAGCTGGGGCACGACGCCACACTGTGCCCTCGCGGCCTTCGAGTCGCCGGGCAGCACGTGTCCGAGCACCGTGATCTCCCCTTCGTCGGCGATCGCCTGCGCGGTGAGCATCTTCATCGTGGTCGACTTCCCGGCGCCGTTGGGACCGAGGAGGCCGACGCACGTGCCCGTCGGCACGTCCAGGTCGAGGCCGTCGACGGCGGTGATGGCGCCGTAGCGCTTGACCACGCCCCGGAGGCTGATGACTGAGTCGACCACCCTCAGGTCTCTAGCGTCCCGCGCGGTAGGTGCAGATGAGGACGCCCGTGGCGGTGGTCGTGGTGGAGACCAGCTCGAGCGGCCGGGCCTGGCCGCCCGACGGGAAGATGCGCTTGCCGCCCCCCAGGAGGACGGGCTCGATCATCACGACGTACTCGTCGACGAGGTTCTCGTCGATCAGCTGCGCGGCCAGTGACGGGCTGCCCCACACCTGCAGACCCTCGCCCGCGCGGGCGCGCAGCTCGCGGATCGCGCCGACCGCGTCGTCGGCCGGCAGCAGCGAGGAACCCGACCAGCTGAGGTCGTCCTCGCCGAGCGTGCGGGAGGCCACGTACTTCGGGATCGCGTTCATCCAGTCGGCGAAGGGGTCGCCCGCGCGCCCGGGCCACGCCGCGGCCATCGTCTCCCAGGTACGCCTTCCGAACAGCAGGGCCTCCGTCCGGCCGTTCGTCTCGTCCATGACCGGCCCCATCGCCTCGGGGTCGAAGTACGGCATCGACCATCCGCCGTGGGCGAAGCCGCCGTCGGTGTCCTCATCGGGGCCGCCGGGCGCCTGGACGACGCCGTCGAGGCTCATGAAGTCGCTGAGGATGATCTGCATGGTCTGCTCCTGGTTGCGTTGTCGTTTGGGACGAGACCGGCGGAGGGCTGCCGACTCATCGGCCGGGGGCCTGGAGGGCTGCCATCATCACCCGTCCATGAGCTCCCAATACATCTTCCAGATGTACCGCCTGTCCAAGCTCTACCCGCCGGACAAGACGGTCCTCTCCGACGTCACCCTTGCCTTCTACCCCGGGGCCAAGATCGGCGTCCTGGGCTACAACGGCGCCGGAAAGTCGACGGTGCTGAAGATCATGGCCGGCGTCGACACCGAGTACCGCGGCGACGCGAACCTCGCGCCCAACGCGACCGTCGGCTTCCTCGAGCAGGAGCCGCAGCTCGACGAGAGCAAGGACGTCAAGGGCAACGTGATGGAGGGCGTCGCGGAGACCAAGGCGCTGGTCGACCGCTTCAACGAGCTCGCGATGAACTACTCCGACGAGACCGCCGACGAGTTCGCGCGCCTGCAGGCCGAGATCGACGCCGCCGACGCCTGGAACCTCGACACGAACATCGAGTACGCGATGGACGCGCTCAGGCTCCCGCCCGGCGACGCCGAGGTCGAGAAGCTCAGCGGTGGTGAGCGCCGCCGCGTCGCGCTGTGCCGCCTGCTGCTCAGAGCCCCCGACCTGCTGCTCCTCGACGAGCCCACCAACCACCTCGACGCGGAGTCGGTCGGCTGGCTCGAGCGCCACCTCGCCGAGTACCGCGGCGCCGTCGTCGCCGTGACCCACGATCGCTACTTCCTCGACAACGTCGCCGGCTGGATCCTCGAGCTCGATCGCTCCAAGGGCATCCCGTACGAGGGCAACTACTCGAGCTGGCTCGAGCAGAAGCAGAAGCGCCTGCAGCAGGAGGAGCGCACCGACGCAGCCCGCCAGCGCGTCATCGCCGCCGAGCTCGACTGGGTGAGGCAGAACCCCAAGGGCCGCCGCGTGAAGTCCAAGGCGCGCCTCAACAACTACGAGGCCCTGCTGGCCGAGGACTCGCGGGTCAAGCTCGACCAGGTCCAGATCCACATCCCGGCGGGCCCGCGGCTGGGCGACGTGGTGGTGGAAGCCAAGGACCTGCGCAAGGGCTTCGGCGACCGGCTGCTGATCGAGGATCTGGATTTCACGCTGCCGCCCGGCGGCATCGTCGGCGTCATCGGCCCCAACGGCGCCGGCAAGACGACGCTGTTCCGGATGATCACCGGCCAGGAGGAGCCCGACTCGGGGACCCTGCGCGTCGGCGACACCGTGCAGCTCGCCTACGTCGACCAGTCACGCGACGCCCTGGACCCGGAGAAGACGGTCTGGGAGGAGATCTCCGGCGGTCACGACCAGCTCAAGGTCGGCGACCAGTGGCAGAACTCGCGGCAGTACACCTCGTCGTTCAACTTCAAGGGCACCGACCAGCAGACCAAGGTCGGCAAGCTCTCCGGCGGCGAGCGCAACCGCCTGCACCTCGCCAAGCTGCTGCGCAGCGGCGGCAACCTCCTGCTGCTGGACGAGCCGACCAACGACCTCGACGTCGACACACTCAGAGCCCTCGAGGAGGCGCTGCTGAGCTTCGCCGGCTGCGCGGTGGTCATCAGCCACGATCGCTGGTTCCTCGACCGCGTGGCAACGCACGTCCTCGCCTTCGAGGGCGACTCGCAGGTGACGTGGTTCGAGGGGAACTTCGAGGCCTACGAGGAGCATCGCCACGAGCAGCTCGGGGCCGAGGCCGACCGGCCGCACCGCCTCACCTACAAGCGGCTGACGCGGACCTAGAGAGGCTGTCTCAGGACAAGGCGGCGGATCGGAGGGGGACGCATCGTGGTGTCTGGTGCCGCGCTGCGTTCCCCTCAATCCGTCGACGTTCTGAGACAGCCTCTTATCGTCAGGGGCATGGCCCCTCTTCTGCGCATCACCCAGTACACCGACCCGGGCTGCCCGTGGGCCTGGTCGGCTGAGCCCTTCCGCCGCCACCTCGACTGGCGCTACGGCGATCAGCTCGAGTGGGTGACGCACCTCGTCGTGCTCGCGGAGGACCCCGCCGAGTACGAGGAGAAGGGCCTGACGCCCGAGTTCTTCGCCAAGAGCTTCACGAAGATCGCCGCCGAGCACGGCATGCCGATCGACACGACGATCCGCCCACGGCACTCCGCGACGCTCCCCGCGTGCCGGGCCGTCGTCGCCGCGCGGGTCCACGGAGCCCCCGGCGACGCCGACGCGCTGCTGCGCGCGCTGCGCATCCGCACCTTCGCGGCCGAAGGGCTGCTCGACGAGGAGGCCACCGTCTTCGCGGCGGCCGCCGCCGCCGGCGTCGACGGGCAGGCGCTGGGCGAGTGGATGGACCGGCAGGACGTGGAGGACGCGCTGCGCGCCGACATGGCCGTCGCGCGCGACCCGTCGCCCGCCGCCCTCGCGCAGGACGCTCGCCTCGGGGCGTGGGAGGGCGGGCGCCGCTACACCTGCCCGTCGTATGAGTTCGAGTCGCTGGAGACGGGGCAGCGGATCTCCGCCCCCGGCTTCCAGACCTTCATGACCTACGAGGTTTGCGCGGGCACGCTCGCGCCAGAGGCGGAGCAGCGGGCCAAGCCAGGCAGCGTCGAGGAGGTGCTCGCCTGGGCGGACGAGCCGCTGGCCACGCAGGAGGTCGCCGAGGTCTGTGGGCTCACGGCGCGCGAGGCGCGCCAGCAGCTGGGGCACGTTGCCGTCGAGCGCCACCTCGGCGCTGACGGGCTGTGGAAGCTCTAGAAGGCCGCGATCGCGGCGGGCAGGTCGGCCGCCCGCTCCACCACCAGGTCGGCGGCCGCCAGCTGAGCCGCCGCGAAGGGCCCCGTCGCGATGCCGATGACCCGGACGCCGTCAGCGCGGGCACACGCGATGTCACGGGGTGTGTCGCCGATGACGACCGTCCCCTCGCGCGGATACGGCGTACCCTGCCCACCCGCGCGCTCGCGTGCGACGCGTGGGAGCTGCGCCCGGTCCTCGGCGTCGGAGCCGAAGCCGCCCTGGCCCGCCGCGAAGTGGTGCCCGATCCCCGCCGCGCCGAGCTTGAGGCGCGCCACCGGCTCGAGGTTGCCCGTGACCAGCGAAAGGACATGCTCGCCAGCGCCGGCCAGCGCGTCGAGCACCGCAGGGATCCCCGGCGCCACGCGGGCGGAGAGATCGGCCGGCACCAGGCGCCCGTAGTGGGTCGCGGTCGCTGCCGCGACCTGATCGCGGCGCGCGTCGACCGCGTCGTCGCCCACCCCCGCCAGCGCGAGGATCGACCGGGCGATGTCGAGGTCGGTGCGGCCCGCGGCCTCCACGCGGCCCGGCGGGACGTCCACGCCGTGCACCTCGCGGATCGCCGCGTGCAGCGCCGCGGCATGCTCGGCCGACGCGCGCAGCATGAGCGTCCCGTCGATGTCGAAGAGGAGCAGCAGGGCGGTCGCCGCGTGGTCAGCGTTCGAGCTTCAGGCCCGGCTCGAGCCGCTGTGCCAGCGCCGCGATCAGCTTCGCCGCGTTCTCCACGTCGTCGAGCTGCACCATCTCCACCGGCGAGTGCATGTAGCGCAGCGGCAGGCTCACGCCGCCGCACGGGACGCCCCCGCGCGACAGGTGCAGCGCGTCGGCGTCGGTGCCCGTGCGCCCCGCGCTGGCCTGCACGGTGAAGGGGATCGCCTCGGCCTCGGCGGTCTCGTGCAGCAGCTCGAAGATCTGCGGGTGCAGCACCGAGCCACGCTCGATGACCGGGCCGGAGCCCAGGTCGTGCTTGCCGAGCTCGCGCATCTCGACCCCCGGGGCGTCGGTGGCGTGGGTGACGTCGACGACGATCGCCAGGTCGGGCTGCAGGGAGAACCCGGTGGTCTGCGCGCCGCCGAAGGTGATCTCCTCCTGCACCACCGCCGCTGCCACAACGTCGCCCGGCGCGCCGCCGGCCTCCTTGACGAGCCGGGCCGCCTCGAGCGCGACGAAGCACCCGAGACGGTTGTCCATCGACCGCGACACCGCACGGTTGTTGGGCAGCTCGACCGGGTCGCCGGCCAGCACGACGCTGTCGCCGAGCCGCACCAGCGAGCGCGCCTCGTCGCCGTCACGCGCGCCGACGTCGATGTGCAGATCCTTGACCTTGCCCGCCTTGTCGCGGTCGTCGGGCGACAGGAGATGGATCGGCTTCTTGCCGATGACGCCGGGGAGGACCCCTTCGCGCGTCGTCACCTCGACGCGCTGGCCGATGAGGATCTGCGCGTCCCACCCGCCGATGCCCAGGAAGTACAGGAAGCCGTCGTCGTCGATGTGGGTGACGACCAAGCCGATCTCGTCGATGTGCCCGACGACGACCAGCGTCGGCCCGCCGCCCGTTCCGCGCACACGCGCCGTCGAGGAACCCATGACGTCGACGGCGACCTCATCGGCGAAGCCCTCCGCCGCCGCCCGCCAGGCCGCGGCCGGAGCCGCCTCGTAGCCCGAAGGACCGGTCGTCGTGAGGAGCGTGCGCAGCAGTTCGGGGATGGCCATCAGGCGGCCGCCGGCCCGCTCGTCGCCAGCTGTCGCAACACGTACTGCAGGATCCCGCCGTGGCGGAAGTACTGCGCCTCCTTCGGGGTGTCGATGCGCAGCCGCGCCTCGAAGGTGACGTCGTCAGCGACGACGGTCACCGTGCGCGGCGGGGCGTCGCCCGCGTTGATCGGCTCGGCCAGCCCGGTGATGGAGAACGTCTCTTCGCCGGTGAGCCCGAGCGACTCCGCCGTCTCCCCGTCTGCGAACATCAGCGGCAGGACGCCCATGCCGACCAGGTTGGAGCGGTGAATGCGCTCGAAGCTCTCTGCGATCACGGCGCGCACGCCGAGCAGGTTCGTGCCCTTGGCCGCCCAGTCGCGCGACGAGCCGGAGCCGTACTCCTTGCCGCCCAGGACGACAAGGGGCACGCCGTCGCCGGCGTAGCGCATCGCCGCGTCGTAGATCGACATCGGCTCGTCGGCGTCGCCGGGCGCCGCGCCCAGGTAGCGCGTGACCCCGCCCTCGGTCCCCGGCGCGAGCTGGTTGCGCAGGCGGATGTTGGCGAACGTGCCGCGCATCATCACCTCGTGGTGGCCGCGGCGCGAGCCGTAGGAGTTGAAGTCGCGCACGGCGACGCCGCGCTCGATCAGGTACCGGCCCGCCGGGCTGTCCTTCTTGATCGATCCCGCGGGCGAGATGTGGTCGGTCGTCACGGAATCACCGAGGCGAGCGAGCACTCGCGCCCCCTCGATGTCGGTGACCGGCGCGGGCTCGGAGGCCATGTCGGTGAAGTACGGCGGGTTGGCCACGTAGGTCGAACCGTCGTCCCACGCGAAGCGGTCGCCCGTCGGCACCTCGAGCGACGCCCAGCGCTCGTCGCCGTCGAAGACCTGGCCGTAGCTCTTGCGGAACATGTCGGACTGCACGGCCTCTTCCACCGTACGTGCGATCTCGTCGGTCCCCGGCCACACGTCGCGCAGATAGACCTCGACACCGTCACCATCGACCCCGAGCGGGTCGTTGACGAGGTCGACGTCCATCGAACCGGCCAGCGCGTAGGCCACCACCAGCGGGGGCGAGGCCAGGTAGTTCATCTTCACGTCGGGGTTGATGCGCCCTTCGAAGTTCCGGTTCCCGCTGAGCACGGAGACGACCGACAGGTCGGCGTCGTTGACCACCGCGGAGACCTCCTCGGGCAGCGGGCCGGAGTTCCCGATGCACGTCGTGCAGCCGTAGCCGACGAGGTGGAAGCCGAGCTGCTCCAGCGGCTCGGTGAGACCCGCGCGGTCGAGGTACTCGGTGACCACCTTCGACCCCGGGGCCAGCGACGTCTTGACCCAGGGCTTGGTCGTCAGGCCGCGCGCGACCGCGTTGCGGGCGAGCAGTCCGGCCCCGAGCATGACCGAGGGGTTGGAGGTGTTGGTGCACGACGTGATCGCGGCGATCACGACGTGGCCGTGGTCGAGCTCGGACTTGGTGCCGTCGGCCATCGTCACGGGCACGCCCGCGCGCTCGGGCGCGACGACCGTCCCACCTTCCTCGCTGGCGTCGTCGACCTCCTCGACCTCGTGCTGGCCCGGCGCCCCGTTGGCGGGGTCCGACGCCGGGAACGAGTCGGCCGACGCCTTGTCCTGCATCTCGTCGATGCTCGGCATGTAGTGCGTCAGCGCCTCACGGAAGGCGTCCTGCGCGTCGGTCAACGCGACGCGGTCCTGCGGCCGCTTCGGCCCCGCCAGCGACGGCACGACCGTGGACAGGTCCAGCGACAGCGTGTCGGAGTACACCGGCTCCTCCGCGTGCTCGTCGTGCCAGAAGCCCTGTTCCTTCGCGTAGGCCTCCACGAGCGCGATGAGCTCCTCCGGCCGCCCGGAGAACCTGAGGTAGCGCAGCGTCTCGGCGTCGATCGGGAAGATCGCGCACGTCGACCCGAACTCCGGGCTCATGTTCCCGATCGTCGCCCGGTCGGCCAGCGGGAGCGCCGCCATGCCCGGTCCGTAGAACTCGACGAAGCGCCCGACGACGCCCTTGGCCCGCAGCATCTCGGTCACGGTGAGCACCAGGTCGGTCGCCGTCGCGCCCTCGGGCAGCTCCCCCGTCAGCTTGAAGCCGACGACCTGCGGGATGAGCATCGACATCGGCTGCCCGAGCATCGCGGCCTCGGCCTCGATGCCGCCGACACCCCAGCCGAGCACACCGAGACCGTTGATCATCGTCGTGTGCGAGTCGGTCCCGACGAGCGTGTCGGGGTACGCCTGGCCGCTCGCGTCGTCGACGAACACGACACGGGCTAGGTACTCGAGGTTGACCTGGTGGACGATGCCGGTGTCGGGCGGCACGACCGCGAAGTTGTCGAACGCGTCCTGGCCCCAGCGCAGGAACGCGTAGCGCTCCTGGTTGCGCTCGAACTCGCGCTGCGCGTTGACCGTGAACGCGTCGCGCGTCCCGAACGCGTCGACCTGGACCGAGTGGTCGATGACCAGCTCGGCGGGGACCAGCGGGTTGATCTTCGCGGGGTCGCCGCCCAGGTCGGCCATCGCGTCGCGCATCGCGGCGAGGTCGACGATCGCCGGCACGCCGGTGAAGTCCTGCATGACCACGCGGGCCGGGGAGAAGGCGATCTCCTGCGACGGCTCGGCCTTCGCGTCCCAGCGCGCGAGCGCTTCGATGTCGGCAGCCGTCACCGCGCCGTTGCCCTCGGTGCGCAGCAGGTTCTCCAGCAGGATCTTCAGCGAGAACGGCAGGCGGGCGACGTCGAACTTCGCCTGCAGGGCGTCGAGACGGAAGATCTCGACCGTCCGGTCACCGACGGTCAGGTCGGCGCGGGCGTCGAAGCTGTTCTGGGACATGTGGCCCCAGACTACCGACGCCTAGTGGCTGGTCGCGACCAACGCCGGCGGCTCGAGGCGCGCGACGCCGAGGTCGGCCGTCGCGGGGACCGGAGAGCCGCTCGGCACGCGCCACGTGATGGTGAGCGGCGCGGTCTTGCCCGGCGGGATGGTCACCACGGAGCCGAGCCGTGTCACCTCCTGCCGGCGGGAGCAGGCGCCCTGCCTACAGTCCGCCCGATGGAGCCGCCGATCGAGCGTGTCTGGGACTACCCGCGCCCACCTGCGCTCGTGCCGTGCAAGCGCAGGGTGCGCATCGAGCTGGGAGGCGTGACCGTGGCCGACTCCACCCGCGCGCTGCGGGTGCTCGAGACCAGCCATCCGCCCACGATCTACGTGCCGCCACAGGACGTCGACCCGGCCTGCGTGCGCGCCGCACGTGGGCGGTCGTTCTGCGAGTTCAAGGGCACGGCGAGCTACCTGGACGTCCTCGGCGGCAGCGAGGTTCGCGAGCGCGCCGCTTGGACCTACCCCGAGCCCACGCGGGGCTACGAGGCGCTGCGTGACCACCTCTGCTTCTACCCCTCGCGGGTGGACGCGTGCCGGCTCGACGACGAGCGCGTGCTCGCCCAGGAGGGCGACTTCTACGGCGGGTGGATCACCGCGGAGCTGCGCGGCCCGTTCAAGGGCGGCCCGGGCACGCGCGGCTGGTAGGACACGCTCAGACGGTGCGGGAGAAGCGACCCGAGGACCGGTCGACCTCGAACCACACGCGCGAGCCCTGCGCCGTGCGCTCGATGTCCCAGCGGGACGCCAGACGGTCGAGCATCCTCAGGCCGTAGCCGTCCGCCGTGTGGCGCACCTGCGGATCGAACCCGGGGCCCGTGTCGGCGACCTCGACCCGCGCCTGATCGCCACTGACCCACGCGCAGAACATGATCGCGTCGCCCGGTGCCATGTCGGCGTGGCGCACGCTGTTGGCGACGATCTCCGACGTCAGGAGGGTGACAGTGTGATCGATGTCCTCGGGCAGCCCGAGATCGTGCCGCTCTGCGCGCCATGCGAGACGCATCGGGCGTCGGCGCGAGCGCGAGAACGGTCCGCTGAGCCTGCGCACCGTTGGCGACCATGCTCGATGGGTGCCCGATGCGCCGGCTTCCATGCGTGTGCCTTGCCCCGTGACGTCCGCGTGCGGATACAGCCCCGCGGGCGGACGTCAGCGCAGGCGCACGCGGCGGTGCCACAGCGCCGCCTTGGCGGCGTTGGCCCCCGGCCCACCGTGCACGCCGCCCCCGGGGTGCGCTGAGGCCGAGGCGAGGAAGAGCCGGCCGACCGGCGTCTCGGCGCGACCGAGCCCTGGCCACGGACGGAACACGAGCTGCTGGTGCAGCTGCGCGGTTCCGCCGTTCAGCGCGCCGTTGACGAGGTTCTCGTCACGCTCCTGCAGCTGCGGCGGAGCCATGACGTGCCGGGCGAGCACGCGCTTGCGAAAGCCCGGCGCGATGGCTTCCACCTCGCCCTCCATCCGGTCGGCGAAGCGCTCGGCCTCCTCCGCGTCCCAGCGGCCGGTGAGCTCCCCGCCGGCGTCCCCCTCGATCGTCTGCGGCACGTGGGTGTAGGCCCACGCCGTCTCCTTGCCCTCGGGCTGGCGCGTGCCGTCGAAGGAGGCGTACTGACCCAGGAGCAGGAACGGGCGCTTCGGGATGTGGCCGCGGTTGAGGTCGGCACTGATCTGCGACAGCGAGTCCATGCCTTCGGTCACGTGCACGGTCCCGGCCCGTGCCGCCTCGGGGTTCTGCCACGGGATCGGGCCGTCCAGCGCCCAGTCGACCTTGAACGTCGCGCTGTCGTACTGGAAGCGGCGCATGCCGCGGGCTACGCGCGGCGGCAGCGGCGTCCCGGACAGCAGGTCTCCGTACAGCGCCGGGGCCGCGACGTCGGCGAGCACGGCGTGGCGGGCGGTGTGCTCCTCCCCGTCGGCGGTGCGCACGCCGTAGGCCTGCCCGCCGCGCACGAGGATGCGCTCGACGCGCCGGTTGCACTCCACGTGGCCGCCTCCCGCGTCGAGCCGGCGCAGCATCGCGGCGGCGAGGTTCCCCGCGCCGCCCTCGGGCACCGGCCAGCCGACGTGCTGGCCCAGGCCGACGAGCACCCAGCCGAACAGCGCGCCCCCGGCGGAGTCCGGGGTGATGTCGGCGTGCAGCGCGTTGGACGCCAGCAGTCGCCCGGCGCCGACGCCCCTGAAGTTCTCCTCCGCGAAGCGCCGCACGCTGAGCAGCCCGAAGCGCGCGAAGTCGACCAGGCCGGCAGGTCCCAGCGCCGCGGCCAGCTTGGTCGCCCCGCGCACCGGCGGCATCGGCGACAGCAGCGTCTCGACGAACGGGCCGCCCGCCTGGGCCCACAGGTCCATGACCGCTGTGCGCCAGCGCTCGCCATCGCCGGGAGCGAAGGCGTCCAGCGACGCCTCGGTCTCGGCGGGGTCGTGGCTGAGCGCCGCGCACGTTCCGTCGGTGGCCGGGTGGGCGACGACGATCTCCGAGCGCCGCCAGCGCAAGCCGTGGTCCTCGAGGTGCAGCCCGCGGATGTGCGGCGAGCCGGCGCCGAGCGGGTAGAAGGCGCTGAACACGTCGTGGTGGAACCCGGGCAGCGTGAGCTCCTGCGTCCGGACGGCCCCGCCCGGGGTGGGCTGGCCCTCGAGGACCAGGACGTCCCACCCGGCGTCGGCGAGCAGGTTCGCGGCGACGAGCCCGTTCGGGCCCGACCCGATGACGATGGCGTCGGCGATCATCGGCGCATCTTCTCGCGCAGGGCAACCAGCGCGCTGCGCCGGCCTCCGCCGCGGCGTGCGCTGATGGTCGAGCTCTCGGCACGGTGCAGCGAGTCGGTCCCGTCGTCGCGCTCCCCGTGCTCCATCGTGTAGCGCGTGTAGAGCACCTGTGCGGAGTCGAAGAGGGGTCGGGTGAGGGCTCGCGCCACAACCACGCCGGCCCAGAGCCCGCCCACCGTCGTGCGGTCGCGGCGGGCGATGGTCGCGTCGACGATCGCCCGCGCGACGGCGTCAGCGGAGTAGGCCCCGGGGGGCTCGGGAGGGATGACCCCGTCGGTCGCGTCCACGTCGTGCCAGAACGGGGTGGCCACCGGGCCCGGGTCGACCTCGCACACGGCGACGTCCACGCGCGCGGCGCGCAGCTCCAGCCGCAGGGTGTCCAAGAGCCCGCGCAGGCCGTGCTTGCCGGCGACGTAGACCGACAGCCCGCCCGCCGGCAGCGTGGCGAGCACCGAGGCGGTCGCGACGACAGCCCCGCCCGAGGCGCGCAGGTCCGGCAGCGCGAGGCGGATCGCGTCCATCGGCATGCGCAGGAGGATCGCCAGGGTGGCGTCGGCGTCCTCCACGGGGATCGTCCAGAACGGGCCGTACGCCGCCGCTCCGGCGATGAGGACGAGGACGTCGATGCCGCCGAGGCGATCCCGGGCCATCGTCAGTGCGGCGGCCAACTGCGCGCGGTCGGCGAGCTCAGCGACGTGGAGGGTCGCCTCAGGTGCCCCGGCGGCCAGCGACCGCCGCGCGGCTTCGCGCAGCCCCTCCTCGCCACGGGCGACCAGCACCAGGCGCGCGCCGGCCTGCCCGAAGCGCTCGGCCGCCGCGGCGCCGATCCCGCTGCTGGCGCCCAGCAGGACCACGCGCTTGCCCTCGAGCTCCCTCACGGGGCGGCCCTACCCCGGCGAGGCGGCGCAAACGCGAAGGCGGCGCGGCGCTGATCAGGCGGAGGTCAGAGCCCGGTCGACAGCCGGTGGCCCCAGGACCGCGGGCGCAGCAGCCATGTAGCGCAGGCGGGTGCGGCCGATCGCGATCTCGTCGCCGTCGGCCAGGGCCGCATCGCTGACCCGCACACCGTTGACGAGCACGCCGTTGAGGCTGCGGTCATCGACGATGTGGACGGCGCCGTCACGGCGCACGAGCAGCGCGTGACGACGCGACACGGCGGCGTCGTCCAGGGCCAGGTCCGCAGCGCGACTGCGGCCGATCCGCGTGACCTCACGCGTTGGAACGAACAGGCTCACGTCCTCGCCCTGCTGGATGACCAGGTGCTCGCCGTTGCTCATGACAGACCTCCGTTGAGAGGGATGCGCGACACCACCATCGAACACGCCGTTGCGTAAGCGCGCCTAAAGAGTTCGGCCGCCCCGCGATGCCTGCTCGGCCTCCTTGGCGGCCGCGTGTGCGACCTTGCTGGCAGCGTCGGCCGCCCCGGTCGTCGACCCGTGGGAGACCGGGGCGCCTGTGATCTGCGCGTTCACGACGTCTCGGGTCAGCGCCGGGATCAGCTCGCGCAGGTGCTCGAGCGTGAGCTCCTCCTGCGTACGGATCTCGCGAACCAGCGTGGCCGTCTTCGGGTCGCCGACCGCGTCGGCGAGCGCTTCGATCGCGTCGTACGTGGCGATCTCCAGCGCCTCGGTCGCGCACTCGTCCTTCGCGTTCTCGAGCAGCTTCTCCTCGCCGCCGGTTCCGCGCAGCATGTCGATGGGGGCCTTGCCGATGGCCAGCGCCTGCCCGAGGGCCGTCTCCAGGAAGCCGAGGGTCGCGGCGATGGGGTTGCGGGCGGAGCCAAGCTCGGCGAGGCGGTCCTCGAGCCGGCCGGCTTGGGCGCGGGTCTCCTGCAGGTGGCGTTCGAGGAGGTCGCGATAGACGCCGCGGGGCGTGATGGCCGCGTGCGCGGTCAGCGTCTGAATGCCCGCCAGCTCCGCGGCGTGGGCTTCCTCGAGGTACTGGACGATCTTCGCTTCGGGGGTCATGTAGGGCAAAGCCTTCGGTCTGAGGTCAACGCGATGGCGATACCCGTGGCCCTCGGGCGCGAAGCGATGTGTGCTGCATGCTTCACAGCGCTGATGCGGCGCAGCTCGGGTCCGCGCATACTGGTGGCGTGCGCTGCGCCGTCGCCCCCGCCCCGCTCGTGGTCGCCCTTACCGTCCTCGCCGCTGCGGGCTGCGGCGGCGGTCAGCAACCGAGACCGATAGCCGCGTTCCGCGTCGAACCCCCCTACATCCCGCCGCGGCCACCGGCGGCTTCGGCGACACGCGCACGTGACGACGGCGAGCAGGCCCGTCGTGACCCATCTGGTGCAACGACGGAGCAGGCCGCCGCCGACACCCACGCGCCGACCGATGCACAGGTGGCCGCGGAGCTTCGCGAGGGCTTCGGCAAGGGCAACAGCGCGACCGCCGGCGAGATCACGAACGCCGCAAGCCTGACGGGGCGCGGGCTGGCGACGGTGCCCCCTGGTGCCCCGTCGAAGCTCGCCGCGATCATCCGTGCGGGCAACCAGGTCGCGACGCGGCCCTACCGGTACGGAGGCGGTCACGGGGGCGGCGACCCGGAAGGGTTGTTCGTCGACTCCGCCTACGACTGCTCGGGGTCGATCTCCTACGCCCTGGCGTCAGCGAGGTTGATCAAGACGCCGATGGACTCCGGGTCCTTCGCCCGCTGGGGCAAGCCCGGGCCGGGGAAGTACGTCTCCATCTACGCCAACGGCGGCCACGCGTTCATGCTCGTGGCGGGCCTGCGCTTCGACACGTCAGGCCACCGGGAGGGCGGGTCGCGCTGGCAGAGCGCGACCCACTCGACGGCCGGGTTCACCGTCCGCCATCCCCCTGGCCTGTGATTACGTGCGCTTGGCGAACTGCCGGTAGGCGAGCAGCAGCAGCATGGTGCCGAGGATCGCTCCGATGAGGCCACCGAAATCGAAGATCTCGTTGTCCCCGATGCCGATGGCGACAAAGATGTAGAAGCCGATGATGGATCCGACGATGCCCAGCAGGATGGTGACGATGAAACCGCCCGGGTCGTCTCCCGGGAGGAGGGCTTTGGCGATGTATCCGGCGACGAGGCCGAGGATGATTGCTCCGATCATGTCGCTCCCCCTACCCCAGGTTGGCGGGACGACACTCTCTTTCTTCCCAATCCGACGAAAGGCCCTGCCGTGCCCGAGCAACGCGACGTGCCCGCCGGCTTCACCCACCACGAGGCGGGGCCGTTCCTCGACCACGTCGGCCCGCTCTACAGCGACGATCGCGACGGGCGCATCGGGCTGCGCGTCGGTGCCCAGCACCTCAACCGCGGCGGCACGGCCCACGGCGGCCTGCTGGCGACGCTGGTGGACACGGCGATGGGCACTGCGGTCCGCGCACAGGCCGACGGCGACGCCGCAGCGACCGTCAGCCTGACGACCGACTACCTCGGGCCGGCAAAGGAAGGCGACTGGGTGCAGGCGACCACCGAGGTCGAACGCCTCGGCGGACGCCTCGCCTTCGTGGACTGCTCGCTGCGCGTTGAAGACCGCGAGGTGGTCCGGGCGCGGGCGGTGTTCACGCTGCTGGATTAGAGGCTGCTTCAGAACGTCGACGGATCGAGGCGGCCGCCTCGTCCCGAAACAGCCTCTTAGACGTCGATGTGGGCGCCCATGACCACCGTGCGGTCGCCGGGCAGCCCGAAGTAGTCCACCGGGTTGGCGGCGTTCTTGGAGATCGCCACGAAGAGGCGCTTGCGCCAGCGGCGCATCCCCGGCGCGGCGGTCGGCACGATCGCGATGCGCGACAGGAAGTAGGAGCAGTCGTCGGGGTCGACCGTGCACTCCAGGCCGTCCTGCGCGACGGCGAGCCGCAGGGCCGCGGGCACGTCCGGCTCGTCCTGGAAGCCAAAGCGCGCCGTCAGGTGGGTGATGCCGTCGTCGGCGTAGCCGAGGTCGTTGACCTCGAGGCGTTCGTCCTCGGCGACGTGGGGCACGCCGAGCGTCTGAATCGACATGATCACCGCGCTGGCGTGCAGCGTGTGGTTGTGCTCGACGTTGGCACGCATGGCCAGCGGCGTGGTCTCCGGGTTGGCGTTGAGGAAGACCGCCGTCCCCTGCACGCGGAACACGGGCGGATCCATGGTGCGGATCTCCTTCACGAAGTCGCGCAGCGGGCCCTCCTCCTCGGTGCGGTTGTCGGTCACGATCGTGCGCCCGCGCTGCCAGGTGATGAGGATCGTGAAGACGATCGCGGCGATGAGCAGCGGGAACCAGCCGCCGTGCAGCACCTTGCTGAGGTTGGCCGAGAAGAACGCGAGGTCGACCGTGAGGAAGGCGGCGGCACCCAGCAGCACGACCCACAGCGACTTCTCCCAGCGGGTGCGGACCACGACGAAGAACAGGATCGTGTCGATCACCAGGGTCCCGGTCACGGCGATGCCATAGGCCGAGGCGAGGCGCTCGGACGAGCCGAAGCCGACCACGAGCGCGACCACCGCTACGAAGATCCCCCAGTTGACGGCCGGCACGTAGACCTGGCCCACCTCGTGCTCGGAGGTGTGCCTGACGGTGAGGCGCGGCAGGAAGCCGAGCTGCACCGCCTGGCGGGTCACCGAGAACGCCCCGGAGATCACCGCCTGGGATGCGATGACCGTCGCCGCCGTGGCCAGCAGGACCATCGGGATGCGCCCCCACTCAGGGATGAGCAGGAAGAACGGGCTCTTCACCGCCCCCTGCTGATGGAGGATGAGCGAGCCCTGCCCCATGTAGTTCAGGGCCAGCGCCGGGAACACGAACAGGAACCAGGCCCGACGGATCGGCGGGCGTCCGAAGTGCCCCATGTCCGCGTAGAGCGCCTCCGCCCCGGTGACCGCCAGGACGATCGAGGCCAGCGCGATGAAGGCGACCCCGCCATGCTCGAAGAGGAAGGCGATCCCGTAGGTCGGTGACAGCGCGGCGAGGATGCCGGGCTCCTTGATGATCTGGTTGACGCCGGCGGCGGCCAGGGTTGCGAACCAGAGCCCGCAGACCGGTCCGAAGAGCTTGCCGATCGCCCCCGTGCCGAAGCGCTGGATGGCGAACAGCACGGTGAGGATGGTCAGCGTGATCGGGACCACCACGCTCTCGAGGCTCGGGGCGGCGATCTCGAGCCCCGCGACCGCCGACAAGACGGAGATGGCCGGGGTGATCATCCCGTCGCCGTAGAACAGGCTGGCGCCGACGATCCCGAGAGCGATCAGGAAGGCCTTGCCCGCCGTGCGCTCCTTGATCAGCGAGATGAGGGCCATGATCCCGCCCTCGCCCTCGTTGTCGGCCCGCATGATGAAGGTGACGTACTTCAGCGAGACGATCAGGGTGACCGACCACAGGATGAGCGAGATGACGCCGTAGACCGAGGCCCGGTCGAGCGGGATCGTGTTCAGAGCGGGCGAGAAGACCGTCTGCAGCGCGTAGAGCGGGCTCGTGCCGATGTCGCCGAAGACGACGCCGAGCGCGCCCAGGGTCAGGGCGGCCATGCCGGTCTTGTGTGCGGCGGTGGTCGAGGCGGACCGGGACGTCATGCGGCGGGGAATGTACGTGGCGCGGGGGACCACCCGCGCATATGGTTCGGCCGATGACCGCGACGGGCGAGCGACGACGGTGAACGCTGATCTCCTCCAGGCGGCCGCTCGGTACCACGCCGACGTCAGCGCCGCCGCGGCAGCGCCGATCGACACCGAGCCGGAAGCCCAACTGACGACGCCGGTCAGCGAGCTCGTGCGGACCGTCGCCGAGGTCGAAGGACTCGGGAGCTGGCAGCTGCTTCGCGAGACGCAGCTGCCAGGCGTGCGGCCGGACTTCGGCGTGCTGATCGACGGTCGCTTCGCCGGCTGGATCGAGCTCAAGGCCCCCGGGACGGGCGTCGACCCGGCCGCCTGGACCGGACGCAATCGCGCGCAGTGGAAGCGCTTGGCCGAGCTCGACGCGCTCATGCTCTGCGACGGCGAATTGCTGCGGCTGTTCCGCGCCGGAGAGCCCGACAGCGCCGTGGCCTCGCTGCCCCACGGATCGCCCGAGGCTTGGGAGCCGTGGCAGGTGGTTGCCGTCCTGCGGTTGTTCGCCGAGGCACGCCCGACGCCGATCAGGACGGCGAGCGACCTCGCCCGCCGGCTCGCCCCGCTGGCGCGGGATCTGCGTGAGCGCATCGAGGCCGGGCTCGACGAGCGCCACGCGGTCGAAGGTCTGCTCAGTGCGCACCGGATATGGCAGGAGATGCTGCGCGAGGACATCACGACGCGCGAGTTCGCCGACGCGCTCGCGCAGGTCGTCGCCTACGGGCTGGTGATCGCCACGCTCGACGGCGCCGGGGACGTGGACGGCGACGGATCGTGTCGCTCGAAGAGGCCGCGTCGACGCTGGAGGGCTCGCACCGGGTGCTCGCCGCGACGCTGCGCCCGCTGCTGGACGTCGAGGGGCTGCGCGATGCGCTGCGCAGCGAGATCGGCGGCCTGGAGCGCATGCTCGGAGCCGTCGACCCGGCGGCAATCGCGCGGCGCAAGGACCCGCGCGGCGATGCGTGGCTGTGGTTCTACGAGGACTTCCTCGGCGTCTACGACCCCCAGGCGCGCAAGCAGGCGGGCGTGTACTACACCCCGGTTCCGGTCGTCGGCGCGATCACGCGCCTCGTCGAGAGCGTGCTGGTCGAGCGCTTCGGCAAGCCTCTCGGGTTCGGCGACTCCGAGGTGGTCACCCTTGACCCCGCCGCCGGCACGGGGACGTTCCCGCTGGCCGTCGTTGACGCCGCCGCGGCGCGCGCGACGGCGCACCGTGGCCCCGCCGGCCCGAAGCAGGTAGCGCCGGGCCTGGCAGCCCGGCTGTTCGGATTCGAGCTGCTGCCCGGCCCGTTCGCGGTGGCGCATCTCCGGGTCGGCGCGCGCCTGCGGGAGATGGGCGCAACGCTCAACCAGGGCGGCGCACAGCTCCTGCTCGCCGACACCCTCGACACGCCGGACGACGACGACGCCAAGCCGCAGCTCGAGCTCTTCGGCGCCTCCAAGGTGCTGGCCGACGAGGCGCTGCAGGCGCGCAGGGTAAAGCGCGAGACGCGCGTCATGGCGATTGTCGGCAACCCGCCCTACCGGCGGCTCAAGGCCGACCGCGCAGGCGACGGGTCGCCCGCCGGCGGGTGGGTCACCAACGGCACGCTCGGCAAGCCGTGGCCCCGTGGCCGTCGCGACCAGGCCCTGTTCGACGACGTCGTGGCCGCTTCGAACGCCCACACGATCTTCAGTCACGTCGCGAGCCTCTACAACCTTTACGTCTACTTCTGGCGCTGGGCGATCTGGAAGGCCTTCGAGCAGCACGGCGACGGGCCGGCGGTCGTCGGGTTCATCACGGCGGCGTCGTGGCTGTCCGGCCCGGGACTGTTCGGCCTGCGCGAGCTCGCGCGCCAGCAGGCCGACGAGATCTGGGTCTGTGACCTGGGCGGCGACAACCGGGGTGCGCGCCCGGAGGAGAACGTCTTCGCGATCGAGACGCCGGTGGCAATCGTGATCCTGATCCGCCACGGCGAGGCGCGCCCGGGAACGCCCGCGCGAGTGCTGTACCAGCGGCTTCACGGGAAGCGCGCGGACAAGCTCGTCGCCCTGGACGCCGTAGACACGCCGCATCACGACGCAACGCAGTGGATCGACCTCTCGTCCGCGCGAGGCGCGTTGCTCGTTCCGGCGGCGGGCGGGGACGAGTGGACGTCGATGCCTGCCCTGCGGGATCTGCTGCCGTGGCAACAACCGGGCGCCAAGCTGAACAGGACGTGGACCGTTTCGCCGGACCCCGAGGTTCTGCGCAGGCGATGGGCGACATTTCTCTCGGCTGACCTTGCCGGACGCAGCGCGTTGTTCCCGGACCCGGACAGTGGGCGCGTGGTCACGACTTCCGTCGGCGATCGACCTCGGCTCGCTGATGTGCCCGCCGGAACCCCCCCGCCGCCGACCGTCCGCTACGGGTGGCGCCCCTGCGACACGCAGTGGACGCTCGAGGACCCGCGGCTGGCCAAGACGGAAAGCCCATCCTTGTGGCAGTCCCGCTCCGACCGCCAGATCTATCTGCTCACCGACGCGGGGGCGGATATCGGACCTGGACCGGCGCTGGTGGCCTTCGTGGCGCCCCCCGACCTCCACGCCTACCGAGGGAGAGGCGGCAAAGACGTGATTCCCCTCTACCGGGATCCAGCAGCCGCGGAACCGAACCTACCTAAAGGCCTCATCCCGGCAATCGCCGACCGGGTGCGGACCGCGACCAGCACAACGGACCCGTCTGTGGAGGACCTCGCGTCCTACCTCATGGCGGTCCTCTCGACGCCCGCCTACCACGCGCGCTTCGAGGCCGAGCTCGGCGATCGGGTCGTTCGCGTGCCGCTGACCGCCGACCCCGCGCTGTTCGCCCGGGCGGTCGCGCTCGGGCGACGACTGCTGTGGCTGCAGACCGGCGCGACCCGGATGGTCGACGCGTCCGAGGCGAGGCCGCCGAGCCTGCCCGCCGTCGCCGGCCTCGAGTGGTGCGAGGCGGTGACGCAGATCCCGGCCGACCCGGCGACGATCTCCTACGACCCGGTTCGCGAGCACCTGCGGATCGGCGACGGGATCGTCGCCGGCGTGCGCGCCGACGTGTGGGACTTCTCGGTCAGCGGCTGGCCGGTGCTCAGTCGGTGGCTCGAGCACCGCACGCGGAAGGGACGCGGCCGCCGCTCGAGCGCGCTCGATGCCATTCGCCCGGAGCACTGGCTCGACGCCTGGAACGACGAGCTGCTCGACCTGCTGCGGACGCTGACCCACAGCCTCGACCTCCGCCCGGAGCAGGACGAACTGCTCGCCGCGGTTTGCGACGGCCCGCTCATCGCCGCAGACGACCTCCCGCAGCCGGCCCCCGAGGAACGCGCGGTGCCGGCAACCGAGCGGACGGCTGGCCGGTTAGCCCTGGGGGCGTAGGCCCGCTAAGTCTGTGGGGGCCGCTCGTGCATCACGCCTCGCGCCCAAGCGACGGCTTCGGCCGCCCACGCCGCTGCTTCGGCGCGGGTGACGCCCTGCGCCACCGCCTCCCCGTACCGCATCCGAGCGCCATAGGGCGTCAGGCGGCGAGCCGCCGCGAGTCCAGCCGGTACGGCTGCTCCGGCTGCGTCGGACAGCTTCATCAAACTCGCGAGGTCGTGGGTGAACGGGAATTCGACACCCCGTGACGCTATGACCGCCTTGAGCGCTTTCTCGACTGCCTGTTGAGCATGGAACCCGACGATCGCATCGGTGACCGAAGGCACGTCCAACAGGGCGTGCAGCGCGGCTTCGTCGTCTGCGGCTCGTTCGAGCAGCTGTTGCGCAAGATCATGCTGGCTGGCCATCAGCAACGACCACCCGCCCTTCGGACAGAGCGGCGTGCACGAGGCTTCCCCGCACGTCGCTCCACTCGTCCACGTAGGACTGGCTGAAGACGATCACGTCGATGGCGCTCGGCAGCCCGAGGAGGACGTCGCGCAGGCGCACCGACTCGGCTGCCGGGTCCTCGACCTCGGGCTCGACGACGAGCAGATCGAGATCGCTGTACCGGTTGGCCTCGCCGCGGGCGTGCGACCCGAAGACGACCAACGTCGAGCCGGGCGCCGCATCGGCGATAAGCCGGCCAGCTTCGGCGATCAAGTTCTCGCTGCTCACGCCGCAAACGGTACCTGCGGAGCATGCACGAAACGACGCCCTTCCATATCCCCGAGTGGCATCCGCCCCCCGGCGTCAGCCAACAAGCACGACCAGAAGGCAACAAAGCCATGGGCACGGGCTTCTGTGCGGAGCGGGAGCGACGGGACTCGAACCCGCGACCTCCGGCGTGACAGGCCGGCGCTCTAACCAACTGAGCTACGCCCCCAGCGAGGCCGCAGTGTAGCCAGCCGCCCGGGGTGGGACTAGGCTCCCCCGGGTGAGCGCACTCGCCGGACCGCCCGCCGTCGACCCGAGTCCATGGCACCGGCTCACCGACGATCTGCGCCGCGAACGAGCGGCGACCGTGCCGTTTCCCCCGGGGGAAACGCGGCCGAGCCTGAGGCGTACGCGCAAGATGCTGCGTGACCCGCTGGCGCTGCTGCTCGAGGGGTACGAGCGCTACGGCCCGGTCTTCACCCTGCGCGTGTTCCATGGCAACGTCGTGTTCATGCTCGGCCCGGAGGCCAACCACCACATGCTCGTCTCGGGCGCGCAGAACTTCTCGTGGCGCGACGGGCACATGGGCGACCTGATCCCGCTGCTCGGCGACGGGCTGCTCACCATCGACGGCGAGTTCCACCGCCGGTCGCGGCACATCATGCTGCCCGCCTTCCACCGCGAGCGCATCACGGCCGCGCACGCGGTGATGGAGGCCGAGACCGACGCCGCGCTGGCCGCGTGGCGGCCGGGCACGCAGGTCGACCTGTACGCCTGGACCCGCGAGGTCGCACTGCGCATCGCGATGCGCGCGCTCTTCGGCCTGGACCCGGACCGCACGCGCGACCAGGTCGACGCCGCGCACGAGTTCGAGACGGCGCTCAACTTCTACTCCCGCGACTACTTCCTCCAGGTCCTGCGCGGCCCCGGCACGCCGTACCGCCGCATGGCGCTCGCGCGCGAGCGTCTGGACCGCATCGTCTTCGGCGAGATCGAACGCCGCCGGCGCAGCGGCGACGAGGGCGAGGACGTGCTGTCGCTGCTGATCGAGGCCACCGACGAGGACGGGGACCGCCTGTCGGACCAGCACATCCGCGACGAGGTGATGACGCTGCTGTTCGCCGGGCACGACACGACCACGTCGACCGTCGCGTTCCTCTTCCACGAGCTCGCGCGGCATCCCGGCCTGCTCGAGGATGGCGCATTCGACGTCTCGCTCGCCCTCGACGAGACCCTGCGCCTCTACCCGCCCGCGTGGATCGGGCCGCGTCGATCGATCGAGCCGTTCACGTGCTGCGGCGTGGACGTCCCCGGGGGCGTGCCGGTGGAGTACAGCTCGTGGGCGAGCCATCGGCTGCCCGACGTGTGGGAGGACCCAGAGACCTTCCGGCCGGAGCGCTTCGCCCCCGGCAACCGCGAGCAGATCCCGAAGGGCGCGTACGTCCCGTTCGGCGGTGGTTCGCGCACCTGCATCGGGATGCGCTTCGGGCAGGCGGAGATCGCGATCATCGCGGGCCGGATCCTCGAGCGCTTCCGCCTCGAGCTACAGCCGGGCTATCGGCTGCGCGTCCGCCAGATGCCGACGATCGGGCCGCGGGACGGGATGCCGATGACCGTCCGCGCCGCGGCCTGACGCCGCGCTTGGCCCTGGCGCCGGCGTCGGCGCTCGGAAGCGACGCCCTGAGAGGACTCAGACCGCCTGGGAGAGCTCACTCTCCCAGGTGCTCTCCCCGGCAGGGTGAGGCAGAAGCCAGCCCCCGCGCTCGGTCCGCGCGAGCGCGCCACGCTCGCGGAGGGCGCTCACCGCCAAGGTGATGGTTGGGCGGCGCGCACCGATCAGCAGACCCAGGACGGCGTGCGTCAGTGGGAGCGGGAGGTGGACGCCGTCGACCCCGACGTGTCCAAAGCGCTCGGCCAGCAGTGAGAGCAGTCCGAGCAGCCGGTCCTCCACCCTGGGAAGGGCGGCGATGGCGAGCTGCACCGCGAGGCGGTTCGATCGCGCGTGCGCGCGATCGAGCAGGGCGACAGAAAGCCCGGGGAGCCGCGCCGCCACCTGCGCGAAGGTGGGGTCCAGGACGGCGACGGTGAGCGGACGCACCACGGTCCAGCGGACGTCCGCCCTGGCACTTGGAGCGATCAGGTCCTCGGGCCCGAGGATCTCGAGCGCCACCCCCGTCGCGAAGGACGCCTCGCGGCTCACCATGCCGTCGAGGATCAGGATCCCGAGACCACCCCCGCACTCGCTGAGCATCGAGGACGGGTCCCACGGACCGCTGGGGACCGGCGCGCGCACGACACCCGCGTAGCGCTGGGCCAGGTCGAGCTCGCGCGCGTCGAGGCGCGCGACGAGGGCACGGTCGACGTCGACGATCGACACCCGACGCGGGCGGGCCTCTGTCGCGTCGGCGCGCGGGAGGGTGGGAACGGGGGAAACGGGCGATAGCAACGTCACGGCGAGCTCCTGGTTCTTCGTAGATCCAGTCGCCGAACGCCTGTCCCTGCGGCGTGTGCCGCATGGGACGTTCCTTCGGTCCTGCCGAACCCTCCGACCAGCCCCTGTGGGGAGCGGCCGCGTTCTCGTGGGTTCGATTGTAACCCATGCTGGGGGCGTTCGCGCCGGTCCCGATGGGCGGTCGCGGGCTCGAACCGCGGACCCCCTGCGTGTAAAGCAGGTGCTCTGACCAGCTGAGCTAACCGCCCGCGCCGAGGGTATTGCCAGGTTGACTCCAGGCCTTCCTGTGCTCCGGGCGAGCGAGCTACATCACAGGCCAGGCGCTCGCGGTCGACGGCGGGCTGCTGCGAGCGGTCTGAGTACCCCCAGCGGGAATCGAACCCGCGCTACCAGCGTGAAAGGCTGGCGTGCTAACCGCTACACCATGGGGGCGGGGCGGTCAGTGTAGGTCGGGCTCGTGGCTCTCTAAGCTAGCCGGGCCCCCGTAGCTCAATTGGCTAGAGCAGCGGATTTTTACTCCGAAGGCTCCGAGTTCGAGTCTCGGCGGGGGTACTGCAATCGACCTACCGCCCTTTCGCCGCCAGCTCCTCCAGCAGCAGATCGATCGACCGCTGAAGCTGGTCCAGCGACGCGTCGGTCACGCGCTTGATGCCCGACGCGCGGTTGAGCCAGGCGTTGATCTCCGCGTGGCTGCGGCCGTCGCGACGGCGCAGGTCGGCGACGAGGCGGTGGCGCTTGTCACGCAGGAGGGCGCGCCGCTCGTAGGCGGGCATCGCCGGGGCCCCGTGCTCAGGGACGGGCGCTGCTGCCGGCACCGCCGACGGGAAGCTGATCGCCGGGCGCGGTGGCGCCGGCGGCGCGCTGCCCGGCGGCGCGCCGAACAGCTCGAGCTGCGGCGCGACGTCG